>BNJS01002605.1_pt1 | contig 28570 bp, 32 predicted proteins | sample 8540461 | NCBI WGS metagenome assembly BNJS01 (sample SAMD00202454, study PRJDB9452) | human saliva metagenome | isolation source: human saliva | place: Japan | reverse complement strand
AACTATCTCTATCAACCCACAACATGGTAATTCATCTTCTCTTAATTTCGAAAGAAACGCGATAGAAATTCGGCATAAGTTGAGTAACAACTCTGTCGGTTCATATGAGACAAACTTCTTCACTTTTCTTGCTTTCAATAACTGCGTCTTTTTAAAATTTGTAAGTGTCTCGATACAGCTAGATTCAGTCGTGATCAAAATTTGCGCTAAAGACTGTGTCGTGCTTGGTTTTCAAACGCAATTCATAATTTGCAACCGCACTGGAATCGCTCGAGGCTTTTAAAAATAGTGACTTCAATCCCTCCGGTGTGGAGTATAATAACTTGAGTTTGTCATCCGCAATATCATAAGTAATAGCAATTCCTTGATTAAAAGATTCAACAAACAGATGCCGGCCAAATAAAATAACTTGGTAACAACATAATGAGAGTCACTAATGTCCTTCTAAATAAACCTCTCTTGATTAAAAGGTTTAATAATAGCTAAAGCTCCTTTTCCCCAATGGATTCGATCACTTTGTAAATGATTAAACATCTCTATAAAACCTCCCTCAAAAATGAGAGAGTGCTTTTGTATTTTCAATTAAAAAGCTTTTGCTCAATTGATTTTCTTTTCCAAGTATCATCAAAAATTGATTTTTCTATACCAATCAATAAAGAAAGAGTCTCTCCTATAGACACTTGTAGCATTTCGCTTCAAAATCTTTAAGCAATTGATCATTTCTCATTTAAAGAAAAATCTTTCCACTCTAGTCCTCTTTTGCTAATGTTGGAATGAGGCATTTCTCTATCATCTATTATTCTCTCCAAATACTCAATTAATTGAATAGTCGGATAATTAACCAGAAATTTCTTTAGAATTTTGTGTTCCTCTTCAATCGTTGTCATGTGATGACGAAAATTACAAAAGTAAAATGGGAGAGACCCCAGTTCATAGTTGGAAATAATGAAGATTCTCATAGATGCTGCAGTAAGTTTATCTTGTATCTCAATCACCCAATCAATATTAGTTCCATGATGGCGCGGATTTAAAAGCATGTAAACTTCAAAAAGTTCATTTAAAGGGAATACACAAATTGTATTCTTTGTATTAACGTTTCATTTGTTTTCCAAAAGCATAATCGCTTCAAACCGAGTGTAATAGACATAAACATCCTCCTAAACGATTCGATATAGCGAATCGTTTTGATTATAGACTTTTAGACTTATTATATTATACGTAATAGTTTTAAAGAGAAAGGAGAAATCTTTATGAATAAACAATTGCAAAGATTTACTCACTTAACAATTTGTTGCGGGTATGGGAATGTGTATCCACTCTCGATACAGGATTATCAGTATGGCATTGCCTACACAAAAGAACAATTTCAAACTTCGACTGATATTGCAGCCTTCACAATAACCGGTTATGCTAGCTTTAGCTATCTCTATCCTACCTTTAGGCGTGATGAGCGATAAATTTGGAAAATTAAAGAGATTTCAAAGTGTTGGATTCGTGCTTTTTGGTCCTAAGTTTCTTTTATTTTGTGTGGCATTAATTAACAATATCGGTTATTAATTAATTGGACGAGATTTTTCAAGGCATAGAGCGGCTGCTTTACGAGCTACTTCTGCCGCACTATAATTACAACTTTGGTTTCTGAAAAACGTAAAATAAGCTCTATTGGTATCCTCGGAATATATGATTGGTTTTAGAGCCCTATTCTAGGGCCACCTCTTTAGGCTAGGATCATGCACCGTCATAAGTTTCAACAGCTTATGATGATCTTCCTTTTGCCAATGGGAATTGCATGTAATAATTTCCATCTCAATAAACTCTCCGACAACAACCGACAATTGGAATATGCTTGGAATTACTATAAACACTCTCATGTGGTTTCTCTCTTATTGGGGATTATCTTTATTAAACAAATCACATCTATGTAGTTGGTATAATCTGATACTATCTAGCTTGTTGCTAACGGAATTATATTTTTACTATGCGGAACTTAATAACAAACACGCACTTATCGATATCAAAGGATTATAATCCTCAAGTAATCTCTTACCTTTCAAACAGTTACTTTTGGCTGCCTCTGCAATGATCTTTTACCTTCGCTCGTTTTGAACAATCATATCATCTAGAAGTGGGGCAAACTGGATTTCTTGTTCTAGGAGCTCCTACAGGGCTGGTGCTTTTTTCAAGAATATCCAGTAAAATCAATAACGGCAATAAAAATAAGCTATTTAGCCATAATGGTCTAAAGTATTATTATCATATCCTTGATTTTCTCTTGCTGATCAATCTAACTGGCCTTATCAACTCTTGGCAGTATTGGGATTATTCATCTGCGGTATTGGTCGGAGGATAACTTTCCAACCTGCTAATATTGCCAGTAATATGCAAAGCCAGTCCTATGGAAATCCAAGGCAGTAGGAGCTTTGCAACGAGTGCTGCAAAATGTTGCGATTTCAATCGGTTCCTATCGATGGTGCAACTTGCTTAAATGTCTGGTCCGATGATTTTATTATTAACAGCTCGAATTGGGTGAATTACATAATTCCTGGTTATCATAGTAAGTTTAAAGAGAGTATTTAAATTTTTCATCATCGCAATAGTTAATACAATCTAATCCAGGGCTGTAATTAAAACTAAGTTTTAATTACAGCCTCTTCAACTCATATCTATTCAATAACAGACCTACACTAGAAACAAAAACACACTGCCTTACATGGAATATTCTCTCTGTGTGAAAAATGAATCTGACACGATTGAATATGGATATTCGCCCTGTAAAAGTACTAATGATATAGAAAACCTCGAACTACTCTCCTGAAAACGACTTGGGTCGCTTTTTCTCCCTAGGAAGTCCTAGCAAGGGCTTATGGAATTAAATAATCCAACGGATTTTGAAAGCGGATATTCGCCCTGTAAAGGTACAATAATATAGCCAGCGCGCGCAGAACTATTCGTGGAAACCGACTTGGGTCGCTATGGAAGCTTTCAGGATGGTTCAGAGACTACTCATCGTTCTGAAGGTATCTAAAGCGGGCAGGCGAATATCAGCTTCCTATTAAAGTGTTGGATTTAATTCGCCCATAGGAGCCTGCATAACCTCACATGATAACTCCGGTTCAATTTTCGTGGGTTTTGTGGCGTTTTCTTTACTGGATAGCAATGCTATACCGGCATTTGCTATATACTGTTAATATCAAGTTCTGTCCATGTTTTTCTTTGCGATTCGATCCGTACTGTGTAGATATATAGCAAAGCCGCATACCATTGTTGATTTTAACAAGTACTGTAGCCGCATCATCTGTTTTATGTACAGAAGAGTTGTCAATAAACCATGCCGCATCGTCAGCATCAGCATCGTTATAGTTCCAGTAAACGGTGGGGTGTGGTGTGTGTTTTTTTTTTTGGGGTTTGTGGTGGTTTTTGGTTTTGTGTTTATATTATTTATTTTTTTGATTTCAGTGCCTGAGGTATCAGTTTTTTTGTTGGGTTTTGTGTTTTGTTTTGTTTTTCAGCGTTCGTTCATGTTTAAGCGGATGATTTTTGCCCTTTGCTCAGAAATAAGCATAACTGATGTCATTGTAAACAACCTCTGCAGCCACTACGTCGCCTGTTTTGATTCGTAATCTTGAAGTTCTTAGAGCCCTTTACGCACCGCGTGCGATGTATAAGCTTCCGCATCGTGCGTTTACCAAACCTTCTTCAGAGATGGTAAACACACTGTGCGTCACTTTCATCGAGTAGTAAGAACGCAGCGCCTACAACTACGTCGCCTGCATCCAGTTTAATGCCACGCACACCGTGAGCGTGCCCGTTTCATCAAAGGCGCACATCATGACTCGCTAAAGCGAATAGCGATGCCAACAGGTGCCAATCAAAGATATCTTGGTTGCCCGGTCGTTACATTAACGAAATCGAGCGATCACCTTCGTCGAGGGTTAATTGCGGTGAGGCCAGAACGACGGATGTGCGGTATTCTTCAATGGCTGTGACGTTTGCAACGCCGAACTCAGTGACCATGAATAAATTTACATCTTCGTGGACCCGTTCAAAGGTCAATCATAGTTCGTAACGGATTCGCCCTACTGCGGTGGCAATACGTTAACCATGCGCGAGTACCGCGAGGTTGCGAGCCTGCTTCTGGCACTTCGTACGCCAGCGAGGCGATATGCACGGCCTGCAGATGTGAAGAATAACAATGTATTATGGGTCCGCACGCGCATAATTTGCGTTACGCCAATCATCTTCCTTCGTCTTCATGCCGATAACGCCAGCGCCGCCTTTATGTTGGTTGCGATATGCGTTCCGCGTTCATGCGTTTGCATGTGACCTTGTTTGGTCAAGGTAATCGCGATTTACACCGTCGGCGATGAGGGTCTTCTACATCAGGTCCGGACGTATCGATGAGTGATTTCAGAACGACGAGGATCGCCGTATCTTCATATCATCGAGTTCGTCTTTGGCGATTTGACGTTGACGCGCTTCGCTAGCCAGATAAGCTTTCGAAATCTTCGAGTTAGTATGGCATATTCCTTGTATTCCTCTTCCAGTTTTCTCGCGTTCCAAGCCTGTAAAGCGGCGTAGTAAACGCATGTATCGAAGATAGCTACCGCTTGTTTTTCAGGCCAATTTTGCATCAGCCCGTACGTGCAATTTCGTCAGTTTGAACTGCGGATGGTGGCGATCACTTCATCGATGTGGTCGAGGGCGATTAACAAAGCTCTTCCAGATATGAGCACGCGCTTCGGCTTTATTAAGCTCCGGGTGCAGAGTGCGGCGTACGATAACTTTATCTGAGACGATGATCTAAGTAGTAACCCAATACTTCTTTCCAGAATTCAATACGCGGGGATGGCCATCTACAGAGCGCTAGCATAATCACGCCGAATGTTTCTTGAAGTTGAGATGTTTATATAATTTGTTACGTACGATGTCTAGTTTTGCACGTCAGCCCGTAATTCGGTAACGATGCTTTTCAGTGCGCTGGCGGTCAGATTCATCGCGAAGTGCTGTAATGCCATCGATGACGCCCAACATCACACGGCTCAAGTTCGCGTGGTTTTCAGTACGCGGGCCCTTGTTCGCTTGGTACCGGAATCTCAGTCTACTGATTTTATGCTTGCCCTTGGACATCTCTTCGATGGTTGCACGAGCACCGCATTTTAACTGCTACCACCACCTGTGGAATACGCTTTTGATGCGCTTCTCGACCCAAAATAAGGCGCTCCAGTTGGGAAGTCTGGACCTTTAATGGCGGTCATCAGTTCATCTGCAGTCACATCTGGATTGTCGATATGAGCATCGCTTCAGGCCATTACATACCTCGTTGAGATTATGTGGTGGAATGTTGTCGCCATCCCTACGGCGATACCGCATGGAACCATTGATGAGAAGATTGGAGATCTTCGCTGGCAATACCAGTTGGTTCTTACCAAGCTTTCGTATCGCGATTCGGCATGAAATCCAACAGTTTTCCTTGTCGATATCAGCAAGCCATTTCTGTTGTAATCTTCGCCATGCGTACTTCGGTGCTAACTTGCATCGCAGCGGCACTATCGCCGTCGGTGGAGCAAAGTTACCGTGACCGTCTACCAAAGAGGTAGCGCGTGTGTTGAAATCTTGCGCCGACGAACCGTCGCATCGTACGGAACTATCACCGTGTGGATGATGCTTACGCGGTACATCACCGACGATACGAGCGGAGTTTCTTGTACGGTTTTATTTGGCGTCATGCCTGTTTCGTGCATCACGCATACAAAATACGACGATGTACTGGTTTCAAAGCCATCGCGCATCAGGAAAGCGCTGCACGCATGACGATTACCGGACATTGCGCCAATCGATGTACGCATTCTGCATTTGTTTATCTTTATCGAAATCTGAACGGGATGATATTCCCGATGGGACCATTGTTGGTCTGCCTGATCTCACCTCATTTTGCCAACACACTGATACTAATTCATCATATAATTATAGCATTTTAAGGTGTTAACGCTATCTTTTATGTCTGTTACATACTAAATATCGGTTATATCGAGACTATCATTTTCAATGTATATTGCCATAGCTCTACTCAAAGTTAATGCACCGCATGTTGGCATCATATCAGCTAAGTGCTAGCAAAGTCTCGTTCTACGGCCAGAGGTGTCGTACCAGTACCACCAATACCTGTTAGCATGGTTTCTCTTTCCAATCATGCCATAAAGTCGAAAGGCGATCAAATACGCAGCTTTTGTTTTTGTCACTTCTCCTTTTGGTAGATAATAAAACCTGCGACTTCTATCAGAACGAGGGTGCAATAACATACAAGGTTGTCTTGCAGTTTTATACAGGCTATATATGAGATTTCATAAAGGTTAGAATATCTCCACCCTTTACAGGTTCGTCTACAGAGATAATCTCGAAAATATCATATGTGAATAGAGATATCTTATTAGTACCTGCCACGTGTCGCTTTGAGACTTAGCTAACTCAGGAACTTCCTCGTGCGTCGCCATCCGCATGCCATACTGCTTAGCACGTTCCACTAACGAACCGTTCAAATGGACTAAATACAGCTTGTGAGCCGCGAAAATCCGCATCATCGCTCTCGCCACCGAGGGGCCACGGCAATGTTGGCCACTTGGCTACAGAATTTCGCGTATAGTAAAAGGAAGACCATGTGCTTTTCATCATAAAACACATACACATTTCGCTGGAATGGCTACTCCTTCTCCACCACAGATGACTGAAGAACAAGATTCGGATGCACAACCGAAAGACTCCCTTCTCCACGCTGAGACGGTGTCCTCTGGTGTGGCAGGATCGCCATTCTCACGTCGTCCAAATGGAAAGAACAAACCACTCAACGCACTACACCGCAAGCACCCACGATACCTAACAACACATACCTAAACAACCTCGCGCAAAACCTCCTCTCTCTCTGTGTAAAAACTATAGAATGAATATGCGGATAACTATGGATGGGACTATATTATTATTGATGGGACACCTCTATAGCTAGTGTTTAAAGTGCTATTACCTAGTGATGGCGACTTAGGTCACTATGGAGCGAAGAGATGATGAAATAACTTTACCCTGATACGTATATAGCTGTGGGCCCCATCAATAATAATTACACTAACTAGTTCATCTAGCATGTTCATCGTAATTTTCTATTACATTCATAAAGGATTGATTATGTATCGGATTTTCGCTCATTCCGAATAGATGGCTGGTGCAGTCACAGTCGCTGCACCCAAAGTTCAGACCCACATTTTCCATTCCGCAATAGCTCGTACCGCATCAGCTAGAGCGCATTCTACGTCGGTACGGTTAAATCTACCATCTGCGCTTTCACGAGCAGCTGGAGCATCGTCGAGTTTTGCCATTACGCCGTTCCTGAGCAGAAGTTGTCGCAGCCTGGCGGCCGCCACTCAGGTGACACGAATCGGCAAGCCCGCCTATCATTTCACGGTGACCGCGGAAGTAATCTAGATGCCAGTGCATTTTTCTTCCGTTTTTCGTTTGCCATGAGCGTTCAATGCCGTTTTCGTTAAATTTTGCCTTCGCGGAACCAACATACAGCATAGTAACCAGGTTTGAAATGCATCATCCCTTTAGAACCGATTTCGAGATCTAGGTCGTGATTGAGGTACATGACCATCACATACACACCACTATCATGAGCCTCTGTGTCGAGGATACTACTTGGATAGGAACATTCATGTGTCACCGTAGGCATGGTGAAAGTCTCATCCCACGCCACAGCCCCAGCTTTCCAATCTAATGAAGGTGCCCTGCAAGGTTTTAGCGAAATTCCAAATCCGTATGATAATCTGGCAAGAACCACCGCGCTTGATCCCATTGCTTACGAGGACGAACACCCGTGTGGTAGCCTTCATTTGTAATTCTTTCCAGATGCAATAAATGCTTGCGGCCTCGCTCTGTAATAGCATCAGGGAACATGGCTCCCATCTTAGAGAACAAGGTACAAGACTTAACCTCTAGTAAAAACTCATCCCCCTTATCATTGGTGAGGAGCAAGTCAAATCGAGATGATGTGCCATGTGGTTTAACCGTATATTCCCACGTACCCACTACGCGCCACTCCTCCCAACCAGGGATACATTTATTTTCAATCAAATGTTGCACGCCACAGCGTTGACCGTGGTTGCTGTATCGAACGCCATGATGACAGCGCCATCGCGCTCGATGCCTACCACGCGATATTTCGTCTTCGCATCCGGTTTATCGTGGGGCACGATGTACATCGTTACCCCCAGCAAACAAGAGCTCCCACGTGCGACGTGGGATTTGTGGCAAATGAGGCGAGTACACTTTCACCATTCAAAATCCTAAAGTCACCACAAAACGGTTCCGGGCGACCTATATGTTGCTTTTTAAAATAGTATCGTAAAGGACTTTTCATCGTTTCTCTACGTCAAGAACACTCTATATGTCTATTATACGATAATGTAACCTTGGGTTTCATCTGTAAACAGTATCGTATATAATGATAGTTAATAAACAATCAATAATTAATATTAAAAAGTTCTATTTTTGTAGCTAGAGTTACATTATTGTTTGTTAAAATGGTTTATACTAAGAGCGTCGGGTCCAGTATTCTAAATACCCATGCAACCGAATCAGTACGCCGGGTTTTGATGAGGCATCGCGCCTGGTTGATCTCATCACTTGTCCCGTATATGTGTGCCGAAGCTTTTCACAAAACCCTAGGGCGTAAATAATTAATATATAAAGAGTTTTATAGATTAACTAAGTAGTTTTAGCCACTATTCTCCGCAGAGAGGGCTCGAGAAAGGATTTAATATGGCACAAATTGCAGCAAATTTACAACGCATAAAAACGGTCAACGCCGTTGTGCAATTACACCTCGACGTTCCTGCAGGTTTCATTCAACCAGATCAATTACAAAAATATATCTGACACGTGGCAAGAATGAGTTCGGCGCTGTTCTTAAATTAACTGGCAGCCAACGCATTATGATTACGAATTTGAAAGCAGAAGACGTAGATAAAGCATGGAAATGCTTGGCGTGGAACCAGCCTGCACCTGTGATCCCAACCGCGTGCTGCAGCGTAAAAATCTGCCGGGTACTACCTTCTGTAAACGTGCTAAACAAGTTAGCGGCATCACCTTGGCGCCTGCGAAATTGAACGCAAATATTTATCTCTTGAAATGCCAAGTAAAATGAAAATCGGCGTGATCCGGTTGTCCAAACTCTTGTACTGAAAAGCCGCGCATGAAAGATGATGGGCGTTATCGGTACTATGGGCGGTTGGAATGCTATACTTATGCGCATGGCGGTAGCGGCAGTTGCGCATCCTCGCATCGGCGACCTCATCGCAGGAGTTAAAACAGAAAAGAAAGCTCTTGCGTTAGTTGATCGAGATCATCGCATACTATAAAGAAAACGCACAAAATCGAACGCATGCGCGATTCATCGACCGCATTGGTTTAGAAGGCTTTCCAGCAGCGGCTGTGATTGGGCGACCTTGAAGGGGCTCAGCTGACAAATCCGAAAGAACCAGCATGTGATGCTTGCCCTGGTCAAGGTAACGATCCTGAAGTAGAAGCACCACGATCTCGAAGCGGGTTCCCTATCACTCGAGACACAATTATTCGCGACATGCGATTGCGAAACCTACCCACATGTTGTACCTGTATTACAAGGTATTGGTATGGGCTTGCGAGGTTGCCCATCTGCAACAACTGAGCCATTATGGCAAAGCCACGCAGAAATCCACGGTTTTAATGTGCTACGATTTAGTGAGAAATTGGAAACAGCACGAAAAGGACGTAATATGTCCGCATTCTTGGGTCACATCCATTACTGGTTATATCGCAAAATTCCAATTGCTCGTTGGGCGTGAAAATTTGATTTTAGAAAACACTTCTAAAGTTGTTGTTGATGATGATTTGAGCGGAGGAACTACACTCCATCTCCGTAGATACATACGGCGAGCCAATTAATCAAGCATTCCTAGCAGAAAAGCATCATCGACCATGGCATGTATGCGGCTGGTTAGCTAACCAAATCAATATTGCTTCCGTTCGATGAAAGCAGACTTTCATCAGATATCTCGGCCACAAATTCCGGCGATGAAGCGGTACACGTAGTAACCGCTATTCTAGATGCCTTTTGCGTACAAGGCCAAGCAGCGTGGTGTTGTGGCTCAAGATAACCTTGAAGAACACACACTGCACCAGCGATTTACAATGCGTTACAAAACTTCTACGTAAAATGGCATGCCTTTGCGATGAGTGTGGTGACCAAGTGGTTTCTGAGAGATCCAGAAGAATTTACCTGGGTTGGCGACCACAGATTACAAAGCAGGCTACTGGCGTACAGCGGGCGTTGACCCTAAGTTCATGGCATTAGCTTCAAGCATGGTTCGAGGCCTTTGTAAAGCTATCGATCCAGCATTTGAACTTGTAACTGAAGAAAACGGCACACGTTTATATGCAATTCGTAAAATAATGCATAAACTATCTACTCTCAGATATATGTGCTGAAAAAGGGCGTAACACGCTCCTTTTTCTTTCACCTATTTTATATAAATTATACAATAAACAACTATTTTTCGAAACTGTAGCCATAAGCATAGCATTGATAAATAATATCATTTATAATACAATTATAAAAATAGATATACAACATAGTATGTATTACATTAAACTTTCAATATAAAAATTAGAACTAGGGAGGGTACCATTATGGCAGGCACAGTTAATCAAAATTGGGCTTCTGTATTCCAAGGCCTAACTATGTAATCGTAAGGCTGGCAAGGCTGGTGAAAGGTGGAAAAACATAACCACCCTGAGGCTAATGTCATTTTACAGTTAGTAAAAGGTAAAGTACAAGTGTTCCTTAATGAAACGGAAGGCATGTACTCGTACCAGGCCAAGTATTGGAATTTAACGAGCGACAACTACATCCAAGCTCACTCGTAGAAGATAGCGAATTCGTTGGCAAACCTCATTCCTGAAACCTGAATAAAATGCCACCAGGGACGTTGATGCAAGCAACATCCTCTGCAGAACTATGTATTAAAGAAATCATATAGTTATTAAGTTTTTATATAACCATTTAGTGGTTCAGTTATATCCATAGTTATTAAATACTTATAGAGTAATACATGAGTCTATATTCTTTTAAAAGGAATTTATAGACTGTAAAATTCACTCACATCAAAGCGTTTTTGTATGGCCTGGTGGGAACACAGTCTGTATAGGGTAACCAATTGGGAAGATAGCTACAGGAATGATATTATCAGGCAAGTTATATGCCTTGCGTACTTTAGCAGGATCAAAATGAGCAATCCACGTTGTACCTAGACCGATATCGGTTACGGTAAACATAATGTGAGATCCACGATGCTGGCATCTACAACCCCCATATCCGCATCATCGTATTCTCGCTTCCAACTCACCGTATTATCGTAACAAGCGATAATTGCCAGCAATGCATTAAAATGACCATTTGTACAATCTGTTTTGGTTTTGTTTAAGCTATCTTCAGTATTTAACACAAGCAGTCTTTGCGGCTGGTAATTATGAGCCGTAGGTGCTAATCTAGCAACTTCTAACAAAATATTTAGCTTCTCCTGCTCCACTGGTCGACTATCGAATTTTCGAACCGAATACCGCTCTGTGGCTAATACTTTAAAATCTTTCATTAAAACCTCACTCCTTTATCGGATTTATTAAAGATGTGTTTAATAAATAACCTAACTGATGCCTCAGTTGGGGGTTTTGTCGCTAATATAAGACGGCTAATTACTTCGTTAGATAATGTTTTCGATTTTTGCTGTTGGCGTCAGCACTTTTGGGTTCTGTATGGATCATCAATACTACGTCCATTTGTTTTTCAACGCAGACAAAGCTTCAACAGTGTTGTGAATTGCTTGCATCATGGGTTGAAGAGCAATTTTATTGATTTCTTCGTTTTTCTTTTTGAAACAATGGAGCTGCGTTTTGTTGAATTCTGCTTCTGCTTGTGCAGAGTCTTTAATTTTTCAATTTCTTGAACTCAATTTGTGGACGGTATTGAGCGTCTACTTGTTGCATTTTCATATCTAATGCACCGTAGCAGGGTAGCTATTTCTACTTGGCTCATATTTTACTAAGCCAATGTTAGCAACTTGCACTGCAGCGGTAGCAGACCACGCGCTCAACGATAGCTAAGGTAGTCAATAGAATAATTTCATCGAAATCCTCCTCGATTAAAGTGTCACTATACAATCCAAGTAGTGTACTATTTTTACTATAGCATAAATCTTGCTAAATTTTCACGAGACTATGATAAACGCATAATAAAGCCCTATAGACTACTTATGAAAGTTATTAGAACTTAAATAATACCCACAAGCATACTCTGAGACCCTTAAAAGCAGTCGATACAAACATATTCAGAACACACATGTGGGCATTTCAGCTTTCACAATTATTTATAATTTGTCGTAAATTATGGTTCATTTATTCACCAAATTATTGTTCATCATTTAAATGATGTATTTATCGGATTTCAGATTTGGACACGAGATCAGAGCACCAAACCGATAAAAGCGATCAAAGCTGCTGCTGTGAGTTTGCCCTTAATGTTGAACAATTCGGTGGGTCGCCTTTAATACAAGGATTGCGCTTTGGTTCCATTTTTGGCACCACCGCCACCGCCGCCAGATTCTTGGCTTTTGTGGCTGTGCAGTGGTTTTGTACCAGTACCGAAGCCAAGGTTACACATCAACAAATGGAACGAGCGTAGTATCGCCGATTTTGCCCAGCTTCACCAACTGCAGTTCCACTTTAATGCATGTTTTTAAACTTCTCGAATAGGACTTCCAAATTCTCTTTTTACATTACTGTTTCTCCATCGTACCTCCCGCTTTTTGTGAAATATTATTATTATAGCTATAATAATACAGCTCATATCCTCAATTGACTTTATATATCCTTACGCTGTTTGACCCTGTTCGAGCTTTTTAGCTTTTCTAGTGCTTTGCTTCCCTTCCGTTTTAACCCAGAAGACACGCACTTTCACCCAATAAGAGAACGCATAGGTTTAGATACCAAGAATCTAGTACCATACCACGCCAATACGGCAGAAATCCTCGACCTTTAATACGCGCCACCTTCGCTACCAGTTCATAATCTATCAATGGCAGAACTCACTTGCTCAGGCCAAATGCTATACAACGTAGAGGCAATAAGCCCCATCCGATACGGATCACCAATACCAAATCAGCCTCTATAGCCATATCACGTGGTTTTAGAGTGATTATAGCATCGTTTCGACACAAAGGAATATCTGACGCCACAACTCCGTATTTCTCAAGTGTTTCAGTGAACGTGAGAAATTTCAGACTTGAATCAGTGCCGGATCATTGGGATCAGGCTTTTCCAAAACGTTGTTTCCCGGTCGTTTTTAATATCATTTTACCTTTGTAAAGACCTTTTCCTTGATAGAGCCGTCACTGCTATTGAAGTAACATGACTTATTACTTCATCATCATCTTGAATAGTGAGCCGTTGGATGCTGTTGTATCGATCATACCGCTCAGCACGAGCTTGTGCATCCATATCGCAGATACCGCATCAGGTCGCTCAATGCGCTCCTTTGCCCTAGGTGCGCTCCCCGCCCCTGGTGATTCGTCATCATCAAAACGTATCGGAGCCTTGGGCGCTCTTCAAGTCATAAAGCTTGTGCCACTAGAGCTTGCAGTTGGACCTTGTCCGCCTCCTTGCATAGCCTTTTCCAAAAAGCTTCTGCTTGTGATGTATCGCCGTCATCATCCATTACCTTTTGATATTCTTCATCTACACACGATTTTTCAAGCCATTGTTCATAGTCTTTCCACAGGACCGATCTTAGAGTACACCTAAAACAGTATAATTCCTTAGTGGTTTATTTTGAATGTACGCTAAGTGGGTGAAAATACGCCACAGCCATTTGATGCGCAGTTCGCCACGATATGATCCGTCCATCAATTTCGATGCTATATGTGATTGGTGCCAGTAGGATAGTCAAGATGAGTGCTACAATAATGGCCACAATAACGAGGGACCACAATAGCCACTGTACTCAACCATCACCTCCCTTAGGTGTTCCTATGATTGATTTTCAATGCCTTTTCTGAGCCATTACACCTTGTGGGTAGTAATGTTTAATCTCTTTCATCTCCCGTTACGAGATCTGCCTCATCAATTAATTCTTGAGGAGCCCCACGGCCCGTAAATACAGTTCCGTTTCTGGATGACGGGCATCGGTAAAGCTTTAGTTTTATCATGTAATGAGTTCAAAAGAGCCATATTAGTACTCATCAGGTACAACGGTCGTACTCACCACTGCTGATTGCAGCAGGTGCACGTTCATAGCCTTTTCGATGAGGCTACATAATCCTTCGGGAGGATTACCAGACTCAAAGACAACGACTTCATCGCCCCATTTAGCAAGTTCATCGCCTCTTATCCCTTCTTTGATGATAAGAATGAAAACGCCCACAGTTTCTAAGAGTTAAATTTGTTAAGGTAGGTAAAATAGTATGTTCCTATATACTTTAGATTTCATAAGTGAGAAGGGACTTTTCTTGCCAGCGCCGATGGCACGAATGGCTAAACCAGATTTACGGCGTCGTTTGCCCTTACCTTCACCGGTATAAACTTGTACATAGGCCTTCATAGATATACCTCCGTTCATATACTTTTATTTTTACAATATATATATACAAAGAAAGAAAAAGAACTTTTGCTATAAGCGCATGTGCACGCATAACAAGTTCTTTTCATATGTATTGTATTTAATTTTGAGTATATAGTATTTGATTTACGTGTATCACAATTGATTTTGCGTATCTAATTGCTAATTGGTAAGAAAATCATAGGATCTACAGGCGTATTGTTGAGGCGTACCTCGTAGTGAACGTGGGCACCCGTACTTTTACCAGTACTACCCATCAAAGCTATGGTTTGACCTTGTTTCACGCTCATCTACTGTTACCAATACACGGCACTATGTGCCAGCCAACGGGTAACAAAGCCATTGCCATGATCGATTTCAACGAGGTTACCATAACCGCCGCTTGTATACCCTGCAAAAGGTTACCACCCTGCCGCAGTAGCGCGATTTGGGAACCTGGTCATCAGCAATATCCGATACCTTCGTGGAATGCACCAATAGCACCCGTAACAGGATCAACACGGCTACCAAATGGAGATGTAATAACGCCGCTCGGCCAAATACTAGGTGTCGTACTATTCACAGCACCACCAGACCAGCGGAGAAGTTGATGGTTGTAATGCCATCAAAGTCTTGTGCGCCACCATCGCGAAGGATATCGCGCATCGTATAAAACTAACAAGCAATTTTGTGCTTCCCTTATCCATTTTGGATAGTCAGGCCGATAATTGTGCCGCTGTGCGTCTGTACTTCACGCTATTATCAGCGACTTCCTGCTTTGGAGTCGCTTCTCTCCCGCCACCTTGAGCTGGTGTGCCAGATTCGCGCCCTTCAACATTTGCTTATTCTCTTCACTAAATTTGATTTAAGTTTTGAATTTTCTTATCCAGAACCTCTGTTTTTGTTGTAACAATTTCAACTGTTCCGATTGCGGTGCGTTTGTTGACGTAATTGCACAACCTCAACTTTGCGCACGATGCAAATACCAGAGTGCCAATGACCCGGGAATACTACCACAGAACCAATAATGGCAACAAAGTTTCGCTTGCTTGGTAGTTAATGTCAATATGCAGTTGTCACCATTTCTTTCAACTTTTGTTTGAAATGAATGCAGATATTTTCAACATAAAAACTTCCTTATTTCGAGACGATAGCACTCGTCAACGCTTCCCTCATTGGTACGCTCACCCAACGCTTCGTTCAAACTTTCTAATTCTTCTTGTGAAGACTTACTAAACTTTTCACCTTTCACAATGGGTTTTACTATACGAGATTCGCTACGACCGTAAATACTAGAATACAGATGCCATTGTGTGCCATCTAGCAAGGTAAGGGCAAGGACAGATCATTTCCGATATTTTTCAAAAGGCATTATACTTAATAAAGCCAATGTATCGTATTACTCTGAATATTGCGGATCGCCACTTGCTCGGATAACAAGGACTCAAGGCCCTTCGCGGCATCGCGAATTTCACTGACCTCTACAGATAATTTACGCTCTAGGCAAACGCATGCTCCCTTGCATAAAAAATCGTATTCTTTTTCAAGCTACCTAAACGGATGTGTAGATTACACAATATGCGAATAACACTATAACAAGAACGATGGTAACCATGCCTATCCACGGTTGGAATCGATTCGAACATGTATTTCACTTCTATACAATCATCAGAAACTCAACAGTTAATTATACCCACTCCTATTGTGAAAAGTTAAATGACTGCATGCAATAATTTAATATATCTAATATTTAATATATCTAATATAGATAAACGATACCTATATAACAATGTATATAACAAGCATGTAATGTATATCTAAATGTATGTGTTACACTACATATTTTCAATAATGTTGATTGAGGCTATTTATCAGCCCTAGTTCGTCAACAAAATGGGCTTATTGCTCGTTCTAGTATACCATGTAGAGCTGCTATGGTACACCGTAATTTACAATAGGCGTACCTTGTGCAACAGCGTTCTATACGACGTAACACCTCACGGCGTGTTAGCCACAAGCACCACAGTGGATGATCAAATCATACTGTGATACATCCTTAGGGAATGCTCCCCCACTAGTGAATTCTAACTGTAAATCTGTATAGCCTTGCTTCTTTAAAAGATTAGGTATTTTTACAGTCCCAATATCATCGCATTGACGACGATGTGCAACCTTCACTGGTAGTACCTTGGAACCCAGCTTTCAAATTCTTAATAGCCTTAACACCAGTGACTAAATCCTGTAATTTTCCACTTAAATCGTGCCATCAAAATAGAAAAAGATGTCAATGGAATCGAATCAGGTGTCAACTCATCAACCCAATCAAAAGCTTGGGAATCACAGATTACCATTTTAGGGGGATTCTTAAGAGAGTGAATCATAGCCGGTAATTCTTCTGTTTGCAGACTGAAAAAGCTAGAGCCTTTGTGATCGAGAATTTCTCGGATGCTGCACCTGTGGAGATAGGTCACTCTGGTGCCTTTATCGATAGGACATGCAAAGAATGATTGTATCCCCTCTTCAACTAAAACCTTGTAAAAGGTTTGCTCCCCTTCTACATCAAGTGGTGTTAGCCCACCGAGTAGATCAAGCAACTCTAATCGTTTCGCATCAGATGTGAAGTCAGCAGAACCAATGACAGTAACCAAATCAGATAAACCCATATAATCCGCTATATAACGCTCTCCCAGTATATCTCTGCCTATACTAACTTTTAGAACTCCGTTAAATTGTTTTGGCACCGCATTAATCTCATTAATAAAAAGTGCAACAGGTACATTATTTTGTTTCAAAAGACCTAACCAGTGCATATCGTCTGAGGGTTGGCTCTTCATCGGTGCGAGCACGTAAACAACCAAAGTTAATCTTTTTCTACGACCTCTTCTGTTTTCTCCATGCGCAATGCACCTAGTTTCAGTTGTATCATCTATACCAGCAGTATCAATGTAATCACCACAGGGCCAAGTGGTAAGATTTTCGCATAACTTTGCTTACAGGATCTGTTGTGGTCCCTGCCACATCGGATACTAACGATACAGGCTGATCGGTTAACATGTTGATCAATGTAGACTTACCGGCATTACAACGGCCAAAAAGCCAATATGTATGCGGTTTGCCTTAGGTGTTTTGTTCCATAACCTATCCTTGTTGCTTAACATCCCACATATATTACAAATATATTATAAAGCTTCTGATAAATTGTCTAACCAACTATCATGTTATTTATTATAATCTCTTTGAATACAGTAAGCGCAGCCCGTAGACTACCTATACTGCAGATTGTTCATTAATACGACTATTACAATTGCTATAGCTGTTGTGTGTTATTGTTGTTATTATTATCGTTACTATTATTGTTAGTATTACGGCTATTGTATGTACTATTATTATTGTACTATGTTTATACTTTTGCTTTTACTTTTGCTTTTGCTTTTGCTTTTGCTTTTTGCTTTTGCTTTTGCTTTTTGCTTTTCTAATTATACTCTCTAAACTCTATTGTTTCACGCATCTTCTATTTGATCTTGCCATCCATATATGCAATAAGTCTTTCTAATTCAGCTTCAGAGAGAAAAGCAATTTCAATTTTTCCTTGTACTTTTTGCCTGCACGGAATTTAATATTCTGGGGACCCTAAGCTTAGTTTTAAACGGTCCATTAGGGCACGAACCTCTGCCGTATTTTGAGGTTTACTAGCCTTTGCTTTAGACGATTTATTTTTGCATAGACTTAACAAGGGCCTCTGCTTGTCCTAGCGCTTAGCTCGCCCTCTTTAATACGTTCAGCTGCTTCCATTTGTTGAGCTGCGCTTCTTAACGCTAATAATGGACGAGCTTGACCAACCGTTAAATCACCTTCGATAAGATCCTTTTGTACAGAATCACATAATTTTTAAAAAGACGAACCATATTAGCAATATATGAACGGCTACGGCCAGACGAGCGGAAATCATTTTCTTGCGTTTGCTTATAAGTATCCATCAATCCTTGATAAGCCAATGCTTCTTCAATGGGATCTAATCCTTCTCGTTGTAGGTTCTCTACAAGAGCAACCTCTGTCATTTCTTCGGTATTATATTTTTTAACAATAACTGGTACTGTTTTCAATCCAGCAATCATAGCAGCTTTTGATAACGACTCACCAGCCACAATTTGATATTTATTCTTTTTGTTTACGAACTACAATCGGTTGGAAAATACCAAGATTCTTGATTGATTCAGCCAATGTGGCTAGACTATCTTCATCAAAACTTTTACGTGGATTTGATCTACATTTGGAACTAGCTCAGAAATTGGCAGTTCATGTATCTCCTTATCAGGCAATACAGACTCTACAAGTCAACCTTCATTAAATTCTCAAGGCCTTTTCACCAATCCAGACGCTTTTGCTTTTTGCTTTTAATTTCTCTTGGCATACAACTAACCTCTCTCGGCCTTACAAAATATTTACAAATTTAAAATATGTAAATCACGTAAACCACCAAAAACTAATATTCTTAGCATTAGATACATACATATAACAGATACTTGTTACCTTTAGGTGCTGCACTTCGCTTTGTGTTTATTGAGCTGGTACTTATTTATCTTTAGTGCTTATTTAGTTTTAGATACTTCTAATTACCTCTTTAGCTAATTTCAGTATATACATCAGCACCTTTGGATTTTTGGATCATATACAATGATTGGCTCCCCATAACTAGGCGCCTCACTTGAGCATTACGAGGAATAATTGTTTTATATACTTTATTGCCAAAGAATACTTCATCGGCTACTTGAATAGATAAATTTGTGCGGCCGTCAAAACATAGTCAATAGCACACCTTCAATTTCAAGATCCTTATTTGATGTTTGTTGTACAATTGTTATCGTTTTAACTAATTATTCTATACTGCCAATGCGTAAAATTCACTTTGAATCGGAATCAATACACTATCAGCAGCAGTGAAGGCATTTAATGTTAATAACCCGAGAGATGGATGGACGTCAATGACGATAAAATCATATGTATCTCGTGCGACGCTAATGCTTTTTCAACATTGTTTCGTGAAACAACGGAAACTAGTTCTACTTCAGCACCAGCTAGTTGAGTGTTGCAGGCGCCACAAATAGGTTTTTCAAGCATTGTGGTTGTACAATATCAGCAATTGGTTCTCCGTCAATTAGAACATCATGCACACAGGTTCTAAATCATCGCTTTTGCAATACCTAACCCAGAACTAGCATTACCTTGTGGATCCAGTCAACCATGTAACACTTTCTTACCTGCATCAGCTAAACAAGCACTCAAATTTACTGATGTTGTAGTTTTACCAACGCCACCTTTTTGATTAGTAATAGCTATAACTTTGCCCATAATTCACCTCACATCTTCGTTCAAAATATTTCTTTTCCATTATAACTATAAAACAATGCTAATTACGGTATTTATAAATCAAATTCTCATTTAATATCTACTACATTTTTCCACTTACATTTATATTACGCACATAAACTTATAGGTAAATAACTTCATTAATATAGTTACAACACTTATTTTTATTGTTTCGTGAAACATAGCTTAAATTTATTCCTTTTACTATATAGGTACAACACAAAATACAGAAAAATTACATCAAATGTTTTATAAGTTTTACGATTAAAATGTTTCACAGTGAAACATTTAAGGATTAAAATCTAACGCAAAAGAGTTAAGTTATAAAATTAATATTTTACAGTAAAGATTATCATATTAATATAAATTTATACCAATGAGACAAATATACACAAAAATTATTTTATCATTTCTTTTATTTATGAGAACAACACCATTGGCGAAAGGTATAAAAGTAATTAACTTTTTGATCAGTAACATTATATATAACAGTATTATGCGGAATGTAATGAACTATTATTAATATACTTATATACTCATAACAAATTATTAGATTATATTTAATAAATTGTTTCACGTGAAACATTATGGTTAACATTAAACATATAAAACCTTCATCATCAATAACTTTTATGAACAAAATCATTTTTGATATAACTTTAAAACTATACCTATATACTACTAAATTATATGAGAATACAGGCCCCATATGCTTTGACAGGTATTATTCATATCTATATACTATTGAGTTAGATAGTAATTAGATTGATAATCTTAAGAGTCTAGAAAAATCACTTTATAAGATCTGTATATACAATTGATAACGGTAAGCACACGCTCTACGGATACGCAGAGCTTTTTATTTTCGAAGAGGCGTTTTCTAGTGCCCATCTATAACGGAATGCTACCTGCCATCGACAAAGCAAGAAGTAAAAACGATACGCAGGACTTCGTCACGCTGAGGATTTCCACAAAACTATGTTGACGAAGCATGTAAAGGAAATCAATTATTGGCTACACCTAGGGGTGTATATCAAGAATATGATTACGATGCGAAACAAAAACACATTTTAAACAATCCACCACTTAAAATTGAAGGGTCTATCATCGAAAAGCATCTAGAAAAATCTACTAAAGTATACGTATTAGGCGTAACAGTTGGAGAAGATGTAGAAATTCGTAGTGAACAGTTATTTAAACAAGGTAACTATACGGTAGGCTTATTACTTGGTGCAGCCACAACTGCTGTAGAACAGGTAGCTGATCAGGTAAAGCGAGTGATCAATGCAATTGCTAAAAACAAGGCTATAAGCCAACGGCGTTTTAGCCCTGGTTATCGCAACTGGCCACTGAAATCAACCACAATTAGCTAAAAATCATCAAAACAGAGATGATTGGCTTACAAGTAACAGAGAACTATTTATTATTCCCACGTAAGTCTGTAACGGCTATCATCGGTTTAATGCCAGCAAACGAAGATATTAAAACTAAACGAGGCTGTACATCTTGTTCACAACAGACTGTGCATCTCGAAAAGTACCAGAAAGCAACAGTCAACACCCAAGATGGGGAGAAAGAGGAAGGTAGTAAAACTACTGCCGACATTTCTGGTATTGCCATGAAGAGCGCAACCAATACAATAGTGTTTCGTGAAACATTGTAATTTAGGATGTTAAAGGAAGATGTTTATGTATATATATTTGACGGTGCTATGGGCACGATGCTTCAAGCAGCAGCTGAAGAAGGCTATTGTCAGAGCTATTTAATATTGAAAGACCAAGTAGTAAAGGATATTCATATAATACTTACAACATAGCGATGATGTAATCACTACCAATACATTCGAGTGTATGGTCTTAAATTAGAAGATTATGATTTACGGGATCGCGTATAGAAATCAATATTGCAGCTGTGAAGGTAGCAAAAAGAAGCCATTGCAGAGACTAAACCAACTGTCAAAGTGTAGCGGGTTCTATGGGACCTACAGGTCGTACAACCATTAGAGCAATATGAGCTTTGACTCCATTTATGATACATATCGTGAACAAGCCGAAGCATTAATCGAGAGGTGGCGTTGATTTTATTATCATTGAAACTATCATCGACGTACGGGAAATGCGTGCGCTTTATTAGCCTCTTTAGATGCTCGTGAAGCAGCAGGGAAGACAAAAGATGATGTAGCAAATCATCTGTCAATTTTTCTTTTTGGTGAAGACGGTCGTACTATTACGGTACACCACCAGCAGTAGCAACTACTATCGTAGAAGCTATAGGGGCTGATATCATTGGTATCAACTGTTCCCTTGGACCTGAACAAATTACACCACTTATCGAAGAGATTGCAAGCGTTACAAATTTACCAATAAGCTGTCAGCCAAATGCCGGTATGCCTCAATTAATAAATAAACAAAGCTGTATTCCCACTTTCAGCTGAAGAGATGGGGCCTTTGATGCTTCCAATTGTTGATGCTGGTGCAAGCTATGTTGGCGGCTGCTGTGGTACAACACCAGCTCATATTCAATCTATTTCCGATGCTGTGAAAGCTCATACGCCAAAAGAACGCGCCCACATTGCACCTAAAACAATTATTACAAGCCGTACTAAACTTTTAGAGTTGGGCCATCATACAAAACCACTTATCATTGGCGAACGTATTAATCCAACTGGTCGTAAAGTCCTTGCTCAAGAATTGCGCGATGGTTCTTTCATCCGTGTAAAACGAGATGCCTTAGACCAAGTAGAGGCAGGTGCAGATATCCTCGATGTAGACATGGGTGTAGCTGGCATGGATCAATCGCCCTTAATGGAACGTGCCATTTTTGAGTTATCCATGCTCGTAGAAACACCATTATCCATTGATACATTAGACCCAGTAGCTATGGAAATAGCTCTTAAAAACTATCCAGGTCGTGCCCTCATCAACTCCGTAAATGGGGAGGAGGAGTCTATTACGCACGTAATGCCTTTGGCTAAACGGTATGGTGCAGCATTACTTTGCTTGCCAATCTGTAGTGGTGACTTACCTGAAAAAGCAGAGGACCGCGTTGCTTTAGCTGAAAGTATCGTAGATCGCGCTTACGGTTATGGTCTTCACCCACATGATTTATTACTCGATCCATTAGAATTAACACTTGCCAGTGGTGAAGATAGTGCACGCCAAACATTGCGTACGCTACGGTTATATAAAAGAAAAAATTTGGCTTCCAACGGTAATGGGCTTGTCCAATATCTCCTTCAGTATGCCTCAGCGTCCATATTTGGGCAACGGCCAATTCTTAACAATGGCCCTTGCGTAGCGGCTTAACAACACCGATTATGAATCGACTCAATTATCCAGCAGCATTTTGTATCTAGTACTACCTTACTAGGCTGGGACCCAGGTTCTGCTGAATTTATTAAAGAATACGGCTATGAAGACGAAACTACCGCTCCTGGTAACTCTGCTCCTAAAGGGCCAGATATCCTTCGATAGTAATGATCCTTTGGCCAATATTCGCCATGTGTGAGAACAAGGCGAAAAAGAAGCTATCATTGATCTTGTAAAAAGCCTTAGCAGATGGTATCGATCCATTAGATCTTACGAAAAAGGCTTGTCTGACGATGAACGTAGTGGGGGATAAGTTTGGTTCTGGTAAAGTTATTCTTACCACAAGTAATGCTTGCTGCTGAGAAACAATGCCGAGGCTGCTTTCAACACCATTAAAGAAATTATTCCTGCTAGTGAAAGCTTAGATAAAGGCACCGTTGTCGTGGCTACAGTTAAAGGCGACATTCACGATTTAGGTAAAAATATCAGCAGCTGGCATTGCTCGAAAACAATGGTTACAAAATCGTCGACCTGGGTAAGGACGTTGACCCAGAAGTTATCGTACAAGCTATTAAAGATAACAAGCTGCCCTCGTTGGCATCTGTTCGCTAGATGACGACAACCATGCCACGAAATCGACAATACCATCGCTGCTGTATCCGTGCATGACGCTTAAAAACTAAGGTCGTAGTTGGTGGCGCCGTAGTATCTCAAGCTACGCAGACCAAGCAGGCGCGGATATCTACGCTAAGGACGGCATCGCTGCTGTTAACCATGCTAACGTTTCTTTGAAACACTAGAAAAATATTTATAGTAACGGGGTACATGATGACATTACGAGAAAAACATCAACAAGGGCAGTTCACCATTACTGTTGAATTGGATCCTCCTAAAAGCAGTTCTGCAGAAAAGACCTTCGAACAAGCAGCCCGTTTGAAAGGGAAGGTGGATGCTATCAACATCGCTGACTATGTCCGTATGCGCATGAGCCCAATTTCTCTTTCTTATTTATTACAACATAACAAAAGTTGAAACTATCCACCTTACCTGCCGCGACCGTAATATTATCGGTTTGCAATCTGAATTACTCGGTGCGAGCAGCTTTGGGCGTGCATAATATTTTGACACTCACGGTGATAAACCAGATAATGGGGACCATCCATTTGCACAATCACGTATTTGAAGTCGACTGTATGGGACTACTCAACATCGCTAAGACATTAAATGCAGGCAAAGACCTTGCAGGTAATGACCTAGACGCACCTACGAACTTCTACATCGGTGCAACTGCTAATCCCTGGTGCTCCAGATTTGAGTGAACACTGCAAAATTGGCTGCTAAAATTCCAAAATGGCGCTCACTTTGTACAAACACAACCAATTTACGATTTAGAACAGGCAAAACGCTACATTGACAAGATGTCTGATTCGATGTACCTATCGTGCTTGGGTTTTGAGTTCCTAAAAAGCTTTAAAATGGCTACATGCCTCCCATGGAAAAATTCTTGAGAATCAATCTTACTCAAGAAATCTTGGACCGCATGGAAAAAGGTGGTAAGAGGCGCACAAATTGCAATCGAAACACTTGAACAAATCAAGAAAAGTGGCAGCAGGCGTACATATTATGCCTTTGATGATATCGATACAACATTATATATTATTGACCACGTATAAAGTCATTCTAAGATTAACATATAACACCTTTCCGACCTCCGTCGTGAACTAAGTCGTTCTTAGGGAAGGTGTTATATCATCTTATCTCCGCCCTCATATAGTGAACAAAAATATATAATTTTGTTGTAAAACGATATCATTTAATAGATCTCGGGTAGGGAGGAAATGCGAATAATTCGTTACTAAGAGAGAGGATGCAGATCTGAGATTTGCATCCTCTTTTTCTTTATGTAACAATATAGCATAAGTTTATTTATATTAGTTTTCTCGCCTAAATCATTAACTGCTATATACTAACGGTTTGTCTTTGATTTCTTTTGGTTTTCGTGGATATTGTTTTGGTGTTTTTCAATTTTCTTTTATATACAGTGCTCGTTTTATCCTCTAAGGTTGGAAAGTAACGGTCCTTACTTCTTCGATAGTAGACTGTGTGCTAAGGGCTTTATTGATTCTTTCGCTTCTTCTTCGTAGATAGCTCCTTTTTAAAGAACTGTATCACAGCTTCTTTTACGTGGCACGTCCATTCTAAAAGAATCGAGCAAGCGATGCCACGGCACGGCTCGTAGCAATATCAAAAGCTTTCACGGTAATCTTGATGACTCAAATCCTCCCGTCAGTGTAGGTAGTACAGTTCGTCGGTTTTAGTTCATCTATAACCGATTCCAAGGTAAGCCGCTTTTTCGAGAATCAAACAGGGTAACCTTGAGGGCTACGGTCATAGATAGCCAATGGAATACCAGAAACCTGCACCGGGTCTAGCATGTCATAATCGTCATGTCAATTTGATAATTTCAGAATCATAACAGGAGAGGTCAATCGTATTGCTTAACGACCTCTTTCATATCCCGTAATACCCGTTAGATTGAGATATTTATTTGTTTTCAATCATATGCGCACTATAATACATGTAGTCTGACTTTGCATCTTCTCGTACAACAGGCCAAAATGGCTGACTCATTAGCGCATCATTCGAGCACGCTGAGTTACTATAGGCACATCATATTTCTTTTCTTTCATAGTACACTAATGGTGTCCTAGTATATATGACAATAGATCTATAGGAAATATCTTTTAAAATCTATAAAATACTTCTAAAAAGTTCATATAAAATGCGTATTTCATGCTATATTACTTCTAATGTATCGTTCGAGTTGGATCAACAGAACAGATACGCAGTTGATACACCAGAGATACGGCTTGCTTGGCCGATGGGTGAGGACAATTTTTGTTGAGCTTTGTTGAGCTTCAAGGAAATACCCTTTATTTGTGTATAGTCCCATTCTTTTGGAAGAATTTTTCTTCTAGTTTGAACCATATCGACTTGCTCCATTTGCTTTTTGATGTAACCTTCGTGCGTAATGGAAATATCGACAGCTTCCTCTACATAGGTGTATAGCGTTTCAAACCAAATGCATCGGCTACGACGGCATAGAAAGTTCGTTACGTTTTACTAAATCATAAGCGTGAATACCTGTTCTAATAGGTGCTGCACCTAAACTTTCAAGCAAAGCTTGTGTTTCTCTGGATGGATTGACGTTATTTTCATAACATGTCCATTGCTTCTTCGATAGCAGCTTTTTAGCTGTAAATTTGTCAACGATCATCTTTTAAGACGATTATGCGGCCTTTTTCCGTAGACGCATGTCTGCATTATCTTGACAGAAGCAATAAGCGGTATTCACTGCGGCTTGTCATCATGCAGTGCAGTTAATTTGTACCTTTTGTTACAAGATCATCGATGAGAACACCGATGTACGCTTCAGAACGAGCAAGGATAAACGGTTCTTTACCTTCAAGCCACAATGCTGCGTTGATACCAGCCATGAGGCCTTGAGCAGCCGCTACTTCATAGCCAGATGTACCATTGGCTTGACCCGCAGAGTAGAGACCTTCAATATAATGTTTCACTTGAGTGCTGGTGTCAATTGCGTTGGATTCAAAGCAATCGTATTCGATAGCATAGGCAGGGCGCATAATTTCTACATTTTTCAAGGCCTGGAATAGTACGCAGAATGCATATTGTGCACGTCCATAGGAAGGGATGTACTCATGCCTTGAACGTACATTTCATTTGTGCCAGCCGCTTCTGGTTCTACGAATAATTGATGGCGTTCTTTATCGGCAAAGCGCACTACTTTATCTTCGATGGAAGGAGGACGGTAACGAGGGGCCTACGCCTTCGATTTTGCCACTATACATGGGAGCGCGGTGAATATTGCTATGAATGATTTCGTGCGTTTCTTTGTTGAGTATCGGTCCAACAACATACATCTTCATTACGGTTAATCCATTCATCCATAAAGGAAAAGTGCGTGATGATGGCATCGCTCTTGAACTACCATATTTTTCGAGGTTTTAAAAGGTACGTTTTATCTACACGTGCTGGTGTACCCGTCTTCAGCTGCATCAATTCAACACCATTATCGGTAAAAGATTGAGAGAAAATGTTCCGCTTTACGCGTTGTGCATTGGACCGCCCACATAATCGATATCGCCGATGAGGGATTTTTACCTTTCAAATGGGGTGCCTGTACAAGAATTGCCGCCTTAGCGCCATAAAAATTCACCAAGCTCCGTAACGATACCTGTGACCTTGCCATCCTCAACCTTAAGCTCTGTCACCATGATTTGCTTAACATTGAGATTATCTGTATTCTCCAATGTTTGTTTTCATCAAATGTTTGAGTATTTAATCTTGTCAGTTGACAACGCAAAAGAATGAACAGCAGGTCCTTTGCCCATATTAGCATACGCATTTTGGATAGCTGTAGCATCCGCATTAATACCCATTTGACCGCCTAATGCGTCAACTTCGTAAACAAGATGGCTTTTACCAGGACCACCCACGGCAGGGTTGCACGGCATAAGCGCAATATTATCTGAGCTGATGGTCGCCAGCAACGTGCGATGACCCAGCGTACGAGGCGAGCAGCCGCCTCACAACCAGCATGACCGCCGCCGATGACAATGACATCATAATTGTCTACTATCTGACATATCAATTAAATTCCTTATATTTGTTACTTATCTTATTGTGAAAGTTTAAATCATTTACCAAGGCAAAAACGACTAAACAATTCATCTATCATGCTTTCTCGGATGGTATCGCCTGTGATGTCGCCTAGTAGTTCCCAGGCACTGCGCAGGGTCGGTGCCACTAAAGTCTACTGGCATGCCCATGTCGATGGAGGAGAGGGCTTGTTCGACTTGTGCCTTTGCTTGTTCCATAAGGCTAATGTGGCGCACGTTACTAATCATGGCGCTGTTGTCTTGTTTTACGCGACCGCCATAGACGAGTTCTTGTACCCATATAGAGGACACTGCAGAGCTTCCCCTTCTTTTAGCACTAATGCGTTCAATAGCCTGTAAAATTCCCATGTTCTTTAATATTTTCATCTGTAACGACATGTGCCACGTCGGACTTATTAAAGGAGTACGATGGTGTTTTAGCGCTCACAGAGGTCAAAATTTCGATTTCTTCGGGATTTAACGGAGTGAATCCGTCAATAACATTCTCTTTGATATAATGCATTTTAAACAATACGTGAAAA
>BNJS01002677.1_pt1 | contig 28575 bp, 32 predicted proteins | sample 8540461 | NCBI WGS metagenome assembly BNJS01 (sample SAMD00202454, study PRJDB9452) | human saliva metagenome | isolation source: human saliva | place: Japan | reverse complement strand
CAAATACCAAAAAAAGAACTTGAAAAAAACATGTCAAGTAATCTATAAATAGAAAAAGGAAGTTGTAGGCAATCTCTACTTCCTTTTTTGTTTTTGAGACACCAGTTGTCATAAAAGCAGTAACTTTACATTTTTGAATAAATTTGATAAAATATAGTTATGTTATAAAAAGTGACATAAAGGAGTGAATGATGATCAAAATGAAAAAAAGACTGATTGGGACAGGTCTTGTCCTAGCTACAGGGATTTTACTGACAGCTTGTGGACAGTCCAACTCAGATACAAGTACCTTCTCATCAACATTTAGTGCAAATCCGACGACATTTAACTATCTTTTAGACTATTATGCAGATAATACTGCCGTTATTACCAATCTTGTAGATGGTTTGCTAGAAAATGATAGCTATGGGAACCTCGTGCCAGCTTTAGCGGAAGACTGGTCAGTTTCGACAGATGGTTTGACCTATACCTACAAACTCAGAAAAGATGCCAAGTGGTACACTGCTGATGGAGAAGAGTACGCTCCAGTCAAAGCCCAAGACTTTGTCACCGGGATTAAGTATGCTGCGGACAACAAGGGTCAAGCCATGGATCTCATCCAAAACTCTATCAAGGGATTGAATGACTATGTGACAGGTGCGACCAATGACTTCACAACAGTTGGTGTGAAAGCCTTGGATGACCATACGGTCGAGTATACTTTGACTCGACCAGAACCGTACTGGAACTCAAAAACAACCAACAGTATCCTTTTCCCAGTTAATGAAGAGTTCTTAAAATCAAAGGATAAAGATTTTGGGACTTTGACGCCAGACAGTATCCTTTATAATGGTCCATATCTGTTAAAAGATTTCACATCAAATCTTCGATCGAGTATGTGAAGAACCCGCACTATTATGATCATGATAAAGTGACCATTGAAAAAGTTAAGTTAGCCTACTTTGATGGCTCAGATCAGGAGATGACCATTCGTAACTTTGAAAGTGGTGCCTATACGCTTGCGGGAGTCTATCCAAATAGTTCCAACTATGCCAAGACAAAAGAAAAATACCAAGATAATATCGTTTATAGCTTACAAGACAAGACGTCTTGGTACTTCAACTTTAACGTTAACCGTAAAGCCTATAACCATACTGCTAAAACAACGGATGAACAAAAGAAATCAACGCAAACAGCGATTTTAAATAAAAATTTCCGTCAGGCTATCAACTTTGGTATTGATCGAACAGCCTACTCGGCTCAATCTAACGGGCAAGAAGCGGCTAGCAAGACCCTTCGTAATACTCTAGTTCCCCCAACTTTTGTCCAGATTGGAGATAAGACCTTTGGAGAAGTGACAGCTTCTAAGCTTGTCAACTACGGAACAGAGTGGTCAGGCATCAACTTGGCGGATGCCCAAGATGCCTACTTCAACAAGGAAAAGGCCCAAGCCAAGTTTGCAGAAGCTAAAAAGGAATTGGAAGCCCAAGGGGTGACCTTCCCGATTCATTTGGACGTCCCAGTTGATCAAACCAATAAAAATGCAGTTTCTGGTATGAATTCGGTTAAACAGACACTTGAACAGTACTAGGTTCTGATAATGTCGTCATTGATGTTCAGCAACTTTCAACAGATGACTTTGGGAATGTGGCTTTCCTAGCACCAAACCCAGCAGCTCGTGATTACGATTTAAATTTTGATGGCTGGGTTGGTGATTACCAGGATCCATCAACTTATCTAGATCCCTTCAATGCTGAAAGTGGCTTCTATCTCAAGATTTTTGGTCTTGATGCCAAGGAAGACCAAGAACTTATCAAGAGTCTAGGACTTGATACCTATACGAAACTTCTGAAAGAAGCAGACGCTGAGAACAAAGATGTCGCTAAGCGTTATGAAAAATATGCTGAAGCTCAAGCTTGGATGATTGACAATTCTCTAGTCATGTCTGCTATGTCAAATGGTGGTACAGCCTCTGTAACTAAAGTAACTCCGTTTACACGTGCCTACTCTCTAGTGGGAATCAAAGGTGATGGAAATAACTACAAGTACATGAGACTTCAAAAAGACCCTGTTACCAAGAAACAATTTGATGAAGCCAAGGCTAAGTGGGAAGAAGAAAGTAAAAAGGCTATCGAAAAGAGTCAAAAAGAATTTAAAAATCATGTCAAATAAAAAGTTGAAATAAGGTCTCTTGTAAGGGATCTTATTTTTCTTGTCGAGACTCTCTATATTGAATCGTCTAATCGGAAGCCACACATAGAAATAAAAACGCTTAACTCGACCGAATGAATGGAATTTATCTTGTATCTATGATATAATGATTCTAACTATTGACGTATAGAGGAGTATCATGAGTAGACCTTCAAAGAGAGCTCGTTCGAGCAACATGAAGCGCAATATTAATATATTTTTACTAACTATTTATCTGATTTTGGGTGGTTTTTTGTTGTTTCTAATCTTTCGACACAACATACTTGCTTTCAGATATCTCAACATAGTCGCGGCAATCTTGGTTTTAACGGTGGCTGTTATCGGTTTTCTTCTGATTTTTTATAAAAAAGCTGAGAAGTTCACCATTTTTCTATTGATTTTGTCTATTCTTATAGGGTCTGTTTCTTTATTTACAGTCCAACAATTTATTGGCTTAACCAATCGTTTGAATGCGACGTCCAATTATTCAGAGTATTCGATTAGTGTTGCGGTTTTGAAAGACAGCGATATCAATAATGTTAGCCAGTTAGACAGTGTTATGGCTCCAACCGAAACGGATAATGAAAATATTCAAAAATTACTTACAGATATTAAATCAAATCAAGGTAAGGATCTGACAGTAGAGCAGAGTGCTTCTTATCTAGCGGCTTATAAGAGCCTGCTTGCAGGTGACACAAAGGCGATTGTTTTAAATAGTGTCTTTGAAAATATCATTGAATCAGAATATCCTGACTATGCTGCAAAAATCAAAAAAATTTATACCAAGGAGTTGACCAAAAAAGTGGCTGCTCCGAAGGCAACAAAGAGTCAATCGTTTAACATTTATGTGAGTGGGATTGATACCTACGGGCCGATTAGTTCGGTTTCGCGCTCAGACGTCAATATCCTGATGACCGTCAATCGCGACACCAAAAAAATCCTTTTGACAACAACGCCACGTGATTCCTATGTTCCGATTGCAGATGGGGGCAACAACCAAAAGGATAAGTTGACCCACGCAGGAATCTATGGAGTGGATGCTTCTATCCACACTTTGGAAAATCTCTATGGTCTAGATATTAACTATTACGTTCGCTTGAATTTTACATCATTCCTAAAATTGATTGACCTTTTAGGTGGAATTGATGTTTATAATGATCAAGAATTTACAGCTCACACTAATGGAAAGTATTATCCTGTTGGCAATGTGCATCTTGACTCAGAACAAGCTCTTGGTTTTGTTCGAGAACGCTATTCTCTAGCAGATGGTGACCGAGATCGTGGACGCAATCAGCAAAAAGTAATCGTGGCCATTATTCAAAAATTGACCTCAACTGAAGCCTTGAAAAATTATGATCATATCATTCAAGGCCTACAAGACTCTCTCCAAACCAATATGCCACTTGAGACCATGATGGACTTGGTCAATACACAGTTGGAGAGCGGTGGCAACTATAAGGTTAACTCTCAAGACCTAAAAGGAACAGGACGAATGGATCTTCCTTCTTATGCCATGCCAGATAGCAACCTCTACATGATGGAAATTGATGATAGTAGCTTAGCTGCTGTCAAGTCGGCAATTCAAGATGTGATGGAGGGTAGATGAGATGATTGATATTCATTCGCACATAGTCTTTGATGTAGATGATGGACCAAATCAAGAGAAGAAAGCAAGGCTCTTTTGGCAGAAGCTTATCATCAGGGAGTACGGATCATTGTTTCCACCTCTCACCGTCGCAAAGGTATGTTTGAGACTCCAGAAGAGAAGATTGCTGCTAATTTTCGTCAGGTGCAGGAACTCGCCAAGGAAGTGGCAGATGACTTGGTGATTGCTTATGGAGCGGAGATTTACTATACACGAGATGTCCTTGATAAACTAGAACAAGGGCTACTCCCCACTCTCAATGCTAGTCGTTATGCCCTGATTGAGTTTAGTATGGACACACCATATCGTGACATTCATAGTGCCTTAAGCAAAATCTTGATGTTGGGTATTACCCCAGTCATTGCCCATATCGAGCGCTATGATGCTCTTGAACAAAATGAAAAACGTGTTCGTGAACTGATTGCAATGGGGTGTTATACACAAGTAAATAGTTCACACGTCCTTAAACCCAAACTTTTTAGAGAACGCTACAAGTTCATGAAAAAAAGAGCTCAGTATTTTTTAGAGCATGATCTGGTCCATGTGATTGCAAGTGACATGCACAGTCTAGATGGTAGACCTCCTCACATGGCCGAAGCTTATAGCATAATTGCCAAAAAGTATGGGGAAGAGAAGGCGAGAGAACTCTTTGAAGAAAATCCTCGACAAATTGTAATGAATCAACTAATTTAGGAGAAATGATGAAAGAACAAAATACTATGGAAATTGATGTATTTCAATTGTTAAATACCTTGTGGAAACGGAAATTGATTATTGCTTTGGTTGCTATCGTAACGGGAGCGATTGCCTTTGCATATAGTAGCTTTATTATAAAACCAGAGTATACCAGTACTACGCGTATTTATGTAGTCAACCGTAACCAAGGAGACAAGACAGGCTTGACAAATCAGGATTTGCAGGCAGGGTCTTATCTTGTTAAAGACTACCGTGAGATCATCCTTTCCCAAGATGTGTTAGAAAAGGTTGTAACCGACTTGAAACTAAATATGTCAACAAAGGGTCTTGCTAGTAAAATACAAGTAACTGTTCCAGTCGATACACGTATCGTATCTATTTCTGTTAAAGATAAACAGCCGGAGGAAGCTAGCCGTATCGCTAACTCTCTGCGTGAGGTTGCTGCTCAAAAAATCATTAACGTAACGCGTGTATCTGATGTGACAACGCTTGAAGAAGCGCGACCAGCCACTTCCCCATCATCTCCAAATATCCGTCGTAATACTTTGATAGCTTTTCTCGGAGGATTAGGGGTGGTAGTTGTCGTCGTTCTCTTGGTTGAGTTGCTAGATGTCCGTGTCAAGCGACCAGAGGATATCGAAGACGTTATGCAAATTCCACTCTTAGGAGTCATTCCAAATTTGGATAAATTGAAATAGGAGAGAACGATGCCAACATTAGAAATCACACAGAAAAAATTGGAACTCGTAAAAAAGGCAGAGGAATACTACAATGCCTTGCGTACAAATATACAGTTAAGTGGAGATAATTTGAAAGTCATCTCCATTACTTCAGTTAATCCGGGAGAAGGGAAGTCTACAACTTCTACTAATACTGCTTGGGCTTTTGCGCGTGCAGGCTATAAAACCCTATTGATTGATGCGGATATTCGTAACTCGGTCATGTCAGGTGTTTTTAGATCTAATGAGAAGATTACTGGCTTAACAGAGTTTTTATCAGGTACAACAGACTTGTCACAAGGTCTATGTGATACCAATGTTGAAAATCTCTTTGTCATTCAGGCGGGCTCAATTTCACCAAATCCCACAGCCCTTTTACAAAGTGAAAATTTCAGAACGATGCTAGATACCCTGCGTAAATATTTTGACTATATCATTGTGGATACCGCTCCCGTAGGTATTGTGATCGATGCAGTTATTGTGACACAGAAATGTGATGCTTCTGTTTTGATTACGGCAGTTGGTGAAGCACATCGCCGTGATGTTCAAAAGGCGAAAGAACAGTTGGAACAAACAGGAAAGCCGTTTGGGTGTTGTCTTAAATAAATTGAATATCTCAGCGGAGAAATATTCTTCTTATGGAGGATATGGAAACTATGGAAAGAAATAAATAGTCTTGTAGTACCAAGATTATTTGAGATGATTATCATGGGAGGGGGAGTTTAAGGTGAAACAGAATGGCATCATCTATATTTGCTTTAAAAGAGTTATGGATGTTTTTATCGGCTTATTTGGAACAATATTCATAGTCTTACCTAGTTCTTTAATAATCTATATTATCTATAAAATAAAAGGTTACAAAGGAAGTATATTCTTCACACAATATAGAGTGGGACTGAAGGGGAAAAAATTTAAAATTATTAAATTTAGATCAATGGTTGAAAATGCTGAAGAAGTTTTGACCGCAAATAAAGCACTCTATGAAAAATATATAAATAATAGTTATAAATTACCTCCAAATGAGGATCCTCGTCTTACCAATATCGGAGGTTTTATAAGAAAAACGAGTATTGATGAAATTCCTCAATTTATAAATTTAATGTTAGGTGATATGAGTCTTATTGGACCTAGACCGATTTTGGAGAATGAGTTAGAGGAGTATTCTAAGGAAGAACAGCAAGTTTTGTTATCTGTACGACCAGGTATTACAGGGATGTGGCAAGTTTCTGGTAGGAGTGAGGTATATTATCCTGAACGCTGTGAAATGGAACTGTACTATCCTCGGAACCAATCCTTTTTGTTGGATGTCAAAATCTTCTTTTTGACAATAAAAAAAGTTCTATCTGGAGAAGGGGCTCATTGATGTATGAGCTAAATCATCTAGCAAAAAATAGATAGAAAGATGAAGTTGAATACGAATAACGTTTCTTGGGTATTCGTATTCATTTTTTCAAGTGAAGGAAGCATTATGAATAAGTGGATTTAATCTAGTATTTTTTGCTTGAAAAAATGAATGGGGATTCAATCCAAAGAATTGTCCAGTGAGGCAAGATTTTAGGAATTGGAGTTAGGATGTAGAAATGTCAAAAAAGTATAAAATTATAGTAGCGACTCATAAAAGATTTCAAATGCCAGAAGATAAGGACTTATATATCCCTGTTCAGGTTGGCAGTGAAGGAAAGGAAAATTTAGGCTACCAACGAGATAATCAAGGTAATCATATCTCACACCTCAATCCTTATTATTGTGAATTGACAGGATTATACTGGGCTTGGAAAAATTTAGACTGTGATTACCTTGGATTAGTTCATTACCGACGTTATTTTACAGATAGGAACCGACCTTATCATGATAAGATTGACATGAATGAAGTTATTCTATCGGCAGATCAAGTTAAGGAGCTCATGTCTGAAGTAGATGTCGTTGTTCCCAAAAAGAGAAAATATTATATAGAAACTCTCTATTCTCATTATGCCAACACTCATGACTCCAGTCATTTAGATGTAACACGAGAAATTATAAAAGAGGTTTCGCCAGAATATTTAGCAACATTTGACAAGGTGATGGACTGTCGTAGTGGCTACATGTTCAATATGTTTATCATGTCCAAAGAAAATGTATCATCTTATTGTGAGTGGTTGTTCCCTATCATTGATGAGTTGTACAGAAGATTGGATATAACAGGATACTCTGCTTTTGATGCAAGATTATTTGGGCGTGTTAGTGAGCGTCTCTTTAATGTTTGGTTAGACTACCAAAATCTACGTGTTAAAGAAGTTCCGTTTATGTATATGGAAAAAGTGAATTTATTTGAGAAGGGCAAATCCTTCTTGAAAGCCAAGTATTTCGGAAAAAAATATGGACAGAGTTTTTAGAGTTTACTAAGTAACTTTCAAGCTTTATACTAATATTAAAATTATTTAATTTAACTATCGTTGGGCGTTGTGAAACGAAGAACTCACCCTTAGTTTAGGAGGACAAGTATGTCAGATATAAAAATTATTCAAGATAAAATCCTCTTTATATTGAAAGAATTTATTAACATTTGTGAAGAAAATAATTTGACCTACTATGCTCTAGGGGGAACATTGCTTGGAGCAGTACGTCACAAAGGATTTATCCCTTGGGACGATGATATTGATATTGGCATGCCAAGGGAAGATTACGAAAAGTTTAAGAAAGTAGCTCCCAATTCTCTACCGAATAATTATAAATTTTTAAGTGAAGACACTGCTAATTATAAAAAAGCATTCTCTGTAATTCGGGATGATTCAACGAAAATCATAATGAATTATAGTAAAGAGGAACAGGTGGAGAGTTTGTGGATAGATATTTTTCCACTTGATGGCATGCCTGCTGCCCCTTTTAAGAGAAAAATGCATGAGTGTAGATACTTATATAGACGGATGATGGTTCAACTTTCTCAGTTTAATAGCTTAGTAAATCAGAAGAAAGAAAATCGCCCCTTAGTTGAAAAAGTAATTATTGCCTTTGCAAACATAGTTAAAATTGAGAAGATACTTTCTTTTGACTGGGCGCAAAAAAAATATTTAAAGACCATTAAAAGATATTCATTTGATGAAGAATTTTCAGGAAATTATACTGGGGCATATAAATTGAGAGAGATTGTACCCTCTGATTATTTTGGAACACCAGTCTTATTAAAATTCGAAGGAATTGCCTTGAGTTGTCCTTGTAGGTATAAAGAATATTTGACAGCGATTTACGGGGGAAATTACATGCAATTGCCTCCAGAAGAAAAGAGAGTCCAGCACCACTATAAAATAATATCGCTTGGTGAGAAAGAAGGATAAGAGTAGTTTAAATATGAAAAAAATAGCAATAGTTAGATACAATCTAAGTAAAATTGGTGGAGCTGAAAAAGTAGCTATCAGTATGGCTAATGAGTTGTCAAGCCATTATGATGTAAGACTTTTGTCTATTCTATTGGATGAGGATGGATTCATAAATTATGATATTCATCCAAATGTTCAATTGGTGAATTTTTACAAGGGTGATATTCGTATTAGAACTGCTATTTTAAAATTAACTACTAAGCTCAGAGAGTATATAAAAAAAGAAAGAATAGAAGTGATTTTTTCAATAGCTCCTTTAACAAATATCATGATACGGTTAGCTACTCTGGGTCTAGATGTGAAAATTGTTTTTTGTGATCATCACAGCTTAGAGTTTCAAGATGGAAGAAGTAGAAAAATACAGAGATATATTGGAGCGAAGTATTTTGATAAGGTTGTTACTTTAACGCAGGAAGACCGGATAAAATACTCAAAAAAATATAAGATTTCTATAGAGAAAGTAGCTACAATTTATAATTGGATAGAAGAAACCAAGCACCATAAAACAGGCTTGAATAATGATTCTAAAAAAATCCTCACGGTGGGTCGATTTCACAGTCAAAAGGGGTATGATTATCTTGCCAAAGTAGCTATAAAAGTATTATCCCAACATCCAGACTGGCAGTGGGATATATATGGTTCAGGGGATAAGCTTATTGAACAGGAGCTAAAAAGAGAATTAGAAGAAGGTAGTGTTTCTTCACAAGTTAATTTTAAAGGAAATGTAAAAGGAACTGAAAATATCTATCCCAATCATAGTATCTACGTCATGACTTCTCGCTATGAGGGTTTGCCTTTAGTCCTATTAGAAGCACAACAATACAATCTTCCTATTGTTAGTTTTAGATGTCCGACGGGACCTAGTGAGATTGTTGAAGATGAAATCAACGGATATCTGATTGATTGCTATGACGTGGATCAGATGAGTGAGAAATTGCTTGAACTGATGAAAAATGATGATTTGCGACAATCTTTCTCAGAACATGCCAAAGACAATATGGATAAATTTGATAAAAATAAAATTCTTAATCAGTGGATATATTTAATAGAAGAAATAGGAGCGGATAATCGTTAAAATGAGAAAAATGTTAATTTGCATAACTAGCTTAACAGGAGGCGGAGCTGAAAAATCACTGGTAAATTTTATACAGCAGTTCAAGTATAAATATGATATTTCTTTACTCGTATATAGTGAAAAAGAATAATTATTATGCACAAAAAAACTCAAAGATATCAAAATAGATTATTTCATAAAAAAAGATTCACCATATCTTATTGAAAAAAACTTTTTGAATAAGGTAGTGAAGTTTTTTTCCTAGGACATTGGTTTATAAATTTATTCTTAATAAAACTAGATTTAAAAAAAGAAAAAAATTCGACATAGAATTTGCATATATAGAAGGAAAGCCGACTAAAAATTATTTCAGGCTCATACAATGAAGATAGTCTAAAAATTAGCGTATATTCATTGTGATTTTTTTCTAAGAATTGGTACTCTCGTAAATCATTTAGAAGTGTTAGAGATGAGAGTGTGTGCTATCAAAAATTTCATAATGTTTTAGCTGTTTCTTTAGGTCAGAAAGAAAGTTTTGAAAAAATATTTCCATCATGTAAATTGGATATAGTTCCAAATTTAATAGATCAAAATGAAATAGAAAGATTAAGCAAAGAATCAAAGGTGCAAAAGGCATTTCCTTATTTTTGTGCAGTGGGAAGATTGGCAGAAGTGAAAAATTATTCATTATTAATAAATGCATTTCACCAATTTAGAAAAAAATATCCTGAATTTCATTTATTAATTTTAGGTGAAGGAGAGCTACGGCAAACACTGCAAAATCAGATTGAGACTCTAGGTGAGCAAAATTACATTCAATTAGTCGGTTTTCAAAGTAACCCATACTCTTATATAAGACAAAGTAAAGGGCTGGTTCAAAGCTCGATTTCAGAATCATTTAGTTATGTTTTAGCTGAAGCGTCAATATTAGGAGTTCCCACGATTTCGACTAAAACCCAAGGGTCAGAATTAATGAGGAAATATTTTGATGTTATAGAAGTTGATCATGATAGTGTGGCACTGGCTAAGGGAATGGAATTTATTCTCCAGAAGGAAATTGTTGGGGAAAATACGGATTTCAATGAGGAAGCAATAAATAAGTTTGAAGCAATATTTTCAAAAATAAAGGAGAAATAATTTGTGAAATATGATAGAGTATATAATCTAATTTTTAATATATTGTTCTCCGTGTCAACAGTTTTGTATATGCTGAAATTTGTAAATATTGCGAAAATTGATAGTCTAAATATCTTAATTTTAGCTAGTTCAGTATTTTTTTATTGCTACTTCACACAGTGATTTACGGCTTTAATAAATTGAAGCTATTTTTGTCTATCCTTCGTATTATTTTTATGTTTTTCTAATTTATTTTCAAGGATTAGTTTATCTAGAATTGCTTAATTTTTTTCTGATTTACTCAACTCTAAGAGTGAGTAATACTCAATTTAACAAGACTCATTGGTCAGTGTTTTTTATTTTTTTTATATTAGTAGTTTTATTTGCTAATGCAGGAATGATTAAAAGTGTATTCGTTTTTCGAACTGGAGGGTTAGTAAGAGGATCGCTAGGGTTTGTCCATCCGAATTCACTAGGTCTCATGGCTTATGCAATTACATTAAATACATTGTACGTCTTTAACCCCAATAGATACAAAATTACTTTCTACTGCAGTCTTCTTATATTTAATTATTTTATATTTGCCATAACTGACTCTAGAACTTCTTTCTTAATAAGTTTATTGATTATTTTAAGTTGTTTTTATTTTTTTGATTTTAGAGGTACTCTATACAAAGTTGTTAAAAGTTCATTTATTTATATAGTAATGGTAGTAAGTTCGCTATTTATTATTTTAGCAACTACCTATTTTTGAAGTGAGGGAACCTTTCATTTTTTTGAATAAACTTTTTACCAATAGAATTTACAGTGGTAATGTTTTTGTAGCTGAATATGGATATAATCTTTTTGGGAATTTTATAAAGGAGCACTACCTACTTTAACAGGAGATGTAATTATTGATAGTGGTTATGTGGGTTTAATTCTTCGTTTAGGTGTATTATTTTTTTATAGGTTACTTGTTGTTTATGTTGTTAAGAATAAAACAAAATATTTTTTTATTAAAGGAAGCAATCTTGATTAGCAGCGTCTTTATTTCATTAATGTTTGAATCCTATGGGTTTTCTGGTTTTATTTTTTTCCAGTTTTTATTTGTGGATTTTGTAGGTAAAAGAAAGGAATTATGATGAGTTTAAAAGTTACAGTATTTACAGCTACATATAATAGGATGGATTTGTTAAAAAAATTGTATGACTCTCTAGTGAAGCAAACTAATAAAAATTTTGAGTGGATAATTGTAGATGATGGTTCAACGGATGATACCTCAACGGTAGTTCAGAAATTTTTATCGGAAAATGAATTGGATATAAGTTATATTTATCAAGAAAATGGTGGAAAGCATAGAGCGGTTAATGAGGGATTGGACAGAGCTAAGGGACAATTGTTTTTTATAGTCGACTCAGATGATGCTCTCCTTCCGAAAGCTATAGCCACCGTTATTGATAGGTTCACAACTATTCAAGATAATCCTAAATATGCAGGTGTCGCTTTTAATCGAGGATATTCAGAGACAGTAATCGTTGGGGAAACGTTTGAAGGGGAATTTATAGATTGTGATAATTTGCATCGAGTAAAATATAATATTCTTGGTGATAAAGCTGAGGTCTACAGAACAGAAATTTTAAAAGAAATAAAATTCCCAGAAATTGAGGGAGAAAATTTTATGAGTGAAGTAGTTTTGTGGAATGAAGTAGCAAGGAGAGGACACAAATTACGATGGTTCAATGAGATTATTTACATATCTGATTACCTAGAGGACGGCTTGACAAAGAATAGTGAAAAAATTTTATTTAATAATCCAGTTGCACATCAAATGATGACCAAGGAATTGTTACAAATTGATTTTACATTAAAGAGAAAATTTGGGATGATTTATAACTATCATAAAATTAGAAACCAAAGCATTAAGCAAACTGCTATTAATCTTGAACAGCCTCTAATTTTAGTATATATGGTAGTAATGATGGCTAGAATTAGAAAAATTGTTAAGAGGGTGAAAAATGAGTAACTTATATTATATTCATGAAGAGTTTGGTAGCGACTCAACAGCAGCTACAAAAAGCACCAAATGATTTACAGAAAATATTTCAAGACTATAAATTTAAAACCGTTGGTAACATTAAAAAAATAGTAAGCTAGTAAGAATATTTGATTATGCGTTTAAATTACTGTTGTGTCTTATTAGAATTAGAAGTAATGATATTGTGATATTTCAATTTCCTTTTTGCTACTCATGGGAAACTAAAAATTTTTTAATGAAATTATTACAATATAAAAAAAGCTAAAATGATCTTTTTAATAAACGATTTAGAGTCATTAAGGTATTCGGGAAATAAAAATCTAATTTCTAAGGAACAGTATATTAAAAAAATGCTGATGTGATTATTTGTCATAACCAACGGATGAAGGAGTTCTTAATAGAAAAATAAGATTGATGGTGAAAAAAATAGTTGTACTCGGTATTTTTGATTATTTACTGGATAATTTTAATAAAGAAAAAGCATCTTTTGATAAAACAGTTGTAATTGCAGGTAACCTTTCACCCCAAAAAAAGTGGTTATTTAACTGAGTTATTAAAAAAATGAAAAATAGAATAAAAATTTAATTTATATGGACCTAATTTTACTTCATCGACTAACAATAATGATTATAGTGTCATATAAAGGAAGTTTTTCGCCTGAAAAAATTCCTTTTGTACTTGAAGGTGATTTTGGATTAGTTTGGGATGGAGAATCGATATTAACTTGTTCAGGGATTACTGGGGAGTATTTAAAATACAATAATCCTCATAAAGTGTCGTTATTTATAGCTTCAAAAATACCGGTTATTGTTTGGGAACAATCTGCATTAAGTTATTTTGTTAAAGAACATAATATTGGAATTGTAGTAAATGATTTAATTGAAATGCAAGAGATTATTACTAATATGACTGAAGAGCAATATGAGATTTTTAGAGAAAATATTGAACAGTTGTCCAAAAAGGTAAGGCAAGGTTATTTTACGAATTTAGCGATTGAAAAATCTTTAAGCGTAATAAAAAATGATCTCAATAATTATTTTGAGGAAGATTGCTGTGAAAAAAGAAGAATATAATTATCCCAATTTGTAAAATTAAGCTAGACAGAAAAAAGCCATCTATGTTAGGCTCAGATAAACACCACATTTGTCTGAAAGGAACTAACATAAATGACCTATATTCATCTTACCACAAACGAGCTTGTAATGATAGAGGATTACTATCAAGAAAACATAACAGTTTCAGATATTGTGACTTCACTTGGCAGATCAAAACAGACAATCTATAATGTCATCAACTATCTGAAAGGGGGGCACTCTGCTTATGATTACTATAACTGATATAAAATCAATAAGAAATGCTGTGGCAGGAATAAAACCAGTCTTACGCAATCAGAAAAAGATTTTATCCAAACTCATTTAGAAAAAAATTGGAGCCTTGATGTCATTAAAGGAACTTATCCAGATAGGATTTCTTGTTCTATGAGAACTCTCTATCGACTAGCAGACCGTGGTATTCTAAAGAAAGAGGATCTACCTTGGAAAGGCAAAAGAAAACCAAATGGTCATAGCGAAAAACGAGGAAAACAAGCGTTGCGCAGAGATTTACGTGAGAGAGCAGACAGTTATCCTAATTTTAAGACGGAATTTGGTCATCTAGAAGGGGATACAATTGTGGGAGAAAAACACAAAAGTGCAGTCATTACCTTAGTAGAACGCCTCTCAAAAGCCATCATCACACTGAAAACCAATGGATGCAAAGCAAGTGATATTGAGACCTCCATCAATCAATGGTTGTCTCAAGTTCCCAGTCATCTCTTTAAGTCGATAACGTTTGATTGTGGGAAAGAATTTTCTAATTGGAAATCTATTTCGAATGCACATGACCTTGATATTTCTTTGTGGATCGAGGATGTCATGGTCAACGAGGTCTCAATGAACATTCTAATGGCTTATTAAGACAAAATGGATTACCGAAACAAATGGATTTTACTAATATTTCTCAAAATTATTTATCAGCTATAGCTGATAAAAGAAATAGAATTCCTAGGAAATCATTGAATTATCAATCACCCTACCAAGTTTTTCTGAGTTACTTGAAAAGTCTGGCTTAATTTGACAATTTAGGATTTTAAAAAATACAAATGGCTAGTCAACTAGGTAGAGACAGTAGCTATTTAAAAAGTTAAATCTAGATATAATGGAGAAAAAGTAATGAAAGTATTAAAAAACTACGCCTACAATCTTTCTTATCAGTTGTTGGTGATTATACTTCCGATTATTACGACTCCCTATGTAACACGGGTCTTTTCTTCGGATGATTTAGGGACGTATGGATACTTTAATTCCATTGTCACCTACTTCATCCTCTTAGCAACGCTAGGAGTTGCTAACTATGGGACCAAGGTCATTTCAGGACATCGCAAGGAAATTCAAAAAAACTTTTGGGGAATCTACTCCCTGCAATTAGGTGCAACAGTTCTTTCTATGTCCTTGTATGCTCTTCTTTGTCTGACTCTTCCCTTTATGCAAAATCCGGTAGCCTACATTCTAGGCTTGAGTTTAGCTTCAAAAGGTTTAGACATTTCCTGGCTCTTTCAAGGGTTGGAAGATTTTCGAAAGATTACTGTTCGAAACATCACGGTCAAGCTCGTTGGAGTCATTTCCATCTTCCTCTTTGTTAAATCTGCAAATGACCTATATCTCTATGTTTTTTTGCTAACCATATTTGAACTCTTGGGGCAACTAAGTATGTGGTTGCCTGCTCGTGAGTTTATTGGTAGACCTCATTTTGATTTAGAATATGCTGGATACCATTTGAAGCCAATCATTTTACTATTTCTTCCTCAGATTGCGATTTCCTTGTATGTCACGTTAGATCGTACCATGCTAGGAGCCCTAGCTTCTACAAATGATGTAGGAATTTATGATCAGGCGCTTAAATTGGTGAATATTCTATTGACCTTGGTAACATCATTAGGAAGTGTTATGTTGCCTCGAGTAGCTAACTTATTAGCAACAGGAGATCATAGAGCAGTCAATAAGATGCATGAAATGTCCTTCCTCATTTATAATTTAGTGATTTTTCCAATTATGGCTGGAATTTTGATTGTGAATGATGATTTTGTTCAGTTTTTCCTTGGTCAAGATTTTCAGAATGCACGTTATGCAATCGCCATCATGATCTTCCGTATGTTCTTCATCGGTTGGACCAATATAATGGGAATTCAAATCTTGATTCCGCACAACAAAAATAAGGAATTTATGGTTTCAACGACGGTTCCCGCTATTCTGAGTGTTGGTTTGAATTTGTTATTTCTTCCTAAGTTTGGTTATATAGGGGCAGCAATTGTCTCGGTGTTGACAGAAGCTCTTGTATGGGGAATACAATTGTTCTATACAAGAATTTATTTAAAAGAAGTTACTATATTGAAACCTATGTTTAAGATTATTGTGGCTTCAGGTCTGATGTATACAATATTACTTTACTTAAAAACATCATTGTCTTTCAGTCCAACACTTAATGTCGTAGTCTATGCTATTTTGGGAGTAATCATTTATCTTGTATGCATTCTAGTATTTAAAGTTGTTCGACTTAAAGAGTTAAAAGAACAGCTTAGTAAAAAATAAAGGAGATTTAATATGTACGACTATTTAATCGTTGGAGCTGGTTTGTCTGGAGCGATTTTTGCTCATGAGGCAACCAAGCGTGGTAAAAAGGTAAAAGTGATTGACAAGCGTGATCACATCGGTGGAAATATCTACTGTGAGAATGTAGAAGGTATCAATGTTCATAAATATGGTGCCCATATCTTTCATACCTCTAATAAAAAAGTGTGGGACTATGTCAATCAATTCGCTGAATTTAACAACTATATCAACTCACCTGTCGCAAACTACAAAGGAAGTCTTTATAATCTTCCTTTCAATATGAATACCTTCTATGCTATGTGGGGGACAAAAACTCCACAGGAAGTGAAAGATAAGATTGCTGAGCAGACAGCTGATATGAAGGATGTTGAGCCGAAAAATCTGGAAGAACAAGCTATCAAGTTGATTGGTCCGGATATCTATGAAAAGTTAATCAAGGGTTATACTGAAAAGCAGTGGGGGCGCTCAGCAACGGAACTTCCTCCATTTATCATTAAACGTCTTCCAGTTCGTTTAACATTTGATAATAACTATTTTAACGATCGTTACCAAGGAATTCCTATTGGTGGTTATAATGTGATTATCGAAAACATGCTTAAAGACGTAGAAGTTGAACTTGGGGTGGACTTTTTTGCTCACCGTGAGGAGTTACAAGCATCTGCTAATAAAGTTGTTTTCACAGGAATGATCGACCAGTATTTTGACTACAAGCACGGAGAGTTAGAATACCGTAGCCTTCGCTTTGAGCATGAAATTTTGGACGAGGAAAATTATCAAGGAAATGCTGTAGTGAACTATACAGAGCGTGAGATTCCTTATACTCGTATCATCGAACACAAACATTTTGAATATGGAACGCAGCCAAAGACAGTTATCACGCGTGAATATCCAGCCGACTGGAAGCGTGGGGACGAGCCCTACTATCCGATCAACGATGAGAAAAATAATGCTATGTTTGCTAAATATCAAGAGGAAGCAGCGCAGAATGATAAAGTTATCTTTTGTGGGCGTTTAGCAGACTATAAATATTACGATATGCATGTGGTGATTGAACGGGCACTTGAGGTTGTGGAGAAAGAGTTTGAGCATGGCAAAAAGTAGAATTAGTTGGATAGATTTTGGAAAAGGTTTTTCCATCTTTTTAGTCTTAGTAGGACATGTGTTGCTTGGACTGTATCAATCAGAAAAATTCCCCACAGCGGACAATATATTATCACTATTAGTAGCACAAGTCTATATATTTCATATACCCGTATTTTTTGCCCTATCAGGATACTTTTTCAAACCCATATCTGATTTGAAAGAGTTCTGGCAATATGCTAAAAAGAAGACAATTGTTTTTGGTCTGCCATATATTTTCTATTCAATCATTCACTTTGTTCTTCAAAAAATTGCGGGGGCATCTGTTCGTGTTCCTACAACCATATCTGATTTGCTAAATATCTATAAAGATCCTCTTGGGGTTTCATGGTATTTATATATACTCTGGTCGATTTTGATAATCTATGGATTAGTATCTATTTTAATCAAAAATCGTAGAATGTTATTTTTAATAAGTGTTTTTGCTTATTGTTTAACCCTATTTGTTCAAACAGATATTTATATTGTTCAAAGAACACTAGTCTGGGGGATCTGTTTCTTTCTTGGTAGTGTGTTGAGTGAAATTCATTTTGATAAAATTAATTTGAAAAAGTTTCTGCTTTTCTTTGTGCTATTTGATTTTATTTATATGTTCGCTTGGTTCTTGTTTTATGAAGTAGGGTCTAAGAAGGATTATGTAAGCTATAGTAACCCAGGTTTGTGGGGAATTGCTTTTATTGTCTGTGTATTAGTTGCTTTTGCGATTTTTCCTAAAATGGAGAAAAGCTTCCCTAAAACTTTCCTATATTTCACTAAATACGGGAAAGATAGTTTAGGTATCTATATTCTCCATGCACCAATTTGTAGCATGATTCGGATTCTAATGTTGAAAGTGGGAGTAAACTCAGTTTTTCTTCACGTTGTTGTTGGAATTGTCTTAGGCTGGTATTTATCCATACTAGCAACTTATATATTGAAAAAAATTCCATTTTTGAATATTGTTTTATTACCACAGAAGTATATTAAGTTTTAATGAACTATTATCGTATATATTCTACAAATAATAATAAACAATATTAATCCAATCACATGAACTTGAACTAAGGTATTCTACCAAACTACCCAGACTAAAAGATTGGAACATATCCCTCTCATGCTAGAGAGTCACAAGAACTATTTGCCAATAGCTAAAACCTCCTGAGAAAGAATATTCTCAGGAGGTTGTTTTTATTATGGCTGTCCTGTTTGAGGAGCCTGATTTTGTTGATTAGGGTTTGTATTTTGTTGAGGTGAATTTGGTTGCTGATTGTTGCTCGTGTTTGGAGTTGTATTTGGGGGAGTCGTAGTAGGTTGTGATGTACTTTCAGAAGTAGAGGTTTCTGGGATAGAACGCTGTGGGGGAGATGGATTTGTCCATGTAGAGCGTGTTCCATTTTTAAAGATGAATTCTCCGCTTCGATAGAGACCCTCCGGCATGGTCCAATCACCAGGGTAGTCATCTTCAGAAAGATAAGTCATCATCGAACGATAGACCTTAGCAGCGACGTAGAAAGCATCCCCAACGATAGGAGTGAGACGGTTAGAATAACCAGTCCAAACAGCCATTGAGTATTTACGAGTATAGCCGACAAACATTTCGTCAGGAGCTACATATCCAGAGTTCTTAATGTATCTTTCAATCTCGTCATCTGTGTAGTTTGATGTCCCAGTTTTACCAGCTTGTGGTAGCCATGAGAGATAGGCACCACGACCAGTTCCATAGGTTAGGACAGTTTTCATCATCTCCGTCATCATGTAGGCAGTAGTTTCTTTCATAGCCCGTGTACCAGGGTCAGAAAATTCTTTTGAACTACCATCGCTAAAGACGACCTTGTTGACATACATTGGTTTACGGTAGATACCACCATTAGCAAAAGCCGCGTAAGCAGCAGCCATCTTCTCACTACTTGCTCCATACTTTTTATCAGATTCGGTTGTATTACTTGAAATAGCATTAGCATAGTGTATGCTTGGGTAGTCAATGCCTAGTCCATTTAGAAACGTCTTGGCACGATCTAATCCCACCTTATCAAGTGTTTCTACAGCTGGCACGTTTCGTGACTGTTGTAGGGCGTACTGTAATGTAATATTTCCAAAGTAACTCTTATCCCAGTTGTAGACAGGGGTGTCAGTTCCAGGATAGTTATAGGGAACATCGCGAACCATTGCAGCTGTAGAGTCATAAATACCATACTCCAAAGCAGGAGCATAATCAGTGATTGGCTTCATAGTAGAACCCCAGTCACGGTTGGTTTCAACAGCCTGATTGATACCGAAGGAAACATTGCTTGATTGGTGGCGAGCACCTAGCTGGGCAATCACCTTTCCGTTTGTGACATCAACGATGGTAGAAGCTACTTGCAACTCATCATCTGGATAATTAACGTATTCATCGGTATTGTAGATATCCCAGAGACGTTGTTGGACATTGGAATCAACGTTGGTATAAACTTCCATACCTGTAGTTAAAAGGTTGTAGCCCGTTTCCTGTTCAACTTGTTCAATTACTTCTTTGAGGTAATTATCCATGTGAGGTGGATAGGTATTAGCTGACTTCAGACTTTGGAGACCATCAGTAATAGGGGTGTTGATAGCTTTTTCGTATTGCTCGGCAGTAATATAATGTTCCCCTTTCATCTCAGAGAGAACGAGATTTCGGCGTTCTTGAGCAGCTTCTGGATGTGAGTAAGGGTCATACTGATTTGGAGCTTGAGGCATTCCGGCTAAGAGGGCCAATTGGGGCAAACTTAAATCTTTGAGGTCTTTGCCGTAGTAATTTTGAGCAGCTGTCTGCATTCCGTAGTTACCGTTTGACATGTAGACCTTGTTGATGTAGTAAGTTAGAATCTCTTGTTTGGTTGCTTTTTGTTCGAGCTGAACGGCAAGCCATGCTTCCTGAGCCTTACGTGAAAGGGTCTGATCAGAAGTTGAAGTAGAGAAATAGGTCAATTTAATCAACTGCTGTGTCAGGGTTGAAGCCCCCTGAAGTCCCCCCCCCCCACGAAGGTTTCGTAGAGTGGCACCGAGGATACGAATGGTATCGACTCCACGGTGATTGAAGAAACGATGGTCTTCGATTGAGACGATAGCATTGACCAACTCTGTCGGAATTTCGTTTGCTTGTGCATTGACACGTCGTTCTGATCCAAGATCGGCGATGAGTTCGTCTTTGTTGTCATAAATCTTACTAGACGTTGTAGCGACTAGTTTACTTTCGGATAGGGCTGGAGCCTTGCTCACATAGTAGAGGAAGAGACCTCCGCCTAGCATAATAGCTGCGATAAATAAGGTCAAAAGGCAGATACTTACATACTTAGCTATTCGTAGGATAGTTTGTTTGTTCATCTTATTTTACCACCTAGTAAGTGTTCTTTGATAACGTCGAGATAGGGAATCTGAGGAAAAGCACCTGGCTCGATTGCATATCCAAATTCTCGAATATATCCAAGTGGCATTGACTTTTGTCCCTTATCCTTATGATAGAAACGAATGAGGTCAATGGCCGGCAATAAGTAGGTTTCTTGCTGAGAAGAAAAGTGAAGGAGGACAAAGCAGATACCTTGTTGGGCAAGGACTTGTTCCATATGACGAATCTGATGAGGATGAAAATTCTTCATCGGAATCGCATATTTGTCTGGTTTCCTTGGCTTCAAAGTCGATGTAGTATCCATCATAAACTCCCGAATAGTCTGTGGTTGAGGCTTGTCTGAAGTAGGCTTCAACGATCTTGGCTCGACTTCTTTGGGGATAATCAACACGTACGATTTGGATGGGGGTAGGTTTTTTGTGGATAACAGCCACTCCCTGTGACAGATAGTAGTCGTTGGTAGCATTGATCATCTTTTCAAAAGACATTCCCCGATTTGCGAAATTTTTTGTTTGTGAAGGGGAGACCTGCTTTTTCTGTGATGAAATTTTATGTGGATAGTTGACCATGGTTCTCCTTATTGGTACAATAACATCACTTCATTATATCATAAAATTACAAAGAAAGGTTAAAAATGGCAACGGTTTTAATTTTGGGCTACTCTGCCTTTGATTTGGGTTTGTTTAATGATAAGGATATCCGCCTTGAAATCATAAAAAAGGCTATCCGACGAGACTTAGAACGCCTAGCTGAGGATGGAGTGGTTTGGCTTGTCTTTACAGGGGCTCTGGGTTTTGAATACTGGGTGCTAGAAGTTGCTCGGGATATGAAAGCAGACTATGGATTTCAACTTGCAACGATTTTCGATTTCGAAACTCATGGAAGTAATTGGAATGAGGTTAATCAGGTCAAACTAAGTGAATTTAAACAAGTTGATTTCGTTAAATACGCCTATCCACACTATGAGCATAAGGGACAACTGCGTGATTATCAGAAATTTTTGCTGGAAAATACGGACGGATGCTATCTCTTTTATGACGAAGAAAAGGAAAGCAAGTTAGGCTATTTTTACCAAATGATGAAAAATCAAGAAAACTATGTTACAAGAAGATTAACATTTGAGGACTTAAATGAATTGGCAGAAAATTTTCCCGAAAATTGAGGCTTTGACCTTGATTTTTGTTTGTTTTTTTATATAATAATACTAGCAACTGATAATGGAGATAGAGATGGCAAGTATTATTTTTTCAGCGAAAGATATTTTTGAACAGGACTTTGGACGTGAAGTTCGTGGATACAGTAAGGCAGAAGTGGACGAGTTCTTGGATGATGTGATTAAGGACTATGAAACCTATGCAGCTTTGGTTAAATCTCTTCGTCAGGAGATTGCTGATTTGAAGGAGGAATTGTCTCATAAATCGCAGACAACGCCGACTCAGCCGGATTCTATCGAAATGACGAGCACTACCTCGATGACAAATTTTGATATCTTGAAACGCTTAAATCGACTTGAAAAAGAAGTATTTGGCAAGCAAATTTTAGACAATCAAGATTGATAATTGAGTGTTTATCAAGTGCATAAATGCAATTTTTGGATAATCGCGTGAAGAGAATCTCTTTTCATGAGGAAAGTCCATGCTAGCACAGGCTGTGATGCCTGTAGTGTTTGTGCTAGGCGAAACCATAAGCCTAGGGACGAGAGATCGTTACGGCAGTCGAAATGGCTAAGTCTTCGGATAGGTCAGAGTAGGCTTGAAAGTGCCACAGTGACGGAGTCTCTCTGGAAACGGAGAGAGTGGAACGCGGTAAACCCCTCAAGCTAGCAACCCAAATTTTGGTCGGGGCATGGAGTGCACGGAAACGAACGTAGTACTCTGACTGCTAGCAGCTTCATGCTGTTAGTGGTAGACAGATGATTATCGAAGGAAGTGGTCCTAGTCACTTCTGGAACAAAACATGGCTTATAGAAAATTGCATATAGGTTGGGGCTGAGAAATCTTTCTCAACCTCATTTTTTAAAGTGAACAAAAGAAAGGTCTTGCAAGACTGTAAAATGAAAAAAGAATTTAATTTAATCGCAACTGCTGCAGCGGGTCTTGAAGCTGTCGTTGGGCGTGAGGTGCGAGAGCTCGGTTATGACTGCCAGGTTGAAAATGGCCGTGTCCGTTTCCAAGGAGATGTGCGGGCAATCATTGAGACCAATCTTTGGCTTCGAGCAGCTGACCGCATCAAGATTGTAGTTGGAAGCTTTCCTGCAAAGACCTTTGAGGAACTCTTTCAAGGAGTTTTTGCTCTAGATTGGGAAAACTATCTCCCGCTTGGAGCACGTTTCCCTATCACAAAGGCTAAATGTGTTAAGTCTAAACTTCATAATGAGCCTAGTGTTCAGGCGATTTCCAAGAAGGCTGTTGTGAAGAAACTGCAAAAACATTATGCTCGCCCAGAAGGTGTTCCCCTGATGGAAAATGGTCCTGAATTTAAGATTGAGGTGTCCATCCTTAAAGATATGGCAACTGTCATGATTGATACAACAGGATTTAGTCTTTTCAAGCGTGGCTATCGTACGGAAAAGGGTGGAGCTCCTATCAAGGAAAACATGGCAGCAGCCATTTTACAACTCTCTAATTGGTATCCAGACAAGCCTTTGATTGATCCGACCTGTGGTTCAGGAACTTTCTGTATCGAGGCGGCTATGATAGCTAAAAAGATGGCTCCTGGCCTTCGCCGTTCCTTTGCTTTTGAGGAATGGAACTGGGTCAACGATCGGTTAATTCAAGAAGTGCGTACCGAGGCTGCCAAGAAATTGACCATGAACTGGAGCTGGATATTATGGGCTGTGATATTGATGCTCGTATGGTGGAAATTGCCAAGGCAAATGCCCAAGCAGCAGGTGTGGCAGGCGATATCACCTTTAAGCAAATGCGGGTACAAGACTTGCGCACAGACAAGGTAAATGGTGTCATCATCTCCAATCCGCCATATGGGGAGCGTTTGTCTGATGATGCAGGAGTTACCAAGCTCTATGCTGAGATGGGACAGGTGTTTGCGCCACTGAAAACCTGGAGTAAGTTTATCCTGACGAGTGATGAAGCATTTGAAAGTAAGTACGGAAGTCCAGCTGATAAAAAACGAAAACTGTATAACGGGACCTTAAAAGTGGATTTGTATCAATACTTTGGTCAGCGTGTGAAACGCCAAGAGTTGAAATAGAAAGGAAGACAAATGAGTAACAAAACACAGGATCAGCAGAATCATGAGCAACAAGAAGCCCAATTTGATTTTGGAGAGGCTAAAGATTTGACAGTTGGTCAAGTCATTCGTAAAAATGAAGAAGTCGAAGCGGGTGTTCTGCCAGAAGACAGCATTCTGGATAAATATATCAAACAACACCGCGAGGAAATCGAGGCGGATAAGTTTGAAACACGTCAATTTAAAAAAGAAGAACTACTAGCAGCTCAGGCTCAAGAAGAATTGACACAGGAAGTTACAGAAATCACTGAAGAGTCGGCGCCAGTCATAGAGAAACCCGAGACAGTTTCAGAAGAAACGGTGTCAGATTCAGCTGAAACTACAAGCTCAGACGTGATTTTGCCTCCTTTAGGAGAAGAAAACAAAGACTTGGAGTCGCTTGTGTTGGAAAAGCAAGCGCCAGTAGAGGTTGCTGATGAAAAAGAAGAGGAGACACCTATTCTTTCTCGTTCAGCCCAGTCAGAGCCTGAAAGTGATTCTAAGAAGAGAAAGTGGGTGGTTGCGGGATCGGTCTTGGCGGCAGCTCTCGTCTTGGCAGGAAGCTACTATGTCTATCGCCAAGTAACTCGCTCCAACCAAGCCATCCAGTCTTCTCAGTCGTCTTCTAACAATCAAGAAACACAAACGGACCTACAAGAGTTTAATACCCTCTATGATGCCTTCTATACGGATGCTAACAAAACAGCTTTGAAAAATAGTCAGTTTGATAAGCTGGATCAACTAAAGACCTTGTTAGATAAACTTGAAGGTAGCCGAGAGCATACACTTGCAAAATCTAAGTATGATAGCCTAGCAACTCAAATCAAGGCTATCCAAGATATCAATGCCCAGTTTGAGACTCCTGCAATTACCGACGGTGTTTTGGATACCAATGCAAAAATCAAGGCAGATGCTAAATTTACAGAAATTAAAACAGGAAATACAGAGCTAGATAAACTATTAGATAAGGCCATTAGCCTTGGTAAGAGTCAGCAAACAAGTGCCTCTAGTTCAAGTTCAAGTAGCAGTAGTCAGGAAAGTTCAAGCGCAACGACTGATAGTAGTACGAGCAGTTCGTCTGCATCATCTAGTTCTGCATCAAGTGCTCCAACTGCCCCAGCTAGTAATGATACAAACGGAGGCCTGTCTAGCGATGGTGTCAACCTTCAAAGAAGTGTCAGCCGTGTACCATACAACCAATCAGCTGTAGAGGATAGCAACAACCCTGCCTGGACTTTTGCTGATGGTGTTCTGGAACAAATCCTAGCAACATCACGTGCTCGCGGTTATATCACTGGTAATCAATATATCCTAGAACGGGTCAATATCGTAAACGGAAATGGTTATTATAACCTCTACAAACCAGATGGAACCTATCTCTTCACCCTCAACTGTAAGACGGGTTACTTTGTCGGGAATGCTTCTGGCCATGCAGATGATTTGGACTACTAAGCAATCGCTACAAAATTCTTTCCTTTCATAGGTAAAAATGATAAAATAAAACATATTAAACAAGAGGAGTGTCACATGACAAAAGCTAACTTTGGTGTCGTAGGTATGGCCGTAATGGGTCGTAACCTTGCCCTAAATATCGAATCTCGTGGTTACACAGTTGCTATCTACAACCGTAGTAAAGAAAAAACAGAAGACGTGATTGCTTGCCATCCTGAAAAGAACTTTGTGCCAAGCTATGACGTGGAAAGCTTTGTAAACTCAATCGAAAAACTCGTCGTATCATGCTTATGGTTCAAGCTGGACCTGGTACAGACGCAACTATCCAAGCCCTTCTTCCACACCTTGATAAGGGTGATATCTTGATTGACGGCGGAAACACTTTCTACAAAGATACCATCCGTCGTAATGAAGAATTGGCAAACTCAGGTATCAACTTCATCGGTACTGGAGTTTCTGGTGGTGAAAAAGGTGCCCTTGAAGGTCCTTCTATCATGCCTGGTGGACAGAAAGAAGCCTACGAATTGGTTGCTGATGTTCTCGAAGAAATCTCAGCCAAAGCACCAGAAGATGGCAAACCATGTGTGACTTACATCGGTCCTGACGGAGCTGGTCACTATGTGAAGATGGTCCACAACGGTATCGAGTATGGTGATATGCAATTGATCGCAGAAAGCTATGACCTCATGCAACACTTGCTCGGTCTTTCTGCAGAAGATATGGCTGACATCTTTACTGAGTGGAACAAGGGTGAATTGGACAGCTACTTGATCGAAATCACAGCTGATATCTTGAGCCGTAAAGACGATGAAGGTCAAGATGGACCAATCGTAGACTACATCTTGGATGCTGCAGGAAACAAGGGAACTGGTAAATGGACTAGCCAATCAGCACTTGACCTTGGTGTGCCATTGTCACTGATCACTGAGTCAGTATTTGCTCGCTACATCTCTACATACAAAGAAGAGCGTGTACATGCTAGCAAGGTGCTTCCAAAACCAGCTGTCTTCAAGTTTGAAGGAGACAAGGCTGAGTTGATCGAAAAGATCCGTCAAGCCCTTTACTTCTCAAAAATTATCTCATACGCACAAGGTTTTGCCCAATTGCGTGTTGCTTCTAAAGAAAATAACTGGAACTTGCCATTTGCGGACATCGCGTCTATCTGGCGTGATGGCTGTATCATCCGTTCTCGTTTCTTGCAAAAGATTACAGATGCTTACAACCGTGATGCTGATCTTGCAAACCTTCTCTTGGATGAGTACTTCTTGGATGTTACTGCTAAGTACCAACAAGCAGTTCGTGATATCGTAGCTCTTGCTGTTCAAGCTGGTGTACCAGTGCCAACTTTCTCAGCAGCTATTACTTACTTTGATAGCTATCGTTCAGCAGACCTTCCTGCTAACTTGATCCAAGCGCAACGTGACTACTTTGGTGCCCACACTTACCAACGTAAAGACAAAGAAGGAACCTTCCACTACTCTTGGTATGACGAAAAATAAGTAGGTCTGCCATGGGGAAACGGATTTTATTACTTGAGAAAGAACGAAATCTCGCTCATTTTCTCAGTCTGGAACTCCAAAAAGAGCAATACCGTGTTGATCTGGTCGAGGAGGGGCAAAAAGCCCTCTCCATGGCTCTCCAGACAGATTATGACTTGATTTTACTGAATGCTCGTCTGGGGGATATGACGGCCCAGGATTTTGCAGAGAGGCTGAGTCGGACAAAACCTGCCTCAGTGATCATGGTCTTGGACCATCGCGAAGAATTGCAAGACCAGATTGGGACAATCCAGCGCTTCGCCGTTTCTTACATCTATAAGCCAGTGATTCTTGATAATCTGGTGGCTCGTATTTCAGCGATTTTCCGAGGTCGAGACTTTATCGACGAACACTGTAGTCAGATGAAGGTCCCAACGTCTTACCGCAATTTGCGTATGGATGTAGAACATCATACCGTTTATCGTGGCGAGGAGATGATTGCTCTGACGCGCCGTGAGTATGACCTTTTGGCCACTCTCATGGGAAGCAAGAAGGTCTTGACTCGTGAGCAGTTGTTGGAAAGTGTTTGGAAGTACGAAAGTGCGACAGAAACCAATATCGTGGATGTTTATATCCGTTATCTACGTAGCAAGCTTGATGTAAAAGGTCAAAAAAGCTACATTAAAACAGTGCGTGGTGTTGGTTACACCATGCAAGAATAGAAAAGCAGTTGCAGTTGTGTAACTGCTTTTTTTGAGAAGTTTCTATATATTGACATACAATAAAGTCTTTGCTACAATCAGTTATGGAGGAAAGATCTAATGAAGAAATTTAAAATAATGATGCAAGTTGGACTCGCAGTCTTTTTCTTTGGTTTGCTAGCGACAAGTACAGTATTGGCGGCTGATGCTGATTCGGAAGGCTGGCAATTTGTCCAAGAAAAATGGTAGAACCTACTACAAGAAGGGGAACCTCAAAGAAAACCTACTGGCGAGTGATTGATGGAAAATACTATTATTTTGATCCTTTATCTGGAGAGATGGTTGTCGGCTGGCAATATATACCTGCTCCACACAAAGGGGTTACGATTGGTCCTTCTCCAAGACAAGAGATTGCTTTTTAGACCAGATTGGTTTTACTTTTGGTCAAGATGGGGTACTACAAGAATTTGTTGGCAAGCAAGTGTTAGAAGCAAAAACTGCTACAAACACCAACAAACATCATGGGGAACAATATGATAGTCCAGTAGAGAAACGAGTCTACTATTTTGAAGACCAAAGAAGTTATCACACCTTAAAAACCGGTTGGGTTCATGATGAGGGGCACTGGTATTATTTACAGAAGGATGGTGGCTTTGATTCTCGCATCAACAGATTGACTGTTGGGGAGCTCGCACGTGGCTGGATAAACGATGATTCAACTTGGTACTATCTAGATCCAACAACTGCTACAATGCAAACGGGTTGGCAATATCTTGGTAACAAGTGGTACTATCTCCGTTCATCAGGAGCT
>BNJS01003190.1_pt1 | contig 28577 bp, 27 predicted proteins | sample 8540461 | NCBI WGS metagenome assembly BNJS01 (sample SAMD00202454, study PRJDB9452) | human saliva metagenome | isolation source: human saliva | place: Japan | reverse complement strand
ATGATGATACGGCTATCGGTATTCTTTATTCCTGCAAACGATTAGGTTTCCGTGTTCCAGAAGACATCTCTATCTGTGGCTTCACTAATGGACAACGTGCCATTGCCTGCGATCCAATGCTGACAACTGTAGAACAACGGGGAGTCCGCGTTGGTGAAGAGGCTGCAAGTATTCTCATCGACCAAGTAGAGGGAAGACTCCCTAAAAATCGAGTTGAGAAACGTGTAGTAAGAACAAGGCTGATTATCAGAGGAACAACGAGGTGAGGAACCTCCCCCAACCCCTCCAAAGGAGGGGAGTGCTGAGGACTTTATTGGGCTTATTAGCCTTATAGGCCTTATAAGCCTAATAATCCTCTCTTCAAAAGAAAACAAACAACACAAGCTTCACACTCCCTCGCAAGAGGGACTTAGGGAGCACAAAAACTAACATAACAATGAAACAAAAACCTAACTTAAGCTTTTGGCAACTTTGGAATCTCAGCTTTGGATTCTTTGGAGTGCAGATTGCGTACGCGCTGCAGAGTGCCAACATCTCACGCATCTTCGCAACATTAGGTGCTGACCTCATAATCTGAGTTACTTTGGATACTCCCTCCATTAATGGGTATCGTCGTACAACCAATTGTAGGAACACTCTCTGACGTGACGTGGACACGCTTCGGACGTCGCATCCCTTACCTCTTCGTGGGTGCTGCCATGTCTGTTCTCGTGATGTGCCTACTTCCGAATGCGGGTTCTTTAGGTATGGCTGTATCAACGGCTATGGTGTTTGGACTTGTCTCATTGATGTTCCTCGACACAAGTATCAATATGGCTATGCAACCCTTTAAGATGTTAGTGGGAGATATGGTCAACGAGAAACAGAAGACGCTCGCCTACTCTATTCAGAGTTTCCTCTGCAATGCTGGCTCTATCGCAGGCTATGTCTTCCCATTCTTCTTCACCTTCTTAGGTATCTCTAACCAAGCTCCATCGGGTGTTGTTCCAGACTCAGTGGTCTATTCTTTCTATATCGGTGCAGCCATCCTCATCCTTTGTGTTATCTATACCACAGCCAAGGTAAAGGAGATGCCACCAAAGGTTTATGCCGAATACCATTCTGTAGAGAAGAAAGAAGATACTTCAAAGTCTAATATCTTCACCTTATTAAAGTTTGCACCACCTACCTTCTGGAAAGTAGGTTTAGTACAGTTCTTCTGCTGGTTCGCCTTTATGTATATGTGGACTTACACCAATGGAACCGTAGCAGCTAACTGTTGGGGCGTAGATATGCTTGCACATGATGCAACCATGACAAAGGGATATCAGGAAGCAGGCAACTGGGTAGGTATTCTCTTTGCTGTACAAGCTATTGGATCAGTGCTTTGGGCAATGGTTCTTCCACAGTTTAAGAACGCAAAACTGGCATACGCATTCTCGCTTATCTTAGGTGCTATAGGCTTTATCCTCGCAGCCTTCGTACACGATCAGTATGTTATGTTCATCCCATTCCTCCTCATTGGATGCGCTTGGGCGGCGATATTGGCAATGCCATTCACCTTAGTGACGAATGCGCCTCGAGGGTTATGGCCACTATGGGAACTTATCTTGGCTTGTTCAACGGAACCATCTGTATTCCACAGATTATTGCTGCAGGCTATTGGAGTACTACTCCAGATGGTTGGTCTCCGTACAAAGTAATATGATGATTGTAGCAGGCGTTTCCCTCTTCCTCGGTGCAATGTCCGTTGGATTCATAAGATACGCCGTCCTGCAGAGCAAGGGTAACAATAACTTTTTATAATCTCTCTGACTTAAGGGTGTGCTGAGTGTTTCAGCACACCTTTTCCCTTTTCTACAAACGCTTTTTCACCTCTTATCAATCCAACAGATAAAAGCCCGTTCTACCTATCAACTTACTCACCCATCACTCTCCCAATAAGTTATTTCTCATGAAAAAGAAATATTTTTCTTCATGAAAAAATATTTCTTTTCATGTAAATAAATATTTCTCATCGTGAAAAAGAAATCAAGTCACAGAAAGTTCTATGAAAGCAAACCGTAATTAAATATGGAGACAAACAAGTTTCAATAGTTGATAAACATCCTCTCACGAATTCACTATTCGCAATTTACAAATCTTATAGTCTCAATCACAAAATTCGTTTACCGTTTCAAACGACCGTGTTGCAGCCCCGCACCATTGGTGTTGGGCATGCGCACCATTGGTGCTAAGCACTAACACGAAAGTAAAGTAACGTTAGAAAGCATCGAAAAAGAATTTATTTATACTTATAGAGCGTTAGTTGATTAGCCATGAATTATCACCATTAGCAATATGCAAACGATTGCATATAAATTGATATAAATCATGTAAAAGGGTATTGCTTTTTCTAATTAATATTATTATCTTTGAGGCAAAATAACTACCCAACTCTATGAACATACAGTTTCACATAGACTACCAGACCTACTATGGACAAGACCTTGTCCTGAATATTATCACAGGTCAACACAACGGGGCTGTAGAGGCCTCACAGTACAGAATGCGCACATCTGACGGCTACCACTGGGAGGTGGAAGTGAAGAAGGATGCAAAGCCCGGAACGCATATCGAATATTTCTACAGCATTCTCTGTGGTGATAACGAACAGCGAAAAGAATGGGGCGTAATCAATCACCGACTGGATTTTGATACAGAACGCAGTCTTAATTATCGTGTTTACGACCATTGGAGTGACATTCCGGACAATGCTTATCTTTATACTTCTGCTATCACCGATTGTGTTGCTGGTAAGAAGTTAGTGAAGGGAAAACTCAATAACTACAACAAAGCTGTCACGCTGAAGGTGCGTGCACCACAGTTAGGTGCAACGGATGAGCTTTATCTCGTAGGTGCTGAGCCTGCATTAGGTGCTTGGAACGTGAAGAAGGCACTGAAGATGGTACAGCATAATATCAACGAGTGGAGCTATACCTTAGATGCAACAAAGCTTGTTGGCGAACAGATTGAGCTAAAGTTCTTCGTCAAGAGCAATGATAGTAATGAGAATCTCGTTTGGGAATATAGCGACAACCGCACCTTACTATTGCCAACAATGGATGAAGGCGACGTTGTTGTTTATGAGTTGACAGAGGCTGCTTTCCCACTCCCTGCTGTTCGTGTTGCAGGAACTTTGTTCCAGTATTCTCACTCCGTTCGGAAACAAGTTTCGGTATTGGTGACTTCGGTGATTTGAAGAAGATGGTTGACTGGGTGAGTATGACCAATCAGCGTGCGCTGCAGATTCTCCCTATCAACGATACAACAATCACACACACGTGGACAGACTCTTATCCATATAGCTGTATCTCTATCTTTGCCCTCCATCCACAGTATGCTGACCTTACAGCATTACCTGCGTTGAAGGACAAGAAACAGAGTGAGAAGTTCGAGAAACTGCGCAAAGAGCTCAACGCACTGCCACAGATTGACTATGAGCGTGTGAACGATGCCAAGAATGAATACCTCCGTCTGCTCTTTGAACAGGAAGGTGGGGAAGGTGCTCGAAAGCACTGCTTTCAAGACCTTCTTTGCTGAGACAGAGAGTTGGCTTGTGCCTTACGCACAGTATTCTTATATGAGAGATAAGTTCGGAACAGCCGATTTCTCTCATTGGCCAGACCATAAACAATGGGATGAGGCTGACCGTAAGGCATTGTCTGATCCTAAGAACAAGGCTTACAAGGAGGTTGCTTTCTTCTATTACGTACAGTTCGTGTTGAGCAGTCAGCTGAAGGCGGTACACGAATATGCACAGGCTCATAAGATTATCCTCAAAGGTGATATTCCTATCGGTGTTAATCGCTATGGCTGTGACGTATGGACAGAGCCACGTTACTTCAATCTTAATGGTCAGGCGGGTGCTCCACCTGATGATTTCTCAGTGAATGGTCAAAACTGGGGTTTCCCTACTTACAACTGGGATGAGATGATTAAGGACGGCTGTCAGTGGTGGGTAAACCGCTTCCAGAACATGGCACAGTACTTTGATGCTTATCGTATTGACCACATACTCGGCTTCTTCCGTATCTGGGAGATTCCTATTCATTCAGTACACGGACTGCTCGGTCAGTTCGCTCCAGCACTCGGTATGAGTCGTGAGGAGATTGAAGGCTACGGTCTGCACTGGCAGGAAGAACTCTTCACAGAGCCTTTCATTGCCGATTGGGTACTCGACCGCATCTTCCGTGAGCATGCTGATGAGGTAAGACAGAAGTATGTGGAACACGTATGGGGTGACAGATACAAGATGCGTCCAGCGTATGACACACAGCGAAAGGTTGAAAAAGCCTTTGCTGGTAAGACTTCTGATGTTGATATCTGGCTGCGTGACGGACTTTACTCATTGATTAGCAATGTGCTTTTTGTTCGTGACCATAAGGATCAAAATCGCTTCCATCCACGTATTAGCGTACAGTTCGACTTCATTTACGAGAGTCTTTACGATAGCGATAAGGCTATATTCAATAAGCTTTACAACGATTACTACTATCGTCGCAACAACCAGTTCTGGTATCAAGAGGCGATGAAGAAACTGCCAAAATTGGTTAATGCAACTCGTATGCTTGTCTGTGCAGAGGACTTGGGAATGGTTCCTGATTGCGTTGCATGGGTGATGAATGAGCTACGCATTCTCAGTCTTGAGATTCAAAGTATGCCTAAGAACCCGAAGGTGCGCTTTGGCTATCTCAGTGAGAACCCTTACCGCAGCGTTAGCACCATCTCTACTCACGACATGGCAACACTACGTCAGTGGTGGGATGAAGACTGGGAACGTACGCAAGACTACTTCAATAGCATGCTACATCGTGGTGGTCCTGCTCCTCACCCACTACCAGGTTGGTTAGCAAGAGATGTCGTAAGCCGTCACCTTACATCACCAAGTATGCTCTGCATCCTCGGTATTCAGGACTGGATGAGCATCGACGAGGAATTGCGTTTGGCCTGACCCTAATGCTGAGCGTATTAATGTTCCTGCAAATCCTAAGCATTACTGGCGCTACCGTATGCATGTTAGCATTGAGGACCTGATGAAGAATAAGGCTTTCAATGAGCAGATAACAGACCTCCTTTATCAGGCGGGTCGATAAAAAGAATAGGTGATGATGGATATTATTATTTCTTATAACTGTCCATTATCACCTATCATCTAACATCCAAATCCAATGAAAATAAAATATAAACTTGCAGCATCTGTTGCTGCTTTCATATTCTCACAAAACGCTACTGCACAGCAGCGATTCAACGAGATGTCCTATTCTCCGAGTGAGACAACCTTCCGTCTCAACGCTCCTTCTAAGCCAACGCTTCGCCTTTATGAGGCAGGACGAGGTGGAAAAGCCTACAAGAAGGTGAAACTTACACCGAGTGGAGACAACACTTGGACAGCCACTGTGAAGGGAGACCTCAAAGGAAAGTTCTATACCTTCGATATCGGACACGGCGAAACACCGGGTGTCTTTGCCAAAGCAGTCGGCTGTAATGGCGGTCGTGGTGCCGTTGTTGACATGAAGGAGACTAACCCAACGGGCTGGGAGAGCGATCGTCGTGTACCGACTAAGAGTCCGGCAGATCTCATTATCTATGAGTTGCACCACCGTGACTTCTCTATTGATCCTTCATCGGGCTTAATGCACAAGGGTAAATACCTTGCCTTGACAGAGCAGAAGGCTATTGATCACTTGAAGAAGTTGGGTATTAATGCTGTACATATCCTACCTTCGTTCGACTTTGCGTCGGTAGATGAATCCAAACCGGACGTGCCACAGTATAATTGGGGCTATGACCCATTGAACTACAACGTACCAGAGGGAAGCTATTCATACGATGCTAATCTACCAACTCGTCGTATTATGGAGTTCAAACAGATGGTACAAGCATTGCACAAAGCGGGTATCAGAGTTATCCTCGACGTTGTTTACAACCATACTTTCGACCTCTCAAACAGCAACTTTGAGCGCACTTACCCTAAGGCTTACTACCGATACAAGCTGATGGTACACCATCAGATGGCTCAGGATGTGGCAATGAGACAGCAAGTGAGCGTCCTTTGATGCGCGATTATATGCTGGAGTCAATGAAGTATTGGGTAAATGAATATCATATTGATGGTTTCCGTGTAGACCTTATGGGCGTACATGACATTCAAACAATGAACGATATCCGCCGTGAACTCAATGCTATCGACCCAGAGATATTTGTCTATGGCGAGGGATGGAGTGCTGGTACGTGTGCTTATCCACATGAGAAGTTGGCGATGAAGGCAGCAGTTCCACAGATGCCGGGCATTGCTGCTTTCTCTGATGACATTCGTGATGCATTGCGTGGACCCTTCTCTGACGACCATAAGCCCGGTTTCCTGGGTGGCGTTACAGGCTTGGAAGAGAGTCTAAAAGCAGGTATTGCAGGTATGATTGAGCATCCGCAGGTAGATTACTCAAAGGTAAACTATTCTAAGAAACCATACGCTCTTGAGCCTACTCAGATGATTTCTTATGTCAGTTGTCACGACGACTTGTGCCTTGTTGACCGTCTGAAGGCTTCTATTCCAGAGGCTGAATATGACGAGAATGAACTGATTCGTCTGAATGAACTTGCCCAAACGGCTATCTTCACATCACAGGGTGTACCTTTCATGCTCTCTGGTGAGGAGATGCTTCGTAACAAGAAAGGTGTGCATAACTCATTTAATTCACCTGACAGTATCAACCATCTCGATTGGAATAACCTCAATACTTATCCACAGGTATTTAACTATTACAGTGGACTCATCAACCTTCGCAAGGCTCATCCAGCCTTCCGATTGGGCAAAGCCGACCTCGTTCGCAAGCATCTTGAGTTCCTTCCTGTACAGGACTGTTTGGTTGCTTTCCGCCTAAAAGACAATGCTGGTGGTGACAAGTGGAAAAACATCTACGTCATCCTCAATGCTAACAAGGAGCTTCGCACTGTCAACATCCCTAAGGGTCAGTACACTATCGTATGTGCAAATGGTGAAGTGAATGAGGCTGGATTAGGCAAGATGGAAGGTGGTGAAGTCATGGTTGATGCCCAGTCAGCCCTTATCTTGCATGATTAAGGACCCATATCCTTCTCCACTTCTCCCTCGAAGAGAGGAGTACTAACCATTCAGCAGATTATTAATTGCTGTTAGGAATATTGGGCTTATTGGCCCTATTAGGCTAATTAGGCTAATAAGCCCAATACCACAGCAAAACAAATTACCTAAAATGAACCGCAAACAAAGAACCAACTATCCTAATCTTCCTCTCTTTCAAACGAGTTGGAAGATTCTTTTATTCTTACTTCTTTTATCATCTCCTATGACCGCTCAGAACAGTACGGCAGCCCCTAAGAAAGCCAATAATCGAACAGCTACACCAAACGTAACCCGCATGGACCCTACCAATTGGTTCGCTGACATGCAGGATCCAACGTTACAGCTGATGGTATATGGCAAGGATATCAAGTTTGCAGACGTTACAACGGACTACCCTAATGTAAAGATTGACTCGCTCGTACGTCTCGATTCACCTAATTATCTCCTTGTTTATCTTAACTTAAAAGGGGCGAAACCAGGTGAGATAACCCTTACCTTCTCTAATAAGAACGGTAAGAAGACAACAAAGAAGTTCCAACTAAAGGAGCGCGAGATGGCTGGAACAGACCGCAAAGGCTTCGATATCTCGGATGTTTTGTATATGCTGATGCCTGATCGTTTTGCTAATGGCAACCCAAAGAACGACGTAATTAAAGGGATGGAAGACCAACTCTGCGACCGCAATGAGCCAAGTCTTCGACACGGTGGCGACCTCGAAGGACTCCGCCAGCACCTCGATTACTTCACCGACCTTGGTGTTACTGCCCTCTGGTTTACGCCAGTATTGGAGAATGATCGCCCTGCCGATGGTGGCAAACATAGTACTTATCACGGCTATGCTACAACCGACTACTATCGTGTTGACCCTCGCTTCGGTACGAACGAAGAATATAAAGCCCTCGTAGACGAATGTCATAAGAAGGGATTAAAGGTGGTTATGGATATGATTTTCAACCATTGCGGAGACTATCATCCATGGGCTAAGCATACACGCATTGATGAAAACGGCAAGACTATCAAAGACTATCCATCAAAGGATTGGTTTAACAGTCCTAACTATGGGCTCCAGACAAGCTATAAGCTTACTCCAGTCCTCGACCCATACGCCAGCAAAGTGGACATGGCTGAGACTGTTGACGGATGGTTTGTACCCTCTATGCCTGACCTCAACCAGCGCACCCACACGTCATCAAGTATCTGATTCAGAATTCTATTTGGTGGATTGAAACCGTAGGTATCGATGGAATCCGTATGGATACTTATCCCTACGCAGACCGACAAGCCATGGCTGATTGGATGAAGGTCCTCAATAAGGAATATCCTAATTTCAACACCGTTGGCGAAACATGGGTAACAGAACCTGCTTATACGGCTGCTTGGCAGAAAGATAGCAAACTCTCTGATGTCAACAGCTATCTGAAAACCGTGATGGACTTCGCCTTCTTCGATCGTCTTTCGCAGGCAAAGAACGAGGAAACAGATGATTGGTGGAAGGGATGGAACCGCATTTACAACTCTCTCTCTGCTACGATTACCTCTATACTGACCCATCTTCTGTGATGGCATTCATTGAGAATCACGATACTGACCGCTACCTTGGCAATGGTAAAGACTCAACAGCTTTAAAGCAGGCGTACGCTCTCTTGCTGACAATGAAGCGTATTCCACAGCTTTATTATGGTACGGAGATTCTGATGAACGGTACAAAAGAGAAGACCGATGGTAATGTACGACAAGACTTCCCAGGTGGTTTCCCTGGCGATAAGGTCAACAAGTTTACACGTGAAGGTCGTACCAAAGCCGAGAATGCTATGTTTGATTGGACCAGCCGCCTCCTCCATTGGCGACAGAACAACGATGTAATCATCAACGGTTCTCAGACACAATTCATTCCTCACCATGGTGTTTACGTTCTTGCCCGTCAACATAACGGCAAGACTGTCCTCACCATCCTCAATGGTAAGAAAGCTGACAACCAAGTCGATGTAGCCCGCTATGCCGAAGTAATTGGTTCTCATACCACTGCAACCGATGTCTTACAGGTGCTACAGTAGACCTCACAAAGAACATTCCTTTGACACAACGACAAGCAATGGTGCTCAGTTTCTAATTCTTCTGTAAGTAAGAAGGATTATTGAATAGTCACTTACGCATTAGACAATAGCCCAAAAACTTTTCATACACTGTATGTATAGGCAATGGCTACCAACTCTATTTGGTTGCTATTGCCTTTATTTTTCTTTCTTATCGAGTAAATATAGCCTTCAAACATACCAAGAACTTATTACAAACACAATCGATTTTTAGGTACAAATTTAAAGAAACAAAAAAGAAATGACCTATTAATAAAAAGGCTACACACTTGTTTTATTCATAATAAAAGATTATCTTTGCATCGAATGGTAAAACATTTATATATCATAGCAGGATGTAATGGGGCTGGAAAGACAACAGCTTCTATGACAATATTACCAAAAGCTCTTTTGGTAAAGGAGTTTGTCAACGCTGATGAAATAGCAAAAGGATTGTCACCACTCAACCCTGAAGGTGCAGCCATTGAAGCAGGAAGGTTGATGCTTCAACGAATAGATTACCTCTTAAGCAAAGATGAGTCATTTTCTATTGAAACAACACTTGCCACTCGCTCTTATATTAAACTCATAGAGAAGGCACATCAAAGAGGATTCGTAGTCAATCTCTTATTCTTTTGGCTACCATCACCAGAGCTTGCAAGCATACGTGTAACTGAAAGAGTAAGAAATGGTGGACACAACATTCCTAAAGACACAATATACAGAAGATATGTATTGGGAATATCAAACCTATTTAACTTGTTTATGAATAAGGTGGATATATGGTCAATATATGATAATAGCATACAGCCTAAAGAGCGTATTGCTTTTGGAGGAAATAGTATAAGAACCAGAATTAGTAATGAAGTAAAATTTAGAAAGATAAAAAGTTATGTCAAATAAAGAAATAGAAGCCTATTTAAAAACGATTGAAGAAGGGTTTATTGAGTCGGAACGAATCTTGTTAAAAGAGAAAGCTGCCAAAAATGAACCTGTCATCAATTGTGATGAAAACGGTAATATTGTTAGCATTCCAGCGGAAGACATTATTGCCAGACACCGTCAGTATCAATAAAAAGACTATTATCATCCAATAAAGGCTATCGGAAACTTCGATAGCCTTTATTGTTTATTTACACACGTACTTCACCATTCTGACATTCAAATCACCACAAAATAGTAGTGGATAAATAGCTTTAAAACGTAACAGTCAGACCCACAGAGAGAGCTGTTTTACCTTGATAGACGCGCCCATGTTCCACATCATCGCCAAAAGTCTTGAAGAGATTCTGCCGCACCTGCCCATAAAGTCCGAATGTCTCACTGAAGTTATAGCGTACACCTGCCTGCAAACCAGCTGTTCGCAAGCCGACGGAAACACCACTATAAATATCCAATACGGATGGGAGTTTCAGTACTTCAGCCCAATGATAGTTACCCGTCAAGCTGAAATCATACCCCATAAAAAGCTCTATCACGTCCTTCGTCATAGTCCTTCACGTTGACATAAGTTAGCTGTCCACCTACTGAAACGAAGTCGCTAAGCGCATAATCGCTGCCCAACTCTATACCAGACCTCCCTCCAACATTGGCATAACCTGCATAAACTTTAATATCTCCTTCTCCGTCCCATGCCTGTGCTTGTACACTATGCGGAACACAAAGCAGACAGCCAAGCAGTAAAAGCCATTGAAAAAGGCGGAATTTATCTACATATTTCATCATCTTCATAACGCAATTACTTTATAGTGTACTTTGTAACAGCAAACACTTTACGACGTTCACCAGTCTTAGAATTCTTCACCACCTGCGTTCCATAGACAAGGAAGTTATCTCCATACCAGTGCTGAGAGTTAGAATAACGCATCTTTTAACATCTTCGTCATCATTATCCGTTTCAATAATCTCTGACGTACGGTCTTGAATCACATTTCCATCTGCATTCCTAAAGAGTTTTGAAACCAGTCGGTTCTTATCAGTAAAAAGAAGATTCACATTATTACCCTTCATACTTGCAGAAACAAAACGCTTCACATACATCGGCAATAAACGTGGTTCCATAGGGAAGCATTCATCCCAAAGCAGATTACCTGTAACATCAAACTTTACAAGAACGGCGTGTGTATAGTTATAACCTGCGAAGGTTGTCACCATCGTAGTACCAATCCAAGTCGTACGATAAACTGGATAGTAAGCTTCACCAAGATAGAAGTAATCCTTACCATCCGTCATAATGCGGTGAGAAGCCATCAGATACTTCAGCGAATACTCCTTACCAGCCTTCTCTGCCTTTTCTTTTCTGCGTTCAATCTTTGCTTGCTTACGATCGCTCATGTACTCCGTAAAGTTCTTCAACTTTAGGAAGTTGTAGAACTTGATATTATTAAATCTATCGTCTTTCAGCTCTGAGAAGAAGATACCTTCCGCCCCACCTTTCTTCGACTTAGAGTAAGTTCCTGTAACAAAGAACTTATTTCCTGCCTTTGAAACTGATGCCGAGATGATTCGTTCAGCAAGATCAGCCGTAAGATTGTTTGCACCTAACTGATTGCCTTGCATATCCATACGAAGCAGATAAACGTCGGTCTCTACTCCTACCAACGCATAGATAGTATTGTCTATCACGGTATTTTCAAGCACAAAAGATATTCTTATCCTTCACTTTTGGAAAGTGGATATCGGTAAATCGGCAATTACCCGACTTCAAATCGATGATTCCGATACGCTCCAACTTCTTTTGTGTCGAACTGAAAATAACTGACCCATTCGCAATAACGAGATTTCTCATCGACCCTTTACGAGTGTATTCACCATCCGTTGTGGTTATTTTATGAGTTACAGGATTGAAAGCAACAATCATAAACGAACCATCCTTCTGGCGCAAAACAGTATAAAGCACACCACTCTCAACCACATCTGAATAGAAATACATACCTTTATCAATCAATATTGAATCGGTACTTATCAGTTTCATGGCGGTTGAATAAAACTCAGTCTTGAAGTAACGCTTACCCTCTTTGCTGTCCTTAGCAAACGACTGAATGACCAGTCCCTTGTCATCCACAGGTAATACGACCTGATCTTCATAGTCAGCACGGTGAGGATACTCTATTCTTCCTGTCACTTGGGCAGTCATACTCATCACCTGAGAGCACAACGCAATAACACATAATAGCAGAATTCTCATAATTACTTTATCGTTAATAGTTAATGATTAAGATTGTCTTTATCTTTTAGAATTATCAAAAAGTTCGTTACACTATATAATTTTAGGCTCTCGTCTTCCTCCTTTCAGACTTTTAACTTACTGAACACAAAAGTACATTTTTTATCGGATAATCACAAATAATTCAAAGAAACTTTCACAGCCTACTATTATTTTTATCCAAATTAACCTAATCTATTGACCATAAAGAGCTTCAAAGGGATTATTATATGTACTTTATTCACCCCAAAAGAAGGGTTATCAATAGATATAAGAATTGTTTTATCTGCCAAACATTCCCAATTTAAGATAGCCAATAACATCTTACTATCTTCACGCTTAATGACCATAAAGTAGCTTTCTTACCATTTTCTATCGATGTATTGTAGCTTAACACATAGTGTGTTAGTGCTTAGCACATAGCGTGCGGAGGGTTAGCACCAATGGTGCGGAGTACTAACACGATGAATGATGAGGCTGAAGTAGATTCAAAAAGAGCATTTTTAAAGAGATAAAAAACACAAGGCTGCCCTCGTTAGGACAGCCTTGTACAGCTTATTTAGAACTTAATTGTTGTCTAATCCGTCTATTACTGGAAAACGATATTTACTGTTGTCTTGCTCTTTACAGGGCGACCATTCTGCATAGCAGGGTTCCACTTAGGCATATTGTTCGTAAGACGAACTGCCTGCTCTTTGTAATATTCAACGCAGTTGTTCAATACACGCTTCTGTTTCTCAGCATCCATCTTCATGAAGTGCTTACTTGTACCCTTCACATTCTTTACATCAACAACACGAGCACCAGTAACAGTACCATCCATTTCGACATTGAAAACAACGGTCATCTCTGCCTGTACCTTTGAACGGAATGATTGAATGCTGCGACGCTGATTCTGTGCAAAATAGTTATCAATAGCCTCCTGACCGCCTTCAAAGGTTGGGAGCACCTCTGTCTTGCTCACCTGCGGAGTGAGTGGAAGAGACTCTAACTTAGCTTTCAGCTTATCAATCTCCACCGTTCCCAAACAATCCTGCCCTCTGGGTCAACAAGGTACATTGAAGGAATCCAATCAACCTTATATAACTGGTCGATAACAGTATTCTTTCTGAACTTCTTAAGTTCGCTCACCTGTGTCCAGTGCATCTGGTACTTACCCCAATAAGTCTTCGCCCACACCTCACGATCAGTGTCGAAAGAGATACCAATGAACTCCACTCCATAGTCACGGAACTGCTCGTAAAGGGCTTTCATTGCAGGAATATCACGACGACAATCAGGACACCAACTTGCCCAGAAGTCCAACACCACGTAGCTTCCACGATACTGGCTCAGACGTATATCCTTGCCATCGTATGTCTTCAACTTAAACTCAGGCGCACGCGTGCCCGGCTTCAGCATGTTTGTAGCATACTTAGCATCTAAATCCTTCGTCTGTTCTACGTTTGTTGTCTGCGCAAAAGCCACTGGTGCTGACATAAAAAGTGCACAAGCGGCTGCTAAAAGAATTCTTTTCATATCTTATCTTATTCTATTTTCTTTTCCTATCTTCCACCAATAAAAATGGATTTTGCAGTTTTTAGGTCTCCTTTCAGTTTTCAGTCATGTTGCAAATATACGACCTTATTTTGAATAACGCAAATACATTATTGTATTTTTTCTATGGTCAACGTCTGGTCACAATAGTCAACAACAGCTGGACGATGGGTGATGAAAATCACGGTTTTATCGTGATTGGGAGAGTATATTCTTCAAGAGTTCACGCTCTGTCTGCGGATCGAGGGCTGACGTTGCCTCATCAAATATCATGATACTACGGTCACGTAGTAGCGAACGGGCTATGGCTATACGTTGTGCCTGTCCCTCGCTGAGTCCGCCTCCCTGCTCTGAACAGAGCGTATCGAGTCCCAAAGGAAGATGAAAGACAAAGTCTGCACAACTCTTCTTTAATACTGCTATCATCTCTTCCTCCGTTGCATCGACCTTACCAAGCAGCAAGTTCTCACGAATTGTACCGCTAAGGAGTGTATTACCTTGTGGAACATAGACGAAATTGGTACGCATCAGCGGTGTTAACTCCTTACTTTCCTTTTCATTATAAATCTCTACCGAACCCTTATTAGGTTTCAACAAAGCAAGAAGCATACGTACAAGCGTTGTCTTACCAGCACCTGTCTCACCAAGAATAGCCGTACAAGAGCCTGGGTAGAAATCGAAGTCAAGATCCTTCAATATCTCTCGTTCGGCATCATCATAACGATAGTCGACATGATTCAAACGAATACCACAAGGTCCAGCGAGTTCGATTGGGTCTCCTTGTTCTTCCAAAGGGTTTTCCTCTAATTCCATCAGTCGCTCGGCAGCAGTGAACACTGAAACAAAAGCTGGTACTAATTTCGTTAATTGACGAGCAGGACTCTGAATCTTATTCACTAATTGCAAGAAGGCTGTCATACCACCAAAAGTCAGCGAATGAGCCGACATTCGGAGGGCTGCCCACGTAAAAGCTACAAGATAACCAAAGGCAAATCCAAAGTTCAGGACGAGGTTAGAGAACATAGAAAACTTTGTTCTACGCACTACCTTACGGCGCAATTCGTGTTGTGTTCCCTCTAACTTCCCAACAATCATCTCGTCACTTTCAAGTGTCTTAATGAGCATTCGGTGTTGAATCGTTTCTTGCAAAACACTCTGAACCTTTGAATCTGAGTCGCGAACCTCACGTGTCAGCCGTCTCATCTGGCGTACATACACCTTGCTGATGAGGACAAACAGCGGAATCATAACAACAATGATCATGGCAAGACGCCAATCCATCGACATCAAATAGAAGAAAGCACCGAGGAACATTGCCAATGTTGAGACAGAATTAGGTATCGTTTCTGTGAGGAAACTTACCACGTTAGCAACGTCAATCTCTAATCGGTTAAGCACATCACCACTGTGGTGACGCTCTTTTCCGTGCCACTCCGAACGTAGAATACGGTCGAGCATGCGCTGCTGCATACGGTTCTGAGCTTTGATACCCAACAGATTTCTCACCCACACAGAGGCGATGTTCAATGCGAAGTCACAGAGAATCAAAGCAGCCATGATGCTCACTGCTACATAGATACTGCCCTCTATGACATGAGACGCCACATCAATGGCATGCTGAACAGCCCATACTGTTGCCAAAGAAACGACTACACTGAGAATACCTATCAAAGCATTCAGCACCGCCTGCTTACGATTACCACGCCAAGCATTCCACAACCAGCGGAATATCTCTTTGCTTGTGTAACGCGTTTCAGGGATTTGAAAGAGTTTCTTTATCTTGTTTAGCATTATTTTTTCTTATCTTTATTTTTATTAAAAGCCTTGGGTTGCTGGATATTCTAGAATAGCTAGGACTCCTAGGGCTCCTAGGAAAGCTAGAAAAACTAGGCTGAATGAAAAGCCTTTCACAGCTTTTCATGCTAACAACTAACCTTCTTAAAACTGGCGTGTATCAGCTCCCCACATCAATTTCTCACGTAGTGTGGAGAAAAAACGCTGCCCATAGGCTTTCACGATGCGCACCTTATGTGGTGCTTTCTTGATTGTTAGCGTTACTCCCTCACTGAGTTTCTCTGATCGTCCGTCCACAGCTGCAAGGAAGTTGTGGCTTCGACTCTGCACTTCCAACTTTATCTCAGCCTCATCACTGATAACGATCGGACGAATATTCAGGCTATGTGGAGCAACAGGGGTCATACTTAAAATACCTGATTGAGGTACGATAATCGGACCACCAACCGACAATGAGTAAGCTGTTGAGCCTGTCGGTGTACTGATAACAAGTCCGTCAGCCAGATAAGTCACCAGATATTCACCATTCACACTTGCTTTTATGGATATCATTGCAGCATTGTCACGTTTCAAAATGGCGATATCATTCAAGGCAAAAGGACAGTTTTCAAGGGCTGCTCCATCCGCTTTTAGCTGAATAACAGCACGTTCCTCTATTTCATACTTCCCCTCATAGACATTCTCAAGCACGTTTCTTATTTCCTCAGGAGTCACATTTGCAAGGAAACCTAATCGTCCCATATTCACGCCAATGATAGGAGTTTGCTTGGGACCCACCTTACTGGCGGCCTTCAAAAAGGTACCATCGCCACCTAAGGAGATAACGTAATCAACATCAAAGTTTACCCCTTCGAATACACCTGCTATTGAAAAATCCTTTTTCAGTTCTTTTAGTAGAGTATGATAGAAGTTCTGTTCGATATATACATCAGCTCCACGCCCTACCAGATAGTCTAAAATATCAACAATCTGAAGCGTATCAAAAGCCTTGGAAGTATTGCCAAAAATAGCAAAACTAAGTTTCTTTTCTGCCATAAAAACGTGCCTTTTTAAATTCTTTTAGTCTTACAAGCCACACGATACCATGAATATTTAGTATATTTGCAGACACTATTCATTTGCAAAATTAAAGATTTTTATTGGATTTATTACGTAAAAACAAAATAATTATGGCTAAGGTATATGAGTTTCTCGCTGATGGCTTCGAAGAAGTTGAGGCTTTGGCACCTGTAGATATCTTGCGTCGTGGAGGCGTAGAGGTTAAGATGGTCAGTATTACTGGGAACAATCTCGTTGAATCATCACATGGTGTGGTTGTTAAAGCTGACCTCCTTTTTGAGGACATAACGGATTTCTCTGATGCAGACCTGCTGATGTTGCCTGGCGGTATGCCTGGTTCAAAGAACCTAAATGAGCATGATGGCGTTCGTAATGCCCTCAAAGAGCAGTTTGAGAAGGGTAAACGTGTTGCTGCTATCTGTGCTGCTCCATTGGTATTGGCATCTGTTGGCTTGTTGAAAGGGAAGAAAGCTACGATCTATCCAGGTATGGAAAGCTACTTAGGTGAGGACGCTGAATACACAGGAGCACTTGTTCAAGAAGACGGAAACGTAACGACTGGTGCTGGTCCTGCTGCCTCTTTCCCATACGGATATAAACTTCTGAGCTATTTCCTGCCAGCTGAGAAGGTGGAAGAGATACAGAAGGGTATGATTTACGACCGTCTTCTCAATTCATAACTCACATTCATAGCATAGAACTGTGACGCATAAAACATCAAAATATGCCATCATTGTCGCTGGTGGAAAGGGATTGAGAATGGGAGCAGACATCCCCAAACAGTTTCTTCCTGTTGGTGGGAAGCCTGTCCTCATGCACACAATCAGCCGCTTTCATGCCTACGACAAGGATTTGAAAGTTATCCTCGTTCTACCGAAGGAGCAACAAGCTTATTGGCAGGAGCTATGTGAGCAGTATCATTTCAACGAGGAGTACCAGTTAGCTGATGGTGGTGCAAGTCGCTTTCAGTCGTGCAAGAATGGTATCTCGATGATTCCTGCAGATACTATTGGACTTGTCGGTATCCATGATGGTGTACGTCCTTTCGTCTCTTGTGAGACCATTGCACGTTGTTTTGATACTGCCCAAACGTCGAAAGCAGTCATTCCTGTATTGCCAGTTACTGACACCCTACGTTTTATCGGTGATTCCCCAAGTGGAAGAAACGTACAGCGTAGCGATTATAAGCCGTACAAACGCCACAAGTCTTTGACATCCAACTTATCAAAAAGGCATACGAACAAGAAGAAAGTGCCGATTTTACTGATGACGCCAGCGTTGTTGAGCGACTCGGACAAGCGGTAACAATGGTGGAAGGAAACCGTGAGAATATTAAGATCACAACCCCATTCGACTTGAAAGTGGCAGAAGTTCTTTTAATTCAGAATTCATAATTCACAATTCAAAATTATGATTACCATTGTTAATTCAGAATTCATAATTTAGAACTCATAATTATGATTACTGAGTTTGACGGAGTTATTAGATGAGAAAGACGAAAGAGTGGAAACGTAAAAATGATGTTTTAAGTTGATAGATAGCACCATAAAATAGCATAGAACATAGATATAAGAAGTGTAAAGGGCGTTTTTCCGAATTATTTTCACGTAAAAAGAAATTATTTACATGAAAAAGAAATATTTATTTTCACGAAGAAAAAAATATTTATTGTCATGAAAAATAATTCGCAATAGACAAATTCTAACGTAAGAAAGGAGGCTGAAGAACGACTTTATTTACACACTATTGAAAGCTAAAAGAAGGTCGAAAGCAAGTGAGAAAGTGAATGAGTAGACAAGCTAAGAAGTGAACGAGTAGACGAGTATACGAGTTTTTCAGTTATATGTTTTATAAAACAGCAACATCAGTAATCATAATTATAAATTCTAAATTATGAATTCTAATTTAACAATGGTAATCATAATTTTGAATTGTGAATTATGAATTCTAATTTAACAATGGTAATCATAATTATGAATTGTGAATTATGAATTATGAATTAAACCAATGGATATACTATCGCAAGACATAATGTATTTACCGGGTGTAGGACCACACCGCAAGGAGATTCTGGGCAAAGAGCTTGGAATCCATACCTATCGTGACCTACTGGAGTACTTCCCTTACAAATATGTTGACCGAACCAAGCTATATCTTATCTCTGAACTTTCTCAGGATATGCCGTTTGTGCAAATCAAAGGAAGGATTCTTAGCTTTGAGGAAGCAGAGATGGGAAAACGCAAGAAACGTATCATTGCACATTTCTCTGATGGACATGGGGTCTGTGACATCGTGTGGTTTAATGGTACAAAGTATATCTATCAGAATTACAAGGTAAACAAAGAGTATATCATCTTTGGGAAACCTACTTTCTTCAACGGCAGATTTCAGTTTACTCATCCTGACATTGACGACGCATCCCAGCTGCAACTCAATGACATGGGGATGCAACCTTTCTATGTTACAACAGAGAAGATGAAGAAGGCGGGCATCACTTCACGTGCCATGGAGAAGCTAACTAAGATGCTCATTAGTAAACTTACCGAACCTTTAGAGGAGACGCTTCCACCCTTCATCACCACTCATTTGCATCTCATCTCACGTGATGCTGCGATGCGCAAGATTCATTATCCGAAGTCGGTTGATGACACCCAGCGTGCCCGTGTACGTCTAAAATTCGAGGAACTTTTCTACGTACAACTTAATATCCTACGCTATGCCAGCGACCATCGTCGCAAATATCGTGGTTATATCTTCAATCGAATTGGCGCCCAGTTTAACTGGTTTTATACCCATAACCTACCCTTTGAACTTACTGGAGCACAGAAACGAGTAATGCACGAGATACGTGCAGACATGGCAAGTGGACGTCAGATGAACCGTCTGTTGCAGGGTGATGTAGGCTCAGGTAAGACCCTTGTTGCCCTTATGTCCATGCTTATTGCCATCGACAACGGCTATCAAGCTTGTATGATGGCACCTACAGAGATTCTTGCCGAGCAACATCTCCAGACCATCAAAGAGTTTCTTAAAGGAATGAACCTGCGCATTGAACTGCTGACAGGTATTGTGAAGGGTAAGAAGCGAAAGGAAGTATTAGACGGACTCATCGACGGTTCTATTAATATTGTTGTAGGAACGCACGCCATTATAGAGGATAAAGTACAGTTCCAACACCTCGGCATGGCTGTTATAGACGAGCAACACCGCTTTGGTGTAGAGCAACGTGCCAAGCTATGGAGTAAGAGTGAGAATCCTCCACACGTATTAGTTATGACTGCCACACCTATACCACGTACGCTTGCGATGACCATCTATGGTGATCTTGACGTCTCTATCATCGACGAGTTACCACCGGGACGTAAGCCAATACAGACAATTCATAAGTATGATGACCAAATGGCGAGCCTTTATAGTGGTATCCGACAGCAGATAAACTTGGGCCGTCAGGTCTATATCGTCTATCCACTCATCAAGGAAAGCGAGCGTATGGACCTCAAAAACCTCGAAGATGGTTTTGAAACCATGCGTAACATCTTCCCTGAATTCCAGTTGAGTAAGATTCATGGGAAGATGAAGGACAAGGACAAAGAGGCTGAAATGCAGAAATTTGTTAGTGGACAAACGCAGATACTCGTTGCCACAACAGTGATTGAGGTGGGTGTAAACGTACCTAATGCCAGCGTAATGGTTATCCTCGATGCCCAGCGTTTCGGTCTTTCTCAGCTCCATCAGCTGCGCGGTCGCGTTGGTCGTGGTGCAGAACAGAGTTATTGTATTCTCGTTACCAACCACAAACTTACTAAGGAAACCAGCAAACGTATTGATATTATGTGCGAAACAAATGATGGTTTTGAGATAGCAGAAGCCGACCTCAAGTTGCGTGGTCCTGGTGATTTGGAGGGTACACAACAAAGCGGTATAGCCTTCGACCTCAAAATAGCCGACATTGCACGTGATGGACAAATAGTGCAGATGGCACGAGATGAGGCACAAAAGATTATCGACAACGCCCCAACATGTCAAAAAATTGAGTATAAAATGCTATGGGATAGGCTAAAAGCGTTAAGAAAGACTAACATAAATTGGGCTGCTATTTCATAGAAAAAAACACCACAAAATTGGCTTCAAATGCCCTATTTTAGCGACTTGACATAAATTATGTGTGGGTAAAAACATGTGCTATCTCTTTGTTAAACAGGCTAAAAAAATAGCAAAGCTGCAATTTATTCGATATTTTTTCGTTATCTTTGCGAAGTCTTTCGGTAAAAAGTTAGGTACCTTTTAGAAGTTCACCAACGACTTAACCGTTAGAAAGGGATATGAAAATCTGTCCCGTGCCTATATGGCATCTGAGTTTAGAAACAAAATAACTTGATTATGACTTTTAAGAAAATAGTTAGGACTTTTGCACTAACATCTCTCTTAACCTTGACAGCTCATTCAGCAAATGCTCAGGACTTGCTTGCTCGCCAAGCACCTATCGATCGCCGTGCTAAGGCATTAGACACAATGGTTATTAACCGACTTCGTGAAGCTGAAGAGATTGAGGAGCCATCATCAGAGCTCTATAACGATTGGAATAACAACTATGCACATCGTGGAGGTAACCTTCCAGATGTATATAAAATTGATCTTCGCGACTTCCACATGCCAACACCAAGCCGTGTTATCACAAGTAACTTCGGACGTCGTTGGGGTCGTCGTCACCAAGGATTGGATATCAAGGTGTATATCGGTGATACCATCCGCGCAGCCTTCTCAGGTAAGGTTCGTGTAGTAAAAATACGATGGAAACGGATATGGTAAGTACATTGTTATCCGTCACAATAATGGACTTGAGACCATCTATGGTCACCTTTCAAAGCAGATTGTAACTCCAAACCAGACTGTTCGTGCTGGTCAGCCTATCGGATTGGGTGGTAACACTGGACGTTCAACAGGTTCTCACCTCCACTTCGAAACCTCGTTTGGCAGGTGTAGCTTTGAATCCTGCACTCTTCTTCGACTTCGCTAATCAAGACGTTACAGGCGACTACTATGTTTATCGTCGCAGCACTGTAGCACAGGAGTCTGAACGTGCAACTGCTGTTCGTGGTACTTCTTCAAGCCCAGGCTACTCTCGTGAGAACATTCAGGGCAAGGGTAACCAAAGCTATAGCCCACGTCAGGAGAGAAACTACAACACAGACTTCTCTAACCATACACCACGTACAGAGCCAAGTGCTGATAATGGAAAGATTTTCTATCACAAGGTTGCGTCTGGTGAAAGCTTAGAAACGATAGCTAGACAATATGGTATCAGTGTCGAACAGCTATGCCGCCAGAATCGTATAGGCAGATATACTCGCGTGGCAGAAGGACAACTACTCTCGATTACGAAGTAAACATTCTACACACATTATACAAACAGCTCCAATGGACATCGTCTATCGGAGCTGTTTTCGTTTATGAATCTTTCCACTTATAAGAACACAGGGAAAGAGTATTAAGTTGGATATGCAATAAACTTAAAAGGGCTTACTTCCCGAACACTTGATTCATTACATTAGCAGGTGGACGCTGATTCTCCAGCTCGTTCTTCATAAAGTCCATATAAGGCGCTACATGATCGAAGAACTGATAATAGCCCTTGCAAAGGTAGTTAAGACCAGGATTACCGTAACAATCGCGAATAAAACGATTCTTAGGGCACTCACCATGACAAGCAAACTGATACTTACACTCCTTACACTGCTGTGGAAGAAGTCTATACTTCATCTTTGAAAACTCCTTCTGTCGGTCGCTATTCATCATCTCGTAGATGGTATGTTTCGACAAGTTTCCAAGTTTATGCTCAGGATAAACGAAGTGGTCACAAGAGTAAACATCACCATTATACTCCATTACACCAGCATGACCGCACTCCTTTGCCATTGTACAAATACCCGGTGCAACGCCAACCCAATTAGCCAACGTGGCATCAAATAGCTGTATATAGTACTCGCCTACGTCATGATGCACCCACTCATCAAAGATAGTACAGAGGAAATTACCCCATTGCTCGGCTGTAACAGAGAAGTCTGTAAGCTCACCACCCTCCTGCATACCAGGTGCTAAGGTCAAACCATCATTGCGATCAACAATTCGTTCAACGATAGGAGTAAACTGAATATAACGGCAACCAATCTCCTTAAAGAAGTGATAGAAATCTAATGGATAGTCTGCATTGAAAGTCGTTGACAACAGCAAGTGCATTCCACTCTACCCCATGCTTATTCAACAAGTTAATACCTTTCATCACCTGATGGAAGGATGGTTTGCCCATTGCATTGCGACGATATTCATCATGAAACTCTTGTGGACCATCAATAGAAACGCCAACAAGGAAGTTATTCTCCTTAAAGAAGCGGCACCACTCATCGTTTAAAAGAACACCATTCGTCTGAATACTGTTATCAATCTGACGACCACGAGCATAATAGCGTTGTAGCTCCAATGCACGACGATAGAAGGATATAGGGCGCATTAAGGTCTCACCACCATGCCATGTAAAGAGAACTTGTGGCGTTGTCTGTGCCTCGATGTATTCCTTGATAAACTTCTCAAGTAACGCATCAGTAATTACATGATTCTTGTTATCGTCATATAGCTTACTCTTCTCCAAGTAATAACAATACTTACACCGCAGGTTACAAAGCGAACCAGCAGGCTTCAGCATGATATACATGGGATGACTAAAGGGAACTATGGTATTCATAATAATCTTGTTTCGAGCGGCAAAGGTAGTCAATTATTTACTAATGGCAAAACATTCCAGATGACTTATTCCTCCCTTTATCATCCATTAGACGCAAACAATAAGTAAGTATGACCTCGTATGACTTCATCTAAGAAGTCTTTTAACGTCCAGCACCATTGGTGCTCATCATCAACACAACACGTGCGAAGCATCCGCACAACATGTGCGGAGCAATAACACTACGATTAAAAACGATAAAATAAGCTTGTTAAGTTTGTTATCATGTATCGTAATGATACCATAACCGAGTTGTATAGAGAATTACCTATTATACAAGACGAATAAAAAAAATGTTCCAAGACTATCAACCGTAAATGGTCTTAGCCTTGGAACACGCTTTATAAAATATGAAACGAAATTTTACTTAGACGTTGTTGTATCTGATTTAAAGGAGTCGGAGATACCTTTACCAAGCTTCTGAAAGAACTTCTTACCATCAGCACCAATCTTACGGGTTACCTCTCCCATTGTCTTTGTCTCACGCTTAATAACCTTACCCATACCACGTGAGAAGGTCTTAAAGCCGTCTCTTACCTCCATTTCACCAGACTCATTATTGTCTGGGAGCGGTGCATAAGTTGAGTTATAACTATTCGTATTGCCATCGTTTGAAGTCTTAGGCTTCGATGCCGTAGATGTATAACGTGCCTTAGAACTACGATTAGCCTGCTTAGCTGCAGCCTGCTTGTTCGCTCTTACCAATCCTGGTGAGGCTCCAGCAATACCACTATACTCTGTCTGAGCTGATACCGAAAGGCATAGCAACAATAAAGCTACTAACATTTTAAATCTCATTCTTTCCATTTTCGTACGTTTTATTAGGTGAAAGGGACTAATCATAGATTTCATCTAAACGTCCCCACAATAATACTACCTGCTGAATAAAACGAATTAACAGCGTAGAAATTGCAGCCCTTAACAATCAATAGGACGTATTAAGGGCATTTAAACCATAGAGAATGACCCTATTTAATTAAACTACGCACGGCAAACCATGCGTGAAGCAATAGCGTTTGAATAAATCCGTAGTGCTTAGACATCACATCAAAACGCTCACGAAGCGACTCTTTATGATGAAGGGTTGTCTGTCCTTCTCGTACATAATTCGCTACAACGGCGTGGATATTACGTAAAAGGAGCTGCTGACGTTCGCCTTCTTTCATCACACGTATACACCAATCTACATCTGCAGAATAGCGATAAGTTGTATCATACAGCAACGAACGAGCTATATCCAAACGGGCATAGAACGCCTGATGGCATACCAACATTCCATAACGGAAAGAACGCCAAGTGAGTCGTTCAGATGGGCTTAGTCTGCGGTGACAAAGGAAATTGCCCTTTTCATCGATGATATCTGTATCACCAAAGAGAACAGCAGGACGCTCCTCACCATCTCCGACAACCGCAGCAAGTACTACCTTGTCTAATGTATCGGGATTAGGAAAACGGTCACCCGCATTCATAAAGACGATATAATCGCCTGTTGCCTGCTGTAAGCCTTTATTCATTGCATCATAAAGACCATCGTCTGGTTCACTTTGAATGCGTACGACATGTTCGTTCTCAGCCTCGTCAGACTGCTGTTGATAGGCTTTAGCAATCTCTAAAGTATCATCTGTAGAAGCCCCATCAATGATGATATGCTCCACATGAGGATAGTTCTGCATGAGCACACTGTCAAGTGTCGGCTGTAAAACCGAAGCGGCATTATAGGTTATAGTGACTACTGAAAATGTGATCATAATCGAAAATTCTTATAGGCAAGAGCCTCATTATATACTTCAAGATATTGCATTGCAACGCTTCGTTGTGAATAACAGCGCAGAACTTTACCCACAGCTGCCTCTGAAAGTGCCGTATAGTCGGCTTCATCAAGTACCCAGTGCATACCCTTTGCAAGGTCTTCTGCATTACGTTCTGCCGCGACATAGCCATTCTTACGATGGTCTATCATCTCTGGTATTCCTCCAACCTTAAAGCCTACGCATGGCACACCACACGCCATTGCTTCCATAATTGTATTAGGGAGGTTATCTTCAAGCGATGGAAGAACGAAGACGTCTGCCGCATTATAGACATCACGAATTCGCTGTTGGTCACTTACATAACCGAGCGGATAAACTGGCAAAGCAAGTTTTCCCTCCAATTCTTCAGCGTGTCCACCAAGAATAGCTATACCTGTATTCTCCTTTATTTCTGGATGCTCGACAACCATCTTTTCAATGGCTTCGATAAAATAATTCATACCCTTACGCTGATCTGTCACACGCTGAGAAACGAAGAGTATAAGTCGCTTGTCCTCTGGGAGCTGTAAACGCTGTCGTGCCACTTGCTTGTCTTGTGGCTCAAAAACATGCGTATCTATTGGATTAGGAATACTTGTAACACTCAAGCCATTCAAGAGTCCACTCCGCTTTGCCTGACGAGCAAGCCATTGGCTGCATGTGACAAACCACATATTACCATGATTATAGATAGCTTTCTTACGTTTCCAAACTTTTGAAGACAAATCATTCGAATTACCTCTGCCTGGGAGAAGTGGACAATTGCCGCAACCATTCTCGTAACGATAGCAGCCATGCGCATAATGACAAATACTGGATGCAGGCCAAAGGTCGTGCATTGTCCACACAACAGGCTTACCAGAACATAAAATCTTTTTGATACTATTCAATGAAAGCATACCCTGATTAATCCAAGAAAGATGAATAATATCAGCTTCCTTGAACTCACGTAGCTTTGTGATATCGGCTCCTGAGTTTGCTAAATCAATCTCAAAGAGATGGTTTCGAGAGAAGCGGAGGTTCCAAAAAACACAGAAACGCTCCCATAGTAGGTGCCACTGATTCTTCCACTCATGCCCAAGACTAACCACAGTGATGTCGTCCGTCAACTTATCACGTACCAACATCTTAGCCTTCACTCCGTTATTGTTCAGAGCATCTTTGAGTCGGTTGGCTGCAACAGCTGCACCACCGGTTTTCTCACTGGTATTTACAATCAGTATTCTCATTGATATATCATTTGCAGCAAAGTTACAAGAAAACAGATAAAAAGCCAAGAAAAGTAAGCAAATATTGATTGTTTGCGCACACAAAGAGTTGATTTGTATCAAGAAAAAACTATTTTTTAAGGCAAAAAGTTATTTGAAATATTGCACAAGACTTGAAAATCTTTCTAACTTTGCATTGTCAAAAGGTTAATAGATTGTTTAGGTTAGTAGTAATAGATTTAGGTTTTTAGTTATTTTATTAAGGTAAAAGTTTAACGATTGATCAAGGATGACAAAGGTGGCCGTGAGGCTCCCTTTCATTTTGAAAAAGATTTCTTAGTTAAACATACTAATAACGCCGAAGCTCGTTGAGAGTCTCGGCGTTTTTCTTTCGAATACTGAACTCTGTAATTTACCTTTAAGCATCACCAGTAATCATAATTGAGAATTATGAATTAAGAAATATAAATTAAGAACTATGAGTTTTCAGCATAAGAAGAGCCGACACTCATTTAGAGTATCGGCTCTTCTACGTTAGTATGTTATGAAAAATTTGAGAGAATTGAGACTTCACAGCCTCGAGTTGTTTTACTTAAAATGATTATTTTATAGAGAAAGCATAGAAATTGTCTTACTTTGTAATGGTTGATACAGATGTCTGTATCTTGTGTTGCAAGGTATCGCTCACCACTGAATCGGCCTTAGCAACAGATGGACCCTCCTGAGGTTTGTCTACAGCTGCAGTGCTTGGACTAATCTGACGAACATCACCATCAAAGAAAGCAACCTGCATTGCATTACCTAAGGTAAGGAAGATTGCTACCACAGCAGCTGCCTTGAAGAGTGGCATAAGACGGTGGCGCATTGTTATTACACGTGCCTTTACTGGCTCGTCTTCCTGTATCAGTCCGAGGACTCTCTGGTCAAAGTCATCGCCCAAGACGTCCATCTCCTTCTCATTCTGCTCATAAACGAACAAAGAACGATAAGGCAGCAACGCAGCTGGGATATCCTCCTGTGAGAAGAACATACGCAAGATTTCCTCTTCTTGGAGAGAAGTCTCGCAACGCCAGTAGCGCTCCAGTAATTGTTCGATGTACTTATAATCCATAATTGTCTAATTTCAAATATTTTTGTTTGACCGTCTGTCGAGCTCTAAAGATATTAACTTTCACTTGCTCTTCGCTGATTTCGAGTATTTCAGCAATCTCTTTGTATGACTTTCCTTCAAAATCCCTTAGCTGCATGCAACTACGTTGTTTCTCCGGAAGAGCGTCTACAATCTGTTTTACGAGACTGATTTTATCCTCTTCAATCATTCGGTCTTGAGGATTAGATGAAGCAAGAGGCTCAGCTACTTTCACATCTTCTAAAGAATCATTGTTATTCTCCTTCTTCTTGATGCGGTCGAGCGAAAGGTGCGACATACGGTGAGGCTAAAAGCTTCGATGGAGTCTATATTTTCCCACTCGTATCGGCGGTTCCAGACCTTTATCAGCGTATCCTGCACGATGTCCTCAGCCTCAGCTCGATTGAGCGTGATTCGGAGTGCAAGCCTGAAGAGTTCATTCTTCAATGGCAACACATCGTTACGGAAACTGACTTTCTTCATCTTCTCTCTGTTTAAATGACGTTTATTTATGGGGGAAAGTTACAAGCATAGGGCGAAAAACCTTATTATTTAACTTTCATTAAGACCTTTATTCTTCTAATTATGCTGCCCTAAACAGCTTTACTACTTGGTATTTTGTCCTATTAAAGAACCTTTATCACGAATTATCTTCACGAAGAAAAAGAATTATTTTTCATGAAAAGAAAGATTTATTTTCATGAAGAAAAAGAATTATTTTCATGAAAATAATTCGATAAGAGTATGCTGTTACGACTAAGAGCGAGTATAAACTCATAGGGACAGACATCCTTACCAATCTTTTTAAACACCACCTGTTGACTCACTATATAAATAAACGTAGGGGACGCACAATTCGTGCGTCCGATACGAAATATTCAAG
>BNJS01002099.1_pt1 | contig 28579 bp, 38 predicted proteins | sample 8540461 | NCBI WGS metagenome assembly BNJS01 (sample SAMD00202454, study PRJDB9452) | human saliva metagenome | isolation source: human saliva | place: Japan | reverse complement strand
ATCGCGCCTAGAAACGAACTAAACTACAAAACTTTCGAGTTATATTTCTCAATCGATATAAATTTGTAATAGGTAACCAAAAAGGATATCCTGGGGATATCCTTTTTGGTTTATCTGTTCTTTATAAACAGGATTTTTAATGATCAAAGTACTCTAAAAATTAGCATACGTAAGTTATTTGGTTTATAGAGTTATACGCAGTGGTTTATTGACTATCTGCCATCCTGGGTAGTTGAGCTCGCAATCGCAGAAATGGCGTGCGTTTCCCCAAACGTACACACGACTCGTTCCGAGTCCTTTGCGTCGTTCGGGTCCAACGTTCCATTTCTGAACGCGATTGCTCACATCCTGCGTAGTTGAACTCGAAAAGGCAGAAACGACGTCCACTTCCCAGAATAGCCGCACGACTGCAAGCAGTCCCTTACGTTATTCTGGTCCAGTGTTTCAGTCCTGAGCGTTCGCCCTCGTATCCTTTTATTCAAACTGGGCTCTGTATAAACCTGCATAGAATCCGTTTTGGGCAATCAATTCATCATGACTTCCTTGTTCCACAACATTTCCCTTTTGCATAACAAGGATTTTATTTGCATTACGGATGGTGGAGAGTCTGTGCGCAATCACAAATGATGTCTTATTCGTCATAATATGATCCATTGCTTTTTGAATTTCGACTTCTGTACGTGTATCCACATTCGAAGTCGCTTCGTCTAAGATGAACACTGAAGGACTTGCTAAAATCGCTCGGGCAATCGTTAGTAATTGTTTTTGCCCTTGAGAGATATTATCGGATTCTTCCGTAATCACTGTATCATAGCCTTTTGGTAATTTACGGATGAAATCATCTGCGAAGGCTTGTTTGGCAGCAGCTACTACTTCTTCATCCGTTGCATCTTGACGACTATAGCGGATATTTTCACGAATCGTTCCTTTAAAGAGCCATGTATCCTGTAACACCATTCCTACTTTAGAGCGAAGTGACTCTTTCGTATAGTCTTGGATATTATGACCATCGATTTCAATGGCTCCACCTGTAATATCGTAGAAACGCATCAGTAAATTAATGACGGTTGTCTTCCCTGCTCCTGTTGGCCCAACAATCGCTATTGTTTCACCTGCTTTGACATCGATATTCAAATCTTTTCATCAGTTGAACTTCAGGTGAGTAGCCAAAACTTACATGTTTGAACGTTACATCCCCATGGACTTCTGGAAGATCTGCTTTTCCGGTTTCTTCTTCCATTTCTTCAGCATCTAATAATTCAAAAATCCGTTCAGCAGCTGCAAGCATCGATTGAGTGAGCCCCATCATGTTGGCTGCTTCCCCCATCGGCTGACTAATATTTTGCATATATTGAAGAATCGCTTGAATACCACCAATAGTAATCATTCCACTAGTAGCTAAAAAACCACCGATAATTGCAACAAAAACATAGACTACATTATTGATCAAACGAGAGATTGGTTGCATAAGTCCTGCAAAGAAAGTAGCTTTCCAACTATGTTCATAAAGCTCATCATTTAATTGACTAAATGCTTTTTCTGAACGGTCTTCATAGTTAAAGGCTTTTACTATATCATGTCCCCCATAATACTCTTCAATATATCCATTAATCGTTCCTGTTGTTTCCTGACGGCTTGCGAATGAGGCAGCTGATTTTTTACCAATCATCGCAATAGCAAACATCGATAGTGGAATCCCTAAAATACCGACAATGGCCAGAGGAATACTAATCGTAAACATCATAATAATGATTCCAATAAACGTTAATACCGTCGTAAAAAATTGTACGGAAACTTGAGAAAATGAATCATCAATGGTTTGAATATCATTCGTTGCTCGACTTAATAAATCTCCTCTTGATTGCTCATCAAAATAACGCACTGGTAATCTCGTAAACTTCTCATCGATTTCTTTTTGAAGACGATAAATGATATCACTAGAAACTCGAGACATAAAATATTTCCCTAAGAAATTAAGCCCAGCTAATACATATAAAATTGCTAATAGCTTCCCTATTTCAAATACTCCAGCAATATCCACCGAAGTATAATTAGACTCAATAAAGCTATTACTAATTAAAGTTGTCGCATTCCCTAAAATTTTAGGCAATTGCACATCTAACACAACTGAAATGAAGGATACAATTAAAACCATAACGACAACAAAACGGTCCGGTTTTAAATATCCTAAGAATCTTTTTAAAACAGTCTTATTCATTAGTATCCTCCAATTCTTCTAAACTTGATTGTGAATTCATAATTTCTTGATAGATTTGATTTGAGACTTTTAATTCATCATGAGTTCCGATACCGACAACTTCACCTTCATTTAAAAACAATGATTCGAGTCGCATCGGTAACAGAAGTAATTCGTTGTGCTACAACAAAAACAATCGAATCTTCGTTTATCTTTTTAAGATTATTACGAAGTCTCGCTTCTGTTTTTGCATCAAGTGCTGAAAAACTATCGTCATAAATATGAACAGAAGCTTTTTTCACTAATGCTCTTGCAATTGACAATCGTTGTTTTTTTGACCACCAGAAAAATTATCCCCTTTTTGCTCAACACGGGAATCCAAACCGTCTTCTAAACTTGAAACAAATTCCCAAGCTTCTGCTAATTTCAATGCTTCAATCATTTCTTCATCCGTTGCATTTTCGTTGCCAAATTTTAGATTCTCTCGAATCGTTCCAGAAAACAGCATTCGGTTTTGAGGAACAAATGCAATTTGCTGGCGTAATTCTTTCTCAGTATAGTCTTGAATATTCACTCCATTATATAGGAGCTCTCCTGAACTGGCATCTAAGAATCGTAATAATAAATTCATTAACGTTGATTTACCCGCACCTGTAGATCCAATAATTGCAATTTTTTCTCCAGTCTTCGCCGTAAAATTCACATCTTTTAACATTTCTTTTTCTGCACCTTCGTATTTTAAAAAGAAATATTATTGAATTCCACTGTTTCAATTTTTCTAGACCACGCTCATTATCAACAAATGTTTGAACATTTTTGTTCTAAAAACTTCATTGATTCTGCGAGCCGCTACTAAGCCTTGCGGAACCATCACAAATATAAATGCAAACATTAACAATGAAATAAGCACTAAAGCAGAATATTGAATAACCGCCATCAATGATCCAATATCGAGCTGTAATCCTTGTACAAGATTTGCCCCAACAAGAACAACGGCTAAATTAGCAAAGTTAATGGTAATCATCATAATGGGAGTAATAAGACTAAATTTCACGTTTAAATTAAAAAGAAGTTTACGATAGCCTTCATTGACTTCATCGTATCTTTTCAATTCATACTCACTCTTATTGAATGCTCGAATCACACGAATTCCTGTTAATGTATCACGAATAATTTGTGTTAATCGGTCTGTCGTTTGTCGAAGAGTAGTAAACCCTTTTGAAACAGAAATAGTCATTAGAACAATCGCAATCCCTAAAAATGGAATGGAGCCTAATAACACAAGAGAAAGTTCAAAATTCATTCTCATGGCTAAAACAATAGACCCTATAAACATTAGAGGGGCCATTAAAATTAAGTTCATTGAAAACCCAATCGTTTGAGACAAACTTTGAATATCTCGCGTTGTACGATTGATATAGGAAGACGTACCAAGATTTTGGAAGTCTTGAGTTGAAAATCGCTGAATTTTGTTAAACATGCTGAGTCGTAAATCACGAGCCAACCCAGCGGAAAATTTACCAACAAATCTTACAGCAGTTACTGAAAGAACCAAATCTAAAGTTGTTGTCAGTAACATCAATCCCCTTGTTGTATAATCGTCGCCTGGTCTTGTTTCAAAATTCCATTTGAAACTAAAGAAGCTAAAATGGTAGGCGTTAATAAAGTTGAACCTACTTGTAAAACGGTCAAGATTATAATCGTGAAAATCGTTCCACGATATCGCTTGATATGTTCCAAAATTTTCTTCATTGATTCATATCCTCTCTTATTGAAATTGTTTGTATCGGAATAGCATCAATTGTATTTAAGACGCGGTTTAATAACGCAAAAAGAATTCTTGATTTCCTGAATATCCTCAGAAAGAATAATTTGACGCATGACTTCTTGTTTATCTTTATCAACAATTTTTGCAATCTTTTTCCGTAATCGGTTAGCGAAACTAAAGTAACTCTTTTATCTTTAGGATCACTTTTTCCGCTTAATATAGTTGTGTTTTTCTAAAGAATTAACAAATTGAATCGTTGTAGAAGTTTTAATCTCAAAAACTACTAATGTCCTTTACGGTCAATTCTTCTCCAGTCTCTTGGCGCTGACAATAAAGTAACATCAGCACATCCGTTTCAGAAGGCGTTAAATTCGGTGCAATATTTCTAAAAATTTAATTTTATTCATTCTTGTAAATAGATGAATAATTTCATCTGATAAAAGCTTTTTGAATCCATCATTATCTCCTTTCTTTCAATTACATGCTCTAACTTAGCACAAAAATAAATAGGGTAGTCAACCTATTTATTTTAATCGTAAAAATATAGTATATAAACGAATTGTCTATATACTATATCGTTTCTATTTAGCTAAATATGCTGAAATAAATTGGCTGACAATCGTGAAATACACCAACACAGTGGTCAAGTCGTTCACAGTGGTAATAAACGGTCCGCTGGCAATAGAAGGATCAAAATCAAATTTCTCCAACGCAAACGGAATACAAGTCCCTGTTAATGCCGCAACGAAAATCGAAGCAAACATCGCAAAACCGATAATGCCACCAAGTACAATATTCCCTTGCCATAGACTCACAATTCCAAACACAACTGCCCCAGAAATCAATCCGATTCCTAGACCTGTCGTCCCCTCTTGTACGAGTACTTTCCAGAAAGATTGTTCTTCTTCATGAAGCCCAATCTTACGGATTGCAACTGCAAGAGATTGCGTCCCTGTATTACCCGCAGTACCAGTAATTAATGTAATAAAGATTGCAAAGATACTTGCTTGTTGAATCAGCGGCTCATAATGTCTGAATAGGAATGCTGTCACTGTTCCCATAATGAGAAGAGTCATAATCCCTGGCAAGCGATTGACAATCCCTGCCCATACTCCTTGGTGTGCTTCATCAACGTTTACCCCGGCAAGACCTGAATAGTCACTAGTCGCTTCTTCTTCAATAACGTCTAGAGCATCATCGACTGTAATAATCCCTACTAATGTATTCGTATCGTCTACAACCGGAATCGCAAGAAAGTCGTAGTCTTTAATCGTTTGTGCTACTTCTTCTTGCGCATCATTTACGTGCACCGTTACGACACGATCTATCATGATATCTTTGACGAGCTTTTCATCAGGTTTCACGATTAAGTCTTTCAATGTAAGAATCCCGGTTAAATGATTCTCATCGTCAGTAACATACACATAGTAAATGGTTTCAGCATCTTCAGCAAATCGTTTAACCGTCGCCATCGCTGTTTTTAATGTATCGGATTCGTGCACGGCGATAAATTCCGTCGTCATCATCGCTCCTGCTGTTTCATCTTCGTAGTTCAATAATTGACGGAGTTCACTTGCTGTTTTATGTGGCATCAAGCGCAAGTATGTACGGACATTTTCTTCCCCTACTTGCTTTAACACGTCTACCGCATTATCAGAATACATTTCCGCAAGCATTCGTGAGGCATAGGCTTCGTCCATTTCATTTAAATACTCTTCCACATCTTCTACGTCTTCTTCTAAAAGTTCGAACACCATTGCCATCTCTTCAGGACTTAAGTATTGGTAAAGTCAGCTTTCTCTCTTCAAGGTTAAACTTAAAGTAAATTTGGGCCTGGTCGTAAAGTATGGTTTTCAAAGAAGATTTCTCTGAATTGCTGCTTATCTTCTGTTGCTAAAGTATGTTGAATTTGTTCTAAAATATCTTCAAATTCATAAACGATTTCGCTCAATGGTGATTCTCCTCTCTTTACTTCTTATGCGCTTCAATCCACTGACTCATATCTTTAGGGAGTGGAGCTTCTATTATCAGTTCTTTTTTCGTCATCGGATGAATAAACGTGAGTGAGTGACAATGCAAAGCTTGTCGGTCTAAAAGTTCATCTTTAAGCCCACCATATAAATCATCCCCCACAAGCGGTGCCCCAAGCCACGAGAAATGAACACGAATCTGATGAGTACGACCAGTGTGTAATAAAAATCTCAACAAGTTCTGCTCCAACAAGTGTTTCCCTCTTCCAATATTCGGTTAAGGAAGGTTTTCCATCTTCTGATACACAACGATTAATAATAGATCCTTCATGACGACCAATAGGTGCATTGATAAATCCATGCGCTTCTAGAGTTGAAGTGTCATGTACTAATGCTAAGTATTTTTTTTGAATCGTTTTTTCTCGTAATGCTTTATCCATCCATGCATGTACAACGCGGTGTTTGGCAAACATCATAACTCCTGTTGTATCGCGGTCAAGGCGAGTAACCACATGAGTAATTTGGTCAGCATATCCACGTCTTTTATAATATCCTTTTCACGCGATTAGCCATCGAGTGATCCGGATGTAACTTTGAAGGAATCGAAGCAGTCCCAACAGGCTTATCGATAATGAGTAAATACTCATCTTCATACAAAATATCAATCGGAACTTCGCTTGGAATGACCGTTTCATGCTCTCCAGAAGGTGGTATCACCATTGTGAGGACATCTCCAGGTTGGAGTGTTTTCAAAACAATCTCATGGCGGCCATTGACGAGTAATTCCCCATGCGATTTGACATGGGCTAAAAATGTTCTTGAAATGCCTACTTCTTGCAGAAAAGAACGCATCATCATCGGATACTCGTATGGGTAATTCCACGTTAAAATCAACGGACTTCCTCACTTCCATTACAGTTCACTTCACGAGAACCAATAAATGCATCTTCTACTCGGTCCCAGAATGGAGTATGGCGGTACGCCGCAAATGAAATACGCTCCTTGCTAATTTTTAATTGAATCTCTTCTATCTCATTCCCATCATAAGTTAAATGATCAATCGCCATCACCATTCCTTCTTCACTTTCTGGACGAAGGGTCAATACATTATCCCTAGCAAAAATCATTGGTGAACTCAGTGTACGATACACACGATTATTAATAGATGCCATTTCTGACATTTGCATCACTTCAGCACGTGGATGCACGACCGCTCCACCAAGGGACTTGCTGAGACCGGTTGATCCGGTTGGTGTTGCAATGCAAAGACCATCTCCACGGAAGTTTTCAAACAAATCACCATTTATAAAGACTTGGCAAAATAACGTACCGTTTACTTTGCGTAAAGTTGCCTCATTTAAAGCTGAGTAATGTGCTGTTTCACCATTTTTTAACTTCACAGTAACGTCAAGCAAAGGATAGCTGACACGCTCCCCTTTATCCTTCTTTAATGACTCGATTAATTCATCCACTTCATAATTGCGCCAATCCGTATAAAAACCGAGGTGCCCAGTATGAATCCCGACAAATCGGATCTGATCTAATTGATTGCGATAATGATGAAAAGCCCCTAAAAGAGTTCCGTCTCCACCAACTGTAATCACAATATCTGGATGTTCATCATCTCTAGTAAATTCCCCTTGTTGGCAAAGATGTTTAAAGGCATTCATGACTTCTTTCGTTTTTTCTGATTGATTTCCATATAAACCGACTTTCATGACCTACCTCCGTTTCTTTCTTTTCCTTTGATTTTCCTTACAAATTGCAAAAATATATTGCGCTTCCTGGATTTCCTCTCTGATTCAGACATCTCCTCATCCAGTAAAAAGGCTGCTTCCGCTGCACGTTCTAATCGTTCATGAATCGCTTCAGGGAACTCCCCTTTATATTTATAGTTTAAAGAGTGTTCAATCGTCGCCCAAAAATTCATTGCTAGTGTACGAATTTGAATTTCTACTAATATCTTCGTTTCCCCTTCAATTCGCTGAACAGGATACTCCAACACAAGGTGGTAAGAACGATATCCACTTGCCTTTTTATTTTGAATATAATCTCGTTCAATCACGATTTCAAAGTCGTTTCTTTGACGAATCAGACGAACAACTTCATAAATGTCATCTACAAATTGACACATAATACGAAGTCCAGCAATATCTTGTACGCCTTCTAGGAATTCTTCTCTAGGAATATTACGAACTTGCATCTTTTCTAGAATACTCTCTGGCGTCTTCACAGACCTGTGATAAATTCAATCGGAGCATGTCTTCCTTCTTGACGATACTGACGACGTATCCTTTTTAATTTAATTTTTAATTCTTCAATTGCTTGATAATACGGAGCTAGAAAGGCTTCCCAATCTTCTACAAGCGGCGTTTCCAACTTTTCCATATTTCCACCTACTTTTTCATTTCCGTTCTCTATCATACCATATTTTATGTAAAAAGCTTGACTAATTAATGCGATTTTTCAAATATCCATGATTTTGAGATACAATAGAATGCTGAAGGAGGAATATGATTGTTACAAGTAGAAAGAGAATTTAAAAATTTACTGACCAAGAGTCAATATCATTCGCTACTAGAGGATTTTAAGCCCCTCTTAACTAAAGAGATCACCCAAACCAATAGTTATTATGATTGGGATGGAATCCTCAATCTCATAAAATGGCTTTTACGTATCCGAATTGTTAAGGGAAAAAGCATTGGAGAAATCACTTTTAAAAAATTCCCCAATCAACTCTAGAAGTATGGAATTCACTCATGAAATGCCTGTTGAAATCCTTCATCAATACAATGAACAAAAGCAATTTTCACTTCCTTTATCCATAAAAGAAGCATTAGAAAGTAACGGAGTCTTTATCGAAAAGGTCAAACAAACTGCTCTATTAACCACACATCGATTTGAAGGTCCCTTATCTAACAACGAATGGCTTGTTCTAGATGAAAGTTACTATAACGGAAAAATGGACTATGAAATGGAGATGGAAGTTCAGAATCTCTCATTGGGGAGAAGAAGTCTTTTTGCAGATTCTTCAAAAGTATCAGATTCAACGAGAACAAGCAGAAAGTAAAATTAAACGCGCCCTTTCAAGTATCTCCTCCTAAGCGAGAAAACCGCATTTTATTCTGAATTTTTTAGGAACTATGTTACAATAAAGTTACAAAAATAAAGTTAGAGGAACAGAGGTGTCAGATTTTGAGTACCTACGAAACAAAAATCTATCAAAAAAACACTTCACACGAAAAAGATTTTTCGAATTATTTTTATTCGTGAATCCCTTTGGGAACATACTGTTATCGCTGTGAAAAATGAATTACTAAAAATTTGTACGTAATTCTGAATTTAAAAGTGCATTATCACTTTTTAACATTTCATAATTTACAGACCGTTAATCAATATATGAAAAACCAAAAAAATTACCTGTAACGGATTTAGATTTACGAAATGATATATACATGAAGATTTATGATGCAGCCCTCTCTTATAAAGCTGCTCTATTACAAGGAAAAACGTCTTGGACATCAATTTCTGATTGAATTACAACAACAAATTCATCAACAAAAACGCGAATACAATGATGACTTGTTAGAAGAAATATTAAATAAAGTTGAAATTGATAAAAAGATGTTTTACGAGGATAAATCTAGCTCCGCTGTAAAAAGCCTATGATCGAGATCTTCAAATTGCGCAAGAGATGAATGTGACACATACACCTTCCCTTGTTATTTTTTTGATAACTCTAATCAACCTTATGGATTACTCTTAGCTAGTAGCATTACAGCTGAAACTATTGCTGAAATTTGTAATGGTGAGCCTTTACCAGGGTATCACTCTACATTAGTAGGAACACATACAAATGAACCTCAAAAAATTTGATAAAGTGGTCAATATGAATTTAAATCGCTATTAATTATCTCCCAACTAGAGTTTCTAGTTGGGCTTTTTTTATAAAAATTATTAGCTTCCCATTATTTCTTTTAAAACAAAAAGTTCGCAAGAAAAATTTCTTACGAACCTTTTTGTGTTTTAGATCCAATTAATTTTTGAGATTATTCACTCATTAAAAGCTTCTAATTGAGATAGACGTTTTTTCAAATACATCAAATGCATCATATAAGTAATCTTTCTTCGTCATATCTACTCCAGCTTTCTTCATGACTTCGATCGGAGCATCACTACGTCCTGCACGTAAGTAGTTTAAGTAAGCTTCTAAATCTTCAGGAGTCCCATGTAAAATCTTATCTGATAAAGCAGTTGCTGCAGCCATACCAGTTGAATATTGGAATACATAGTAATTCATGTAGAAATGAGGAATACGAGCCCATTCGTATGCAATTTGTTCATCTTGGATAACATTCGCATAGTATTTTGCGTTGATTTCTCCATATACTTTTGCAAGAGATTCTTGTGTTAATGGTTGACCTTGTTGATCCATTAAGTGGATTTGATGTTCAAATTCCGCAAATTGTGTTTGACGGAAAATAGTTGATTTGAAGCGGTGTAAATAGTTGTTTAAGATATATTTTTGCGCTTCTTTATCTGTATGTTTCTTCAACAAGTAATCTGTTAAGATGTTTTCGTTTGTTGTAGAAGCAATTTCTGCTAAGAAGATTGAGTAATCTCCGTATTGTTTTGGTTGTGTATTACGAGTGAAGTAGCTGTGAGCACTATGTCCTAACTCGTGAACTAATGTGAAGAAGTTTGATAATTCATCATGCCAGTTCAACAAGATGTATGGTGCTGTTGAGTATGCCCCACTTGAGTATCCACCACTACGTTTACCGATGTTTTCAGCAACGTCAATCCAACGATCAGCATAAGCTTTTTTCATAATTTCAGCATATTCTTCTCCAAGTGGTAGTAAGGCTTCACGACTTGCTTTTGCTGCTTCTTCGTAATTATATTTAATTGGAGCGTCGCCTGTGATTGGTACGTATAAGTCATACATATGCAATTCATCTAAGCCTAATGCTTTTTGTTGTAATGCGATATAACGGTGTAGTAATGGTAATTTTTCGTTTACCACTTCTACTAAAGCATCATACACTTCTTCCGGAACTTGGTTTGAAGCAAGTGCTGCTTGGCGAGCTGAGTCATAGTTATGAACTAAAGCGCTGAAGTTATGACCTTTCACTTCTGTACCAAGTGTGCTTGCGAATGTATTTTTTAAGTTGATGTATGGTTTGTATAATGTTTCGAATGCTTCCTTACGAACAGCTTGGTTTTTAGATCTCGATATATACTGAGTAGTTTCCGTTTGTCAATTCAACTTTTTCGCCATCTTCAGTTGTGATTTCGTCAAACTTGATATCAGCGTTATTTAATAAATTGAACGTTTTGCTTGCGCCTTGGAACACTTCACTGGCTTTTGATAATAAAGCTTCTTCTTTATCTGAAAGCACGTGACCTTTTTTAATACGCGCTGTTTCTAATAATACACGGAAGTCTTCTAGTCCTGGTTCTTGTTTGAAATATCCTTCGAACTCTTCATCGGATAATGCCAAGATTGCTGGACTAAACCATGCAGAAGCGCCTGAAAAATCAATATATGTAGAGAACGCACGTTGGTTTAAGACCTGATTTTCGTTATTTGAAGTATCTTGGTCTGCTTTTAAATGTGAGTAAACATAAGCTGTTTCAATCTTATCATCCACTACGTTTAAAAGATTTAAGAACGCTAATAAAGAAGCACCGTCTTTTAGTGCTGTATCTTTTTCAGCGGCTACTGCTGGAATTTGTGATTTTACAAATTCTAAATCCTTTTCAAATCCTTCGTTTGATTCGTAAATTGCGGAAAGGTCCCAAGTTAATTCTACTGGAACTTCTTCACGTCTTAATGGTTTTTTATTGGCCATTGTCATCCCTACTTTCTAAAAAGTTGATAGTCCTAGTGTACTATGAAATGGATGCTTTGGAAAGGGTTTGAATCCATTTTTAAAGAAAAAGAGACCAAATGAATCGCTTTTTGATTCACCTGATCTCGTTAATTAGTCTTCAAGGAAAGTGGCTTTTGTCTAAACTATCCGTTCCGATAATCGCTACAAGAATGACATCCTCACGAATGAGAAAATCTGCAAACACTTTTGTATTCAACGATTCATCCTTTCCTTCACGATATCCAATTAAGTTCAAATCATAATCTTTACGTAAGTCTAAATCTCTTAGTTGTTTTCCAACCCATGATTTTGGCGGATAAAATTCCACAAGCGAGATATTGCCATCAAGACGCAATCACTTCAGCAAGTTTATAGTGAAGAATGTTTTTCACGAGACGAATTCCTGTTTCTTTTTCTGGGTTTACCACACGTTGCGCACCCATCTTCGTTAAGATTTCTGTTGTTGTACGGCTTTTGCTTTGGCAATAATTTCAGGAACACCAAGTCGACTGCAGTGCATTACTGCTAAAATGCTCGCTTCTAAACTCGAACCTGTAGCAACCACAACTGTATCGCAGTCACCGATTCCAATTTCTTTTAAAACATCTTCATCTGTAACATCGGCAATCACTGCTTTTGTGACCAGCGATTCAATACGATTGACGTTAATTTCATCACGGTCCACAGCAATAATGTCGCAATCATAGTCATAGTTGTTTAGCAATGGTCATCCCGAATACGCCTAATCCTAAAATACCAACTGTTTTTTTCTCATCATAATTCCTACTTTTCTATCCAATTATTAATGGTGCTGTTTGCATACTTCATGTCGAGTGTTTTTTTCTTTCTGTTTGAAAAACTTAACAGAACCGTTAATGGTCCGATACGTCCAATAAACATCAACAGCATAATCACAATTTTTCCAAGAAAAGATAAGGTTGGTGTTAAATTCGCCGTTACTCCTACTGTACATACCGCTGAAATAGTTTCAAATAAAGTATATAACAATGGGGCATCTGGATCCGTTAAGCTGAGTAAGAATACACTCGTTAGAATTAATGTAGTAAATACGATAAAAATCGTTAAAGCTTTTCTCGCCAATTCTTGCGAAATACTATGATTTCTAAATTGAATCATACGCTCGTCATACACTTCTGAACGAATAAATAAGAGAACCACTAAGAAAGTTGTCGTCTTCACCCCACCGGCAGTCCCACCAGGAGAACCTCCAATTAGCATTTGAATAGAATATAAAAGAAGGCTAGTTGGATGCGCTGTTGTGTAATCAATCGAAGCAAATCCAGCCGTTCTCATCGTCACGGTTTGGAAGAAGCTAACAAGCAATTTATCTAAAAACGATAGATTGCCAATCGTATTTGGATTATTCCATTCTGTCAGCATAGTTAAGACTGTTCCACTTAAAAGAATAATCCCAGTCAACCAAAGAACAACTTTCGTATGATAATGCAATCGGCGGTAGAATGATTTTTTTCTTTTTGCTCTTTGTAGATTCTCGCATAGCTAAATAACTATTCTTGAAATCAAACCAAACAGAAAAAAACCAATCCCACCAAGAATAATAAGAGCTGCAATGACTAAATTCATAGTGGATCCGTGGCATAGTTAATCAAACTATTTGAACCTAAATTATCAAATCCTGCATTACAAAAAGCCGAGATGGCTAAGAAAAATGCTGTGAAGATTCCCTTTCCAGTACCTAGTTCAGGAAACGAAACGGAAAGATAGAATAACTGCTGCAATCAATTCAATAACGAAAGTATATTTAAAAAAATCGTTGTTAAATATTTTTTTGAAATCCTGACCATCTTCTCGGTTCAAACTATCTTGCAGAGCTAATTTATCCACTAAGGACATCTTTTTCCCCAGAATCATAAAGGAAAAAAGCGATGATACTCATCAGTCCTAAGCCTCCAATTTGCATCAAAATCATACAAATAATCTGGCCAAAAACATTATACGTTTCAGCTACTGGGTTGCGTAAATAGACCCGTTACACACACCATCGATACGGTAGTAAATAAATGGTCAAAAATACGTGGCTTGTGAGGTCGCTATTTTGCGAAATCGGCAAATTAGTAGTAATGATCCCACCAAAATCACAATGGCAAAACTTGCTGCAATCCTTTTTGGAATGGAATCTTTCAATAAGAAACGAATCATCTTCGTCCCTCCTATTCTAAAACAAAAATACTGAGCTCAAAATAAAAAGAGCAGAATATATTCGATATTCTACTCTTCCTATTGATTAATTACAACCGTTAATGTTTCATTTTAATATGGAGAGAAAAATTATTCCACCACTTGATATTCTTTTTTCTTCACCGAAAAATTCATCATATAGCGCACGGATGGCTTTCTTTTCATATTGGTCCAAAATACCAAACATCATCGAAACCTCAGATACCCCTTGGTTATATAATTCAATATTGATTTGAGTACGAGCAAGAGTTGAAGCCACACGAGCAGTAGTACCGACCATGTTGACCATCCCTTCCCCTACTAACATAATCAAGCAAAGTCCACGTGTAAAGCTTGCTTCGTCTACATCTAATTCAACGTAGAATCGCTCTACAATAGACTCTAATTGTTCATCAGTAGCATCTTCCCCACGAATGATAATTGTCGCATCATCAATTCCCGTTGGAATATGTTCAATGGAAATGCCTTCTTCTTCAAAAATCGTCAATACTTTACGAAGGAAACCAATCTCATGGTTCATTAAGTATTTCTTCACGTAAATACTTACGAAACCTGGTGAGCTTGCAATACCGGAAATAACATTTGGAGAAGTCACCTTCCCTTTCATAATGTAGGTTCCACTTGCTTCAGGATTGTTGGTATTACATACATGTACCGGGATTCCTTTTTTGATAGAAGGAAGAAGTGCTTCTGTATGGAATACTGAAAAACCAGCGTATGATAACTCACGCATTTCTGTATAAGATAATACATCGATAGGGAGTGGTTTATGAACAATCTTTGGACTTGCTACATAAATGGCATCTACGTCTGTAAAGTTTTCGTATTCTTCAGCGTTCACGGCATTGGCTAAAATAGATCCTGTAATATCAGATCCGCCACGAGAGAACGTTACGATTTTCCCTTCTTTTGTTACCCCATAGAATCCTGGGAAAACAATCACTTCATTTGTTAGTTGTAAGTACTCTAATTCATGATAGCTTTCTTCTAAAACACGAGCTTCCCCTGGAGTATCACTTACCCAAAGTTTGGCTTCTCGTAGGCCCAACGTATTTAGCAGCAAGACCTTCTTGGTTAAAGTAAGAAGCGATAAGACGAGCATTTAAGTCTTCTCCGCTTGCTTTATAAGCATCCATTAAATATTCAGAGGATAGATCCTTTCTTTCTTTTAAGTTTTTAAAATGAATTCGAACGAGTTCAAACACTTCTGGTTTTAATTCTAATTCATCGCAGATTTCTTTATAACGGACTAAGATTTTCTTTAATACTTCTTCATCATAATTTCCTTCAATATGAGAAGTTGCTAATTGGATGAGAAGGTCTGTTACTTTTTCATCATCCGAGGAACGTTTTCCTGGTGCTGAAACTACCACAATTTTACGACTTGAATCGGATTTTACAATATTAAAGACCTTTCTTAATTGTGTGGCATTTGCTAAAGAGCTTCCACCAAATTTGATTACTTTCATATGACACTTCCTTATTTTTCAATGTACCTAGACTACCAAATTAATGAATGGAACGCAATGGATTTCCACTAAATAAATACATTTGTCTTTGTATTGAAAACAGTCTTGGAAACTTGTATTTATCATTCGAGTTTGTTAGTCTTAAATAAAATAAATAAAGGAGGTCACACCATGTCAAAAATGTTGCATACTTGTGTCCGTGTTGAAAATCTAGAAGAAAGCATTCGTTTCTACGAAGAAGCATTCGGTTTTAAAGAAACAAGAAGAAAGACTTCCCAGAACATAAATTCACAATCGCTTATCTCGCTTTTGAAGGAGATGACTATGAATTAGAATTAACATATAACTATGGTCACGGACCATACGAAATCGGCGACGGATATGGTCATATCGCAATCAGCGCTAAAGACCTTGAAGGACTTCATGCTGAACACGTTGCAAAAGGCTATGACGTTACAGACTTAAAAGGTTTACCAGGACATCCTGCGAACTACTATTTCGTGAAAGATTTAGATGGCTACAAAATCGAAGTAATCCGCGAAAAATAGTTCATACATGACATTCCACCCACCCTCTGCTATAATGTATTCTATGCGATGAGGCGACACGCAGTACATTAGAGACTGCGAGTTATGTGGAACAGGAGTGCTTTGGCACACTACCGGATGTAGCTGTTTGTAGTTCGTGATGTGAACACGACCTACTCATCTGAAAAGATGCCACGCTAAGACTAGGAGTTCCTAGTCTTTTTTTATAGTAAAATTATGATACAATAGCAATGAAATTTAGTAATACATACGGAAAGAGGAAAATTCATGAAACAATGTCCATTCTGTCATGAAATGATTGACGAAAAAGAAACACTCTGCCCTTATTGTGGCACCGTTCAAGATGAACTTTCTGCTCCTACTGCCATTGAGCCAAATGATGGAGTTCAAACAGACTTATTAGACGAAAATAACGAACCTACTGCTTCATTCACTACAAAAGTGGAAACGAAAATCCCAGAAGAAGATAACCGTAGTTCACAAGAAAACCGCGTAAAGAATAACCGCTTGGCATATGCAGGTGCGTGGAATAAATTCAAACGATTCTTTGCTTTCTTTGGAGAACGTTTGATTCATCCAACGAATCAATATTCGCGGAAACGTCAATACAGTCGTACTTACGGGTACGCGTTAATTATTCTAGCGACTGTAATGTCTGCTTTCATTACAACTCATGTCATTCATACATTATTTACGCAGTATCAATTATTTGCTGATATTTCAATCTTACCAAGCTTAACGAGTACCCCAAATTATATTTGGATGTTTGTTAGATTCTTGGTATTTTACGTATTCTTCTACCTTGGATTCCCAACCTTTCTTATGGGCTAAAACATGTTTTCCAAAAACGCCAACATGTCTTTAACTACTGGTTAACTCAATATGAAGGAATGAATGTCTTAGCAATTCTATTATTAGCCATTGCAACAGTAATGACTTTTATTTCTCCAGTGTGGTTTTTCGTTGGAATCTTAATTGTATTCTTTGCGCATATTTTACTTTATATTGTGACACTAGCATCATCTATTTTTAAAAGCGCAACGGAATCCTCTATCGATCCAGTATACTTATCACTCATTGGTTTAGTGATACAATTAATTATCACCATCAGCCTACTTTTTAATCTTATTTTAAAATGAAAGAAAAACCCTGACCAGAGATGGTCAGGGTGTTTTCTACTATTCTTTTTGAAAAATTATTCTGTAAATTCTATAGTTACTTTTACTTCAGAATCCATTGAAGCAAATATTGTTTTATAATAATTGATTGCAGATTCTTTAATTTCACTCTTAAATTTATCTAAATACTCTGCTTGTTTATCACTAGAAAGTTGGTTAGTGACCAATTTACCAGTATCAACATCTTCTGTAGTTCCACTTAACAACTCTCCATGATTATCATACAAATTGTAAGGATTATCTTTTGAAAGTTCAACACCAATTACTTCAAATTTTGGAACGATAACCTTATATTCTTTTTAGCTATTTGTTCAACCTTTACACTACTTTTAATTCCAAATTTAGCTGTATAATTTAAAAATCACTAATGCTGTTTTTTTCTAGAGAACGGCACATCAAACCCAAAAACTTGGGTTGTTTTTTTGTTTCAGTAATAATTTCATTAACTCCCTGCATTCAAAAATACAACTTCATTCACTTTTTCAATACTTTCGATATTAATTGAAAGATTTGATTTCTGATTTTTGTTGTTTTAGGTAAGAAAAAAATAGCACTCAATAGCTATAATAGCTATTAATACCACATTCAATAGAACACTAAACATATTAAATTTCTTCTTTTTATTTGTACTTCTCAATTTACATACCCTCCACTATTTTTGCTTTTCTGAAAGAAACTTCTCTTTTAATAGCATATGTAAATTTTACACATTCTAAAAATAACAGTCAACTTAATGTTTTCATATTATCTTCTAAAAATATTAATACCCTCCAAAAAGTATAAAAATAGGGTTGTTGCATCTTATCTTATTCTAAAACAAAACAGAAAACCCTGACCATCTCTGGTCAGGATTATTTCTGATTTTTAACTCTTTTTCATGATTAGAAACTAGATACTCTTTCTATATTTTCCTAAGAAGATACCCAATCAATTTGTCCCCCCAAAACTAATCGCTCCATAAACCATTGTATAACTACTGGCAGAGTCATTTAAAATAAACACATTCGGAAACCATAATAATCCAATGATAATAGAAAAATACCATTTAAATCCGTTCTTTTTAGCGTAGACTAGTGAAATAAGGAATACAATTGTAGGTATGACCATCAATAGTAGAAAGATGCCACTTCCTGTATCTTTCACTAAATATAATGGAATGAAATAATACATCATGCACTAATAATATAGACGGTATACTTTTTATCCATTCTTTCATTGCACTCTCCTCCTTTTTATATGACACTATCTTCTTAAAAATTATAACATTAATTTATTTTTATTGTGAAAAACCTTATTGTGATATGGAAGAAAAGCAAAAAACAGCCTTCCAAGAACCTAAAGAGGGGGATTCTAAGAACTTACAGCTGTTCTTAGTTGGTTCTGGTACGACTGCTTTTTGTTTATAAAATATTCAATCTGACTTTACTATTGTTGATTGAATAGATTTTTAATACTTTCAAAGATGGAAGAGAAAAATTAGGGCAATTTTGTCCAACCATCCTTCGTTTTTGGCTTGTTCTGACTAAGCTGTTAATCTTTTCGCCGACTGATTTTTGACAAGCTATTTAATTGCTCTAATACTTGTTTGGAATCAATCGCACTTGTGTTTTGATAGTTTTGTGCAAAAGTGACTAATGCATTAATTTGATCTTTAGAAATCACATTTTGCAATGAATTATTCTTCAAGGCATCATTAATAATGCGTTCGATGTCTTCTTTAGTTGCTAATTGTCCTTGCTTTTGTTTGAGTTCTGCAAGTTCTTTTTTGATTTCAATCATCGCTTTATCGAGTTTTGAGGAATCGAATCCTTTTTGGTTTGCATTCTCTTGCGCGATTTTATTCGTCACTTCTAATTCCTGTTGAGCTACTTCAGTACGTTTGGCGTCCAGCTGAACCCCGTTTGCTTCGAAGGCTTTATATACACCTGTTAAAGCGGACTCTCCAGTTACCTTTGATACTGCTGCGACTTCAATTTCTGCATCAGTTACTCCAGCAGTGATGGCCGCATTAGCATATTGCTCAGCTGTCACTAGGGTGATGTTTTCAGGAGTCTTAATACGAACCTTAACTCCAGTTCCTTTATCCTTCTTTTGAACCATCACTGAAGAGATCATAACAGAAGTGTTTCCATCTCCACTTCCAAGATATTTAATCATATCTTGCCCAGTTGCTTTTTCTATTTTCACTGTATTCGGATCTTTAATTCCTAATAACTCTGATGTCTGTTTAATTTGTGATTCATTTAATCCTCCGCCATAAACAACGGTTGGTTTTCCCCATTTTTCATTAATGGTCGTTGTATCAATGGCATATGCACTTTTCATGGATAATCCCATCAATGCAAGGACGATTGCGGTTCCTTTCACCCATTTCTTCATGAATGAACCTCCTTTATTTAAAATCGTAACTCACTTGTTACACCTCTAGTATACAAAAAGAACTTTAAGAAAAGAGTGCTCTTTCCTTAAAGTTCTTTATCTATTTGTTTAAGAATTTGTTAACGTCTTCGAGTAAATGCCTTCATGGTTGTTGGTGAGAAAAGCATAATGATTGGATAAATTTCCAAACGTCCTGCAATCATCCCAATTGAAAGGACAAATGTATTGAAATCCGAATACATCGAGAAGTTGCTTGTAGGCCCAACTTGACCAAGGCCTGGCCCGATGTTGTTAAAGGTTGCGGCCACACTTGAGAAGGCTGTTGTAAAATCGCCTGCTTCAAATGACACGCAGAGTAACAATACGAGGAAGAACAGTACATACACGATTAAGTAGTTGGCAATACTCTTCTCCATCTTATTGTCGATTGGTTTTCCATTCATCGTTGGTACAAATACACGGCGAGGTTGCCCCATACGTTTTAATTCGGCAATCGCACTCTTGAAGTACACGATAACACGAGAAACTTTAATCCCTCCGGCTGTTGACCCTGCGCATCCTCCAATAAACATCAGAAGTAGAAGGAGCACATGTGGGAACAAGCCCCAGAGTCCAAAGTCGACCGTTGAATATCCGGTTGTCGTAATAATCGATGATACCGTAAAGAAGACGCTACGAATCGGAACTCCTAAAGCCGTTTGAGTAATCGTCAATACGGTAAAAATAATCATCGTGAAGCTGAGAACGATTCCGACATACGTACGCACTTCTTCATCTTTAATCACATCTTTAACAGCGCCTAAAAGGACAAAGTAGTACAAGTTAAAGTTGATTCCAAAGAGCATCATCCCTACTCCGATAATCCATTCCACAGCTGCAGGATTGGCGTAAATACTAAATCCAGCATTGTTAATCCCGAAACCACCTGTTCCAGCTGTACCAAACGCTAGAAGCAAGCATCAAAGAGTGGTACTTGGAAGACGACTAGAATAATCACTAGTACAGCAGTCATTGCTAAATAAATCATATATAAGATTTGTGCCAGTATGCGCTAATTTAGAAACAAGTTTCCCAAACACAGGTCCAGGGACTTCCGCACGCATTAATTGTACGGATTCGGAACCATGACTTGGCAGAATCGCAAGTGCAAAAACCAGTACCCCCATCCCACCGACTAAGTGAGTGAAACTTCTCCAAAATAATGAAGAATGCGCTAATACAGAAAGGTCTGGAATAATACTTGATCCTGTTGTTGTTAGTCCACTTGCTGTTTCAAAGAAAGCATCTACCACATTTGGAATTTCACCCTGTAAAGACAAAGGGTAATCCCCCAAAGAAAGAGAGTAAAATCCAACTCAATGCAACGGTAACAACCCCGTCTCGTGCCATAATTTTAAGTGGCTCAGGTTTTTTAAAGCTTAAGAGAGAGCCAATTACAAGCAACATCAAAATCGTACCAGCATAAGCAAGTTTTTGAGTGTGTGACTCCTGATAAATAAAGCTAACAATTAGTGGTAAAGCTAAAAGCGCTGCTTCAACTTGAAGCATTTTTCCCCACAAAAATAGCGAACTGTTTTTATATTCATTGCGACACCTCTATTCCAAAATGTCGTTAATGTCGTCAAAGTCTTTTTCCGTTGTCACGACGATTACCTTATCAAATGGTTCAATGGTATCATTTCCGGCAGGATAGATTAGTTGTTGTCCACGAACAATAAATGCAATCAAGAGATTTGATTTTGTTTTGAGTTCTGATAGTGGAATGCCACAAATCGCACTATTCTTTTGAACACGGAATTGCAGTGCTTCAACTTGGTTATCTGCTAAACGGTATAATGCTTCAACATTTGAGCCTTGAGTATTTGAACGTGAACGAACGAATTGAATAATTTCATTAGCCACGATATGTTTTGGAGTCACAACTGATTGGCTGTCAAAACCTTTAAATACTTTAAGAAGAGCTGGACGACTCATCTTCGTAATAATCTTTTGAACACCTTGTTGTTTAGCATAGGCAGAAAGGATTAAGTTTTCCTCATCAATCCCTGTCATCGATACAAACACATCATATTCAGTAATGCGTTGTTCCTCTAATACATCGTGATCAGTTCCGTCGGCATGAATTACTGTTGTATGTGGAAATGCATAGCTTAAAGTTTCACTGCGCTCTTCATTTACTTCAATCACTTTCGTATCGATTTTAGTTTGTTTCAACATATTGAGTAAATAATAGGTGATACGACCACCACCAACAATCACAGCCGAAGAGACACTCTTCGTTTCTTGCCCTGTTAATTTTAAGAAATTACGTAAGTCAGGATAAGCTCCAGTAATATACACATGGTCTCCTGCTTCTAGTGTTGAATCTCCGTCCGGAATAAAGCTTTTGTTCGTTACGATGAATCACACAGATTAAGATGGATTCAAAAACGATTACGCACTTCTTTTAAAGGTTAATCCAGCAAGATGTGATCCTTCATTGATTTCTAATTCCAGTAAGCTCACACGATTTCCAACAAAATTTTCTACACTTAATGCAGAAGGATAATTAAAGTTATTCGCGATATCACGAGCCGTAGAAAGCTCTGGGTTAATCAGCAATGAAAATCTCCTAGACTTTCACGAATGAGTTGTAGTTGTTGTGAATACTCAGGATTACGAACACGTGCAACTGTATATTCCGCCCTCAATTTTCGCTAAAATTGACGCAATAATATTAATTTCGTCCATTTCCGTTACAGAAATAAAAGATGTCACAGTTTTCCACTCCCTGCTTCCACAAGAATATCGTAACTGGCACCATTTCCGCAAATTCCCCATAATATCGAATTTGTTTAATAGTCGATCAATTAAATCTTGGTTTTTATCAATCAATACAATGTCATTTTCTTCCGTTGAGAGCTCTTGGCAAAATCACTTCGCCGACTTTCCCCACCGACAACAACAATTTTCATTTTAGTTTCCTCCAGATTGAAAAAATCTTATACCTTCCTATTTTACCTGTCTGGTGCGGAAAAGGTCAAAAGTTTATCTTGTTTTCTAAAGGGGCAAAGCGTGTTACACTAAGGTCGGAGGTCATTATGAACGAACACGAATTACAAAAACTTAACCGAGGAGATTTCAAGACGTCTTTTTCACCGAGAATTCACGCACAACATTACTTATAACAAACGCCTGCGTTCTAGTGGCGGTCGCTATCTTTCTGAAGACGGGAAATATCGAGATTAATCCCTTGTCGAACAAGAACTGGGGCTAGAAGCTTTGATTGGCGTCATTAAACATGAACTCTGCCATTACCACTTGCATCAAACAGGTGGCGGCTATCGTCACCGTGACCAGGACTTCAAACGCCTGCTCTCATCAGGTAGGTGGAAGCCGCTTGTCGAACGAATGAGAGGAGCCGAACTTTCATTTACGAGTGTACCGCGTGCCATCACCGCTATCCTAGAATGCGCAAGATGAACACGACTCGCTATGTATGTGGAAAAATGTCGTGGAAAATTAATCCTTTTTAGATTGAAATTCAACAAACATTTGATAAACTGAAATAGTTCTGCGGTCGTGGCGGAATGGCAGACGCGCTGTCTTGAGGGGGCAGTGGGTGTATACCTGTGCGGGTTCAAGTCCCGCCGGCCGCATAAATAAAACGAAATACCCTAGATGATGGTCATCTAGGGTATTTTTGTGCTTGTAAATCTTTTGGTTTATTGACGTTGGCGCAGTGGTTAGTGACGTTCGAGTTCGCATCCTTGAAGTTGAACTCGGGCTCACAGGACTGACGTCCACTTCCCGTAGTAGCCGCACGACTTGTTCCAAGTCCCTTGCGTTACTCCGGTCCAGTGATTCAGTCCTAAGCGTTCGCCCTCGTATCCTCATCTCATCGTCACAAATTCCTCACTACCTGTTGGATGGATTGCGACCGTTGCGTCGAAGTCGGCTTTGGTTGCGCCCATTTTAATGGCTACTGCAAAGCCTTGAATCATTTCGTCAACGCCGTATCCAATCCCGTGGAGTCCGACTACTTTTTCGTCTTCTCCTGCTGTGATGAGTTTGAAGCGTGCTTGTTGGCGATGGCTTGTCACGGCTGAATACATTCCAGCAAACGTTGATAAGTATGCCTTCACGTTTTCTTTACCGTACTCTTTCACGGCTTGTTCTTCTGTAAGCCCCACTGTTCCAATGGCTGGATGTGAGAACACGACTGTTGGAATTGTTGAGTAGTCCATTTTCGCATTTGTTTGTCCGTTAAATAAACGTTCTGCTAGTGTGCGTCCTGCTTTAATCGCTACTGGCGTCAATTCTTTTTCACCAGAAACGTCTCCCAGTGCGTACACACCTTGGGCTGCAGTTTCTTGAAATTCATTCACTTTGATAAATCCACGTTCTGTTAATTCCACGCCCGCTGCTTCAAGGTTTAATCCTTCTGTATGAGGAATTCGTCCTGTGGCCCAAATCACTTTTTCAGCAGCGAAAGTTGATCCATCTTCGAAATGAATTTCCACAGTCCCATCTTCAAGTTGAACCAATTTTTGTGGCACTTTATTTGTGTGCAATGTTGGTCCTGATTTTTCCATTTCTGCAACGAGCACTTCAATAATCGAATGGTCGAAGTTACGAAGTGGACGATCGCGGCGAACGAAAAGGTCTGTCTTCACACCTAACGCATGTAAGACTCCCGCAAGTTCTACAGCAATATATCCAGCGCCTAAGATGGCTACGGATTGTGGCAACACGTCCCAAGCAAACACATCATCAGAAGTGCCCCCAAATTCTTTTCCTTCCACGTTTGGAATGGCAGGTTTAGCCCCTGTCGCAATCACGATATGGTTGGCGCGGTACTCTTCTCCATTCACTTCAATTGTGTGAGCATCGACAAAGCGCGCGTATCCTTTAATCACGGTTACATTGTTACGATCAAAAGCCCCCTTGTAAGAAGCACGTGTACGGTCAATATACGCTTCACGGTTTTTTTCTTTAATGTCGCAAAAATCAAACGTCACATTCTCTGCGGTAAAATCCATAGTCTGGACCATAGGCATGAATCGCTTCAGCAATTTGCGCTCCATACCACATAATTTTTTAGGAACACAGCCGATATTTACACAGGTTCCTCCAAGTAAGTTTCCTTCTACTACGGCTACACGGGCACCATGCATGGCTGCACGGTTTTGCTGTGGCAATACCGCCACTACCGCCACCGATAGAGATTAAATCAAATGTCTTTCATTGCTCATCCTCCATTTTTGGTCACATTCATTCTATCAGAGCGCTTTTTGCTTTTTGTCTTAAACCCTGCTCATAGAATTAGTTTAGGCACAGAAAAATGATTACTGCAAAAGCCTTGGGAGTAAGACAGAAGTTAAAAACGGACTCACAGTGTGAGTCCGTTTTGCTTCGTAGTCTGAAGGATTTCCGCAAGGCTGATTAGAATTAAGCAAATCACGAGTGATGAAGCTTAATTCAATCAGCTACTGCGTCTATTTCATATTAACTTTGCTTAATTAAAAGCTCTATCTAAATCCGCAGGCTTCTTCGTAATCATTTCTTTAATGCTGTTCAATTTTTGAGCCAAAGTTAAATAGTGCTCTGATAGAATTATGTGCCAAATAATGGCCTCTTCGCTCCTTACTACTGTGCTGGGACTTTAATTCTGCTTTTTCAGTTTGAGAGCTGGTGCTGTCTAGTTTTTTCTTTAGGTGCTGTGACTAGAGCTTTTCAAGCCAGAGGGCGCATAGAGTTTGGACGGCTGGAATCACCGTTGTAATTGAGCCGTGGTTATCGTATGCCTTGTACCAGAGTTTGCCCGTTGAATCGAAGGCGTATTGGTACACGACGAGCCAGTGGTTTTTGTACGGACTACCAAGAGCCGTTGTGGTTCCTACGACAACAGGCACGCCGTCGTCTAGAAGGCCTGGCACGACCTTTTCACTAAACAAATTAAAGTGTGTTTTATAGCCGTATTTCTTCCACTCTTGATTGAGTCCGCGTTGCACGTCCCAATAGAACGTTCCTCGATATGGAAGTGCGTATTCAATCGACGCTTCCATGCTCTCTAATAGCTCGTCCATCGATTGTGTCACGACACCTTCGCGTTTAGCCATCAGATACTCGTCAAACTGCAGCCGCTGTAGGTTCCGCAAATTCCTGGAGTCTTTTGCATTTTACATAAAGACTTTGAACGGCTCCATCTCACTCTCTGCTAGGCCCTTCCATTCAACGGTTTCTTCTAGTGTGTTTCTTCTCCCACTTCATTCGCATTCTCCTATTTTGATAAAATGATAGTCTTTTCACTTGTAGTTTTTCGTCGAGGTCAAATACAAGCGGTGTTGCAGTTAGGGATTTCAAAATTTCAAAGATTTCTTCTTCACTAAGTTGAGTAAGTATTTCACTAGACTGCTGAAGAGAGTTTCCGTGCGCTACAACGAGCACGTTCTTACCGTCGAGTAAATCCACCGCAATTTCATCTTGCCAAATTGGAAGCACGCGGTCCAAGGTTGTTTTCAATGTTTCCCCTTTGAGGAAGGTCCTTCACTTGTAGATGTTTGTAGCAGTGGGTCTTTGGCTTTGTTTTAGCTGCTTCTTCCTCGCTAAGTAGCGGAGGCATCACATCGTATGAACGTCTCCAAAGCAACACTTGTTCGTCGCCATATTTTTCGCGTGTTTCTTGTTTGTTGAGTCCTTGTAAGGCTCCATAGTGGCGTTCGTTTAATCGCCAGCTCTTTGTTTCTGGTAAATAGTCTTGATTTAATTCAGACAAGACGATGTGACCTGTGGATAGCTCTTTTTAATACTGATAAATACACATGATCGAAATTGGATGCCTAATGAACGCAGCATTTCTCCTGCGTGATGAGCTTCTTCACCCTTTTAGAGTTAACTCCACATCGCTCCAACCAGTAAATAAATTGAGGGCGTTCCATTCACTTTCTCCATGTCGAACAAATACTAATTTCATGTTCATTCCTTCTTTCTGAATTTCTATTTTATTGTACGCCTGTTCTCAGAAAGTTTCAAAAGAACGGCGCCCAATATGTGTTGCATTTTGCCCTAAAACATCATTTAGTGGTAAACAAGCTGATATCTATTTCATTAGATGATTGGTAGAAACACTACCTGAAAGGAACATAGTAAGAAATTACTAACGATTATCGGAAAGATAAAACGATTCTCGAATCAGGACTTAGCGCTGTACTCATATCAGTGGCTTCCTTCCGTTTTATTTATTCCTAACGTTGTTCGTCTTATCATCATCCTTCTCGCCTTTACGGGAAAAATTAAACACAAGTCTTTAAAGACCTCAGTCTCCCACCCATCTTACTGGCGTTATCAGGATTTAGCTTCACTGTTTCGATGGTAGTCTGGAAACTATAGGAGCTGTCACTGTTGGATTTTGATGTATGCTATTTTCTTCAAATATTATCAAGACGATTGACACCGGACTTTTTCCATATCGTTCTGCAGACCGTCTTACTCATCAGTATTTTTGCTGCTGATTTCGCATTCTTAGAACACTACGAAATGTTCATAAATTTAACTACACCTTCTTATCACCACAGATGCAAGTATGGCACCAAAACCGGGCGAAGTCACCTCTTTAATCCGAACTATTGCGGCATTATTTTTGTTTCTGTATTATGATTGCATTCTACTTACTCAGCGTTACAAAAGAGTTGGTTCCGAGTTCATTGGTGCTGTGGATTGAATTAATCTATTCGGCCCTCAACTTACCTCAAAATAGAACAGCTTTCCCAGCAATTATCTGTTGGTACTATTTACCTCTTCATGATCGATTCGCTCAGACATTCTGCCTCAGTATCGCAGAATTTGAGTCAGACCTGTTCCCTCTTCTCAAAAGACATCAGGGTTGTATGAAGTCTTTGAGCTCATCCATGGAAGAACGCATTTCGATTTGGAATGTCGGTGGTTCTTTAAACGAAAATCCATCGTTCAGAAGGTCCACTGACGTGTGCATAAATTGTCAGAACGGTCGCCATCAACACGCATATATATTCAGAGACTATTTCAAGCCAGGACTATTGGAACACTTTTAGCGATTTCTATCCCTAAACCTGTTACGCATGATTTTGGAATTGGTTTGTGATCCACGTCCAATCGTTGGACTCTGTTTCTTTCATCGTTTAGCTATTCGTTCACTATCTTCGACGTGGCTATCCTCAAGCAGTGCATTCCTATTCTACTAGTGACCGTGTCCATGTGGCTGAAAACAGAAGAAAACGTAATGCTTCATGAAATAGCTGCATAAACTCCCAGACTTTCATACTCTGTGAACCTTGGGAGTTTCTTATGTACTTTATTTTGTTAAGTTACGGATGTTTTGAAAGAGTGTCTTTATGGTTTCCAATCTTCGTATCCGTCCAATCACAACCAAATGCATTTTGATCCATGATAAGCTTTCATCGTTGGAGCGTATGCGCACCTTTTCAGGGTTACACTTCAGATTTACTGTCCACGGAACTGTTTAGCACTCTCTCTTGTGTCAAAGTGCGTGAGTAACGTGTAGAAGCTACAGCGCAACACTGAGCAGCTGAGAGTGACAGAGGTCAATCGTACTGACTAGTGTACCAATCAAGTTCTTTTCAAACTCGGCCTTAGAAAGGTTGAAGTTTTCTCGTACTCCACTTGTCCGCCGTCCTCGTTCGAGTGTTTCCAACGATGATCGGGTCGCGGTATGAAGACATGCAACGTCGCTTATCGGTGATGACACTCCTTGCCGCCGTATGGCACCGAACACGAACCGTATTCCGCCGATAATCAGGTCCTAGGGCAGATTTTAAAGAATAGGAGTTCATTCCGTTCACTGGAACTAGAAGCGTTTGGTTATATCCTGCGACATAGTTGATTTACTTGCGCTGTCATCTTGAATCCTTCGTTTTAACACTTCACTGGATTCGTGAAGGCTTGTTTTTCAATTTAGCAATCTCAAGATGTTTGAAAGTCCTCTGATACTTGTTTG
>BNJS01001124.1_pt1 | contig 28640 bp, 39 predicted proteins | sample 8540461 | NCBI WGS metagenome assembly BNJS01 (sample SAMD00202454, study PRJDB9452) | human saliva metagenome | isolation source: human saliva | place: Japan | reverse complement strand
ACTTGCGAGATGCGTCTCTTAGGTAGCGTTCCATATTTCCAACACGGTTATATGCTTTACCACCACCAACACGCATTCCAAGGCGTGCTAATTCAATGGCAGCTTCACTAGCAAAGATTCTAGCTGATAAGATTTTAGCTAGCATATCAGCATCTTTATTTAAGAAACTACGAGCTGCTTCATTTGTCCAAGAACTGCTGCGTTAGTTTGGCTATAGATTTTAGCAAGATGAATTTGTACTGTTTCAATTTCGCTTAGAGATTTTCCATCAGGATATTTTCTATTAGTAGCTGTGTTACGGCTTCTTCTGAGTATTGCTTCGCAAAAGACCACTGTAGACAGCAGCAAGACCAGTGATGAAGTATGTAGCAACAATAGTAAATACTTGGTCAACTCCTGATCCAGCTTTACCAATACGTAGTTCTCTATCTAATTCAACATCGTTAATTGCCATTTGGCAAGATACGTTTCCTCTCATTCCAAGCCCATGCCAAGTAGAAGGTTTGAATTCTAAACCTTCACTACCTAGAGGGAATACCCAGTTATCAATTCCACCTTCAACATCAGAAGGAGTAAGAACAAGATAATAAGATGCAAATTCTGCAGAAGTCACCATACTTTTTAGTCCATTAAATACTACTGAATTATCTGTAAATTCAGTTTTGACATCTGAGATATAGAAGTGTGTCCCAGTTCCTAATTCACTGTATGCAAGTGCCATAAATTTTTCATTTTCAACGATATCTTTACAAATTTTTGATTTTAGATTATCATCGGCATATGAAAGAACACAGTTTAATGCAACATTATGCATCATATAGCATAGACCTACTGTAGCACTTGATTTAGCGAAAGCTCGACATGCATCTGCATGTTCTTGCATATCTTTTCCAAGTCCACCAAGTTCTGTAGGAATCATAAGTTTGAAATATCCAGCTTTTTCCCTAATTCTTTAAATACTTCCTCAGGAAATCTTTCTTGTTCGTCTATTTCTTTTGCAATAGGATCTATATATGCAAATTCCCTAGCTTCGTTATAAAATGTTGTCATAATAATGCTCCTAACATTAATATAATAGTGTTTTCTAAGGAAATTATATCACAAAGAAAATCAATGTAAATGCTTTTAAATTATCTCTAATGATTAGCGATTTCAAATAAATTTTGATAAAATGTATAGTTTTTAAGTCAGTAAAGAAAAAGCAATATATAGATTTTAACAAAATACTTATATTTAGAAATATAAAAATAAAACCGAAGTAAATGATAGAGTTTATCAATTACATAATTTTTAAGATAGTATTTAGTGAAAATGTTAGGAGCTAATTAAGAAATAAAAATGAAATATACTTTTGAAATGGAAGTGAAATAAAAGTGAAAAATTATTGAAAAATGTCAGAAAATTATTTACAAATAACATTAAATCTTGTATAATCTATATTTATATAATAAATTTAAGGAAAGGATGAAAAATGGCAGATTCAAAGATGGAAAGAAAACTGCAAGCCCGTCATATTAGTATGATAGCCATAGGTGGATGTATAGGTACGGGATTATTTATGGCAAGTGGAGCGGTAGTTAGTAAAGCAGGTTCTTACGGAGCAGTTTTAACTTATGCATTAATTGGAGTTATTATTTACTTTTTAATGGCTTCTATAGGAGAACTAGCAACATTTTATCCAGTTTTCAGGTTCATTCGGAGCATATGCAACTAGATTTATAGATCCAGGAGTAGGATTTGGAGTTGGTTGGTTATTCTGGATATTGTGGATATTAGTAGCGAGTGTAGACATAATAACATTATCGAAAAATATTACATTACTGGGAATTCTTTAGACAATTTTCAACGTTTTCGATTTGTATTGTATTTTTAGTATTATTGTATTTATTAAACTTAGTGAGTGTTAAAGTATTTGGTGAAGTCGAATACTGGATAACAATTATAAAAGTAATGACAGTTGTTGCATTTTTAATTGTAGGAGCTGCCATTATCTTTGGTGCTACTGGAAATAGTGAAGCTGGAATTAATACTTTTATTCAAAAATGGTGAAAAACAAGTAGCGCTGGTGTGTTAGGATTATTTGGTGTTCTTTCTACTGCAGCATTCTCATTTGGAGGAACTGAAGTTGTAGCTGTTACAGCAGGTGAATCTCCGAATCCTAAAGAGACAATGCCTAAAGCAGTTAAACAAGTTTTCTGGAGAATATTAATATTCTATATTGCTACAATGTTAATTATATCTTCGATCGTTTCAGCAAATGATCCTAGATTATTAGACACAAACAATGTTACTGCATCACCATTTACTATTGTTTTCCAAAATATTGGATTAGAAATAGCTGCAGTAGTTATGAATGCTGTAATCTTAACATCAGTATTATCGGCTGCAAACTCAGGTATGTATGTTTCAAGTAGACAATTATTCTCATTAAGTTCACATAATTACGGACCAAAAGTATTTAAGAAATTGAATAGTAATTCTATCCCTGTAATTGCATTAACATTTTCAGCGGTGTTCATGATACTATGTTTCATTTTTGAAAAACTTAATCCAAGTGGATACTACATGCTATTGTCAATGGTTGGGATTATAGTAATGATTATTTGGATGGTATCATTAGTTTCGCAAATTCGTCTACGTAAGGCGATTACTAAACAAGGGAAAAAAGCTGAAGATGTATTACCATACACAGCAAAAACAGGTGTTGTTGGTTCTTATATAGCATTACTATCATTTGCGACAATAATTTTACTTCAATTAGTTTCAGATTATGCAACTGGTGGTTTTGTAAAAATGTCATATAACTTAGTTTGTCCAGCTATTGGAGTTCTAATGTATATAATATTCAAAAGTTGTAACAAAACGAAAATTTGTAAAACTTGAAGAAATGGATATTCATCCATATAAGGAAAAATAAATAAAAATTTTTACACTCTCTATTAGATAATTTAGATTCTGATGGGGAGTGTATTTTTATACATTATAGTTTTTAATTAACTTGTAAAATGTGGTAAATGATTGCGGTTTATGATAAAATTGTATTTAAGTAATTTAATGGAGATGATATTTTGAATATTGGAATTACAGGTAGTATAGCATGTGGGAAAAGTACAGTATCAAATTATTTAAAGGAAAAAGGTTATACAATCATAGATGCTGATAAACTTGGTCATATAGCTCTTACTAGTGATGAAGTAAAAGAAAAAAATTAAAGAAAAGTTTCGGGTTGGAAATTCTAGAAAATAATGAAGTAAGTCGAGAAAAAACTAGGTAAATTAGTTTTTGGTAACGATAAAAAAATTTAAAAATTCTTAATAGTATCGTGCATCCTTATATAAGAAAAAAATAATTCTACAATTACAAGAAAAACATAGAGATGAAAGACTTATTTTTAGACATAGCATTGTTATTTGAAGCTGGATTTGAAGATTTAGTTGAAAAAGATTATTGTAGTACATGTTGATGAAAAAATTCAATTAACTAGGTTGATGAGTAGAAACTCATTATCAAAAAGAACAGGCAATGTTTAGAATTGAAAGTCAAATGAGCTCAAAAGATAAATCAGAGCTTGGCAACTATGTAATTAATAATAGTAACACTAAAGAAGAAACATATAGACAAATAGATTTGATATTAGATGAATTAGAGAGAGGAGTCATAAAAATGACGAATGTATTAGAAATTAGTAATTTAGGTGGAGGTTATAATCGAAGAAAGATTATAGAAGATATCAATATCCAAATACCTAAAAGGTAGTATAACTGCATTAATTGGTCTTAATGGTGCAGGGTAAAAAGTACTACTATTAAACATATTTTGGGATTATTAAGACCGATGGAAGGTGAAATAAAAAGTTAATGGAATAACAATTACTGGGAATAATGAAAAATATAGAAAAAGTATAAGTTATATTCCAGAATCACCTGTTTTATATGAAGAGCTAACTTTTAGAAGAACATATAAATCTTACAGCAATGGCTTATGGATTAGATATGGAAGATACATGGAAAAAGAGCTGAAAAATTATTAGATTTATTTAAATTGAAAGATAAGAAAAAGTTCTTTCCTGTTCATTTTTCAAAAGGTATGAAGCAAAAAGTTATGATAATTTGTGCCTTTTTAGTAGAACCAAATTTATACATAATTGATGAACCATTTTTAGGATTAGATCCTATTGCAATAAATGACTTAATTAACTTAATGTGTGAAAGAAGAGCCGAAGGAGCTAGTATTCTTATGTCTACGCATATTCTTGCAACAGCTGAGAAATACTGTGATAATTTTGTTATTATTCATGAAGGTAAAATTTTAGCAAATGGTAATTTAGAACAACTAAGAGCCAAATTCAATATGGTAGGTGCGTCTTTAGATGAAATATATTTTATCATTAACAGTGCGAGGAAATAATGAGTAATATTGAAAATATTTTTTTCTGACAGACGAAAGAAAGAACAAGAATTAAAGTTAACCTATAGTAAGTACATTTTTTAATTCGCACCTTATAATGTTTCTTATTATAGTTTTGGGAGCAGTGCTTATAAATTATTCGAAATGGGTTGCTATTGCAAAGCAAAAGTAGAATTATACTCAGTTTACACAGCAGCAGCAGTTGCCTTTTAGTTATTATTTAGTAAGTTCTAAAAATAAAAAAACTCATATTAAAGAAGGGATGCAGTATTTTTATTACCATTAGAAAAATATTATAGAAAAGTTGGATTGAAAAACTGTAATAAACAGTATAATAGTTGATATAATTGCAGTTGTAATTTTCTACTTCGCTACAAAGCCAATTACTAATCTTATTGGTAATATAGATAGATTAAGCATTATTATGTTATTAATAGTAATAATATGGAACAATTTATTAAAAATATCTCCAAGTTATTCATTATAAAGAGATAATCTGGAGTAAATTATTACTGTTTATTGTGATCTTTATGCAGTTGTTAGTAGTATTTTTTTGATGACATAGCTATTCGTATTATTTATTTTATTAGTATAATTGTATTAGCGGTATTTACTTTACACATTATGAAAAATGCTGGGAATAAACTAAATGATAAAGATCAAGAAAAAATATGTCGTGAACTGGAATCAAGCGGCTGACTATGACAAACATCGTATAGAAAGCTATTTGAAGTTTGTAAATATGTTTGTTGATGTTCCGTTAAGTGGTGTAAAAGTTGCTAGAAGAAAAATATTTTGATATACTATTACCAAAATTAACAAAAAGATAATTTCAAAAAGAAAAATAGTTTTAAATATTATTACTATAGGGTATTTTTTTAAGACAAGAAAAATACAGTTTATCTAGCGTTAAGACTAATGCTCTTAGCCGCTCTAGTTATTTTTTTAGTTTTAAAAAAATACATATGTTAGTTGTTTAGCAATAATATCATATAGTTATTTAACAATAATTCAGCTAGTTCCATTGTACAAGCAAATGAGTAATAATATATGGCATAGTATTTTACCAGTAAGTGAAGATATTAAAATAAAAAGCTATAAAAATTGATAACTAGTGTTATGTTAATAACTACGGTAATATTAACAGTGGCGTCTATACTATTAACTAGTTTTATTGTATTGGATATGTTAGTTATAGTAATTTTCATTAGTTATAGCTAATATAATCTCTAAAAATATTTATTGGAAAAAGTAAAATAGAAGGATATAATATGAAAAATATAGCAATAATAGGAGGAGATTTATCGGGAGTTAGCTGTGCTTACTTTCTAGATAAGTTTTTCAGGAGTAAAACTCAAAAAGTTTAATATTGATTTAATTGAAAGAGATTTAGAGTTTGCAAAACGACAAATTCGGAAAAATTTCAATTTGGACAAGAAATTTATGATAACGGATGGCATAATTCAATTAGTGAACAAGGTGTCTTGTTTTATTTAATGATAGAGTTAGGTTTGCATAGATATTTAATTAAGAGTGGAGCAACGAAGAAGGTATTTTTACAAATGAAGGAATTAAATACCTGCCAGAAAAAAATGCTTTATGGTTTACCACTTGATAAAAGAGAATTATTAATGTCTGATTTATTTGCTTTTTAAAGAAAAAGCTATCTATTTTATATAATATGCATAATACTTTAGAAGACGAAGATATTAAAGAATTAACGGTAGAAGAATTTTTTTAGGGCTATAGTTAATGAAAAAAATCTATGACAAAACTTATAGAACCATTATTAACAAGTCATTATGCCAGTGATATTTCTAAACAAAAGTATGGTAAAGCTTTGATGCCAGAATTATCATTTTAACGATTCAAAAAGAAGATATAAATAAAGTGCTTGAAGAGATGTATGATAGAAATGTTATTGATAATATTACCGTAGGGGCTGAATATCGATTGAAATTCACCTTGAAATCATTTATAGAAACTTTAGAATCAAATTTTTCAGATAAAGTATTTTTAGAATTAAATAGAAAAGTTGAGAAAATTGAAAAAAACGAGGGGATAAATATTTAGTTCATTCAAATGGTAGTATTTACTATTATGATTATATAATACTAACATTGAATCAAAAATTTCCTACCTTGGTTTTAATGATGATGAAGATAATTGAGTTTTTATTCTGACATGAAATATGTTTCTAATATAGTAGTTACTCTTATTTATAAAAGAGATGATCTACATATAAATCGTGAAATTGGAGAAATAATTTTTCCGGAAAATGAAAGTGAATATGTTACAAAATTAGAATACGTAAGTAATAAATGGATCGACATAAAAAAATGAGCGGAATTCAAATTGTAAGAGCGTATATCAGTAGAGAAGAAGCCGTTATGAAACTTATGGATAAGACGGATGATGAGATTAAAGAAATTGTTGAAAAAGAAATTATTAAAAGTACATGGGATAGTAGGAAATGTTAATAAGTATTATATTAGTAGAATACAAGATAATTATCGATTTTGCAGTAAAGAATATAATAAAAATTAATGAGTTTGATGAATATATGAAAAACAATATCCTAATGTGTTTCTAATAGGTAAATCAAAAAAAGGAACAACATTAGAAAAATACAGTATTAGAAGCTAAAGAAATAGCAAAAAGAAATACTTGAAAAAAATATAAGATAAGAAGGGCCGTACAAAGTACGAGGTTAATTAAGATGAAATTTAATACTAATAAATTAGAAGGTGTAATTGTAACACCAATATTTGAAGATGAAAAATTACAATAATGAACTTTTAGAATATACAAAAGGGAAAAGAATTATTTAAAGGAAAAACTAAATGAAATATTTGTAAATTTACCATATAATGGAGAAAAAAGAAATATTAATAGGTTTAGGAAAAACGTGATGAATTAAAAAGAAGATCAAGTGCGTGAGGTATTTTTTTAAAACTAGTTAAAGTATTAGCAAAAAAATAAAGAGTTTGAAGTTCAAGTTACTTTTACCAAAAAGTAAAAAAATATACCTACTAAGAATATAGTGAATGCAGCTGTAGAAGGAGCTTTACATGCAACTTATAAATTTGATAAGTATAAGTCTGATAGGAAAGACTTCCCAGAAATTACTATTAATTTAACTACTGAAGAACAGTTAGAAAATATAGAAGAAGTAGTTAGTGAAGCATGTGATATAATTGGCGGTGTATTTTTTGCTCGTGATTTAGTAAATGAAAGAGCGGAGTATTTATATCCAGAAACACTTGCTAATATTGCTAGCAAGAAATTAACAGCTTTAGGTGTTGAAGTAGAAGTATACGATGAAAAGCAATGTGAAGAATTAGGATTAAAAGGCTTATTAGCTGTAGGACGTGCATCTGACAGAAAACCAAGATTTATCGTTATGAAGTACTTAAATAATCCAGAAGAAAGTGAAGTAGTCGGACTAGTAGGTAAAGGTGTGACTTATGATACAGGTGGTTATTCAATTAAACAAACAGCCAATAGTATGGACATTATGCACTGTGATATGGGTGGTGCTGGAACAGTTATTGGAACAATGAAACTAATTGCTACAAGAAAATTAAAAACAAATGTTATTGCTATTGTAGGAGCTTGTGAAAATATGATTGCTGGCGGTTCATACAAACCAGGTGATGTTATTTCAACTTTATCAGGAAAAACAGTAGAAGTAGCAAATACAGATGCTGAAGGACGTATCACTCTTGCAGATTCAGTATATTATGCTACAAAAAAACTAAAAGTTAATAAAGTTATTGATTTAGCAACGCTTACTGGAGCATGTTTAGTTGCATTAGGAGAGTTCTATACTGGAGCTGTGACAAATAACCAAGATTTTTATAATGAACTGAGTGAAGCGGCTAAGCAAGCAGGAGAAAGAGTATGGCAAATGCCAGTAGACAATAGCTTTAGAAGATTGAACAATTCGTCAGTAGCTGATGTGAAAAATACAGGTGGAAGACTTGGGGGAACTATAACTGCAGGACTATTCATTGAGAATTTCATGTCAAAATAATGTTCCATGGGTTCACTTAGATATTGCAGGAACAGCATATTTATCAAAAGGCTGAAAAATATCTTCCAAAAAGGTGCTACAGGAGTCCATGTTAAAACTTTATATAATTTACTAAATAAATAAATTTAGAAAAACAAGAGTATTGAAAAACGCTAAAGTAATAAAAATTGAAAAAAATAAATTTTCACTTGACAAGTAATTATTATCGGTGTAAAATAATTAACAATAAAACAAAACCTTAGAAAAGAATAGTAATTTGGTAAAAAAATTTTTAGCGAGCTAACGTTGGTGTGAGGTTAGTAGTTTTTCTAAATGAACGCACTTTTTAGGCAATTATTAAATAATTGGTAACTCTGCCTTAAAGAGATTGAGTGGGTATGCTAAATACCAAGAAAAGTGGCAACGCGGATTATTTTTCGTCTTTTTCATAGTTTCTTAGGAAATTATGAAAAGACTTTTTTATTTATCTCGTTCCTCCTCACAGACCATGGACTGTATCTATCTTAGTTTTAGTATATCAAAAAGAGTGGCACCGCGAAATTTCGTCTCTTTGTAGCTAGGCTTACTAGTTGCAAAGGGATTTTTTTATTATAATTATTCTTTTTTTAAAATTTAAAACATAAGGAGACAGGACAATGAAAAAAATTATTATTATTCATTACATCAATTATCACAGTATTTACATTAACAGCATGCTCAAGTAGCAGCACAAAAACAAAATCACAAGAACTTAAAGACAAAGGAAAAATTGTCTTAGGAGTATCACCGGACTATCCACCGTATGAGTTTCTAACTACAGAAAATGGTAACAAAAAAGTTGTAGGTGCAGATATCTATTTAGCAGAGCAAGTTGCTAAAAAGCTAGGAGTTCAAGTTGAAATTCAAGAAATGGCATTCGATTCTTTAATCGCAGCTTTAAATGCTAACAAAGTTGACATGGTAATTTCTGGAGTTAATCCAACTGAGGAAAGAAAAAAAGCAGTTGACTTCTCAGATGTTTACTACACAAGTAAAGGTATTTTTGTAGTAAATAAAGATAGCGAAGAAATTAAATCTGTAGATGACTTAAAAAAACAAAAATCGGTGTTCAAAAAAAGGTTCAACTTATGAAACTTATGCTAAAGAACAACTAAAAATGGATGAGAAAAATATCAAGCTTTAACTGATGTGCCAAGCTTTACTACAAGATTTAAAAAAATAAAAATTGACGTAGTATTAATACCAGATGATGTTGCTAAAATCGCTATGAATAAATACACAGATATCAAAATTAGTACATTTACTGCAGAAAATGATCCGGAAGCAACAGGTATGGCAATAGCATTTAAAAAAAGGACAAGGCGATAGCAATAAAGAATTATTAGAAAAAAAGTTAATGCAGTAATTAAAAGAAATTCAAGAACAAAAAGCATTTGAAAAAAAGAACTTGATAAATATGCTAAAGTTGCTGCACAAAGTGAATAAAAGAGAGGTATAAAATAGAATGTTTGATTTTCTCCCAAATTATTATACAACGTATTTAGAAGCTACGGTAACAACTTTAAAAAGTTTCACTTATAGCTTTACTAGTAGGATTAATACTTGGAATTTTAATATGTTTAGCAAAAAATTAGTACATTTAAAAGTACTTAATATAATAGCAGCAATTTATGTAGAAGTAATTAGAAACACTCCAATTTTAGTGCAAATTATGATTATCTACTTTGCATTACCTGAAGTCGGGATTTCATTTACACCATTTATGTCAGCGATAATTGCACTTTCAATTAACTCAGGGGCATATGTTAGTGAAATATTCCGATCTGGGATACTTGCAATTGATAAAGGTCAAATGGAAGCAGGCCGTTCTTTAGGGCTTAGTTACTTCCAAACTATGAAATTAATCATTTTACCACAGGCATTAAAAAATAGTTTACCAGCCTTAGGTAATGAGTTTATTTCACTAGTAAAAGAATCTTCAATAGTTTACTTCGTAGGTGTAGCAGATATTATGTTTACAGCGAACACTGTAAAAAATGCAACTTACCAAACATTTGGACCATACTTAGTAGCTGCAGCAATATACTTTATTATTACATCAATATTATCATTATTAGTAAAACGTTTAGAGAAAAAAATTAACGAAGTAGGTGAAAAAAATTGTTATTACAAATAAAAAGATTTACATAAGAAATTCGGAAAATTAGAAGTATTAAAAAGGTGTAAATATCAACGTTGAAAAAGGGGAGAAAAATCGTAATTCTAGGTTCAAGTGGAAGTGGAAAAAAGTACAGCATTGCGTTGTGTGAACTTATTAGAAATTCCTACAAGTGGACAGATTTTATACAATGGGAAAGATATTGCTAAACAAAAATATTAATAAATATAGAAAAAGTAGGAATGGTATTCCAAAAACTTTAACCTATTCCCAAATATGAGTGTACTAGAAAATATTACACTTGCTCCAAAAAAACTTTTTGGAGATGACACTACTGAAAAATATTGAGAAAAAAGCAGTAGAATTATTAAAAAGAGTTGGACTTGAAGATAAAAAAGATGTTTATCCAAACAGCCTTTCAGGTGGACAAAAACAACGTGTTGCAATCGCCCGTGCTTTAGCTAACTCACCAGAAGTATTACTATTTGATGAACCTACTAGTGCGCTAGATCCAGAAATGGTAAAAAGAAGTACTAGATGTTATTAAAGAATTATCTGAAGAAGGATTAACTATGTTAATAGTTACTCACGAGATGAACTTTGCAAAAGAAGTAGCTGATAAAGTAATATTTATGGATGGAGGAGTAGTATTAGAAGAAGGAACTCCATCAGAAATCTTCGATAATCCAAAAGAAGAAAGAACTAAAGAATTCTTCTCAAAAATATTATAATAAAGAGCGTATCACTAAGAAATATATAATGTTTCTTAGTGATATTTTTATTATACATGCAGAAGTATAATGAAAAACGTTTTTATTTTATGTTAACTATATGGTATAATGTAGGTAGAAATTATGGAAGTAGGTGGATTATTTTTTTATAAGGAGGATAAATTATGAGTATATTAGAAAGTTTTGCAAGTTGGAGTCTAATTCCCATATTTCATATTTTTGTTTAATGTGAAAATAAAAAGAGATAAACATTTTTAAAAATATGTTCTGTCTCGTTAATATTCGTTATTTTTTTAAGATTTTTCTTTTTTTGATTATCATGACTTTCAAATTACAAAAATGGTCTATTTGTTCTTAATGCTATATGCTTTACAGATGCTTTTTGAATGGGGAGAGTTTGCTCAAATTGATGGGAGTTATTCCTGAGGATAAAGAATAATTTCAAAAATTCTTTAAATCATTATGATAAACTATAAAGCTAGTTAAACATATGATTTAGAGAATTTTCTATTTAAATACGTATCTTAATAGAGTAACAAAACTTAAAAAGTTCGGTTTTTTTAATGAATTTAATTATGTCAACTTTATTAATGTATATTAATTGTTTTGAATTCTATTAATTATTGTTTGTAGATTCTTTAAAAATCTTTAAAATATGAACTTTAAAAAAATAAAAAAAGTCTTGACTTTTATAATAGAAACGTATATTATTATTAATGTGCTTAGGCATTAATAAAAACTAAGGAGAATTTTCTATATATGTTAGAACGTCTTTTTAAACTAAGAGAAAATAAAACAGATGCTAAAACTGAAGTAGTGTCTGGTTTAATCACTTTTTTCTCAATGAGTTATATTTTAGTAGTAAATCCAGCTGTATTATCAGCAGCAGGTATTCCATTAGATAGAGTATTTACAGCGACAATAATCGCGATTTTAGTCGGTACTTTAATTATGGCATTAGCAGCGAACTATCCGATAGTAGTTGCTCCAGGTATGGGGATAAACTCATATTTCGCTACATTAGCTGCAACATCAGGTTATAACTATAAAACTTTATTAGCAACGTGTTTTTTAGGTGCTGTTATTTTCGTAATTTTATCAGCAACAAAATTCCGTGAAAGTTTAATCGATTCTATTCCTAATAATTTAAGACATGGGATTTCAGCAGCAATAGGATTATTTATAGCATTCTTAGGTCTTAAAAACTCTTCACTTATTGTGGCTAATCCACATACAATACTTTCTCTGGGTGATTTAAAAAATCCTGTAGCTTATATGACAATCTTAGGTATCTTTATTATCCTTGTTCTATTAGCTTTAGAAGTAAAAGGAGCAATTTTTATTGGAATGGCAGTAGTTGCTATAATTTCATACTTTACAGGTATGTTAAAAGTAGAAAAAGTCTTTGGTATTCCTCATATGGATTTAAGCTTACTATATAATCCAGTTAGTGAGAGTATTAATGCATTACAATTAGGATTATATGGAATAGTATTCACATTCTTAATGGTAACATTATTTGACACTACAGGTACAATGGTAGCAGTAACTACCCAAGCAGGTTTAGTAAAAAATGGAAAAATGGAAAAAGCAAAAGAAGCTTTATTAGCTGACTCATTTGCATCATTAGCAGGATCATTATTCGGAACAACTCCAACTTCAGCTTATATAGAGTCTTCTGCAGGGGTTGCTAATGGAGGACGTACTGGTCTTACAGCATTAACAACAAGTTTCTTAGTAGTGATATCAATTTTCTTATTCCCACTAGCAAGTAGTTTAGCTTCAGTACCAGCAATTACTTCACCAGCATTAATCATTATTGGATCATTTATGATGGAAAGTATAGCAAAAATAGATTGGTCTGATATTACAGAAGCCTTCCCAGCATTCGTAACAATTGTAGGTATTCCACTTACAGGTTCAATTAATGATGGAATTGCATTCGGATTTATATTCTATGTTGTATTAAAACTATCAAAAAGACAATGGAAAGATATTCATCCACTAATGTATGTATTTGCGATATTATTCGTAATACAATTACTTTGGTTACATGTATAATAGCGAACAATAAATTTAATATTAATAAATATATACCCTTTTTACTTTTTTCAGTAAAAAGGGTATTATTATATACTATAGTTATAAATTTATAATAAAAATGTTTTGATATGTAAAAAGAGTAAAGTATTAAGTTTTCTAGAATAAGGATATGTAATTATAGTGTTACAGTAACTGCGAATTCGTTTTTCTTTTTATATTGTAATTGTTTTCTGATAATTTTGAATAGAATTAAAAAAATTCTTAATTATTTTTAAAAAGTGTTTGCCTTTTTTTCGAGAGATATAGTATTATAGTTATATTATATAAATTAAGAAAGGAAAATATTTAATATGAAAAAAAGGTTTATTAACCGGATTGTTATTATTTGGTATCTTTTTTGGTGCTGGAAACTTAATCTTTCCACCAGCATTAGGAGTAAGTGCAGGAGAAAATTTCTGGCCTGCAATTTTAGGGTTCGTTGTTTCTGGAGTAGGGATAGCAATCGTTACACTTATCGTTGGAGCACTTAATCCAAACGGTTATGGGGCAGAAATGGATGAAAAAATTTCACCATTATTCTCAACTACGTATTTGGTTCTACTTTACTTATCAATTGGACCATTATTTGCGATTCCAAGAACTGCAGCAACAGCATTTGATATTGGAGTAGCACCAGTTGTAGCAGGAAGCAGTTTACCATGGTTATTAATTTTTACAGTTATTTATTTTGTATGTGCGTTTTTATTAGCGATAAAACCCAACTAAAATTTTAAACAGTGTAGGTAAAATTTTTAACACCTATTTTTGCTTTATTAATCGTAATTTTAGTAATCTTAGGTGTATCTAAATTTAATTCGACAGCAGAAGCAGCTAAAACATATGCAACTAACGGATTAGCATTTGGTACTGGATTTATCGAAGGTTATAACACTCTTGACGCCCTTGCTTCAGTAGCGTTCTGTATCATTGCAATGAGTGCTTTAAAACAATTAGGATTCAAAGATAAAAAAGAATTCTTATCTAGTGTTTGGATTGCTGGTATTGCAACAGGAATTGGATTTAGTATCTTATATGTTGGATTAGGATTATTAGGTAACAAATTTGCAGTTCCTGCAGAGGTATTATCTAATGCTAAAGTTAATAAAGGAGCATACGTATTATCTGAATCAGCTCGTTTAGTATTCGGAAACTTCGGAAGTGTATTCCTAGGAATCATGGTAATTCTTACATGTTTTACAACGACAGTAGGATTAATCGTTGCGACTTCAGAATTCTTTAACGAAAAATTCCCTCAACTTTCATACAAAGTTTATGCTGTTATCTTTACAATTGTAGGTTTTGCAATTGCAAACGTAGGATTACAAAGTGTTATTCAATTCTCAGTACCAATGCTATTATTCTTATACCCAATTACAATAGCTTTAGTACTTATTGTTATTGTTAACAAATACGTTGCACTATCAAAATTAGGAATGCAATTAACTATGGCTGTAGTAACTCTAATCTCTATTCTTTCTATAGTAGGAAGCACATTTAAAGTAGCGTCTTTAAGTGGTTTAATCGCAAAACTTCCATTAGCAGCACAAAGTTTAGAATGGTTAGTACCTGCAGTAGTTTGCTTAGTAATTGCAGCGGTATTACCAAATAGACAAAAAGGAAAAAGTTTATGATTTTTAGTGAACTATAATTTTACGAATATTAAAAAGCATTAGCTCGAAATTAAGAGCTAATGCTTTATTTTTATATAAGTTTATTTACTTCCTCTAGTAAGAACATCTTCACATTTAATGATGAAGTGAATTTTTCAAGATTAACTATTTTATCTTTATCAATGTTATTCGATACTTTATAAGCTCGGATAAGTTGATTTTTAGGTGTGTTTTCCGCTGAGATAAACTCCACTATATCAGATTTATATCCAAACGCTTCTAGAACTTCACTGCGTACTGAATCAGTAAGAAGAGTAGAGAATTTTTCTTTAACAATTCCATGTTTTAGCATAAATGGAAGGAAATCAGAGTTAATTTGTCCGTTAACTTCTTTTTGGCAACATGGCACAGCGAAGAATACTTTCGCCTTCCAACCTAGAGCTTTTAGTATAGCTATGTCAGTTGCAGTATTACATGCATGCAGACTAATAACCATATCTATCTCATCTTTATTCTCGTAATCAATTACATCACCATAAATGAAACTTAGATTTTTGAAATTAAGTTTTTCAGCGATATTATTACAGTGTTCAATGACCTCTTTTTTAGATCTATTCCAATGATTTTTAACATTCATTTTTAAAAACTTCAGTTAAATAGTAATAGGTAGAAAAAAAGTTAAGTAACTCTTACCACTACAAAATCTAAGATTGTAATCTGTTTTATTAGAATCTAATTGGGTAGTAGCTTGTTTAATAAATTCAAGGTATTTGTTTATTTGTTTAAATTTATTGTACTTACTTTTAACAACTTTACCATCTTTATTTTTGTATACCTAGTTCGATTAAAAAAAGTCATATTTTTTTGTTTTTCGTCTAGGAAGTACTCTTTTTTTCTTATTGTGATCGAATGAGACAACTTTGGCAGTTGTTTTTCTATTCACGCTAATTTTGAATTTTTAGATACTTTAATATTTATATTTTCATCAATAGTAACTATATTTATGTCTTTTTGCTAATTCGAAAAGTTCAGTAATGACTTTTTCGATACTTTCAGAATCTGTGGTAACAAGGTTCGTATGTTTTATTATTCTTTTATAACGATATTCTAATTGTAAGTTAATACAGTTTTTAATATTAACTAATTTTCCAATGACTTTATCAAGTTCTAATTCTTTATTGCGAATATTTGAAAAAGTTATTTTTGTTAATGTTGCTATTGGCTATATGACTTAATATTTCGGAAATAATTTCGTGTTCCATCGTTGCTCCTTAAAGTTTCTTTAATAATGATTTCTTATATATATTACACTAGATTTTATTAATTATCAACATAACGAGTGGAGATAATTAGTATCGTATTTAAAAATTTTCATAAGAATTTTGTAGTAATTATAATAAATGATAATAGAATAGGTAAATTATTACCGTTGTTGGTTGAGTATTACTACTATGCGTGGTATAATTTAGTAGTTAGAAAAATAAGAAAAGGTAGATAGTATGAATATTTTTAGATATTATTGATAATATAAAAATAAAAACTATTTATGGAAAATTACCAAATAGTGTAAATAGCATTTCCCAAGATTCACGAAAAATAGGAAAAGGGGATGTCTTTGTCGCTATTAAAGGTTATACTGTAGATGGTCACAACTTTATAGAAAAGTTATTGAACAAGGGGCAGCATTAGTAATAGCTAGTCGTTATGAAAAATTATAATGTAGAAAATTGTGCTGTTATTGTTGTTAGAGAGCATGAAATTGAAAAAATTGCTAGTATGATAGCTAAAAAGATTAATGAAGGTGCTGATATTCACACAGTTGCAGTAACTGGAACAAACGGTAAAACGAGTATATCAACATTAGTTCATAATATGCTGCGAAATCTTGGTGAAAGTAGTGCTTATATTGGAACAAATGGTTTTGGTAAAAATGATGATGAACCGATTTATTTTGGTAATACAACTCCTGATGTAGTAACATTACATAATCAAATCGGTGAGCTGCGTCGTGAAAACATTAAAAACCTTGCCTTTGAAGCATCATCACACGCAATGGCTTTAGGGCGTATTTATAATGTCGACATCGACGTAGCAATATTTACGAACTTAACACACGAACACCTAGATTTTCATGGGGATATGCAAACTTATGCCTATGATAAGAGTTTACTATTCTCAACATTAGGAAATAATCTATCAGAAGCGAAGTTTGGTGTATTGAACAAAGATGATAGTTATTATAAAATTGTTTCTAAATGCTTATATCAACAAGAAATTACTTATTCTATCAAAGATGAAACTGCTGATTTTTATGCTTATAATATAAAGCAATATAAAGAGGATAAAAGCTATAAAACAAGTTTACACTAAAATCTCCAGAAGGTACTTTTGAATGTATAACTAATTATATTGGAGACTTTATGGTAAGTAATGTCCTTGCTGCTCTCATTGCTGTGTGGCTAAAAGGTTGTAGTGTAGAACAGCTAGTTGGTATTTTACCTAAGCTTGGAGCATTATACGGTAGAATGGAAATCTTAGGTGATGAGCTACCGATAGATATAATAAGTGACTTTGCACATACTCCAGATGGCTATGAAAAATTATTAGAAGCAACTAGAGAAATAAGAAAAGGAAAACGTACCCTTCTAGTAACAGGAATGGGTGGAGGACGAGATATTTCAAAAGGACCATTAATTGGAGAAATCATCTCAGAAGCAGATTATGTTGTTATTACTACAGATAGTCCACGTGATGAAGATGTAGAAGTTCTTATGGGTTCAATTGAAAAAGGTATGACTCATAAAAAATTATGAAAAAGTATGGTTCAGAACAGATGCGGTTAAACGTATAATTGAATTATCAGAGCCAGGAGACGTAGTAATCTTAGCTTCAAAAGGGCGTGAAGATTATGAAATTCTTCAAGGTGGTAAAAAAAGTTTGGCATTCAGATCCAATCGTTGCTGTAGAAGAAGCGAAAAAGAAATTTAATAAAAATAAAAATTGAAAAGGAAAAATAACGTGGTAGAAAAAAATTAGAGAACAAGTAGAAAAAAAGAAGAACGTTTGCCATTATCTCTCACCCGGATGCTGGTAAAACTACATTAACAGAAAAATTACTTTTATTCGGTGGAGCAATTCGTGAAGCAGGGACGGTAAAAGGTAAGAAAACAGGAAAATATGCAAAAAGTGACTGGATGGATATAGAGAAACAACGTGGTATCTCTGTAACATCTTCAGTAATGCAACTTGACTATGATAACAAAATTATCAATATCCTAGATACTCCAGGTCACGAAGATTTCTCAGAAGATACATATCGTACACTTATGGCTGTTGATAGTGCAGTAATGGTAATTGATGGAGCAAAAGGTATTGAAGCACAGACATTAAAACTTTTCAAAGTTTGTCGTATGCGTGGAATTCCAATCTTCACATTCATCAATAAAGTTGACCGTGAAATTAAAGATCCACTAGAATTATTAGCTGAGATTGAAGATAAATTAGAAATTGAAACATATCCAATGAACTTACCAGTAGGTATGGGACAAAAACTTCTTCGAATTATGGATAGAAAAAAATCATTTTATTGAACCATTCAATGAAGATAGTGATTTTGTAGAATTAGATGAAGAGTATAATATTGTAGATGATAATCCACTTGCTCAAGATACTATGTATCAAAAATGTGTTGAAGATATGATTCTTATCACTGAAGCAGGTGTTGATTATGATTATGAAAAACAACTAAAAGGTGAACAAACGCCAGTATTTTTCGGATCAGCATTGTCATCATTTGGAGTAGAAAGTTTCTTAAACTACTATGTAGATAATGCACCAACACCAAAAGGTCGTCGTGGAGTTAATGAAGAAGATATCCGACCGACAGGAGAGGATTTCTCAGGATTCATTTTCAAAAATCAAGCCAATATGGACCCTAAACACCGTGATAGAATTGCATTCTTACGTGTGTGTTCAGGTGAATTCAACCGTGGTATGGATGTAAACTTAGCAAGAACTGGGAAAAAATTAAAAATTTCACGTTCAACTAACTTCATGGCAGATGATAAAGCTACAGTTGATGTAGCTTATGCAGGAGATATTATTGGTCTTTACGATAGTGGAAATTATCAAATCGGAGACACTTTATATCAAAATAAAAAAGTTGAATTTGAAGCACTTCCTTCATTTACACCGGAAATTTTCGTAAAAGTTTCAGCAAAAAATGTACTGAAACAAAAACACTTCCACAAAGGTGTAGAGCAACTAGTACAAGAAGGAGCTATTCAATATTATAAAACATTACATACGAACCAAATTATTTTAGGAGCAGTAGGACAACTACAATTTGAAGTGTTTGAGCACCGTATGAAAAATGAATATAATACAGAAGTTATAATGGAACGTATCGGACAAAAAACTACTCGCTGGATTGAAAATGAAGATTCAATCAATGAAAATATGTCAAGTTCCAGAAGTATCTTAGTTAAAGACTTATATGATAACTATGTATTCTTATTCGAAAATGACTTCTGCAATGAACTGGTTCAGCGATAAATATCCAGAAGTGAAACTTTTCAGTAAACTGTAGGTTAAAGAGAGTGTCTCAAAAATGAGATACTCTTTTATTTTTGATATAGATCTTATATATCTGTCAATTTGATTAAGTTGAAAAATTTATGACTTAGTTACTATGAATTAACATGTAAAAATTTGAAAAACTGCTTATAGGTATATAATTAAGTGTTGGCAAAATTTTAATATAAAGAGGATAGCATGAGAAATTTAATAAATAAAATGCTGGATCTTTACAAAGAACCAAAATACAAAAAGTATAGTAAATTACATATTCTTTGGAGTTTGTACGACTCTTGTAAATGTAGTTACATACTTTATTTTTGTATTACTATGGGATGGAAGTTAGACCAGCGAATTTAATATCTATAACATTATCTATTTTATTCGCATATTTTGTTAATGCTAAATACGTATTTAACTCTAAGGCAGCTGGGTTTAAGAAAGTTCTATACGAACTTACAAAATTCTTCACAGCTAGATTATCTACACTTGTTATAGAAGTATTTGGAGTTGAGTTATTCATTTACTTAGGAATGAACGTATATTTAAGTAAATTTATTATTCAATTTGTAGTACTTGTTGCTAATTATGTAATTAGTAAATTTTTAGTTTTCACAAAGGAGAAAAATAACTAATGAAATGGTTTATTACTGATATGGATGGAACGTTCTTGAATGATAAAAAAGAAGTTGCACCTAATGCGAAAGATGTGATTGTCAAACTGCAAGATAAAGGAAGTAAATTCATAATTGCCACAGGAAGACCTGATATTGCTGTAAAACACTATTATCACAACTTAGGAATGAACGATGTAGTTATTTCTAACAATGGAAGTTTAATTAGAAATCTATTAACAGGTGAAATAGTATATCAAAAAGCTTTAAAAATGGAAGAAATAGAAAAATATACAGTATGTTTAAAGAATTAAACGATGATGAGATAAATTTCATGTTTATACGTTAAACTATATATACTGTACACATTTATCATTTAGCATGGCGCGTATGAAACGCATAGAAGCGGATATGCCAGAGGAATTAAAAACACCAATGTATATTCACGAAGACATTATTGGTGAGCTTAAGAAAAACAATGAAGATTGCCAAAAAATTATGATGATTGCAAAAGATCATGATAAAGTGGTGAATTTCTTTAATAAGGTTAGTGAAGTGTTAGAAGTTGATGGAACATTTTCAGCGACTAATTTCTTTGATATCATGCCGAAAGGATGTAACAAAGGTACTGCAATTGAGAAGCTAGCTGAGTATTATAAATCTCCGATTGAAGATTGTGTAGTATTTGGTGACAATTTTAACGACAAAGAAATGTTCGATGTAGCAGGATGGAGTGTTTGTCCAAATAATGCAAAAGAAGAAATTCAAAATATGTGTGATGAAGTTATCGGAAACAATAATGATTTTTCTGTCATTAAATATGTAGAAGATTATTATAAAAATTAAATAAATACTTGATAACTTAGCGAAAATTTGATAAATTAGAAGGTAGCGTATTAATTACCTATATAGCGATTTACATATAAATAATTTTATATTTGATTACTATAAATTGTACAATGAAAAATAAAAATAAAGGAGAACTTTCATGAGAGGAAGAAGAAATGAGAAGAAAAAGTTCAGTAGAATAATTGCTTTCCTGTCATTAGTAATTATTATCCTTACTTCTATAGGATTAACTTCAAAATCTAATGCAGAAAAAGTAAATCTTGGACTGGATCTTCAAGGAGGATTTGAGGTACTATACCAAGTAGAACCTCTTAAAGAAGGTCAAACTATAGATGAAGCAGCTGTAAAAGCAACTGCAGATACTATTAGTAGACGTATTAACATTCTTGGGGTAAGTGAGCCGGTTATTACTGTTGAATCAGAAAATAGAATTCGTGTTGAACTTGCAGGTGTTAAAGATCAAGAATCAGCTCGTAAAGTACTGTCAACACAAGCGAACCTTACTATTCGTGATATTGAAGATAAAGTTCTTTTAGACGGATCTGATTTACAAGAAAATGGAGCTTCTCAAGGATTTGATCAAAACAACAAGCCAGATGTTAACTTGAAGTTAAAAGATGCTGATAAATTCGGTAATATAACTTCAGAAATCAGTAAACGAGGTCAAGGGCAAAACTTAATGGTTATTTGGATGGATTTCAATGAAGGAGACTCATTCAAAGCTGAGGCTTCTAAAGAGAAACCTAAATATGTTTCTGCACCACAAGTAGCACAAACTATTAACTCTAAAGATGTTCAAATCACTGGTAACTTTACTGTAAAAGAAGCTAAAGAAATGGCAGCTTTATTAAACTCAGGTGCATTACCAGTTAAATTAACAGAAATTTACTCTAACTCAGTAGGTGCTCAATTCGGTGCCGATGCGTTAAATCAAACGGTATATGCAGGTGCTATTGCATTAGCTATTATCTGTTTATTCATGTTAGTTATTTATCGTGTACCTGGATTTGTAGCAAGTGTAATGATGGTTGCTTACGTATATATCACAGTAGTATTCTTCAACATGATTTCAGGGGTGCTAACACTTCCTGGTATCGCAGCCTTAATTCTTGGGGTCGGTATGGCAGTTGATGCCAATATCATCATGTACGAAAGAATTAAAGAAGAAGTACGTGCTGGATATCCACTGAAAAAGGCATACTTAGACGGTGCTAAACAATCATTATGGACAATCTTCGACTCGCAGTTTACAACAGTTATCGCTGCAGTAGTACTATTCATCTTTGGTACAAGTAGTGTTAAAGGTTTCGCAACAATGTTACTATTATCAATACTTGTCAGCTTTATAACTGCGGTATTTGGTACTAGATTATTACTAAGTTTATTAGTAAACTCTAACATCTTTAATAATCACCCAGGGTACTTCGGTGTAAGTAAGAAGAGTATTCATGAAACTAAGTTTGGTATTAACTCACTTAACTTAAGTACAAAATTTGAATGGCTAAGCTTTACTAAGCACATGAAGAAATTCTTTGCTTTAAGTATTGCAATTATGATTGCAGGGTCTATTTCTTTAGGAATGAATAAACTAAACCTAGGAATTGACTTCTCTAGTGGTACTCGTATAGACGTAGCTGCTAACACTGAACTAACAATAGATAAGGTTCAAGAAGATTTAAACAATCTAAAAAGTAAAAGATGAAAAAAATAGTTTTATCACCAGATAAAAACAAGCGACAATTCACTCTAAAGAGAGTTTTGGACAAGAAAAATCAATCGAAATAAAAGAATACTTTGCTAAAAAATATGAAAAAGATGCTAACCTAAGTGTTGTATCTCCAGTAATTGGTAAAGAATTAGCTAAAAATGCATTATTCGCATTAATGTATGCTTCTATAGGTATTATCATCTATGTAGCATTCAGATTTGAATGGCGTATGGGACTTACAAGTGTTATCGCCTTACTACACGACGTATGTATAATTATCTTCATAACAAGTTTATTAAGACTAGAAGTAGATATTACATTCATTGCAGCGGTATTAACGATTGTAGGTTACTCAATCAACGATACTATCGTTACATTTGACCGTATTCGTGAACATATGCGTCATGAAAAAGTATTAAAATCAAAAGAACAAATTTATAAACTTGTAGATGTATCACTAAGACAAACATTAACTCGTTCTATCAATACGGTACTAACAGTTATAATCACAGTAGTAGTTATGTTATTACTAGGAAGTAGTTCAATCTACTCATTCAACGTAGCATTACTTATCGGTTTAGTCTTTGGTTTATATTCATCATTATTTATCGCAGCTCAACTATGGGCAGTATTAAAAGTACGTGAATTAAACAAAAAAAGGAAAAAAATTGAAGTTAGTGTTCGTCAATCTCCAAGAGAGAGAAAAGAAAACGATAAAGTTTTTAGTATAGAAAAAAATAAAGACTTAAAATTAAGAGTTTAGATAATAAATACGGGGTATGGAAAAAAATTCCAACCCCGTGTTATTTTTGGCTTTTTAGTAAATTTAGATTATGGAGAAAATCGAGTAAGTCTATTGATAATAATAAATTTGAAGCATAAGAAAGATAAATATATAGTACATTTATGTTTCATTTGATAGAATAATATTATTAAAACTTGAGAGGTGTAAATATATTAGATAATATTTTATCTTCAGAAGTAATGGATCTGATGAAAAAAATTAAACAATTAATTAATAGTATTATTGGTAGTAATCAAGTCTCATCTTTTATTGATGATATTTTTAAATATGGCACTTGAACATTTAAATCAAGGATAAGGTGCAGGATTAGTATCTCCAATGATTAATAAAGCTCTGGAATCATATTCGGAAGATAATTCACTAACTCCCAGATATGAATGAATTAGTTAAACTTACAAGTATCATTGGAATTAGTGGTATTGCAGGGAATATTATTAATACATTAATAAAAAAATAAGAAGCCAAATTTTATGGCTTCTTTTCGTATTTAATTAGCATAACCTATGCTAGCAAGTTTCTCCACCTCAAGAAGAACCTGCTCCTGCTGTACACCCGTAACAATGCATACCTGTAACGATTCTACGTACACCTGTATGATTATTTACAAGCTGACTTACATGGTTGATTTCTCCAGATATTTTTTTAATTTTTCAATATAATTAAAGTCGCAATCATATAAAGATCCATCAGGTCCTACGGAAATCATATTTCTACACATTAGCCCTGGTAGTGTTGCAGGATTATATGCTTTATATAATTTATTCATATATCCTTCGTATAGCTCTTCTCTATGAAGAAATTCAGAGAATCTACCTATTGGATTATTTGTTATAGCGAATAAGTTATTAAAAAACAATTTCGAAATTGTCATATAGTTTTTCTTATAAGTTTTTCTAGTGCTTCTTGTTTAGGAGGTAAAAACGCTCCATTTGGATTATAAACTAGGTTTAATAAAAGGTCTTTATCTTTACCATAACCTAATTCATTAAGTCTTCTTAGTACTTCTATTGATTTAGGAAAAACACCTTTACCACGTTGTTTAGCGACAACTTTTTCGTTGTAGTAGGGCAATGATGCTACTACTTGAACTTTTAGGTCACGATATAGTTCTGGTATATCTCTATAAGCTGGAACATCAAGGATGATTAGGTTTGTTCTTACAATTATAGTTTTTGCATATTGTGAGATTTCTTTTTATAAAACCATCTGAAATTAGGGTTCATCTCAGGAGCTCCGCCAGTAATATCTATTGTTTTATACTTACCAACCTTAAATGCTTCGATTATTTGTTCAAAAGTTTCTCGAACCATGTTATTTTTTTTTGTAGGTCCACCATCAACGTGACAGTGGCTACATGTAATGTTACACAAAGCTACCTACGTTAATTTGCATTACTTCGGAAATTCTTCGGTTAATAAGTATTGTTTTTCCTCTACTTGGTTAATAAATTTAGGAATATTTAATTCAGTCATAAAAAATTAGTTTGTTAATTTATCCGAAAGTTCTTTACTTTGAAGACCGTGCACTAGGGTAATACCAGCTTTCATTGCAGCTGCAACATGAATAGCTTCTGCTATTTGATCTTGGTCACAACCTTCTTCAAGACATGTACTAGTATAAGCATCAATACAATAAGGGCAAGCTTCAGCATGAGCTACCGCAAGTGCAATAAGAGCTTTTTCACGAGTTGTTAATTCACCTTCAGCCATTACATTACCGTAGTAATTCATGAAGTTTTTCCAATGTTCAGGTGCATCTTCACCAAATTTCCCTTCACCAAATTCTATTAAATGTTTCTTTTTTAAAATATTCTGCCATATTTATTCTCTCCTCTAAAATTTGTATAAATTAATTATAAGTTAGTTTCCATAAATAATCAATGAAATTGAACTATATATAATGTGTAAAAAATATATAATTTTAAATTAAACGTAAGATAGATTCAAAAATATAGAATTCAAAAAATTGATTTTTGTCGAGCCACAACTGGAAAGTTTATTAGATACATAAAAAAGCTTTTTAAAAGTTAATTTAGATATTAATAAACTACTGTTCCTATGAGTTTTTATATAAATTTTTAAAAAATCAGAGCTTTTTGAATTAACACCTATAGAAATTATATTATCTCACATCTTTATACATTTTAGCTAATTCTTCAACAGGAACACCACGACGATACATCTTCTGAAATTTTTGCATTTGCCACATAGTTTTTACTATGTGGTTTTTGTATCTTCTAGTTGATGATGTAATAGGGGAATCGATTACTGTAATTTTGTAATTTCTTGCACTTAAATCTTCTGATAGTTTGTAATCTTCCATTATAGGCATATCTTTATATCCACCAATTTCTTCAAATACTTGTTTTTTTATGAATATAGCTTGATCTCCAAATACTAGATTGGTAATACTAGCTCGCATATTAGAAACTAGTGAGTTAACCCACATAGGAAAACTATTTGGATAGAATCTAATCTTTAGACAACCGACCTCAGTAGGGCAAGCAAGTACTTTTTTAATAACGTCTTTTTGAAGAACACTATCACAATGAACGAACCATAGGATATCACCCTTAGCAATTTTTGCACCGTAATTCATCTGATTTGCTCGTCCTTTCTTATCAGAAAGATGATATGAATAACCAAAATAAGAGAGTTCATCTAATATTTCTTTTGTTTTATCTGTAGAACCACCATCAATGAAAAGTACCTCGTGTTCTTTAATATTATGCAAACAATATAGATTATAAACGAAATCACGTATTGTTCTTTCTTCGTTATAAATTGGCACAATAATAGTAATCATAAATACACTCCTAAAATAATAGTTAATACAATTATAACATGATAAGAAATTTTTCAAAAATAAAAAATATATATAAATTACTAGATTAAATTTGTGTTTAATAAAACTAAAATTAATTTTAAAATATTTATTGACAAACTAACTGTATCTATTGTATAATCACAGTAGATACAAGGGAACGTTTTTAATATCTGAATAATGTTGTAGTTTGCTTAAAAATAAATTAATAAGGAGGACAATGATGAATATAAAAACTTTCTAACATGTCATCTGTTCCGATATATCAGCAGGTGGCAACGCAAATTAAAAAGTAATATTCTAGATGGTAGCTTAAAATATAATGATCAATTACCTTCTATTAGGAGCTTAGCAAAAAGAGTTAGAGGTTGGTATCATTACAATAAAAATCATATGAGGTATTGTTACAAGAAGAGCTAATATATTCAAAAAGGTGCTGTTGGATATTTTGTAAATGATATAGATTTAGCTACTATCTTAACGATAAAAAGAAGAATACTTAGACGAACTTAAGAGTATAATTGATAAGGCTGTTAATGATGGACTTAATATAAATGATATTAAGGAAATATTTAATAGAGTATTGGAGGAGAAGAGTAATGATAAAAGTGAATAAATTATTGATTAATAAAAGAACATTTCAACTTGGTCCAATTGATTTGGAGTTAGAAGAAGGTATGTCTATGCAATTACAGGTAACAGTGGAAGTGGTAAAAACATTATTTCTTCAAACACTTTTAGGAGGTTTACCTTTCAGGGAAAAATGTAATTACTTATGATAATCTAAATTTTCATGAAAATGAAGTAGATATTAAAAATCTTTATTCATATGTAGCGGATAAACCTTTGTTTTCAGATTCTTTACGAGTATATGAGGTTCTATATAAAAATATATAAATTAGATGAGAGATTTAATTTAGAGAAATGTTTTGAATTTCTGAGTAAACATAAAGTATATCGTCATAAGAAAATATATGAACTTTCACAAGGAGAGAGGAAAAATACTATTATTTTCTATAGGAATTTATACAAAATCTAAACTATTAATTTTAGATAATCCATTTTCTAGTGTTGGTTTAATAGCTAGAAAAAGAAATGATATCGCTTCTAGAGATATATATGGATGAAGATAAAACTATTATTATAGTGACTGAAGAACCCTACATAATACAGAGTTTAGCAGATTACATTATTGTTTTTGAAAAATGGGAGAATTACGATTAACGAAGATATCGTCGAATTACAAGCTACGATTTAATACGACTAATATAGAGAGTATTTTACTTTCTGTATTGAAAGGAGAGGTTGAAAAATGATTAAACAACAATATGAAACAAAAATTTGGAGCGATTTGGAATATAATATCAAATAGAAATTATTCGATGCCGTTGTTCTATAAAAGCCTGTATATACTATATTACTTCGTCACTATTATTGAAATACTTGAATTATTATTTGCTAAAACATATATAATATTAGCTCTGATTAGCTCATTAATTATAGTCATAAATGGAAGAAAATATGATGATCCTGAGCAACAGTTTATTGAATACCTTCCTATTTCATTTAATAATAAAGCAAGATACATTTATTATACTACTATATAAGTTTATTTGTAGGAGGACTCGTTGCATTTGTGCTTGATTTTCTGTATCGTAGAGTCAATCCGATTGAGTATAGTTATGCTATAGTTGTAGTTATAGCTTTATCTAATTTAGCGATAATACAGATGATATATACTAAAAATCATTTATATACTTTATTTTAGGAGATATTTTAATTTACCAATTAATAGTAAGCATATTTAGATTTTTCATTACTTGGAGTTTATAGTGGATTTACAGGACCAAAATATGATATTGCACAATTTAATATTATAAAATTATTATTGTTAATAGTAATTACAATAGTTTATCACTTTGTGAGTGTAAATATTATAAGCAATAGTAAAAGGGATACTAAAGTAAGTAAAAAGGATAGAATAAAAACTTATATTAATTTTTGGTGCTATTGTTAAGTTCAAGTGGATATAAATTTTATAAAGATGCTAGTAAAAGATTTTTGTAGAAGGAGTAAAAAGAAGCGTCTAAAAACTGGAATAGTAACAATATACGATAATTCAATTAAAAAGTAAAAGAACGTAAAATAAGAAAAACAGAACACTAAAATAGACAGTTCCTTTTTAAATAAGTTATAGAGGAACTGTCTTTTATTCTGAAAGAGAAGAGAGAAAAAAGAAGACTTGGATAACCAAATCTTCTTT
>BNJS01003159.1_pt1 | contig 28641 bp, 57 predicted proteins | sample 8540461 | NCBI WGS metagenome assembly BNJS01 (sample SAMD00202454, study PRJDB9452) | human saliva metagenome | isolation source: human saliva | place: Japan | reverse complement strand
GACGATGGGCAGCCTTGCCGACGCGAAGTGGCACGGCCTTTTCCTGCCCACGTCCTCATCGTCGCGCTCGCCGTCTACTTTCTCTCCCAGCTACGCACGCTCGACGTGCTGCTCTCGGTGAAGCGCGTAACGCTCAGCATCGACGCAAGTGCAAAGCGCCGCCTCTACGGGACTCCTCGCACTGCTGACGGGTGTCCTTGTCGCGACCACTGCGGCATCATCGGCTTCGTCAGTCTTGTCGTGCCGCATCTCGTACGCGCGTTTACGGGCGCATCCATCGACGGCTGCTGCCCGCCGCCCTTCTCGTCGGTGCGATCTTCCTCATCGTCGCGGATCTCCTCGCACGCTGCTCTGCAGGCGATCACCATCCAGCATCATCCGGCACTCATCGGTTGCGCCGCGCTCTTCACATTGCTCTTTGGCAGCGGCGGGAGGCCTAAGGCGGAAATGAAAAACATCCATATCGAACATCTGAAATTCGCATCAATTCGAGGAGATCCTGCAGCATTACCGCCGATCTCCCCGCCGACCGCTTCGTCCGCCCCTGCTCACGATTAGAACAGCTGCGGCAAGTCCACCTTGCTCAAGCATCTCTACCGCGTCCATCGCGTACAGGAGGAGCGAGTCTGGCCGGACGGCGCCGATCGCAGAGATTCCCCTGCGTGCGCGGCACGGAAGTCGGCGTTATGGGGCAGTTCCACGCCGTTGACTTCGACTTCACGGTGGGAGATTTGCCTCGTGGGGTGCTCCATGAAGGCTTCGAGGAGGACACGGAGGAGGATCTTGCGCTTGTCCGCGCCACGCGCTCGAACGCGTCGGTATAGCGGACGCAGCTGGCCGCTTCAACGAAGCTCTCGGGTGGTGAGCAGCAGCGCGTCATGCTCGCGCTGCCTCACGATGCGGGAGCGCGGCTCTCCTCTCATCCTCGACGAGCCGACGATCATCTCGACATCAAGTACCAACTGCATATCCTGGCGCTGGTCAGGGCTTGGCATCGGCGTAATCGCGGCGCTACACGATCTCGTCTCGCGGCGATGTACCGCCGACCTCGTCGTGATGAGGCGGGACGCATCAGGCGCATCGGAACGCCAGCGCGAGATCATCACAGAGGATGCTCGCTGCGATCTACGGCGTGCGCGCAAATGTCGCTATGATGCGGCGGGGCTGCGCTCGTCGACTACCGCACGGAGCCAGACGCTATGAAGGGCACCGCAGTTAAAGGGCAGAATGCTTCGCCGCATCTCTCATATGCAGGTCTCCTCCCCCGCCTTCCGCACTCTCCGCCCTCATCCTCTTCCTCTCACGACGGACGGTGCGCTCACACCTGCCACCATCAAGAGCGGCCGTGGACGGCATCCACCTACACGACCGCAGACGGCGAGAGGACGCCCCACCACGTTCACGCTCGCCTCCGCCGGGCGCATTGCTTATCTCTATCCCGGCGCGACAGGCTGCTGGTCAACCTCGTCTTGAGAGCCGCATTATCCGGCACGATCGCGCCCTACCGGCGCGAGCCGCCCTCGTATACAGACGCCTGCGCTCCCCATTCTAACCCGCCCTATGTGCGAAGCCGCGAAGAGGTCGTAGCACTCCGTCCCGATCTCATCATCGGTGGTCCTTTCCACTTACCCCCGAGGCGCGGCGATGTGTATTCATGCCGCTGACCGCAGCGTGGGTGGTACGTCGTCCCGCCACCAATGCGCAAGGGCGTCCACGACATTGGGAGAAACCGTCTATCCGTTTATCGCCGATATGGGACATCTCTTCGGCGTGGAGAGATCGTGCGGCGGCATATACGAATGGTCTAAGGGCGGTGTCTGCCAGCGGGATGCGGACACGGGCACGCGGGCGGCGATATACCACGCCATGATTTTGCGGAGCACACGGCAACGGTCTCTACTGGTATGTACGGCACCTACATCATCGACGACATTGCGCGCAAAGGCGGGCGCGGACAACATCATCGACCGTCAGATGCGTTCGGTCGGTCCGAAGCGCGTCCTTGACTTTGCCCGAGGTCATCATCTATGTAGATGCAGTCCGCACGGAGGAGGAGGAGCGCAGGCTGCGCGGCGACCCAAACCCTCAAAATATGAAAGCCATACGGAAAACCGCATCATCATGTTGAATTTTCCGACGTCAACAGCAGGAACGGGCGCTGTATCACGGCGCTTGAGGATATATCCGCGGAAGCTGGATGCCCTCGAGATGAATAGAAAGGACCAAAAGGATGAGAAAGTGTAGTGAGCGATTCTCGATCGCGCGCGCTCACCGTTGCCATGAGCTATTCTGCTCCCGTCCACGCCGAGGCGGCAGACGGAGGTACACAGGCCTACCAGACCGAGGCCATCGTCGTCACAGCGGGCGCAGCGAGACCGCCATCAGCGACGTGCGGCACGATGTCACGCTGAGTCTCAAGGCGGCAGATCGAGCGCAGCAGCTGCAAAGCGTCTCGATGCTAAAGGGCGCGAATATCAGCGTCGTGCGAAGGGGTTTGCCGCCTGCCGATCATCAACGGTGACTCGCGCGTCCTCGTCATGGTGTGTGGACGGCAAGAAGGTCAACTTCAGAGATCACCTCGTCGTCGGTGGGGACACGAACGCCGTCGACGTGGATCAGATCGCCATCGGCGACGATGTTACTTTCATCGAGATCGTACGCGGACCGAACTCCTCGCTCTACGGTGAACGTGCCGTCTCGGGCGTTATCAACATCATCACAAAGCGTCCGACGGCGAGAAGCCCTCGGCTCCATCAATCTACGGCACTTGGCTCGTGGGGCGAAAAGCGCTGCGGGTGAACGTCGGCGGTGGTGATGGGAAGAACGGCATCAGGTCGGTGTCTCGCGCAGGCGCCGCAGGGACTTTCGGTAGCAAAGGCGCCTGTGGTGAAAAGCGCACCTTCGAGAACAGCGACGTCAAGCGCTGCGGACTACAACGTCAGTTTGACCGCATCATTTGGCGATGACCGCCTACATAGCAGAGTTCAGTCGTCGCGCAGACGACGGCGGCTGGCGTAAGCCTGAAGAACCCGCGGACGGGCGCATCCTCGTATCAGGGCGATGTATGCTCGATTGATGCGGGCTGTGGCGTCACCTATATGTTTTGGCTCGAAGAAGGAGGGCGAGGCACCTTCCTGCTACTATCGGACTGAGTCCAAAATCGGATGGCGGAGTTTAACGCGCAGTACGGTCTACCTGCGCCGCAACTCCTTTGAGGGCGCGACTTGTGGATGCTCGGCGACAAGAATATGCTCATCGGCGGTTTCCTCTGGGCTCGGGAGAAAATCCGACGGATGACGGCTGCGTCCCGATGGATGCATCTGCTGTCACAGGCGCTCTTCCTGGAGGACGATTGGCAGCTTGGCGGGGCTATGCGCTTTCGAAAACTCGGCTCGCGCCTAGGCATCACGGCGACTTTGGCACGGATGTCGCCTCACATCGCCTGAACAAAGAATTTGACCGCCGAAAACACGGCCACGCCTGCCGTCTCCAGCTTCGGCGGGCGGTCAGCAATCCCTCGCTCAAGATGCTGCGCGACTCTCCCTATTGGGTGGGCACGGGAGGGTCTAGAAACGAGACGCTCGCATGCACCTTTACCATTGGTGCGGACAGTCAGATCCACGCTGCAGTGGAGCCTCTCGGGCAGCCTCTACTGGAGCAAAGGTGAAGGGCGGCACTGCTTCGCTGGGTGAACGGCTACACGAAGATCCCGATCACCTCGCTCTGTGCTGCGGCTACTATAAAGCACGTCACGCGAGGATCGCCGCGCGCGAACTCAGCACGCGCTGCCGCGCTCGATGATCGCTGGACCGTCCGTGCGGCATACAGCTGTGTCGACTCCACCGACCTGACACGCTATCTCGCAATACGCGAAACGGCGCAACCTCGGGCTCTCCCTGCACGCAGGAAATGGGACGCCGATCTCGATCCGAACTATGTGACGGGACTGCAGCACGGCGCTTCCGCAGATTCCCGCTATCTGCGCTTGATGTCGGCGTGAACTGTCACGTCACGAGAGAGGATTTCAGAGTCTATTTAAGCATGAATCTCACGGACAGGAAGCTATGTAGATCCCATCGGCGTAACGCCGTCGTATGGACACCTATCGCGCGCCTGCCATAAAGCGCCGAGCCGTCACTTCATCCTCGGCAGGAACGGTACAACTTCTAAGCATACTAAGCAATGAAAGACCACCGGTTGAACTGGTGGTTTTCATTGTGACTCACATGTGAGCGCATTGCATTTCACCCCACAAAACTTTCGGTGCGAATGGGGCGGGGAGCGATCTCATGCTGAAAAGATTGTTCTTGCCGAGCCTCGTGCTCGTGCCGCTCTGTTCTATACCCGTACCGGACAAGTTCAGGCAGAAAAAGCCTTCCAAAACAACACGTCCAGTCCAGCCGGTTCCGAGGATGCGGTCGGCCGCTCGAGATTTTCATCGGCGACAGAATACTGAGAGATTCCGTGACCGGGCTCCGCCCTCACGATGTCAGTACCTCTCATTAATGGTGCGTTTTATATCTATAGGCTCAAAGGCGGCGTACCCTATTTGTCAATGACAAATTTTAAATAGCACGATATGCCGCTGCCGCCTATACAGCGCTGCTCACGCAGTATGCCTGCTCCTGCGGAAAAGGCACAGATGACAGCCAGACGCTTTACAAAAGAACGAAGCGCGCTGACCGCACCATTCTCTCTTGCAGACACGTACTCAGCGCGATGTCAAGATCCTCAACAACGGACACTGGCACAGAATGGATCTCCCGCACGGCGCCTAACGATGATGCGTGTTACACGCGAGGAGATACCATGGTCGAAATCCTGGTTGGCGATCCATCGGGAGCGTAAGCTCGTCAGTTTGGCTGCAATGCTGATGATACGAGGCCGGTCGATCTGCTTACCTCGTCTCCTCTCCTCTGTGAGCGTCGGCGAAGATACAGCAAAATAACCTCATCTATGGTCGCTGGAATGCCGAGAGGAGGAGACAATCATGAATTCCGCGTGCAACTTCGCACCATCCTCAGCTTGCCAGCCACTACCGCTGTCTTTTTCGGCGGGGCGGGCATGTCACTGGTCGGGGATCCCCGACTTTCACCAGTGGAGGCGGGATATACAGCGAGACGCGCGCTGCATCAGGAGTTCCGTCGAGCAGATGGCGTCACAGCTTTCTCGCTAGCGCACGGCTGGGTTCTTCGGCGACTTCTATCAGCGGCGCTTCGTCTATCTCGATGCGGCGCCGGAACGCGGGGCACTACGCCCTCACGGAGCTCGAGCGGCGCAGCATTCGCGCGCGGTGGTGACCTGCAGAACATCGACGGCCTCCACCCATCGGGCGGCGGGCTCGCGGGACGGTCTACCGAGCTGCGGCTCAATCCGCCGCGCGCACTGCGCCGGACTGCGGCGCACTATGCGCTCGACTACGTCATCATGGAGCACGCCCATCCTACTGCTCCTGCGGCGGCATTGTCCGTCCGAACGTCTCGTACTCTGTGAGGAGGTCTCGATCCGCAACGATCGAAGGGGCTGTCGCAGCGATCCGCGCGGCGGACACGCTCATCATCGGCGGCACATCACTCATCGTCTACCCTGCGGCGGGACTGATCGGTTATTTCAGAGAGCATCGTGCTCATCAACAGAGCAAAACGTGCCGACCGCCGTGCAGAGCTCATCATCCGCACGCCCATCGACGAAAGCACCGCACGCGCACTGCCGGAGGAAAAATAATATTCACGTCCCAGTACACTGCCTAGGGGAGCACTGTGATCAGCGATTCTCCCTGACGTCCTACCTCAAAAGCAAATGGTATGCTCTCGAGGAAGCCGTGCCAGTTCCCGCATCGCGTTCCGCAGGTGCTCCTCCGCCTGCGACGTGTCGGATGGCTCTCCATCGTAAAAATCCTCCACTGCGCCATCAAATCGGCCAGCTGAAGAAAGTCCCGAAAATCAATCGCCAGCTCCGTCAGCGGCGTCTCCGCCCCGTGGTCAAAGATCATCGCCCCCAGCGGAGGTGCATCAGCACAGGTCCCCCTGCCATCATCGGCAGATCGCAAGATACTCCTCCGCGAGCGAGGAACTCCATATAGAGCTCCTGCCCAACATCGGCGAAGAGCGCACACCTCCGCCGAGATCGACACGCCCAGCAGACGCGCGAGGACATCACGCACACAGACCGCATCGTCCCCACAACGTGACAACTTCTCCTGCGTCGCGGACGGCAGGGGGCGTCGGCGCGTGCCCCACCAGGTGAGAATCGCCTCCGGCGCACGGATAACAAACTGCTTCCATAGATAACCTCCCGTTATTCCATCGCTCACGCTTCCTGACGCACCCGAGACGATATATGTATAACATGAAGAAAATACCGGATATCATGACCGTATGTGGAACGTACAACTTCGATTTGGCATCTCACCACAAAAACGGAGCAGGCAATCGTCTACTCTTTTGAGCCTTTTCATATACGAATCTATGTGCTATAATGAATCCAGCGACTGGTGAATGTCGGTTTACTCCCTTTTGTGGGGGTGATGTGCGTGACGCTTTTTGAAAAGCTATCGCTTCTGATTGCGGCGGCAACGCTCGTAGTCAACATCATATTTCTGATTACCAGTAGCAGAGAACCGTACGTGCGGTTCAGTCGGCTCCTCTTTTCAAAGAACCTTAAAATTCGCGGAGAGACCGGCGATTCCACACCAGTCGCCCTTTTGTATTCCTCACTATATCGATTCACCCGATTGTCAAGCAAGGAGGTTCACATGGCATCGCACTGGCTTTCTCATGGCACATCGCTGAGTTCCTTTACTTCTATCAGCGCTGCTGCCCGAGCCGCGCTTCTTGACGCCTGCACATGTGGCTGGACACAAAGCAGAGGTGCTCATGTCCCATCAAAATTTCTTGCGGCAATCGTCTGCATGCTTCTCCTTACTGCAGCGACGTGGTCTCGGCACAGGAAACGGCGGGGAACCAACCCCGTGGACAAAGCTCTCTGCAGGCAACGACACTGGAGAGTTCGGCGCACCTCACCATCGATCTGCCGCCGCTGGAATACTGCCAGCTGGGACGTTTTTCGACGAAATCGGGAAACGATTTTGGATTTTGTCGGAAACACCTTCTCATCCAGAGATGCATGATGCCCTCTACATCGGAATCTCCTGCGAAGAAAATGCCACTGCCCTACAAGGACGGCAGATACGATAAATCAGCTCTCGACTATACCCACCACCTTTACTTTCCACCATCCCGCGTCTACTCGCCCCCGCATCATCCGTGAATATTTACTCTCCCAGGACAACCATCCCGCATGGATGATCAGCCTCTCTAACGGTGCCATGCGGCGTATTCTCTTCATCGCTCGACGCGAGGATCTGGCATCAGTACATTCTGTTAGCTTGACGCAACAGAAGGCGCATCGACGCGATAGCTGACCTCTGTCAAAACTCAGCTCTGCCAGGCGGACAGAACCTCGCGTTCCACGGACGGCATACAGCCCATCAGTTCACAAAAGAGAGCTGCCGAGGAACGGCGTGCATCTTCCCCGCGCTCAGCACGACAACATTCCACGACCGCGGCAGCACTCCTCGTAGTACAGCGCCAACCTCCGGTGCCGTTTTCCGTCGATATTCGCGCGCGACGGAAGGCATTCTTTACCAGCAACCGCTTCTCACAGCGACACGCCTCTTGCCCTGTCCGCCGTGCTGATCCATACGCCCGATACGGACGCAGAGCAAAACGAGCGGATCCATGGAGGCACCTGAACGAACAAACGACGCTGCTGATCCCGGGCGCATCCTGACCTCCCCCACCAGGGAGAGCGAGAAAAAGATCCTCCGCGATGAAGTCAATCCCAAAACGGCCGCCCTGCGTGCGACCGACCGTGCAAGCGCACTATCATGGTCAAAAACATCATCACCGAGATCCTGCTCATCCGCGACAAAACGGATACATGGATCGCCGAGCTGACATTTCATGCAGAGGACACCGTACTGGCGGAGCCTTTTGTTCCCCATTCTCTTATCCTCCATAAGAATCCGGGCATAAAAGGAACCTGCCAAGGGCATTCCAGACAACCGCCACCCTTGCATTTTTCCATGTCTTCGACAGAACTTCTCCACACACAGCCCTTGCTGTGCGTCCCTTCCACCTCATTCGGACGAGAAACGTCCGCGCCCGACCAGCCGACATCTCAGTCGTGTTTTCGTTAGGAAAGATCTTGCAAATGTTCTCGACGAATGATGCCGCTATGTCACCCGTCCCTATGTCTTTTTGCCTGCGCACCGGTACGCTAGTAAATCCAGTCATACTACGCCAGTACAGAGTCAGCATCCGGAGGTGCGCCATTTTCCCTGAACCGACCACCCTACTATGTCCGTCAGAAATTGGCGATTCCACGACCCGCGGCTCTGTCCCTAACGATGGACATCCCTCGACAGATACCACCGTTCGTCAAACCGCATCTTCGCGGTAACTGGCGACACCAGTCTTTATCAACAATCAATTCGCGAACTACCACGAAAACGCCTCTCGGCGTTGGCCATGGTACTCTCCACCACTTTCCTGCGTCAGACGCAGCCTCAGCACGGAAGACCGTGCTTGGACGAAATAGTTGCTTTGAGTTTCTCGACAGCATGATGACGTCTGCAAAAGCTGCAAGAGAAGGAACTACAGCGCTAGTGAATCCCTGCTGTAAAAACGATTTCTCCGGCACGACGACCTAACAATACGATCATTAGTAAACGGACGGGAAATCATCACCAGATGCCCCTGTTTCTTTCCTGCAGAAGGCGATATGGAGCATCCAGCTGATGTACGACGCCAGTGATCCGATTATTCCCCACCACGCAGCCCAGCCTTCTGGACCAGCGCCGTGATCGGCACGGACGCGCAGGGTTATCCCCGCGCCGACGGCAATGGAGGGCTTACCTCATGCTCACGCCGCACATTCTGGGGCAGACATCCCGCCCGCAGTGAGCACGAGGGCGAGCGCCGCGCCCGTCATCGGCGCTCGCCGAGGGTAACGGCTGAGACGACGAGCGAGGCGGCGGCACGGCGTAGGCGAGATTCGCGCGACGGCGGCAGTTCGTTGCCCTGCTGGAGCGCCATCGCCCCACCAGAGACAGCCCACGGCATCAATGAAGATCGAGCCAGAGACCGCGCCACCTGCGACCACGAGGCGTGACCCACACCCTCCACGTGATGGGCGTTGCGGGCGGGAGCACCGGTGCCGTCGCCCCACGCGACCATCATCACCGTCTGGTCGAGGTTTCGCCGCTATTCAGCACGCAGAACAGTCGCAGAAACTGCCGCGAGGATGCTAGGCGATCATCCCCATGACAGCGTTCCTCTGCGTGTCCTCGCCGCCGACGTGAGCACCACGACCCCGAGAACGAGGAGGAGGCGGCGGCGGTGCGAACGGTGATCCGCTCCCGAGGAGGGGTGCCGCAAAAGGACGATCATCATCGGCCAGAGAGATTGAGGATGCATGCCTCTGCGAGGTCAGCTGCGACAGCCCATAGTAGTAGAAACCCCGGTAAAGAATACTCGAGAAAGCCCAGTCCATCGACGCGCACAGCCGCGCTACATCATGGGCGCGGAAACACGCGCTCGCCGCCGCGCACGAGCTGCATGACGATGAAAGAGCGCGCCCGCGAGGACTGCTCACAAAGAGCGCCCCTCGTCGCGTCGGTATTTCCAGTGAGAAGGCTCTTCACCAGTGCCGCCGTCGTCGACCACATGAGAACGCGCACTGATCGCATAGAAATAGACCCGCTCTCTGCATCGTCACTGCTCCTTCACGCACAAGATGATTTCCTTCCTATTTCTCGCCTCCATATTCCTTCTAGAAGCAAACATCATTTCAATCATTCTCACGCATCAGAGATACAAAAAGGGCTTTCACGATCTCTCGGAAGCCTCTGCGTTTCAAATGGAGCTGATAGGACTTGAACCACGACCGCCTGCTCATGCACGAATAGCTTTCTCTACCAACTGAGCTAAATCAGCATGCCGCCTCACGGGCGATGAGTGAATTATACCCGAGCCGCGCGCTCTGTCAACCCCGCAGCAAATATTTTTTCGACAGGGAATCATCTGCGGCTAATCACGTTTCACTTCACGCTAGGGATTTTCTGGAACAATACGAGGTGGTTTGATGACAGCATCTCAGGGCGATCTCATGCCCCATCAAGGAGTGAACTGCATGATCCGGGACCTATTGCCCTGCGCGCCCTCTGCTGCGCGCTGTTTTCTCCTCACCGCAGCGAGTACGGCACTCGCCGCCCCGCAGACCATCGAGGCGGAGGGCGTCTACACCGTCGGTGACAACGACTCGCCAAAGATCGCCCGCGACGCCGCACGGCGGGAGGCGATGCGCTCTGCGACGGAGCGAGGCGGGCGTCTACGTCGAAACTATACGGAGACGCAGAACCTCACCTCACCAAGGACGAGGTTGTCGCCTGGTCGCGGGCACGGTGCTGCGCGTCCTGCGAGAGTAACGCCCGACTTGTCGGCGACGTGTGGCGTTACCGCGTGCATTCGTCTGTGAGGTCGACACGTCCAGGTCGATCTCGCCGCCCTCGCCCAGAACAAGGCGGAGCTGGCACGCCTCCGAGAACGCGACGAGCTGAAGCGCCAAAGGGCGACGAACTCCTCGCACGCTAGCCGCAGGCACGCGGCACAGAGAAGGCGGAGATCAGCGCACAGCCGAGGGAGGCTACAAACTCGGCCGCATCTTTTGACGAGCGACCGCCACGATCCAGCGCGGCGACGAGCGGCACGCCATCGCCGACCTCTCCTCCTCATCGAGGATCCCGCCGTCACAGGAAATGCACGCGCGTATGCGTTCTACCTGCGCGGGCGCGCTCTACGAGCTCCGCAGCGACCGTCTCGCGACTCAATGAGCTTCGACGCGGCCGACCGCACACCCACACGAAACACGCCTATCGCATCTGAGCAGCTGCACCGCTCCGCGGACAGATCTGCTTTGACATGGGACGCTGCGACGATGCGGCCGCCGGGCGCTGCGCACGGCGTGGGACGCCTCCGGACAAGACAGACGCGAGCTCTGGATGAAACTGCGCCGTGCCGAACACAAGGCGGAGCCAGGAAGCACGCCACGCTCGAGCGCGGTGACGGCGGTGCGCGGGGACGGCATCGACTGGACGCGCGTCATCACCGAGGTCATCCGCGGCGCAATGCAGCAGGGACGTACGACAGCTAACACCGCACGGCGACTTTCGCTGTGACAGAGACTTTCATCTATCATATGCACTATAATGAAGGTTTTATGTAAAGGAGGATCTCCATGCTGCCCATATGCGGCGCGTGTGCTGCCTCGCCACTCTGCATAATGCTCACCGTGCCGAGCCACAGCTGCTCACGGGCTGCGGCGGGACGCAGCGCGGTCCCCGTCCGACACAGCAGACACCTGCGCGCAGCATGGAGGAGCGCAGAGCGTCATCAGCTCCGTGTACATGGGCGACGACCGCCTACAACGGCACGATGCTCCCTAGAGCCTCGCCGTCTCCACCACCGTCAACGACCTGCGGCGGGAAAGCACCTGACGAGTATCATCCTCCCGCCGCTCCTCAAAACCTCGCCGTAGCCTCGATGCGGCATGCAGCTGCGCCAGCGGCACGGGCGTCTATCCCGACGTCGATGCGGCGACAGAGGAACTGCGCAGCACGCTGGAGGAGCTCGCCCCGCTCGCCGACCAAATGAGACTACTACGCCGCCGGGGCGTACGGCGGACTTGCTGCCACGCAGGCCGACGAAAATGACTGAGCACGGTTTCTCCCGCTCATGACCGATTCATCTCAGCCACGACCGGCTGGATGCCATCGTCACCGATCACTACAAGAGATGCGGCTCGCCCAGATCGGCGCGATGCGCAGCGACGGCGGAGAGAACGCCGCCACCTTCCTCGAGCTGCGCGCGGAGGCACGCGAGCTCGTGCGCATGCTGCGCAGCGGCGAGACACATGATCCGGAAGCCACCGAGGCGAAAATCCGCGAGATCAACGCACCCTCATCGAGAAAGCTCCCCGCCAGCACCGGCTACCTCGTGACCTAGCAAGAACGGCATCAACAACCTCGTCGCGGCAGTCCGCGCTGTGTAGTAATGCGCCTCCCCGAGCCGAGACAAACTCGCAACGTCGTCGAGGAGTTCAATCGCCTCGCCGCCACGGGCAGCAACGTCGACGTCAACGCGCTCGACGCGATAGCCCGAAAAGCAAGGCAGATCACTCCGCATACCGTTTGACCAGAAATTCTCACCTGCGATCTTATAGCAATTGTGTGGCTCATATATTCAGATGGCCACCATGAGGAGGCGATTTTCGCGACCCATCCATCGATTCGGCGTGCCTCTCCATCCTCACCGCGTGCAGCCTGCTCGCTTGCCCCGCCGTACTCTCACGGGCTGCGGCAGCAGCGCTAGCGACAGCGCCGCATCACAGCAGACCACGGCAGCAACGCGCCGTCGCGCGAGGCGGCACTCAACCCCTACCTCGAGGCAACGAACGACTACAACCACAACATCGTCACGCTGACTTTTCATCGCCCGTCCCTCGAGCAGCCTCCGCAAGGAGAGCACAGGGTACATCTCCCTGCCGAATTTCTGAAAATCTGAAAAGCCGCCGCTTGAGGCGGCACGTTTCGACGAAAGTCGCAGGTGTCTACCCCGACATCGACGCGGCGGCAGATGACCTGCTCGCCATCCTGAAGGATCTCGAGGCCGCTCGCCGCAAAGCTGAAGAGCTACTACTCTCGCCAAGACCTATGCGACCGACAACTACGCGCAGTCGGACGAAATCGTCGCACAGTTCTTCCAGTCTACGACAGAGTTCGGCGCGGTACACGGCAGATTCGACGCTGTCGTCACCGACCGCGCTACAAGAACTCCGCCTCGCCCAGATCGATGCTCTGCGCAGCGAGGGGCAGGAGAACGCAGCCGCCTCCCTCGAGCTGAACGGCAAGACACGAGGCTCGTCGAGATGATCAGCGGCGAGCAGGTCGACAAGAACGCCGCCGAGGCGAAGATCGGCGAGATCGAGTGCCCTCCTCGAGCTCCCCTCGGCTGCGGCTTCCTCTCCTCCACCAGGAGCGGGGTCCAGCAGTTTCATCGGTCAGGTGCGTGAGTATACCTCCGGGAAGCCCCGACCCGAAGAAGTTCAACAACGTCATCGAGGAGTTTAACCGACTCTCCTCCACGCAGCAGCAACGTCGACATCAACGAACTCGACGGCAAGGAAGAAATAAAGAAAACACTTCCGAGACACGGATCCCCGCAGATGCTCTGCGAAGTTTTTCTCAACAGGAACGAGGCGTGACACCATGACAAGATCAGCAGACCAAGTACACTAACAACCGCCATCGGCAAAGAAAGTACCTCGTGGAGAAATCATCGGACTTTGAGTACGCTCAACCACCGCCATCGGCGAGGAATGTTCCTCTTCGGCGTGGACGTATGTTGCCCCGAATGGACGGACGCACGCGCAAAATGCATCCGTGTCCGCTGACCCGCCTCTGCAGAGCTGGCCCCTACACCATGAACGTATACAGAAATCACCGTGGACGGCGGCGTGCACCGCTTCGCCGCCGGCGGAATTCTCCAACAACGTGTGGGGCTTACGTGGCTGCCGAGACCGCGCCCGCCGGACGGACACGACAGCGCACGCATCCCGCCGGATGAGCAGCAGCGCCGCCGCAAAGGGAGCAGGAGAAACAATCATCATAAGGTAAACACAAGATGCGAACCAGAAAAAGCACCACCATAACAGCAGGTGCCGATATTCAGTTTTTATTGAGACGTATCACATCGCGCTAACAGATCACGTATCCCCCGCAAAATCTCCAAGTACTCCGCATACGAATAAATCCGTGTTTTGCCGACCTGCGTCTGCTGCCCAAGATCCCTTTTCGATCGGTACCGCAACGGCACGCGAGACGGCGTTATGGGATGTTCCCAGTGCCTCAGCCGTCTTTTTCGCTTCGATCAGGGGATGTGCTTCGAGGTAGGAAAAAGAGTTTCGTCAGAGTGGTAAGCTGCTTTTTTATTCGTCCCATCCGTGAGTCACGGTCACATTCTTTTTCATGAAGCGACATGCGGATCGTCGATCGCCGCTACGGCATCTGCTGCCGATGCCGCAACGGCACGCAGAAAGAACAGGATCCACCTGCTCGCAATTCCCAGTGCGCCGTACCTCGGTCAGACGGTCATAGTATTCGATGCGGTTTTGCTGAAATAGGGAGATGTAAGTGCAGGCGTACTCAGGAGATTTTGCTCCATCAGGAAAAGCGTAATCAACAGCCGTCCGACGCGTCCATTCCCATCAAGAAAGGGATGAATCGTCTCGAACTGATAGTGAACGAGTGCCGTACGAATCAGTGGATCGAGTCTGTCCTCTGCGTTCACTATACAACTCAAAGTTCGGACATCGCCGCATTCATATCCTCTACATTCGGCGGAACATAGCGTGCGTTCTTCAGCGTACTGCCCGTTCCGCCGATCCAGTTCTGCGTGCGCCGAAACTCGCCGGGATATTTCTCCTGCCCGCGCACTCCCTCCATCAGAACACCGTGCATCTCACGAATCAGACGACTGCAGAGCGGCAGCTCATCTGCGGCGGCGTAGTGCGAACTCCGTTGCACGGATGTAGTTCACCACGTCCGCAACATCCCGATTGGCATTTACGTCCACAAGCGGGTCGAGCACATCCTCAAGTGTCGCCTGTGTCCCCTCAATCTGGGAGGAGAGCAGAGCTTCCTTGCGAACGTACATGGAGACAAACAGCTCCATATTCGGAATACGCGCCGCAAGCCCCTCAAGCAGTGCAAGCTGACGATGCGCCGCAACGAGGAGTTCCACCCCTCCGCATCAAGCACGACGGGCGGGTTGGGCGGCGAGCTTGGAACAAAGGAAGAATAGGCAAGCTCTCCTGTCAGATTCTGGCGAAAAATATCCTGCACGCGTGTTCATGCCGCTCTCCTCCCATACAAACGGAAATTTCTATGCCCATTATATCTTTTATATTTCCGTTTTTCAATAGAAAACGGAAATACTACTCCGATGGAGCGCTGTATTTCGGCATTCAGTAGGTCATTTTGTGTGGAACGCGCTCCCTCGATATGCTCTCGTAAAAGAAATGAACGATACCTCAAAGCCAGCATTCTATCTCGCACAGCCCCATGAAAATCACCTCTGCACGTTTGTCGTACAGAGGTGTTTTTCGCGTTTATATACGATTCATCGTCTCGCTGCCCGAGGGCTATGGCTTGCGTTCGCCCTCGCACGAGGCAAGTACCCTGCGCAGCGTAGTAGTAAAAGCCATAGAAGAGATCTGCGGGAAAAACATCATCGTCCTCCCAGCGCGAGTTCGTCCTCCTCCTCGTCGTAGACCTCCGACCAGAGGTATTCTTCGCGCAGGAGATCGGAGAAGTGCGGCAGGGGCGCGGCGTGCTCCATCTCCTCCCCCATGCGGACACATTCCGCGATCAGCTGGAAGTGTTCGAGGAGCCGCTCTGCAATCATGCGAGCGATTTCACTGTCCGCCTGAGCAGCACGTGCGCGCCGAAAGATCCGCACGAGAAAGATCATAGCAAACGGTGTGGCGTGCCAGAACGTCCCCTGATGCTCCGTATTGATTTCCAGCTCGTAGAGAGCATCCTTCACCAGCTGCAAGGTCGTCCATCGCCTCCAGCACGGCAAAGTACCGAGAGAAACTCCGTCGCGCGCCCATGGGGCGTCGTCGATCAGTGCCACAGCACATCATTCACGGTCAGCGTCGCAATAGCGTTCATTCTCATCCATGCTGAGGCTCACTTTTCTGTCACGCGAATTTAGCGTTTCTTTGCGCCGTGCATTCTGCCGCATCAACGGGTCATTCCCTAATACGCATCGTCTATATAGCTAGCTGCCAGCAGTTCGAGCGCTGGATATGTTTGCTGCAGCTCTGCCACAGATCAATATGTTGTGCATACATGGTAAGAACGCATCCATTTTCTCGCTCCATATTTTCGCGAGAGCAATGTATCAAATGGTGCAAAGATTCTCCTGTATGGCATATTCTTCCAACGCAGAAAAATATGCTTCGCGATTTTGCAGCTTAATGGACGTTGGCGGAAAAATCATTTTGCCATCAGATGATAGTTCATGATCAGTCGTGCCGTCCGACCATTTCCATCCTGAAAATGGATGGATCTTCACAAACTCCGCATGAGTCCACGCCGCCTTTCGATGGCATCGGTGAATGAAGCGTGCTCCATACGATGAGACAAAATCTTTCATCGCGTCCCATACCTCTGCGTGGTTAGGAGGAACATGCCGTGCGCCGCGAATATAGACGAGGGACGGTGCGATGGCGCCGCCGGCTCCTCGTGCAGAAAGGACGCGCTCGTGAATGTCCCCTGATCATCGTCTCCGAAAAGAGGCTTTCCTCCCCGAACACAATCCTTCACGAACTGCGCACGCATCCGCATGCCCGCGTACCTCGTCCAGCTCCGCGCGAGGGTCTCCGATCGACGACCGCATCCAGTCAAGATCATTTTTCGTCTCAATCAGTGTCGGCGTATTTCCCTCGATGGAGGTCGAATCATGCGTAAGCTCCACGAGAAAATTCTCTTCCCAATCATTTGTTTCAAAACTGCTCAGACGTGGAAAAGAAGACGAAAGAGTTCAATTTTACGATCAAATCCACGCATTCCGCATCACCTCCACGATCGCCTATCTGTGCCGTTGAAGAGCCTTCGGGCGATATTCGACACCGTATCGTGGCCGTCTCTGCATCACAGCACTGGCGGCGAAGCCGTGCATATCGTCTCAAAAGCTCGGATTGCAGCCCGTCCCACGACGACGCGGCTAGAAGTTCGTGCGGTCGGTGTCGCCCTCGGTGGAGATGCAGAGGATGCGGGGTCGCTGTGAGGCCGATGGCGTCGCGCAGGTAGTCGAGGGCTCGCGTTCTGCGGAGCCGGCGACGAGCCCGTGGTGACGGCGCCGCTCGCGCCCGGACGACGCGCGGGTCGTCATCCAGCGGATTGCCGAGGATGCGCATGCCCTTCGCCGCGACCCATCTCGGGGACGGAGACAGAAGTGATCGGCGTAGTCCAGCAGGATTCCCCCATGCGAGGTTCGGCTCGCCGCACGAGCCCACGCCAGTGGATCATCTCCCCGTCTACGATGTGCGATTCCCATCGTTACGCCGCCGCCGTCCGATAGATGCAGTCGGCGCGGTTCGGCTCGACGATGGTGATGACGGGACGTTCGCCCCATAGTGCGCAGCAAAGTATCCCGTGATCGCCCCGGCAGCGACCCGACACCTGCCTGCAAGAAGATATGCGTCGGCATCTCAGCGTACTGCTCCATCGCCTCATGGGCAAGCGTCGAGTAGCCCTGCGCGATCCACTGAGGCCGCTCCGTGTAGCCGTCGAGACGCCGTGTCCTGCACGAGCAGCCCAGCCCTCTTCCTGCGCCATCTGCGAGGCATGGCGCACGGTATCATCATGGTTGTAGGTAGTGAACGGCCTCTGCGCCGAGCCCGCGGATGTTTCGCCAGACGCTCGGGCGAGCCGCCCTTCAGCGCCTAAAGACATGCGCAAAAATCCCGGGCAACGGCCTGCTGCCACGCGATACCGCGCCGTGGTTGCCGTCCGTCGCCGTGACGAGGGATGCCACCACGACCGCTCGGTTCTCAGGCGCACGCGGCGCTCATCGGTCATCTCGTCTGCAGGGATGCCCAGATACTGCGCGAGATGACGCGCGACGCGGCGTAGCTCGTGCCGAGCCCCTTGAACGCGTTCAGCCCGAACCGCTTACTCTCATCCTTCACGAGCGACCCGCGCCAGCCTCGAGCGACTGTTACGCGAGATGCGTGCGTCGAGCGGCGTCGGCGGCTCGTACGTCGGCCGGCGTCCGATGAAATGCACTCCAATAACGCCGCCGCCGCTCTCTGCGCCGTGCGTGATATCTCTGCCTGCAGCAGCTGCCTCATGCGCGGATGTGCCACGCCGCCCGATTCGTCATTCGCCGATGATTTACACCCTCCATCCGTTGAAATGGTTCTGCGTTCTCCTTATTATATCATATTTTACCCGCGCTGATGATGTACGAATCATGTCCGGTCAATTTTATTCTCTATATTTAGAATATTATGCTTGATCGCTTTCCATCTCGACGTCACCATATACTGATGAAAGAGTTATTGTGTACTGCGTGAGTTGATCGCTTAGGCAATGTCACGGACGCATCCACGATGCGAGGACACAGACGGGCGGTGCCAGTTTCGATCGCATGATCCCAAAAGCGAGGATTCTTCCGATGAAGCAAAACTCCTGCTGTCCGCACTCGCGGCGCGGCTCTCGTCGCCGGGCGCGGTCGGGAAACGAGTTTCGCGGCGGCGAAGATCACGTTCAACGATGTGCCGCGCGTCTGCGCGCGCACGACGCTGTGACGCGCGCTCGCCAGTGGTTTCGGCGTGGTTGAGGGCCATCGGCGACGGGACGTTCTCCGCGGCGACCGCAACATCCACGCGCCGAGGATGGCGCAGATGGTCGCCAAAGGCGATGGCAAGCGCGACCTGTCCGCCTCCGACCGCGCACTTCGTTGTGCGTCGCGCCGCCGGGTTCGCCGATCGGGCTGAACGAGTCTCGGCGTGCGCGGTGTCGATCCCTCGAGGCGCAACGCCGACAGCGGTGAAGTGGAACGGCAAGTCGAGACACATCACATCGAGCGCGCATCGGAGGTGTACGCGCACGTCCTCGGGGCGACAAAGGTCAGCGACAACAATCTGCTGCTCCTTGCCCGGAACCGTCCGCGAGGGTCTCAACAGTCACTGGCACGGTCACGGTCGGCTCTCGATGCTCTCGATGAAGATGCAGAGCAAAGGACGCGGGCGAAGAAGAGGACAGCGACAAGGTGACGCTCCAGCGCGCGCATGGGCACAGGGCGACTATGAGCGAATTTCCAATCGTAGCTCGGAAAGATTGGAGCTGCTCGGCAGAGGCGTATGCCAAGCCAGGTGCGCGCATCCTCGACCAGCGCGCTCGGGCGCGGAGGTAGACAGCACTGGCAGGATCTGCGCGTCAAGCTGCCCAGGCAGGGCGTGCGTGAGCAGTGATCGAGTTCCGACGGATAAGGCGGCAAACTATCAGGGCGTAGAGCTCGCACAACGGATCGCCTGAGCCAGCTGCGCTCCGGCTACACCGGCAATGCGAAAGATCTCCGAAGCTAATGCTCCAGGACAACAAGAAGACGATGCAGATTTTCCGCGAACCCTCGCCTATCGACTTCGACAATGCAATAATCTCTCGGGCGCGCGTACGCATGACAGCAGGATTTCCAGTGGGGAACATGCCCGACAAATCCTATCAGATCGCATACGAGCACAAGCGGCGCAGAGCCAGAGTGATCGCGGCTCGTGGGGCGCGTACGCCTTATCGCCAGATCGCAGGTGCCTCACTTTGAACCGACGACGGATAGAGCGAAACGATGAGTGCAAGAGGCGTCGAGATCGGTGCCGAGCTACACGCCAGTTTGCCGAACCGTCGACGTGCTCTCGCGAGTATATTTCCGCGGCAAGGGATCCCTGCGCGCGCCATCTTGGCTCGGCGAAGGACAAAGTATCGAAGCCTCTTCGGTCGCGTCGAGTTCTTCTTCTAAAACGATTTGCTCGGTCGACTTCCTTCTCATATGGCAAAGTCTCCCGACCTCACAGAGGCTTTTCGCACGCCTCTGACCCGGTGCCCCATTCTGCGCTATGTTCAGTACGAAAGCGAGAGATGGTTGACATCGATCCACGTCCCCATGGTGCCTTCTTCATACGCCGCCGCCGACTCTGCTCACCGCCTTCCCGCCGCAGGAGATGCTCTCTGCTTCGAACCTGCGCGTGAGCATGGTATTGTCGCGAGAAAGACTGGTACAAAAACAGCGCTACCGCATGCGCAAAGATATTGCCGCCCTTTTGTTGCGCAGTATATGAAGGAAGGATTTCCCGCAGGCATTGTATTTTGAAAAGAGCGCAACCGCGGCGCGGCGTACGACGGAGCTCCTGCCATCGGCTATGCCGTCATCGAGGAGAGGGGCGGCCGCTGGGTCATCCCGCATACGGAGGTCGATCCCGCCTACAGGGGACGGGACATCGCCCGCCGCTCTGATCGAGAGAGATCATCGCGGCGGCACGCCGCGAGGCAGGAAGATCGTCCCCGTCTGCTCCTACGCCGCGAAGATGATGCTACGGAGAAAGACGCCCTATCGAGACGTCCTAGAAGCACTGATAAATTCAGCACTTTCTATCTTGACGTATCTTTTCGCCCGCGCTTCGGCGGAAAATCCTCCACATAGCTTTGCTATGCGTCCGGTTTTCCACCTTGTTCGGACAAAAATCTCACGCCAATCTGGCAGACCTCATTTTTATCAGTGATTCCTTAGAATATTATGCTTGACGTTTCATCTCAATATTATGTATATGAGAAAAGTTATTATTATTTTATGCGAATTGATGCAGAAATGTCACGGACACCATCCACACGATAGGGAAACACAGACGGACGATGCCGATTCGCGCGATCCGAGGAGGAATTTTCGATGGAAGAAAACTCTGGTGTCCGCACTCGCGCGGCTCTCGTCGTGGGCGCGGCGAGGAACGACGTTCGCGGCGGCGAATCCGTTCAGCGATGTGCCGCGCGACCACTGGGCGTCACGATGCTGTGACGCGCTCGCCAATGACGGCGTGGTTGAGGGCTAGCGGTGACGGGACGTTCAGCGGCGACCGCAATATCACGCGCTAGCGAGATGGCACAGATGGTCGCCAAGGCGATGGCAAAGGGCGACCTGTCCGCCTCCGACCGTGCACTCGTTGACCGTCTCGCCGCCGAGTTCGCCGACGAGCTGAACAGCCTCGGCGTGCGCGTGTCGAACCTCGAGCGCAACGCCGATATGGTGAAGTGGAACGGCAGGTCGAGTACACCTACACGAGTGAGCGTACGGAGTATCACGTGCATCCTCCGAGCGACAAGGTCGACGACAACAATCTACTGTTCCGTCTGGAGCCGTCCGTCGAGCGTGAATGATCACTGGTCAGCATACGCACGCCTCGATGCCGAGATGAAGGTGAACAAGGACGCGGGCGAGGACGGCGGTGACAAAGTCGAGCTGTGAAATACGCATGGGCACAGGGCGACTATGCGATTTCAAGTCAAACTCGGTAAGATGGAACTGCTCTCGGCAGAGACGGTATGCAAACCGGGTGCGCTCGTCTTCGATCATCACTTCTCAGGTGCAGAGGTGAGCTTTGGCAAGGATCTGCGCGTCAAGCTGCAGGCAGGACGTCTCAGCAAAGATGAGCTGACAGATCCACCGAATTATCAGGGCGCAGAGCTGATGTACAATGGACGTCTCACGGGCGGTATTGCTATTACCACCTCAACTCTGATAACTACCGAGATCTTCACTGGTGGTAAAGACAACGCAGGCATCTGGAGTAGTGAGATGCGGGTTACAGCCTTCGACAGAGAACAGCCCTTCCTCTCGCAGCCTATGCCCGTAACAACAGTCTTGCGATGGACGGAAAATACAAGAAGTCCTATCAGATCAGCTACGACTACAAGGGCGCAAAGCCGGAGGACAAAGGTTCGTGGGGTGCATACGTCTCCTATCGCTACCTTGCAGGTGCTGCCTCAGCGCCACAACAGACGCCATGGGAGCTCGCTAGGGGCGTTGAGATCGGAACAGACTCACCCTGTTCCCGAATGTCGTCCTCTCGGCAGAAAGTATTTCCGCGGCAAGGATCTCAATCCGCGTGTCACGGACGGAAAAGGACAAGGTCTCGAAGCTCTTCGGCCGCGTCGAGTTCTTCTTCTAAACGATTTCCATTCGGTCAACTTCACTATCTGTGAAAGCCTCTCGTCATGACGGGGAGGCTTCTTACGCCTCCCTCGTGACCCGTGCCCCATTCTGCGCTATAACGATAGAAAGGAGATGAACGTAGATCACCCACAAAACAATTCCTCGCCGCGCTCCTCCTCGTCGCGCCCTCCTCCCTGCCGCAGGGGACACTCTCTGCACCGAGCCGCACGAGGCGTATGGCATTGTCGCGGCAGACGACGCGAAAACAGCTCTCACATGCGCGAGAAAATGCGGGCGTTCTATCGCGGCACGGTGGAACGACTCCGCTCCACGCTCCCCGAGGATGGACGGCGGGCACGAGGCGCTCGGCGGTCTTCCGTTGACTGCTATACGCCCGCCCGCGCCGCTCATCCGCGCTCATCCTGCAGCTGCACGGCGGCGGCTATATCATGCGACTCGGCGACGTGCATCAGGCGCTCGCCCTGCGGCAGGGGTGCTGATCGGCGCCTCGGCGGTCTACCGTGTGACTACCGCGTGCGCCCGCCCATCTTTACCCCGCCGCGCTGGAGGATGCCGTTCGCGTCTGCAGAGCCTGCTCGCACGCGGCACGCCCTGTCGGGAACATCACCTCGTCGGAGACTCGGCGGGCGGCAACCTCGCGCTCGCGCTGCCTTGATCTGCGGGCGCACGATCTCCCACAGCCCGGCGTGATCGCGCTCGCCTCGCCCGTGGACGACGATGGAGCACCGTGCGGGCACGGCGCGACGAATGCCGTGCCGACTGCGTCCTCGGCGGGGAACGCCGCTCTACATGCTGCTCAGACGGGCGACTACAGCGGCGGTGCATTCGCGCGCAGTGATCCGCCCTCGCCGCTCTATGCCGACCTCGGTGAACTGCCGCCCCTGCTCATCCGGACGGGCGGCGGCGAGGTGTTCGCACGGAGGACGAGGAGCTCGCGGCGCGTGCGGCGGCGTGCAGCGTCGTGACGCTCACCGTCTACCCCGGGATGCCGCATGACTTTTGCCTGATCTTCCCTGAGGCTCGCAGACAGCGAGCGCGTCTTTGCAGGGAGATCGCGGATTTTGTTGAGAAATATATGAAGGAAGATCGTCCCCGTCTGCTCCTGCGCGGCGAAGATGATGCTGTGTCAGAAAGTAGGGTGCCCCATGAATAAAGCAGTTTTGTCGCGCAGATTTCTGCCGCAGTGGAGGTTTCTCGCGCACATCCCCGGGAGAGATTTTACGCGCTGGCGTTTGACTGCAATACAGAGTATGCAGAGTTTCTTGTCGGGATGAACACAGAGAGGCGTTCCAAAAGACGCTGATGGAATACCAAGAGGGTGGCGCGAGGCGAGTCGCATCCGGATGCGTCTGCCGTCGCAAATCTGCGCTACAATCCGGCGACTGGATGTATACGGATATCGCAGAGGCAGAACTGTTCGACGAAGATGAACTCATCGCACGCTATCAGGACAACATGGAGAAGCAATGCGCCGATATGCGCCGGCTGTGCGAGAAGATTTTAGCGGATTTCCGCCAAACAGATACGTTCCGAAACATACCGCAGAAACAGCGGATTTTTGTCTCGCACTGCATCGACCACGATGGGGATCCTGCCGATGCGCTGGCTCGCCCCCGCCTACGGACGGAGCGGGGCATCGCACGCCGCCTCATCGAGGAGATCATCGATGAGGGCACGGCGCGACGGGAATCATGACCACCCGTCAAACGGGTGGTTTGCACGCCCTATAAGGGGATAATACCGGCCAGCGTCTAAAGGCGCTGGCTTTCACTGTTCAAGCCCATATTGCCCTTGACTCGTCACTGCCCTTAAAAGGGCGGTGGTACTACCTGCTTCCCTTAAAAAGGGTCTTCGTACTCTTTCACGCTCTGAGTTTATCCAAGCGCAATGTCATGCTTTTTCCTGCTCTTGGATATATTTACGTATCGTTGCTTCATTCAACCCAACGGTACTTACGTAATGCCCTTCCGACCAAAGTGCCGATTCCCAAACTTGTATTTCAAGTTGGCGTGTTTTATCAAAAATCATCAAGGCACTTTTTCCTTGAGATATCCCATAAATTGTGATCACTGATTTTCGGTGGGATACTTACCATCATGTGTACATGATCCGGCATAGGTGACCTTCCAGGTATCTCCACACCTTTATATGCACATAGCTGCCTCAGGATATCTCGAATACTCTCCTTGTATTGCCCATATAGATTTCTCCGCCGATATTTCGGGGTGAACACGATATGGTACTTTTGCAGAGCCACACTGGCAATGGGATAAACTGTTTGCTTTCTGTGCCGTTAAGCATCTTTTCCTTCTTTCTACTGGCTTGAACATCCTTAGTATAAGCGGGAAAGATGCTTTTTGTCACTAACTTTTTATCTTCCACCCGCATAGCGGGTGGGTTTTTGTTTCGTTCGCTACGCTCTCTCAACTGGGTCGCGACCCATACAAAAATCATCTTCTCTGCTCCTATGCAGAGAAGATGATGCAGGAAGGACGAATACCGCGATGTGCCGGCACGATCGCCCATCGAATGACCAATAGAAATATGAGGGGATGTACGAAGCTGTCGCTGGTACATCCCCTCATTGATCGTTCGGGAGACACGATTCCCTCGTCGTCTCAGTACGTCGCCCTTCAGACCATCTCCTCAACAGCTGCTTTTTGACATCCGTCACCGACCGACGGTTCAGCCCCTGCTGCACCGCGCACGTAGCGACAGCAACCGCAACGGCGGCAGAGAATTCCTCGATACGCGCAACTGGCGGAATGACCGCCGCCCCTTTTCCTCCGGCGTGAGGAACGCCCCCAGTGCATGAGCGGCGGCCGAGATCATCTCGTCCGTCACTGAGGCGCGCATCGACCGCCATAGCTTCGAGTCCGAGCCCCGGGTAGATGAGCGTTGTTCGCCTGCCCGATCGTGTAGGTCGTCCCGCGATAGGCGACGGGATCACGCGGTACCCCCGTTGCAACCCATTGCGCGGCCATCCGACCAGCGGATGAGATCCTCAGCCGTCGCCTCGGCAAGCTCCGTCGGATTGCTGAGGGGAAGATGATCGGATGCGCGCACCACGTTGCCATCCCGCGCACAATCGTCTCCGTGAATGCCCCCGGCATCGTCGATGTGCCGACGAGGATCGTCGGGCGCACCGCCATCACAGCGGCCGTGAGCGTCGTGAGCGAATCCGCATGGTCGAACTCGCTGCGTTTTCGTGCAAACGGCTTTTGCTCCGGCGTCAAATCTCCCATATCGTCAAAGAGGAGCCCTGCTTGTCCACGAGGTAGAAGCGGCTGTGCGCCTCCTCCTCGCTGAGCCCCTGCTCCACCATCTCGCGGCAGACACGGGCGGCAATGCCCGCCCCCGCCGTGCCCGCGCCGAAGCACATATATCGCTGCTCCGTGAGCTTCTCATTGTTGATCTTCATCGCACCGAGCAGACCCGCGAGTGTGATGATGCCCGTCCCCTGACAGTCGTCGTTGAAGACGGGATAGGTCTTCTGGTACCGGCGCAGAACGGGCGCGGCGTTCGGACGGCCAAAGTCCTCGAAGTGGAGGTAGAGCTGCGGAAAGAGCCGTTCTGCCGTCTGCACAAAGGCATCAATGAAGTCATCGTATGCCTTGCCGCGCACACGTGTGTGACGGTTGCCGAGGTAGAGCGGATCCTGCAGGAGACTCTCGCGGTTCGTCCCGCAGTCGAGCATGACAGGCAGAACCGTGGCGGGATCGATCCCCGCCGCTGCCGTATACACCATGAGGTTTTTCCGACGGCAATATCCGCCCCGTTCGTCCCCCAGTCGCCGATCCCGAGAATTCCCTCGGCATCCGTCGCAACGATGAGTCGGATGGAACGCCCCTGTGCCACCGTACGCAGCGTCTCCTCAATCGCCTCGGGATGGTCGATGGAGAATACGCCGTCTCCTGCGGATTGATAAATTGTTCGCTGTACTGCTCGATGCTCTCGGCGATCACGGGATCGTAGACAATCGGCATGAGCTCGACGATGTGCTGCCGGAACACGTAGTAAAAAAGACGGCGATTCCGATTGAATACATCCATCAGGAAACGTCTCTTTTCGATGCCGGAGGTCTTGTGCTCCATCTCCCGATAGATGCGTGCCGCCTGCTCCTCGATCGTATCGATATGCGGCGGCAGAATTCAACCAGACCATGCGCTTCCCGTTCCTCCTGCGTAAACGCCGTCCCTTTGTTCCGGAACGGATCGTTCAGCAGTTCATACCCCATTTTTCCATAGAAACCTCCATTCCATATCAAAAATACACGGATCGCCCCCTCATCGAACGGACACAACCCATCCCCCTTCTGCTTGGAATATTCGACAAAAGAAATGATTCTCCTTCCCTCTCGCACGACCGCTTGCGGAACTTTGTGTTCGCGGAGGGGAGCACAAGCCCCACCACATATGTGATAGAACCCAATTTTATGGTTTCTTTTGCATGATTATGGGGCGGTACTTGACAGTAATTATATAATGGAGAAAATACTTATCATAGGAAGGGGATCGAATGCGAAAGGCACGATTCAATATCACAGGCATGACCTGTTCGGCGTGCTCGGCGCGGGTCGAGCGCACGGTGGCGAAAAATGGCAGGAACGGCGGATGTCTCCGTCAATCTCTCCAACAAATCGATGAGTCTCGCCTACGACGAGAATGTCACAGAGCCCCGCCGCCATCATCGCGGCGGTGGAGGAGGCGGGCTACGGCGCGAGCGTCAGGGCGCATCCGCTGCGCAGACGGCGCAGACTGCCTCCCCGCCGCTGGGCAGGCAGAAAACGCGGAGGACGATGCGGCGGGCAAGGCCATCCGCGCCATGCGCACGCGGCTCCTCATCTCCATCCTCTTTCTCGTGCCGACCGTCGCCATCTCGATGAGCCATACATTCGCGGCGTGGGGCATCCCCTACGCGCCCGCCTTTATGGATATTTTCTGGGGCGCGGAGAATGCGCTGACCTTTGCGCTCGTACAGTTTCTGCTCATTCTGCCGATCATGTATGTCAACCGTACATACTATGTCAACGGTTTTCGCAGTCTCCTGCACGGGGCGCCGAACATGGACAGCCTCGTCGGCATCGGCTCGATGGCGTCCGCTCTCTTTGGCGCATTTGCGATGCTGCGCATGAGCTACGGTCTGGGGCACGGCGACCTCGCCCTCACCGCGGAGTACGGTACGAATCTCTACTTTTGAGTCGGCGGGCATGATCGTCACCCTCATCACGGTCGGGAAAATATCTGGAGGCACGCGCCAAGGGGCAGACGACGGACGCTCTGCGCTGCGCTGATGAAGCTCGCGCCGCAGGAGGCGACTGTCCTCCTCGACGGGGTGGAGCTGACCGTCCCCGTCGGTGCCCCTCGCCGCTAGTGATACGCCTCGTCGTACGTCCCGGCGCACACGCATCCCTGTCGACGGCACGGTCACGGAGGGTACGACGAGCGTCGATGAGTCCGCCGTCACGGGGAGTCGATGCCCGTCAGCAAGACGGCAGGGGATACGGTCACCTCGGGCACGCAGAACATTGAGGGACGATCCGATTCACCGCGACGCGCGTCGGCGAGGATACGACCATCCGCCAGCTCATCCGTCCTCGTGGACGAGGCGGGCGGGTCAAAGGCGCCGATCGCACGTCTGGCGGATCGCGTCGCAGGGGTATTCGTCCCCGTGGTCATCGCCATCGCGCCTCGCGGGCGGCGTCTGGCTGATGATGGGTGCGAGCCTTGAGTTCGCGTTCTCCATCACGATCTCCATTCTCGTCATCTCCTGCCCGTGTGCGTCGGGCTCGCGACCCTCGTCGCGATCATGGTCGGCTACGGGACGCGGGGCGGCGCACGGCATTCTCATCAAGTCGGGCACGGCACGGGAGACGGCGGGCGGCATCGACACGGTCCTCATGGACAAGACAGGGACGCTCACCGAGGGGCGTCCGCAGCTCACGAGCATCCGCCCCGTCGGCATCACCGCAGATGAGCTGACGGCGCTCGCCGCCGCCCTTGAGACGGGCAGCGAGCACCCCATCGCGGCGGCGATCACGACATACGCGGCGGCGCAGGGGCGAGAACATCCCCGCCGCGACGGACCTTTCACGCCGTATTCGGCAGGGCGTACGCGCCCGCGTGGACGCAGTCGGACTGCGCGGCGGGCACGGCGGCGCTCCTCGCGAGAGCTCGGTATCGTCCTGCCGCCCGCCATCGACGACGGTACGTGCCGAGATGGCGTGGCGCGGCGAGACGGCACTCATCGTCGTCCGTGCGGGACAGATCAGTCGGGCTCCTCGGCGTCCGCGACGCGGAAAAGCCGACGAGCGCGGCGGCGATCGCCCAGATGAAGGCGATGGGGCTCACCCCCGTCATGCCTCACGGGCGACGACGCACGCACGGCGCGCACGATTGCCAATCAGCTCGGCATCACGGAGGTGATTGCCGGTGTCCTGCCGAAGCGATAAGCAGGAGCACGTCAAGAGGCTGCAATCTGAGGGACATCGTGTCGCCATGATCGCGACGGTGTGAATGATGCGCCCGCCCTCGTGCAGGCGGATCTCGGCATCGCCATCGGCGCGGGCACGGATGTCGCCATCGAGAGCGCGCGGACGCTGTCCTCGTGCGGAGCGACCTCCTCGATGCGGTCGAGTGCGATCCGCCTGTCGCGCAGTGTCATGCGCAATATCAAGGAGAACCTCTTCTGGGGCGTTCTTCTACAATGTCATCGGCATCCCGCTCGCGGCGGGCGTGCTCTACCCGCGTTCGGCATCAGCTCTCGCCCATGATCGGGGCGGCGGCGATGA
>BNJS01002257.1_pt1 | contig 28745 bp, 52 predicted proteins | sample 8540461 | NCBI WGS metagenome assembly BNJS01 (sample SAMD00202454, study PRJDB9452) | human saliva metagenome | isolation source: human saliva | place: Japan | reverse complement strand
CAAACCATGTCTATCACAAAAGAACAATTTGAACTATTCAACAAGAATTTCAAAATCATCGAAGAAACAAATGCTTCCTTAACACACGTAGCTGATTTCAATTTCGAAGATATTGATGAATATAAGGATTCACCCGAAAAAGATGATTTTTCTTATGTATACAAATTGGAACCTAGAAGATTCAGAAGTCATGTCATCAAATGGATATTTCATTTATCAAAAAGGTAAATTCCGAAATGTCAAAGAAATTTATGATTTTTGAAGATATTTTTAAACTTTATTGAATCAGAAATGGAACAATATTTATAACTACATGGGAAAGGAAAACAAATTATGTACATCAAAGCATCACAACAAGAACGAGATTTATCAATCTCAGCAATTTACAACGAACATCAACTAATTTCAGCAATTAAACAAATTGCTACTGAAATCTTAGATGGTATCATGATGCACGAATTATCAATAGATGATAATCCAGAAAACATCATTATCAACTTGAACCGTATGTTCAACCCAGAAGATGACTCACCAGAAGAAAATGCAGCTCGTTTAAATTTTCTTATTGAAAATACTAAAGATGTATTAAAAGAAATCAATAATGATAAAGAAATTGACATTTCGGGATACACCACCCCCAATTACAATTTAACATTAAGTTTAACAATTCCAAATTCAAAATATTACTTATCAGCTTACTCAAATATTGATGATGATATGCTTTGGGACGAACTAATTGAGTGGGTCGAAGACCAAGACCCATCTGAAAAGAAAGGAAACTAAACATGTACATCAGCGCAATGCAAATCGAACGTGATATCAAAATTTATAAACATAATCATGTACAAGACTCAATCAAAAATACTGCTGAATTGATTTTAGAACAATTAAAAAAATATCTTCATCTAAAACCAAATGAGGAATTTGATACTTCTGAAGTAACATCAGAATTGTTATTTGCATCAGAAGACGAAGGCGATATTGAAAACGCCCAAAAATTACAATTTTTGATTGATAACGTAGACAAAATCATCGAAAAATTAGAACCTAAACAAGAATTTAGGATTTACACGTATGATGATCCATCATATCAGATTGAAATTTCGAAAGATACTCAAGGAAAAATCAGAGTCTCATCTTACTCAAACCTTGAAGACAACAACTTCTGGGACGAAGTTATTGGATGGATTGAATGAGGTGAAGATCAATGTATGTACACATTAAAAATTACGATTTTGATATAACTATTGAATCAATCAAAAAAGAAACAACAGTTAAAAACTAAAAATAATTGAACTATTAACTATATTTAGTGAAGAAATTGAAAGATCAAAAAGCGTTCCATGAAACAAACAAAAAAATCAATTTAAAAACAAAATTTGGACAATCGAAGAGTTAGTTAAAACTAATGAATTAAAAAAAGTCATGAAGAAACTAAAAAGCAAAATTGATTATATTATTTCTAATTACGATGACTTCATGACTAATCTAAAAAGAATCACAGAATATTCAGATTAGTATGTTTGATTTTTGATTTCAATTATTTTTTTACAAATTCGTTATTGGAAAAAAATGAAAATAAACCTTATGTTAATTTGGTTTCAGAAGAAGATGATTACCCATATTCTGAAATCATTCAATGGATTGAATAGAAAGGTTCACTATAATGCTAAGAAAAAGAACTAAAAAAATAATTTGAACATCATCTTATCTGTAATCATAATGCTTGCAGCAACATTCAGTTACGTATTTGCTCGTCCAGATAACATTTCTGAAGACACACGTTTTTCTAGCTAGTTTGATTTTCAATCTAGCTTTAGGTATTACAAACCTAATTCTAGGTTTATACTACAATCTTTCAAAGAAAATCGACGAAAAATAACAAGCCCCTCAGGCTTGTTATTTTTTCTCTAATAAAAACTAGCAACTTGCTAGTCGAATAAAATTAAGTTATAATGTTAAATAGAGGTGAAAAAAATGAAAATCATAATTCAACCAAAACAGCATCACGAGTCAAAAATGACTCCTGACGAATTGCAAGAACATTTGAAGATGTGCCGAAGCGGTGCTTCTGCAACAAAAAACGGTAAACGTTACATCAGAAAACCAAAACATAACAAACGTCTCAGCTATTGCTGAGATTTTTTTTTACAAAAAAAGAACTTCACTTTCGTGAAGTCCTTCAAATAATACAGAAAGGAAGTATTTCAGTACCTATATAATAAGTATAATACAAACCTATCCAAATGTCAAAACAAAAAAGAACCTTGAAAATCAAGATCCCCTTTTGGTTTTAAACACCATCTAAATATCTTATCCTTGACGAACAAGGTTTTCGACTAAAACTATTATATCATAATTCATATAAACAGTCAACACCTATCTTAAACATAATGCGCCACAAATGCTTCATACATTTTATCATCAAAATAAGTTTGAATAATCTCCACAATAGAGTTCTTCATAGCAATCATACCTGTAAACAAGGACCTATACATTTCATTTTCCTCAACATATTTTCTCAAATAAACATCTTGTTCATCTTGTGTAGACATAATAAACCCGACTAACGCTCCGTCTGTTAAATCTTTTATAAAATTAAGAATGATGCTAAATTCAAGACTGTCAGTCTCTTTATATTGTGTATAAAAATCATATAACAACCACAATTTAACATTCTTGTCTAATAAGGCTTCATCCATCAAGACCATAAACTCTTTGACATCGGATAGTTCACGCATTTCGTCTAATTTATTTCTAGTTATTTTTTTGACCAAATCTCCACTCAGGACAAGTCCTTCTTTACTTTGTACAAATGTTTTAGCGTCGGATACATGATCAATATTAATAATAAATCGAATACCTTGCATTAAACCAACTACAAATAATAAATCAAAATCTACATTTACTAACGCCAACTTTTTCAGTTCGTCTAAGTTATCAATAAAGAAATATCTAATGCTAGGTTGAAAAGAACCATCTACTAAAAATCTTTCAGACGCATAATTAAATAACATTTGGGCGCTATAAATTTCTGTAATTTGGTTATAATCAGGTCGTACTTCTTTTAGTAATCTTGCAAATAGATCACCTTTTAGAAAATAATGCGTCGGATAATTAAATGGATCATAACCTGATTCAGAATAAGAAGTTAAGGATTCAATCATATGGTAAGGCATATTTTCTAGGTTTGAAAAACCATTTTTATAGTTTTTAATGTCGATAGCGGAATATCTGTCACACTACTAACATCCATGATATCTCCCTTTAGGAGTTCTTCAATCGATTCTCTTGTTAAGAGACTTTTATAATTATAATTCATAATTATTACCATCTTTCTTTTGTTTTATATTCATATATTATATATAGCATACAATTAACTTAAAGTCAATCAATTTTATAGATTAGATTTAATCATAAATCTAATCTTTCTTTTGGCGATAGTTCATCTGGGTTTTATTATTGAAAGGAGATATGGTTTTTTAGCATTCTTGCAGACTTAAGATCAGTTGCTGGTGTAGCTCGGTTTTTGAATTTGTAAGCAAATTAGGCTATAATTGCTGTCAGCAATTTCGGTTTTAGTTTTGTTAAGAATGTTGTATGAGGTATTCTATCAGACATGGGTAGCTGTTAGCAACTCGGAATAGGCTTTATGAAAATTGAGGTTGAGGTAGACTCTAGGTATGAGAATAAATCTTGAAATCTAATTTCATAGACTCAGAAATTCGATACTAAAGTTGCAATGACTCAGCTTAGAACACGAAAATTATATAGAAACCCTAAAGTTAAGGGTCAAAGGAGGAAAATCCTTGTCAACTAACGTCATTATTCACTGAGTCGCACTGTGTGCCCGTGGGCAGTCATGCCCTAGCAAAGGTAAGCGTGAGCTGTCTCCTATTGATGACCATGGTAAAGACCAATGATGGTAACCAGTTGGTAGACCATCAAACCAAAAGCTGTTACAAGATGCTAAGTCAATAGGATATTTCGTTGTCAGTGAGATCGAATTGGTTTCAGTTGAGCTGTTAACTCAGGTTCTTACGAAAAGATAGTGAACCGTTTACTGACAGATGTTATTATCTAATAACGGTGGTGTGACTTTGCTTGAAGGATTCACATGGCGTATTTCAAAGGTGACGCTAATTTGCTCCAGCAGAACCTGTGATTGACAGGCGCCAATCTCAGAACCAGAGATTTGCCATTCCTAATAGACTAAAGCCTGGCAATTTGCTGAAACTTATAAAAGTCAAATGACACCAAGAATTATACCTATTTCCGTACAAAATTGTATCAAATTATAATTATTGACGAAATTTATACAATCGAAATCATCTGAAACTTAATTACTACTGCTATATGACAAAATTACGATTTCCTGTCTTTCAAAATACAAAAAAAAATCTAGATGATTTTAAACCTAATTAATTTCAAAATACTTCTATACCATATCAAGATTCAGCTGAAATAACAGATCAAAATGTGATGATTTGACATTTCCGGCAGATACAACAGTATTCTGATTACAGAAAATGCAACCTTGATTCAATCTATCAGAAAAATATTTCCCAAAAAAACATTTTCTTGTCTATATCATGAAGTAATTGATCTTGATTCCATTAGATTATTATTTTCAATCAATAATCATGATTATATTCGTGAACATGATTATGAATATAGTGATGAATATGTTATCGATGAAATTAAATATTATCTAAATTCAATCAAAGAATAATTGACACATTTCATATTTTTTTGGTAAAATTATTTTTAGAATATCAGAATATTGAAGCTGTGACGGTTCTGACAGCTTTGAAATCAAAAAGTAACCGAACTGCATGATACGTGTGAGCGGTACTGACACGTTTGCCAAATAAAAATAACCGCTCTGATATTCACCACCACTATTTCGGAATGTCTTTATAGATTATTTTGAGGGAATAATAGATAAAGCCTTACATTTGTAAGGTTTTTCTTTAATATTGAGGAACTATTATGAATAAAAAAATCTACACACAAGAATTAAAAAACGCACTACTCAAAGTCTCTGACAACAAATTACAAACAGACATCGCCCAAAAAGTTGCTGAAGAGTATGTCAAACAGTTAGATTTCAACGACCACGCGCTCATGCGCGTCGGTGTCACGTCTGTTGCAAAAGATTTGATTGTACATATCAAATCTAATCACTTTTTAAAATAGGAGATTAATCATGCGCCCAAACTACTTTTTCAACAATCTTGATGACTTGGTGAATCATATTCTTACTAAATTCCCAGACGAACCATGGGTTTTGCGTCTAAATTTGACGCTTTATTTCTTGTTTGTAACATATGCAGCTGCATATAATCCGAAAGATGATACTAATTTCGATTTAGAAACTCAACCTAAATTTATCGCTGATTTGACATTCACAGCTGACAAATACGGACCACAAGACTACTCAGTCAAAGAAAAATTAAAAAACGAATACTATCAACCTAAAGAATATTCATTTCAAAATAATCAAGTTGACCAAAACGTAAAACATTTTATCGACAATATTTTAGAACAACTAAAAGATATAGATGACTTCTCTCTAGTTGATAGAGCACACCAAGATGATGCTTGGCAAAATGCTTATACTAATAGCGCATCTAAAATCATGTCTAGACATCAAATGATTTTGGATTATCAAGATTAAAACCATGCATACGCACGGTTTTTTAGGTTTTTTATTATGACTGAACCTAATTTTGATGTGAAAATTTCACATCGATTTTAGGTTTGTTTAAATAATCATTTTCGGGGGTGTTGTTTATGTTCCAAACTATGGTTCCTGGTGTTGTTTCTATTTCTTTGACTGGTCATCGTCCTGACAAATTGGCTGGTTACAATTTGAATGACCCATTTTATGACCGTTTGCGTCGTCGTTTGATTCGTATCATCGAGCGTTCGCTAGATAATTACGAACAAGTTGAATGCCATTCAGGAATGGCTTTGGGAGCGGACACAGTTTGGGCTCAAGCCATTGTCCACTGCCAACAAAAATACGGTCGCGACCGTATTCGCTTTGTCACTGATATCCCAGACGAGAAGCAATCTTCTCGTTGGATTAACCAAATTGACCGTGACCGTTGGAAAGAGCTCGTTGACCAAGCTGACGAAATTCGTCAGTATGCTCACCAAAATGTCGGTAAGAGCTACGCTTACATCCTTAATCAACGCAACATTGGTATGATTAAGGCTTGCGACATTTTGATTGCTGTTTACAACGGTGACGCGACTGGTGGCACAGCCAATGGTGTCCGCGACGGAATCCGTATGAACAAGTTCATCTGCTACATTCGCCCTGATTCCGTCTAAAAAGACCTCGTAAGAGGTCTTTTTTTTTCATTCACAAAATAACCTTTTTGGTTCACACCAAACGATTCAAGTTTGTGAAAATATCAAGAAAATAGAGGTATCAATATGATTTTATTAAACACTAAATCTATTTTAGATTGTGACGAAGAAGAAACAGAACTCCATTTCAAAGAAATTGAAGATCTGTTTGAAAAATTATCAACTGACAATAATTTATATAACGTTGAAGTTACTTATTTGGATCCATACCAAAAAGAACACAAACCAACTAAAAACGTCCAAATGACAATGTCTGAAATTGAAGACTTCATTCAAAATTTTGACATCAAAAATGGTGCCGATATTTACAATGATCAAAAAAATATTGTAATCAAATTATATGGTCAGACATATCAATATAAAGGTAAAGACTACATCAACACCACTCAACTATATAAAAGAAAGGAATTTTAAACATGTCTATCACACTATTTCCAGATCAAGAATACCTCGTTCAAGAAGCACTAAAATTAACAGATAACGCTAAAAAACATAAAAATGTTCTTATTACCAGTCCATCAGGTTCAGGAAAAACCTTTATTATCGCTGAACTTATTCATCGATTACTAAATTTAGGTTTTAAACAAGAAGAAATTCTAGTTATTTCTCCCACTTACGAAATTTCTGAACAGATTTACAATCGTATCAATTTAGCACTAGATAAATTGAACAACAATGTATTGATTCTAGGTTCAGTCCTCACTTCCCGTCTAGATGACGATGAAGAAACTAAATTACCAATTAAAATCATCATTGTCGATGAAGCTCACCATACCGAAGCAAATACCTATAAGAAAACAATCGCTAATTTCCCAAATGCTATCGTTTTTGGTTTCACAGCTACTCCTATGCGTAATGATGACAAAGAATTATCAGACACCTATGACCACATGTTATCTGGTCTTAGTATTTCTGAACTAATAAAAGCGAAACGCTTATCTGATTATGAATACATCTTACCAAAAACAGAAGATATGCCAATCGTATCTAAGTACCTCAATTTAGATAGCACCGTTTTTGCGTCTCAACACAAAAAAGCTAAACTAGAACGTAAAATTTATGCTCAGATTGTTGACACTTGGATTGAAAACGCATCTGAGCGTCAAACCATTCTTTTTGCTCCTTCTATCGAAGAATCAAAATTGATTGCTGACGAATTCAAGATGTTTGGTATCAAAGCTGAACACGTCGATGGGTCTGTCATGGATATGGAAGAACGTTCCAATATCATTGAACGTTTTCGAAAAGATAAGATTCAGGTCCTATGTAACTACGGTCTTGTATCTGAAGGATTTGACGTACCTGAAGCGTCTTGTGTGGTTCTAGCACGTCCAACAAATTCCGTGATTCTACATCTTCAACAATGTTTTAGAGCTATGCGTGTCGGCAAAGACTTTAACCAGAAAGCGATTATTATTGACCATGTCAACAATATCTCACGCTTTGGTGATTTAAAAATCAACCGAGGTTGGTCACTAACTATGGATGAAGCACAAAAAGCCTTGGCAAGAACAGGTAAAGACACTCGAAGCAAGAAAAAAGCTAAAAACTATGATGTCGATTACCTGTCTATCACAGACGCTGAAATGATTGCGCTTGCTAATGTCACAAGCCCATTTTTCGATGAAGCAGTAGAAAAAGCTCTCAAATTACCAAAAAAATCCGAAATTGATAAAATTAATGGATTCAGAGAATTTGCTAAAATTCAAAAAAAATACCACATTCAATCACCTAAAGGCGCACCATCTTGGGCTTGTATGATGGCAATCCATTTTGGATACGCGACAGATAATATGATTGAAGCTGTTGCAAGTTGAAAAAGGAATACAAAAATGAACAGAAAATATATCGAAACCATTACATTTGACGAAATTATTAAGCAAGCTTTGGAGAAAAAGGAAGAAATTGCTCAAAATTTCCTTCAAAAAATTGAAGATTATAAACGAGAATATTCATATTATACTTTGATTGTTGACTTTATACAAGACAGTCAAGGTCACTACCTAAATTTCATTGTAGATAATGAATCTGACAACGGATATGTAATGGGATTTAATCTTAAATTAATGACCTTCCACACAGAAGACTACAGTGAAGAAGACATCACTGAAAAAAATTAATTATTGATTTGTTAGAAAAAGAATTACAAAAAAACTTGAATTAATGACAAAAACCAAAAAGAAATCTATATTCCAACTGACAATACTAAAAAAATTAATCATTCACCTATTGCAAGAAGAATTGCATAATCGAAAACAATTTACTGAAAAATAAAAAGGAATTAAGCAACATGCAAACATTCACAAAAAAATCTATTAAGAAAGAACTACTATCAAAACTCGAACCAAATCAAGAGTTCACCTTAAATGACGCTTATAAAGCTGTTACATCAACAGACAAAAAACATTCCATTCGTGCCCGAATTTACGAAGGTGTTGATAAAGGTTTGTTTATCAAGGTATCAAAAGGTGTCTACAAAATGGTCGACAAGGACGATAATAGCGTCCTTCTTGTCCAAGGTGATGGTCGAGACTTGTCTATGTTAAAAGATGAATCCATCGACTGCATCATCACGGATCATCCATATTCTGACAGCAAATCAAACAAAGGTGGAAACCGAGCATTTGCTGAATACAATACCTTTAACTATACTGAAAAAGATTTTGCAGAAAAATTCCGAGTCCTAAAAGACGGTGCATTCTTAGTTGAGTTCTTTGCAGAAGAAAATAGCAACAATTTTGACTATATTTATTCTTGCAAAAAATTGGCACAAAAAGTTGGGTTCCAATATTATTCAACCGTCAATTGGAAGAAAGGAAATTTCGTATCAAATACTGGGCGCAAAGCTAAAAATCATGAACAAATGGTATTCTTCACAAAAGGTGACGCAAGATCACTCAAACTAGATGCTAAAAAGAATTTAGCTGAAGCTAAAGCCCAACATATTGATACAAAAGGATTGACTTCACAAGACGTTGCAGACAAGCTAACCGAAATTGGTGCCACAGTGCATTACATGAAAGGTACTAACAAAATGCTCCCCACTGTGTTCGATGTCGAAAAAACTCCGAAAAAAGAACAAATTCACCAAGCTGAGAAGCCTCTTGGGCTGTTTGAACAACTTTTAGAATATATTACACTCCCTAATGAGCTTGTATTGGACCAATTTACAGGTTCAGCAAATATCGGAAAAGCTTGTCTAAACAAAAATCGAAACGCACTTCTAATTGAAGCTGATTCTGAAACATATCAAAAAGCAGCTAAAGCTTTGGAAGAATTTGTGGCTTAGAAAGGATTAGAAATGAAGTTAATTACAGATGAATAAATTAAAGATGCTATTGATTATTTTTTTCAGATAAAGTATCAAATAACTCTATATTAAAATATCTAATCAAAAACACAAGTTTTGTCAATTTATGATATGAACCCAGATTATGATCCTTTTGATATTAAATATTCAAAAAGAAAATAAAAGCATATTATAATGATTTCATAATAACGTAATCAAGGAGACACCTTATTTTTAATGAGGTGAGGAATCGATTTCTTTCTTTAAATTTTTAATTTTTTTGTGTTTTAACAACGTTTTGTCTTGACTTCAAAAATTAGTTATGGTATAATTTATTTATGAAATAACTAATAGAAAGGAGTTTAGACATGGAAACAATTGAGATTAGTCGTACGATTAAATCACGTATCATTTTTCAAAATAGTTATGATATTTCTAAAATGGTTGATTCCCAAGAAGCTTTTAGACAAGGTTGTAATTTCGTATCCGAATACATGTTTGATAACGGTTTTCCGATGAATACAACAACTTTAGTAAAACTTCTTTATAACGACTTACGTTCTAAATTTGGTTTAAAGTCACAAATGGCTCAATCCTGTGTTCGTACCGTAATTGCTAGATACCGTAGTCGTCAAACCCAATTACGAAAACAACGTGTTTGGGATGGTTATAAAAAAGACAATCATGGTAACGAAGTTAAAAACTATGTGAATAAAGATTTAGAATTCTTGTGGGAACCAATTGAATTTAAACGTCCACAACTTGATTTGGTTCGTAACCGTGATTATTCACATAAGGACGATAATACAATGTCTTTGAATACGATTCATGGACGTGTGATTGTAAATCCTGTTTTTAAAGGTTGGGAAGAATACTTTGATGGTTCTTGGACTTTAGGTACTGCAAAGGTTTTGAAATCTGGTAAACATTGGTATTTACATATCGCTGTTACCAAGGAAGTTGAAGAACCAGAATTTAAACCGTCTCACGTAGTGGGAATTGACCGTGGTTTAAGACAATTGTTAACCATTTATGACGAAAAGGGTCAAACTACATTTGTTAATGGTAAAGCGATTTTGCAAAAACGTAGACATTATAAACGTTTACGTTCACAGTTACAATCTAAAAATACCAGGTCAGCTAAACGTAGATTAGAACCTATTGGTCAACGAGAATCCCGTTGGATGAGCGATGTAAACCATTGTTTATCTAAGACACTCGTTAACCATTACGGTAGTGGTACAATCTTTACTTTAGAAGATTTAACAAATGTAACCTTTAATACTGTTTCAAAGCGTGCTGAGAAACATCGTTATGAACATTATTCATGGGCTTTTTATGATTTTGAACAAAAGTTAAATTATAAAGCATTTGATAACGGTTCACAAATAGTTAGTTGTGATGCTCACTATACTAGTCAACGTTGTCCGAAATGTGGATACATTGATTCAAAAAATCGTAATAAAAACAAACATGAATTTTGTTGTAAAGCTTGTTCTTATAAGACAAATGATGATCGTGCAGCTGCTATGAATATTCAATTCTTAGGTACTCTTTATAACAGTGGAAATCCAAAACCTGCTTTTGAAAAATTAGATAAACTAAATTAATGTAATGAATCTCATATGGTTCGTTATTGGGTAGTTGTCAACCTGCCCTTGTGTAAACTTGTTTTTAAGTCATAGGAGTTGTTAAAACGTTTGTACTAGATGAGAGTTTACAAGCCACCTACTTTAGTTGGTGGTAGTTGACTTACATTGACCCTAATAAAGTTTATATCTATCCAGAAACAACAAATCGATTATATTATAATGATTTTCATGAAGTCAACAACATTCGATTTTATATTTACGAAAAATAATGAAACAATAACAATTGAAGGTGGTATTAATTTACATTTGGAAATGTCAAAAACCACCTCAAATCAAAATCAATGATGATATCAAATTTGAATATCCAAAAGAAGAATTAGAATATTTTAGAAGACATCATCAATATTTAGATTGGCATCAAGATATGGTCACAACTGTTAATAATTTAAATGAAGTCATCGATATTCTAGTTCTTACGATGGAAAAAAATTGCACGAATTATAAACTAAATTTAGAAAGGAAATTTGAAATGTCAAATATTATAAAAAGCATGTCAGAAACAGCATACCTATATTGGTTATTAGGTATGCCTTTAATTCTAGTTATATCACATCTAACATTCAAATACCTAGATTTCAAAACATCAAAAAAACTGAACCTAAAAAAATCTTCCAAAAACGATATAAACTTAATAAAGTTATCATCATATCTTTTCTTATTACATTTATTGTTTTATTTCTTATCTTACCCAGTTTATTCAACATATATACGTCATGATTTTAAAAAAATGAAATATCATGGTTCAAAAAAAGATGAAGAAATCACATTTATCAGTCACAATCCAATTTTAAAAATCAAAAAAACTTTCAAAATTGAAGTTGAAAAAAACCATTTTATTTCATATTAAATAATAATGATATTACAATCATAAAAATTAGAAAAAAATATGAGTTAGAACCAATTGAAAAAAATTGTTGAAAAATCAAGATGATTTTTTTATCCATCGCCAATAGATATCATTCATTATCTAGAAAAATAGAAATAAATAAAAAAATTAAACAATGCACAAACAAATTTTAAAAGCTTTAAAAAAATTTTTGTAACTTAGAAAGGAAATCTGAATGTCTTATTCAACACTTTATGGAGTGAACTCCAAAAAAACAAACTCATTGAACTAAAAAAACATATCAAAACAGTCACTTGGCTTGTTTTCCTGCATGGAATTATTTTGAAAAATATTTCGGAGAATACACAAGTTTATCAAAACCTAAATGCTGGGATTTGGATAAAAAAGATATGGACAATCCGTCAGAATATATGGTATTATTATCTACTTTTGATGGTTATATCTTCAAAAGAGAAAACTTAACTGATATTATTTCTTTACTAAAAGAACAAAAAGAAGCTATTCCTACACTGTCAAGATTGAAGATGTTTGAAGATGCTTTATCAAATGATTCATATGATTGGTTCTTCATCACTGCTACTTCTCTTGCCGATTACGAAGATTTTATGACTTACCCTGACGAAGAAGATTTAGAAGAAGTTTCCCCACCCACCCTTACAGATGAAGTCTGGGACCTTTGGGAAGCGTATCAAGAATCTTAAAAGGATATCTAAAGATTTAAAGGTTGCGCTACGCGCAACCGATTTTTTTTGTAGTAAAATAATCTAGACAAAAAGACCAAAACATGTTATAGTTATACGCAGAAAGGAATCTAACGTCATGTCAAAAACACTTCAATCAAAAACACTCAAAAAACAAAAAACTTTAAAAGAACTACATGAAGAAGCTACAAAAGACCTTGAGTATATTGAACTTCCATTACATGATACTCCCACTTTCGTATCTGAAACATACGAAGAATGGTTAGAGGAAATGGAATATGAAGAAAGTCTTCTAACACCAGAACAAAAAGAAGAAGCTAAAAAACGTGAACAAAGATTTTGGAAAATCATGAAACAGCTTCATCCTGATAAATTTAAAGAGGTGAACCTCTAATGACTCTTAAAAGATACGATGTGGTTTACACAATGATACCATTTTCAACAGATGAAGACAGAGAAAATGGTCATAAAACTTTAAATTCCTATAGATTAATGGAAGCTCAAATGAGTGGTCAATACAAAGAAAGACCTTGTATTGTAATGGGTAGAAGTCCAAAATCAGGCAACATAGTTCTAGCTGAAATAAGATCAAATCGAAATAAAGGTTTTAGATCCATGCTCAATGATCCAGCTGAAGCGGGTATTGATCATGAGTCTTCTATTTTGACAAGTGAAGATCAGCTAATTCATGTAGACGATGATATATCACCATCACTAGAATCTTCAAAATGTGGTCATTTATCTAACAAAGATATCGCTAGATTTGAAATCCTTCATGGAAATAAATAATTATGGTAAACATACTCAACCAACTAATCAGAGACATCATGAGACTCTTGAAGAACGTGAACGTCGTATTGAAAGAGAACTCGATGAACAATTGGCTAATATAGAATCTACACCTAAATCAGAACCAACAGATGAAGAACTCCTAACCAAATTAGAAACTGCTGAATCTGAATTGAATAGTCCTAGTGACCATGAAAATAATTACGAAAGGTGATTACAAATGCAAAAAATACTTTGTGAACATTGTTTAGAAGAAATACCTTACAATATTGTTGAAGAAGATATCACAACCAAAATTAAAGGGATCCCTGTCACATATCAAGGTAAGCGAGCTTACTGTGAAAAATGTGGGAATCAAACTTTTGTTAATGATATCCTTGAATACAACAAACAAAAATGTTATGCCGTATTTTCAAAAATGTCAGAAAAAAAATTAAATATCCCAGAATACAAATTGGAAGATTTGCTAGACGGTTTTGAAGGTTATCAGAACCATCTTGAATGGGAAAATATCCCACCAGTTGGAAGAGAAATCTAGGACCGAAGGTCCTAGATTTTTTAAATATTTAGAAAGGAAAATAAATGCAAAATCTAGTATCCAATCTTACACAATTTAGTAATTACCAAATAATCTTTTATGTCAATTGCACTCATTACAGGCTTCTTTTTATTTGTTGTAACAGCTACAATCAGGTCAACAATCATCAGTTCAATCGTAGCTTTAACAGTTGCATTTCTAACAATAATGTTATACATAGGTTTTTCAAATCAACAAAACGATGCAGTTAAAAAAACCATGAATACACAGCTATCAGAAATGAACAAACACTTGAAATTGAAAGCAAAAAGTGATATGATTAAATCTCATAAATTTAAAAATTGATTCAGAAGATCATGACCATATTTATATCAAAACGTCAAGTTTATTTGGTACAACAAATTATATCATTGACAAATCTGATATTGATAAAGAATATTATCAATGTCAACTAAGGAGATAAAAAAATGAAATCAAAACAACTAGACAAAGAAATCATTGGATTCACTAAAAAAATTATTTAACTCATATCGAAAAAAATATCAAAATTATCTATCTGACAATAAATCTCTATACTTTTCTTTTAACGAAATCAATAAATTGTTAAAAAAATTGCAATCGAAATTGTTGAAAGAAAAATCAAATCGAGCTTAAATGACATAAAAACACCACCTCATGAGGTGGTGTTTTTTTTTAATCAAATTCATTTTGAACTAATTTTTGAATAATATCTAATTTTACCATCTGCGCAAAAATTTGACATATTTACCTTTCTTTGTTTTGAAATCAAGAACATAAAAAAATCCATTTACCACCGACACCATTAATATGCATATAATCTTCAGAATATTTAGAATCAAACATTTCATCAAAAACCAATTCACTATAATTACAATAGGTTTTTTTGTAATAAATCTCAATATTTCTAAAACAGATTTTTGTTGATAATTCAGGAATAATCAACCTAGACAAAAATAGAATTAGCCAAAAAAATTTAACACCAACTGAACTATAATTCTGAACATCTGATACTTCCAAAATTTCACCATGTTCACCAAAAAAACCCTATAAATGTGGCATTCACCTGTAGAAGATAATCCTGAAACTATAAAATCACAACCAAGACGACCAAATTCATATTTATCTGAACACCATAATTCACATACCAAAATAACTTGGAAATTGTTTGATATTGAACATTTCAGGTGAACTTTCATAAAGATCATCAAAAAAATCATTAAATTCATAAATTTGTTTCTTATCTTCTTTAAGATAAATTGAAGAACCAGAAATACTAATGACAATATCATTATAAAAAGATTTAACTTCATCATTCAAAAAAATTTAACAAATTCGACAGAACCATCACGATATTTATTAGTAAGACTAGACCTACCATCTGAACAAACAATTAAAGCATCTTTATTAGCTACATGCATACAAAGCGTCATGAAATAAACCTCAAAAATAGTATTAATATTTTACATTATACCAAATTTCAGATATTATATCAAATAATATCAAGCGCGTCGGGCAAAACCCGACAAGCGCTTCTTTTGGTTGCTATCAAGCAACCGATTTTTATTCCGTAATAAGAATACAGGAGACAAAATTATGGCAACAGCATTAATTACAGACATTCAAACAGGACAAACTTTCAAAACATCCTATTTTACAAAAAACCAAATCGCTGATGTTACAAAACTTTCAAACAACGTTTTCAAAGTAAAATATGTTACAATGGTTCCATCAGTAATTCAAGGGGAATACACAGCTTATGAACAAGAAGATATCATTGAGCTAGATTGGAAGCAACAAGCTTACATCAAACAAGCTCAAATCACAGATATTGAAAACCAAGATTTACTATTTTTCGTTTAGAAATAATTTAGAGGTTAGAAATATGTCAAATCAAAATTTTTCAACAACATCTTTATTGAAATTAGTTCTAGATATTGAACAAAAAAATATCCAAATTGTCATAAAAAAACAAATACTTTGATTTAAATAAACTTGAAGACATTACAAATGATTCTCAAGCCTTCAATAGTAAACAACGTCATATAGTATGGTTAAAATATGAACAAAATTCATCAAATCAAGATATTGCACAAAAACTCAATATTGATATCAAAGACCTTGAAGAAGAAATCGAAATTATCTTATTGATTTTAAACATTATGAGTGCTGAATATCGAAAAATAAAAGAATCAATTGCAATATCAAAAGAAACATATATCAAATTTTAAAAGAAAGGAAAACCATGCACTACGATTACTCAAAATTAAAAAACCCTCAAGTTTTAGATGTCATTGAAGTTCACTTCAAAACTCGTGAAATGACCGTTTTAGAAGGCAATGAAACAGTCACCATTTACATCGAAAATGGACCAATCTTCATCATTGATAATGGAGAAGTCCTTTATTATTCTGGAATCAAACGTATGACCCCAGAAAACATGAACAAATTGGTTGCAGTTGCTAATAAATTGCAATCAACCCTTACACTTGAATGTCCAATTTTGGACTAGAAAGGTCAAACTAATATGTTTTACAACACAATCCAAGAACTAGATGCACTACTCACTCAACATTTCCAAAATAAAGAACCTTACAGCTTAGAACATAAACTTGTGACAGATGAAGTTATGCAAATCACTATTAAAAATGGTGATGAAATTGTATATGACAAAGTTATTGACGCTGAATACCCAGACGTAATACCAATTACAGACGATAAAGCTCTAAAAGATTGGTTCTACGACCAATGGTGGGAATACAAACAACAATCAAAACAACTGCCATCTGTAGAAGGTGATGACATCACATTAGGTGATAAAGTATTCGTTACAGACCCTTGTTACGAACCAGACATTTGGTGCCAAGCCTTGTTAGAAAATGTCAAACCAGGAACATGGCATACTGAAATGGATAGAGTTCATGATGGTATTTGGGGTACTCGTGTCAGTACACTAACTATTTGGCATTCAGATTTTGACAAACCAAATGACTTTCAAGAAACTGACGAATGCATTGGTGTCGACTCAGGACAAGCTGGTGTTGTTGATTATAACTACTTCATCCAACTTAACAATGACGAGTCTACTAAAGAAAATTGGTATGATGACATTGAAACATTCATTCAAATTCGAAAACCATTAACACCCGCTATGCTTTACAAATTAGAAAAATTCAAAGCAATTCGACTAAAAATGTCAGAACACTTAGAAAACAAACAGATGGATCAATTCCAAGAACTTTACAGACAAAGTCTAAATTTAGAATATAAGTATGGCTTCACACCTCGAACCATCATTGATTCAAAAAAAGATGGATTAGAACACCAAATTTGGACTGATGACAAATCTGCAATCACTTCAACAGGTTATGGTGATGGTTCATACGATTGTTCTATTGCAAAAAACGGTGACCAAATTATAGGGATTAAAATCACTTATATTTCCGACGAAGAAGACGAAGATTAAAAAAGGTTGAAAATATGCATAGAGTTAAATATTTCCAAAAATGGTCAATGACTGAAATTGAATCCGAAATAAATGATTTCATTAGATACCATGAACATACTGTTAAAATCATCGACATTGCAATCACAGTTAAAGAAAACTTATTGTACGAAGCACTCATAGCATACGAAATCAACTAAAAATAGGTATTAAACATGCAAAAAATCAAATTTCATTCAGATTATATCGACCAAATTCCAAGTCAACTCCAAACACAAAACATGTTTGATTTGTACAATTATTTTTATGATTTACAAACAAAAAATCGTCCTCAAAATTTCAAGAACCTTGAAATTCAAAACAGTGTTAATCTAAATAGGATTAACAGACTAGGTTTCATTGTAAAAGATAATTATACACTCTCACCTCTCACTAAAGATGACGGTGCTGTAACCATCTTTTTCAGTACAGATAGCGATTACAAACAATTGTGTCTGAAATATAATCATGAAACAAAAACAATTGATAACCCATACAAAATTGAAACAAAAAAATCTTGTTTAAATATATGAATCAAATGGATTATCAAGCGTTAGAGTTTACAAAAAAATATGACGATTTAAATGTATTCTTCTACAAAAATTCTAACATCACACCTGAACTCATTGAACTAAGGGAATATCTCAAAGAAAACAATTTTGAATATATGAGACTATGTGGTTCCAACAATCCATATCCTGAATTTGACGCATTTGATTGGAGCATCTTTGTTGATTATAAAATCAATACTAGCTCAACCCATAAACGTCTCTATGGGTACGAAATCCAAGAACCACTAAAATCCAAATTAAAAGCAATTCCAATGCACATTCTTCGTTCAGACTTATTCATCACACCAGACCCAGAAATAGATGGTGTCCTAGATGTGTTCGACCTTGACATCCCATACGAATCAAAAGATGCTTCTCAGCTAAACAATACATTTTACAAAATATTGTAATAAATCAATAGAAAGGGACTACGACCATGTCAGACAACAAACAACTCCAAAACGCACTTGAAATCGCAACAATGGCTCACAAGAACGTCATTTGACGTAATGGTGATCCATATATCTTTCACGTCTTACGAGTCGCAAACAACTCTTTGTTTGTTAGAACAAAGACTCAAAAGACAGCTGCTATCCTGCATGACGTCATTGAGGACACCCCTTTTGATGCCAAATTCTTAAAAGAAAAAGGCATCTCAGAAGATGTTCTTGAGATTTTAAGCTATCTCACGAATGATAAAGAAAACGTGTCTTACAAGGACTATATCGATAAAATTTGTACAAATCTTGATGCCATGTTAGTCAAGCTTGCTGATTTGACAGATAACCTTGACCAAGATACTTTACCTGTTATTTCAGACAAAGACAGAGAACGATTTGTCACTTATGAGCAAGCCAAACTAAAAATCATGTCTATATTAGCTCTAGAATATCCAGAAATCTTCAAGTCCATTGCGAATTCTAAAAGAATTTAAGATGCTGACGCATCTCGATTTAAGTTTTGCATAATAATTACCTCTAATGGTTTGGTTTTTAACCAAACCATTTTTTTAGAAATTATAAACAAAAGGAGATTGAAAAATGGAATTAAAACTACAATTTGATGACGAATTAATTGCTTTAGGTGGTCATTTATTTGGGATGCACATTTGGGAAACCCAAGTGAAACAATATCAAGAAAAACCTACCATCAAATTAGTTTTCCCAGACCACATCAAAATGGTCACAACATCATTTGGTCGCGGACTTTTGGGTAGTGAAATTGAAAAACTCGGAATCAATGCAGTTAAAAGAAAATATACCATTCAATCAGAAAATAAAGGATTTACCAAACAATTTTGGAATTGTTGGGATTAGAAAGGAATTTACTATGCCAGTCACAGATTTACAAGATGTTGTCAAACATGCTAAAGCAATTGGAGTTTTAAAATCAGAAATAGAAGGTGATATTGATCCATACGATTCATGGCTTTCTCAATATAAACTAAAAAAATGGATATCATTAAAGAAAATGAGAAATCAAAATGATTAAATTTACAAAAATACGCTTCACTACTTCTACTGTTAATCATGTTTCTAACAGCTTGTTCATCCAATACTTCTAACGAAGAACAAAATTGGAATTCACAACCTAAACAAGAAACCGACCATTCAAGTATTGAAGAAAAAAATAAATAACAAACAAAAAAATATTGTTCTTCAAAAAGGATATTTCCGATGATATCATATTTCAAAAATGGAACAGTAATAGAAAAAAATACATTGAAGAAAAATACAAATAGTATGTATTTAAAAAAATTATCAGCTAATTCAACAAAAATATAACATCCACTAGACTAGGTTACCCTCGATACATAATCCTAACTTTCGAATACAAAGGAGACTAACAAAATGCAAAAAGAATACAAAATCCCTTATATTAATCTTGATTATAATCAAAAAAAATTAGATGAACGTGACATCCGTTGGAAAGAACTTCAAGAAGAATATGAAAAATTTAAAAATCTTCCAAATGACGATTCACTCCGTTTCCAAACTTGGGCACCAATTTCTAAAGAAACTCACACTAACTTTAAATTTATCACAAAACGTCCATGGTACTCACGTCCTAATGATAAATTCAACAACATCATTCTTGAAGAAGATGATCCAACCATGGACTTCACAGGAGTCTACATGACTCACCTAAACGGTGACCATGATATTGATAACTTGACAAATCACAGAAAATTAAAACCTCACGAAGAACCTAATGATCTTTTCATCTGTGGTGTGTCAGATAACGCAACTCAAGTTAAAAAATATATTGATGAATGTATTCATGCGTATCAACATGATGATGAAACAGACATCGATAAATACTTTGACGGTGAAGACCTAGTCCAATTTATGAACGCTATGAAAGAACAAAATCGTGAATACGGATTTGTATTACTACTCACACCGATTGTGAATGAACACAATGGTGAATGGGGCGGATGGCGTTGGCACAAATGGGGTGAATACATTGGTCACCACAGAATTAAACACGAATACTTAAACGACGAAAAAGGTATTGATTTCGTGTTCACATGGGAATTGATTCCTGTTGTGAAAGATAATGAGGTAAAATAACATGTTAAATAATAAAAATTTAAAAATTGGCGATATTATCTATATCGACATCTTAGATGCAGATAATAATATGCTAACAACTTTACCAAAAAACGAATATCTACAAGATGAGATTATCAACATCACAGATAAATACATCCAAACCAAAGATAATAAATATGATCTAAAAACAAACGAAGAATCACCATACAGTTACGATGATTACACAGCATTTTTTTCAAAAAAATTCTATCAAACAAAAGAAGAATTATTTGCTGAACGTGAAAGATTCAAAAAAATATAAAATTGTATATAACGCTATTAAAAATGAAACGGAATATGCTTCATTTTTAAGCAAATTATCTGAAGATGCCTTGAACGAAATTGTTCAAACAATTCAGTCAATTAACGAGGTGAAAAAATGCAAAACTTTCTTACAGATGTAGTCAAAGAACTACAACAAAAATACACAAAATTAACTATCACATTAATTTTTGCTCTCAATATAGCAGGTCTATTTACACCACTAATGGTTAATCAAGATGACCTCAAACTCAAATTCCTATCAATTATCTGTTTCACCATTATGGGAGTAACTGTTTTTCCAACATTAGTTGCTTTATTGACAGTCGCAGAACAACGAGCTGAAAACACTAACTTTAGCAAAAAATCAATTGCAACATTATTTGTCAAAAATGCTGACCATATGGAAGTAAATTTTACAACAATTGCTGCCGTAGTATCCATCATTTATATCATTCTAGGGATTCTAACTCATATGATTTTCCCAGTAGGTTGCGTCATTTGGTTAATAACTATTTTATCGATATTGTTACAATAAATAGAGGTTTTAAAAATGGGTCTAATTGAAAAACAATTAATTAAAGTTGGATTTACAGAAATGACGAATTATGAACAACTAGTCAATCTAGGTTTTCCAACTTTGTTCACATTTGAAGAAAATAATCAAACTTATATTGGTTTCACGAATCAATATAAACCTGTAAAAGGAATTATCCAATTTATCATTTCACCTACAACAAAAAAAGATATTGAGGAATATCTTCAGAATTTGAAAAACTTCAACTGAGCTATTTGATAAATCAAATACAACTCAATATTATTATGAAAAAAAGTGAAATGACATCAACTGTAATTGATGATAACAATTTGGAAAATGTATTACCAAGTGAACATTTAACTTACGACAATCCGTTCAATACTGTTTACATTTTTTTGAAAAAAATTATCTCAAAACAAACAAAAAGGATGATAAACATGACAAAAACTATCCATACAAGATTGGGTCAAAAATAATCAATGCTAAATACATTGACTTTGTAAATGTGAAAAAAATTTTCAAATGAGATCAAATCATATAACGAAATAATCCAATCAATGCAAAAAAACCTTCAGATTTTGAAAAATCTAAATGAGTTTATCGAATATTGTGAAAAACATTTATAAGTTATTACAACAAGAACGAATTGACGAACATATCAAATTATCTAACGATTTAGGTATCATGTTGGACGAATTTTATTTGTTGAACAATACACCATCCCAAAAATTATTAGCTAAATATATTTCCTATCTGAAAAATTGAGGTATTACCATGTCAAACAAAAACATCAATAAACTAGCAAAATACATCACGCATCATGTGAATAAAAGAGGAAAATTTTACGGTAAATTTCCTGTTTCATATGGATATGTCTTCACAGCACCAGAGATTTCAGTAAACGATATTTTCTTCCATTTAGATAAAAACCTTCACACTCAAAGAATCTACATCAAATTAAACAAAAAAGTCTGGTATATCGAAAGATTTGAAGACACATCAATCGTAACAGACTCGCCAACACTCAAATTCACAACGTTTGATTTCACAATTACAGATGCAAAACGTCTTATCAAAGATTTGCCTAAAAACGATGTGAAAGCTTTCACTCAAGCTTTCAAAATTTTGTATCCAAAATTATAAAGCTCTAAAACGCTCTCTATCGAATTTTGAAACAAAAAGATATAATTGTACCCAAAAAGATTTCAAATCGATTCTGAGCGTTTCTGTGAGCTCTCAGACATATTAGAAAGGAGTATTAAATGATTGAATTTTTATTGTCTGATACAGGACATCCAATTCTACTATCATTTTTTTAATTATAATTCCAATAACACCATTTATCATTTTAGGTTTTATATAATAAAACTAAACATAGATATCAAACTAGTGTTCTATCAGCTTTTTGTAACCTCAATATTTGTAATATTATCAATAATCTTATCACTTTTTCATTGTAGCATCTACTAAATTTGAATATATTTCAGATGAAAATTGGAAACAAATCTATGCAAATAATATCGACGCTACTGTAAAACTTAAAGTTAACTCAACTGATTTCCTTTTTTTAAATTAAAAAGAAGAAATCATTGCAGGTGAAAAATATAAATAAAAATTCAATATGCATCTTTTAACATATAGTGGTGATAACAAAATCACTGTCGAAAAAAACGGAGCTTCTTATTCAAAACAGGTGTTAATTGAAAAAAATAATATTATTTCAAATAGCGATGTTGATTCAACTTCAAAAATTACAAAAATTGAATACAAAAATATTCAAGGTCATCAACGAACACTTTTTGGACACAAAGGTCCAATCGAAAAAAGTAATAAAGACAACATTGATGGCACAATTCGTATCATTCTAGAACAAGATTCTAGTGAAAAAGAATTGAAACAACTGTTTGAATCACAAAATTAGAAAGGAAACATTATGTCATACGATATCAACCTCTTAGACCCAATCACAAAAGAAGTCATTGAAATAAATGACTCTCATTTCTTACGTGGCGGGACTTACAAAATGGGTGGTTCTACTGAGCTTTCCCTAAATATGACCTATAATTACTCAAAATTTTTGCACCAGGTAATTCAACCTGAATCCACCCCGTCTGAAAATAAATCAGGAATTCGTTCACTTTACGGAATGACTGCTCTTGAAGCTATTCCAATTTTAGAAACAGCTATATCAAACCTCAAAGATGATTTTGATGAAGACTACTGGAAGCCAACTGAAGGAAACACAAAACGCGCATTGAATAATTTGCTCACTATGTGCAAAATGCGACCTGATGCGATTATTGATGGAGATTAGAAAGGACTATATCATGCCAACACTCAAAAAACTAATCAACCAAATGGAACAAAATGATCCATACATCATTCGAATTAACGAATTTGTACAGCAAGATGAACAAACCAAACATCTTCTTAGAGGGTTAAAAAATCATATCAACTTCAACAATTCAGTTAAAGATTACAAATTAACAACTGACACTCAATATTTCGGTGGACCATATGCTGATTATTACACATTCAAAATCACAAAACAAGGTCAAGAATTTCTAAAAGGGAGCATTTTACCTGATAACAAAATCCAAAAATTCAAAGTCACATTCACTTACGATTTTGATAATGACCTTCCAAAATTGAATGATGATATCGTTCAACTCTTTGAAGACGCAATTTAGAAAGAAAAGACATGCAAAAATTTGATAAAAATGTATTTGACGAACTCGTGAATTCAATGAATATATTTACGTATGCCATGATTAAATTACCCGATGGAACATTAATTGAAGGCGAAATCAAAGACTATGTACGTTAACCAAATACAAATAATATAAAGGTTAATTTAAAAAAAGGTAAAGGTACCTATTTCACTCACACGTCAAATATTGTATTATATAACAAATAAGGAGAAAAAAATTATGGCTTGGAGATTACACGATTTTATACACTTAGATTTGACAGATTGTACACTATCTGATTTAAAAACTTGCGGCAATCCATTAAAAATGTTAGACAATATTCTAGACTATGATAATAATAAACGTTTTATCACATTCAGTCCTCAAACACAAGTTATTATAGACGCTTTCGATGAAATTGTTCGCAAAGATAACAAATATGTCACAACATTCAAACAAGTTAAAGAATTTGTCGAATTATGCTTTAAAGAACATTATGAAAAAGCCACTGAATATTTTGACATTGACGAAATGATTACATCCGTTTATGATATTAACATATCAGATGATACAATCGTGGTCATCGAATTTGAAGACTAAATTTAAAAAACTAGGTTTCACATGAAACCTAGATTTTTTTTCTCAGTGACTAAAGTCACCGATACTATTTTTAGTACAAAGAAAGGAACATAAAAATGGCAAATTTACAACAATTAGTCGATAGAGATGTAATCCCAGTTACTGAAAAATCAGACATGGGGAAAATTGCTTCATTATTTGTGGACGAAAAACCTCAACCATTTTATTTTGCAAGAAAATCTGATCTGGATACTAAATTGAATAATATACCTTATATTATGTCCATTGTATATGGTGACGGTCGTGTTTATGTTGATTATGACCAAAGTATAGAGGTTTGTAAGGACAAAAATACCGCTGCAAAATTCATTTTGAATTATTTCAACAAAAAATAGAGGTGACAATATGCATAGAGATAACTGGATTGGTACACAAGATTTAGACAACAAAATTCAAAAACTTGTAGCTGAAAACGACATCGTTTTCATTAAATTTGAATATTACACGGTTTTAGAAGAAATGCTTAAAACTTTAAACAAAATAGGATATTCAACCAATTTATTCAAAGCTGAATGGGATAAATACAATTATGTCTATCCTGGCAATTTGATTCAAATCAAAAATGATCTCATTCGGTACCCAAATGAGGACTATTACCTAGAAATAGACACAAGAGAAAAATTTTATACTGTCTGCAATTTGTGGTCAAAAAATCGTGCTCTTGAGAAAACAAATTTAAAAATCGCAGATATTACAACAACTACATACTAAAAGAAAGGATTAACAATCATGCTTACAAATCAAGAACGTCTAAAGGAACTTCAAAAACAAAAAACAGAACTTGAGAAACAACTCAAAAATATTGAAAAGGACATTGCTTTATACGAAGACTATACAAAAACAATTATATGATTATAAAAACTCAAGTAATTAAAGAACAATTAATGGATGTCTATAATCAAGAAAAATTTAGACGATATCAAAAATTAAATTAACAAAAAAACCCAGATTATCTTCAAATTTATTTCATCAAAGATGATAAAGAAAAAAATTTGTATATAGCTATAAAATCAGTACCTATACTATTGAATCTGAAGAAAAAAATTTTTGAAATTAAAAGAAAATTTTTGATAATGATATTGATAATATCAAAAAAATATCTCAATAATCTTGAAAAAAACATTTAAAAGCAATACCAAAAATTTTTCCCAACATACGACCATGTATCCAACATTAGAATAACCAAACCTGCTATTGAAATGGGTGTTTTTAGGTTTACCTATTGTGAAGGATTTCATACTAAATATAATGTCAAATTACAATTCACAGAAGATAGTAACCTTGTGAAATACACCATGAACAAACATTCAAATGGTTACAGTTTTGAACAAAGTCCAAAACCAAATCATCAGTTTAAAATCAAATCTGAGTCTTATGAAAACAATCTCAATATTGAATACAGTATCGATGATGAATCAACATTTGACGATTTACAAAAATCGTTGAATCATACATTCAACGAAATTGAAACCGAATTCAAAAATATCAAAATTGAGATTGACTAAAGGAGGAAAAATCATGCAAAACAATTTAGAAATTAAAGAACAATTTGTCGTTAACAAACAAATCTTCCATTCTAAAGAACAAGCTCAAGCTTATGTTGACAACATCAAAAAACAACTAGACAAAAACGAATATCACGATACCGTTTATTACGAAAACTGGACAACAATGGGTGAAGAAGCTGAACGTCAAACCTGCCATACAAGATGGCAAACATTCCAAGACGCACTCGATGACATGTCTAACTATTCCAATTCTTGGCGTCCAAAAGGTACAGGTTGGATTAACAAAGTGACATTGACAACAAACCCAAACGGTAGCATCAAAATTAAAACTGAAAAACATCACGAAAGGAATTAAAGATTAAATTATGCAAGAAATACTTTCAGAATTATATCAACAAACTTCAATTCAATCCACATTAACTTGGACAACATGGGGATTAATGTTATTTAGCTTTCTTTATGTTAAATTATACATTTCGACACACGAATTTGATGAAAAAAACTGGAAATTTGTATTCAAAATGTTAATCCCACTAATAGTCACATTCTTTGTAGCTACGTATAACTCATTTGATAATCACAAATCGTCCACTCAAGCTAAAAACCCAAATATTGAAAATTTCCAAATCAAACGTGAGCAAAACACCATTCACTTTATCAGCAAAAACGAAAATCTAAAAACCGCTGATTTAAATATTGCTGCCGAAAATAATGAATATTTTTATCTGAAATATGGTGGAAAAATCATTGAAGTAAAAAAAGATGAAATGAAATTAGATAATTAAGAAAGGAATTAAAAAATGCCAGAAATTAAATCATACTTCGACTTCTATCAATATTTGGTAGAAAATCTAATCCAAACAAACTCTAACAACGTCATTTGGCACCTAAGTGTCCAAACTTTAGAAGATACTTGGCATAATGATGATGAACCTTGGGTTGATGTTTCACTCCTTGTCGATAGTGATTACTACAACACAAGAGTATACGAAAATGATTTGACAGATGAAACACTCCAATATTGGGAAAATGTAATTCAAAAAGCACTTAAATCAAAATCAATTGAATACAATCACAAAGCAAGTCTAGTACAAAAAGCTATCAAAACAATCATCGAAGCAGATGAAGATTTAGATCCTGAATTAATTGGACTTCGAAATGAATTACAACTTTTCGATTGACAAAGAAACTTTATTTTGATAATATATTATAAAGGGGTAAGCCCATATTCTTACGAGGATATGGTCGAATTATTAACGACATCTAATAATGCTTAGGTGTCGTTTTTTATAACAAAAAAGAAAGGAGTTAAAAATATGGACATTGGTTCAGGAACTGGTTATCCATCCGCAAATTTATCAAATTTTTCACCACATGTTTTCACTGTAGACGGTATCGAATGCAACTCAATGGAAGGTTTTCTACAATCTTTGAAATTTCAAGACCCTGAGATGCAAAAGCATGTTTGTACTTTAGTTGGAAAGAAAGCTAAATTCAAAGGCAAAAAGAAAAAATGGTGGAAAACCCAAACTCTTTACTGGCAAGGTGAAGAAATCCCAAGAGATTCTGAAAGATATCAAGAACTCTTGGATGAGGCTTTTAACGCCCTGGCTCAAAACACAAGTTTCCAAAAAGCCTTATTAGCAACACAAAATGCAACATTAACCCACAGTATTGGTAAGAAAAAAACTTCTGAAACAGTTCTAACTAGACAAGAATTTACATCTAGATTAACTCGTATCAGAAAAAGAATTACAAGAAAAATTATAAAAAAATATAGGTTTCACGTGAAACCTATATTTTTTTTCAGTGACTAAAGTCACCGATTGCATTTTTTTAGTATAAAGAAAGGAAACAAACCATGTCGAAAAAAACAAATCTAAAAAAAGATCTCTCCAAGAATATTTAGACAACGATAATATCAAAGGATTAGAAAATGCTCTAAAAACTAGAACATACAATCGGCTTTTCCTTATTCTAAATACAAATACGCTCGTTACGATTGGAATTCTGAAAAAAGAATACAATGATTTTATTGCGATATGTGAAAAAAATAATTCAATCAGTGGTCAAATTCATAACAAATACAAAAGAACAACTTATTACATTACTATTATTTTATACAAAAACCAATATTTCACACAAATAGAATGGATTTTTAGACCGTGATGATAATAAAAAAATATTTGGTACACCAATAATCCATTTACAAATTATCTATCTGCTTTTAGAATTCACATATCAACAAGTATTTCACTAAATTGA
>BNJS01001925.1_pt1 | contig 28753 bp, 28 predicted proteins | sample 8540461 | NCBI WGS metagenome assembly BNJS01 (sample SAMD00202454, study PRJDB9452) | human saliva metagenome | isolation source: human saliva | place: Japan | reverse complement strand
AACTTCTTCACGAAACCCCTGTTATGAAACAACTTTTATTAAAATGGAAAAGAAGAATCTAAAGAATCTCTTAACCAGTTTGTTGTATTCTTTATCAAGTCTCTGACAAGGTAGAATATCCGTTTTGGTACATAGTAAAAATCTGTCTTCTACCAACTTGCCTGTTTTGCTAAATAAAAAGCATGAACTGAGTATCAATACTTTTTGAGATTGTACTCTTGTCTTATAATTGCGTATTTTATAGTCATAGCCTACAAAATCAATCTAAGATTATTATTTTTGTACTTTTCAGATATATATTTTTCTGCAGTCTTTTTATCCTCATCTTTACAAAGGGATTACTCGAAAATCTTCGTGATATGTGAAATAAGAGAAAATAACAGCTATGAAAGCAGATGAAAGACTATAAAAGAGCTTGTTATTCTCTTCATTTCTCCTCCCGCTAAAACTATCACCTATGTACATATTATAGTACAAAATTGAAATAAGTATAGAAAATAGAAAAATTTCAACTTTTTAAGGTAGTATAATTATACCTTAAATTACAAAAAGTAAACCCTATTTTTAAATTAAAGTCCAATTTCATAATATATATATCTAAAATTCAGTAAAATAGCAAAGTTAAAAGAAAAACTTTTTAAAAACAAAAAGTAAAAATATACAGTTAACGATATATTTTCAACATAAATTTATAAAATATTAATATATTTAATTTTAAGATTAATTTTTAAGCTTTTAGCAAATAATTTCGTAAGATTGATTTTTATCGTTATAAATATTATTTTTGATATAATATATATCGACAGTTTTAAATTCATTATTCAATTAAGTATATTGATTTTAATATTGTAAATCAGTATTCTTGTAAGAATTTACATGAAAATTATCCTTAGTTTACAATATAGTATAATTCTAAAGATATTCAATAAATAGATTATACTATTGTTCATCTATATCAGTGCTTATTATATCCATATATCTCTTTACCATATTTTCATTAGGCTCTGTCTCGTATCTTTCTTTGAAAAACCTCAATAAATCTTCATCTGTCTTTTTCCAGCATATTTTCAGCTACTATTTGAATGTTTCTATCTCTATTATAGGAGTGATTTGAATTATGTCCCTCTTTATTTGATTTTATCTGTCTTATATCATCATTTGATATGACTTTATCCGTCTTGATATTAAGATAGACAAAGGACTCTCATCTTTTTGTCAAGACTCATTGCAACAGCCTCTTCAATAGAATCTGCATTCCATATCTCAATCTTCTTAAATATTGGTATCTCAATTTCATTTACACTAAGATCATCATCTATTATTATATCCAATATGACTTTTTGAGTTTGACTTCTGTTTTGTTGTAATGTATTGGAGAGCCAGTGTAAGCTCTTTTGTCAGTGCCACCTACTACCTGATACTTATGGATATGACCTAAGGCAATATAGTCAGCAGTCTTTGCAAAAAGCAGACGAGTCCACTATATATGCTCCCCAAGAGAATAACCTGTCTTTTCATCGGAAAATACTTGATTCTTAATGGCAAAAAGATGAGCAATCATAATATTATATTCATCTTTATTAAAAATTCTTCCTTTTCCTTATCAATGCCTCAAATTTTTCCTGAAAAAGATTTGGCAGCATCTTCATCAGATTTTTGAAAAGATCAGCAAAAGACTCTCCCAGTCTATTTTCACTGATGTATGGCATGGCTATAATATTGATTATTTTACCGTTAATTTAACTTTTATCACTCCGTCATTGCAAGAGATTACATTTGCATTTTTATATCTTCCTACTAATCTCATCATCATGACTTCATATATTATTATATCAGGAGATTTTCGTAAGTGACTTAGCACTTGCAAAGTCTTTAGGGCTGTCATGATTCCCTGCTACTATGACAATCAAGGCTGATGTATTTGCAGATATCTTGCTTAGAGTATCGTAAAACAAAGTCTCTGCAACAGCTGAAGGATTTGCAGTATCAAAGATATCTCCGGCAATTATTATTATGTCAGGACTAATCTGCCTCTACTTGCTCCACAAAAATCCAAAAACTTCTTTTGCTCCTCAAGTCTTGAAAAATCCGTCAAGTGACTACTTGCCCATATGCCAGTCAGCAGTGTGTATTATTCTGCATGAGTCATCCTTTCTAAAAACTAAAAGACCTTAAAACAAAAATATTTGTATTTTTAATTATTTATCCAACATAGTTTTTATAAAAATTTTCAATAAAAATATGCTAATATTTCAATGCTAAATGATAACTAAATAATTGTATCATGTAAGAAAACTAAAATCAAATCTAATATAGAATATAGAATTATCATTTTAATATACAAAAATTATACTATCTTTTTAAACTATAGTATAATATGTAAAAATATAGTATAATGTATATAGAATCTGTAAAAAACTATTTTTTCTAAACTATAAAGTTTATATTAATCTTAAATTTTATATAGATAATGGAATAAAAACTTTAATAAATGGGTATTGGGAAAATGCTAGTATAAACTGATATATGCTTGTTTTAGTGCATTAAAATGATGCAAAAATTATATATCAAAATATACATACCTGCCAATGACAAAAAGACATGCAGGATAAATTTAATTTTATGGTTTTTGATGCACATTTGTATACTGTGTTTATGTCGTCGTTATTTTTAGAAGTGAGAAATATATATACAAGATTATTATATCTTTATAACAAATAACTGAAATTATAAAATTTTTAAGGAGGCTTTATCTATGAGGAAGTCAAGGATTTGCTCTTATTGAACTTATAGTAGTAATCATAATACTGGGAATACTACTTACTATGGTTGAAAAATTCTACAATGTCTCAAACAAGAGAAGGGGTAGTAAAAATCAGACAAATACTACTCATAAGATATTTGTCAATCTATAGATTATTGGATAAGGATAATATCAACCTCGGCTCAAAAGACCGGATAATCAGCAAGAATTCACAGGGATGTACTTGATTATATTTCTGTAAAAGATGTACTTGACTCTACAAATATATCAAAGGATAGTTCTTCTCCTACTGGATATAATTTAAATACTCCTTTTGTTGCAGATTCACGGCAAGTGGAAGTAAAATTTGAAAAAGGTGTATTAAAGACAAGATTTATGTTTGAAGAGCCTGACGGCAGTTTTCATCAAGAGGGATAAGGCTTCTCTTACTTTACGGTATATAGTGACATGGATTCATCAGGTAATATCAAAGATTATAACAACTATGTAAATAATAAATATATAGTAGTTAATGATTATGGAACTCAAATAATTAAAAAGTGCGAAGCTTTTTATTAAAGTAGCGAAAGAAGGTATTGTAGTGAAGATAAATACTCAAAATAAAAATTCAAAAAGAAAAAGCATAAGGGCTTTCTCTATTTGTAGTTATAATTATTTCAATAATAATGCTGTCTGTTATATTTGCAGTTACTTTGCTATCAAGGGCACATTCAAATGATATAGTAAGTGATACACAAAGAAGTAAGTCATACTATAGCACAAACGCCGGTGCAGAGATGGCATATGCAGCCTTTAGTAGAGGATGTTACCGGAGGTAATGTACTTGAAGAGGGTGGCAAACCTGGTGGAGGTTTTGATAGAGAAAAGATAATATAATGATAAAAAGATTTGTTTATAAGAAACAAAGCCGGTGAAATACTCGAGCTATGTTGACTTGAGCGTAGATTTAAGAAAGATGACTGTACAAGTTCCGGGTGGAGGAACTAGATACAAGATGGTATTACAGGATCTTGTCCAACGGAAAGCTTGAAAAGGATGACAACTCTAATAAGCCAACAGATAGCACATTATGTTACGATGTTTATATTCTGTGATGATCCGTCAGCTGCAAAGGTATATGACGGTAATGTACAAAAACTCTTAGGATTATTTTTGCTAATCTTGTAATAATAAAAGTTCAAGTTTAATAGCAAAAAGTTACTATAATTATTTAATAGATATATTAATTAAAACAAAATCAATCCAATTAACGAAGGTGATTAAATGAGAAAACAAAGGTTTTACTCTTTATAGAGCTAATAGAAGCTATGGGGTTACTTTGTATTTGATATTTTGCTCTCTCAGCACTTTTTGATAGGGCTATACAAGGCACCCAAAACTAGAGAGAGACTATTACTAAGAATTCTGAAACTTTATCTAAGATGGAAGAAGGTATTATAGATGTAAAAGAAGCATATAGATACAATCAAACAGCAGTAAAGGATCCCAAAAAGAAACCTAAAATTATGATAAGATAGTAGGCAAAAACCCTACTACCGGAGCAAAAGAAAATGGAGCCCTCTTACAGTCAATGTAAGTAGTATATTCAATATAACACCTCCCGGAGGTGGTGATGAAAATATCTGTAACATAACTCAAGGGATACTTGTATCCATGGATTCAAATACTAATGCCATAGTGTATAACGATCCTAAGGTTACAGATAGAGCATTTACATTTATAAGCGACAGGATACAAGGAATCACCGACAGCTTCTATCGAAAAATGTATATAGATGAAAACGGCAGATTCTTCTATCTTCCCACGGATTTTATGCCTTCAGGTACTCCTACAAGTGTTAGAGTGAACTATAACATCTTACAAGATGGAAAATCAAGACAAACTTCAAGTATCCAGACTTAGATTTTTGGTATCTCCTATAGATTTTAACAACTATATTTACTCTAATTTTCGTGACGGATATGGTGGTAATTTATCTCAGGGCTAGTTTTTGGATTTATAGGTGCTGAAAAAGACTCCAACTCAAAGAGCAGTGTATCTCAGTCATATGATATCTCACCTATTCAAATAATAAAGAGGAATATATAAATACTATAGATAGAGATTTTGCAGCAGAGGCAACTACTTTTAACCTTAACGGTCGTACCGGATCTAAGAACTCAACCTTTTGCCAATCAAGATTCAAGCAAACAAAATGTAATTCACTATATAGGACTTCATCTCTTAAACAGTCTTGGTGTTCATATGGATCCTAATCTTGTGATATCACAAAAGTAGATCTGATAGAAATAAATACTATTCTTTATTTGATATGGAAAATAAGGATGTTACATCATATGGCAGTGTCATGACTCAAAAATGGAACAAGATATAACTTTACATGGGGCAATAACGATATAAGAAACTTCCTTGGCTTAGGTGCGAGAAAATTAAACTCATAACGGTGCCAAATGCGTTTATGGAAGAGAGATAGTTGTCAAAGACTCAGAAAATATAGATAAGAAGATACCTGATGTTACCAAATCTTATGGTAATACTCTTTTATTATAATATAGAAAGATGGAGCTAATTCTATCACTTTCCCGGCAAATGATAGTAGAAACAAGACTGTATTTATCAAATTTAATGCAAGAAACTACTATGATAGATATAAAAACCTCAGAAAAGTTCCTCATATGCTCTATTGTCTTATAATTATGACTATAATACCGGTGATATAGTAGGTGGTCAAAATATGGGCTTCTACTTTTTGTAGACTCTGACGGCAAGATAAAATCTGCATTATTCAATGAAGTGGCAATCCTATAATCACAGATATAGGGAATATTGCTGATACTAAGCTATACTGATGAGAGGGGGCAAGTTTGAGTTTGACTTTAAACTATGACCAAGATAAATACAAAGAGGGATGAAAGACAAGATTTTTAATATAATTGCTATAGATAAATTAGGAAACAGAATAACTGTATATATGCTATATAGAAAAATCAGATAATAGTATTAAAAACAGAAGCAAAAGAAGATATTTGAGGGAGATATAACAGATAATAGAAATATATTTTACCTTCGGACAATCTGTCAAACAACTCAAAAATTCTACAGGAGCAATAGATACTATGCTTTAACTCTAATATAGAACCTGTGCTTGAGATAGCTGATATACTTGTATATTCAGGTTCTTTTAACGAAAACGGTAGAAATAATGTCATGGACTATCTATATAGAAAATACCTCACAGTAAAATGAAAGAACTAATGGTAAATCTGATGAATGGTATTTGAAATACTAAAGGAGACAAATATGAAAAATAAGAAAAAGGCCTTTACTCTGGTAGAGCTACTTGCTGTAGTAGCAATAGCGGCAGTCTTGCTTATGATAGCTACAGACAGATTTATTGGAGATTCTTTTAGAGCAAATGCCACATATAATCAGAGGGTAGATGTGCAGACAGGTGTCAAGACATCTATGGATAATGTCAAGAGCATACTCAAAAGATCAGTCCAAGTCCATCTTGTAGGTAAGGAAGTTTACAAAGAAGATATGGATCTTTCTAAATTGGACAATAAGTATAACTATATAGGATTTAGATATGATGAACATGGTAATAGATTCCTGCCAATATAGTATATGATAAGGCAAAGGCAAGTTTGATGTCTTACCTCTAACAGCCGGGAGATAAGAAAGATATAATGACAGGTGACAAGATTAGCTATAATCTTGAGTTTTATAAAAATGACAGTAACTATAAAGATAAGCTGGATAAAGACATTATCAGTATGACAATAACAGGTAAATCATCAGCAAATGTATTAGGTAGGGAATAGATGACGAGTATATACTCAAAGAAGATATACAACTGCCCAATGTAAACCAAATCCTACTTTCAAGGCATCTCCAAGGCGGTGTAGGATAAGATTACTGCACTTGCCTATGATAACGGAATAATTCAGCCCGGTAGGAAGGGCTCAAGTGGTAAGGTTGGTTTTTGTATTTGTAATGGATAGTTCTTCATCTATGAAAATATACCATGACTGATGAGTATGCTTTTTAGAATGAGTGATGGTACCTATAGAATTGCTTTATGGACCCAGTATGTATAGCTTAAATAGAGGACATGTATATCCTACAGTATATTCAAAAGCTGACATTGAAGATGGAGATGACAAAAAAGGTGTAGCTACAAGAAAGGTAATACTTGGTCATGCTATGGTAAATAATTTCTTACCTAAGGTTCTACGAACTTGCTGTATCCAAAAAGCTAGAGATAGAGTCATATATATTTGATTACAATAATCAGCTTATAAGTTATAGGGTTAATACTAAAGGTGAGTATAGTAGACCTTTTGAATATCCTGGAAAATCTTTTAACCACTGGTAAAATAGCAGAACCTTCTAATCATAGTTTAAAATATTTTACTACGTTGGAAAATGGCAAAAAGAAAGAAATTATGCCTCTTAAACTTGAAACTGCAGATGGATTTAAAAAGCTAAAGATTTAGGTGGAAAATGGTGCCGGTATGAAATTAAATACAGAAGATCATACTAATTGGGGGACCATCTTTTAGGTGAAGGTACAACATAGGTTTTGGTTTGCTTGCAGCACTTGAGATACTTCAACAGATGAAGGAACAGGGATAGAAATAGATATTTGATACTCTTGACAGACGGAGTGCCTCAAGCAGTCGAGTATATATCACTGCAGGAGTAGTATTCCTGCAGTTAATAGAGCATCATATAATTTAAAAAGAGCAGGAGCATTAACTGTTGGTCATCCAGGTGAGACTTTTGCTATGTCATATATAAATGAGGTTACCAATTCTGCTAACGGTAATAATCCTAAAGATTTGTATAAAAAGGCATATCTTATAGGTCTTTCAGGAGTTCCAAGCGAATTAGCAAGACTGGGATTCCCAGATGCATCAGGAAATGTCCGAGAGATTCTATAAATGCATATTTGGCACAGACAGGAAATATTGTTCAAACATATAATGCAAGGGATAAAATGCCTTTACGATGCACTTGAAGCTATAGTTACTGATATAGGGTGGGCATGGGCGCGTATTCGACGGACCTAGATAAGATGAAATAATAATATTCAGTAGCAAAAGAAAAATAAGTCTATAAAAGTAGTAGGTGATTATCCTACTACTTTCTTTTTGTTTGGTAATACTAAACTCTATTTAAACTATGGATTTTATCAAATCTATACTTTCGGTAGTCTATAGTATATCTTTGGTTAAGAAATTTTTGGGTGTATCATATTTAATGATATATTTCCATTATTCTATTAGATTTTAGTATAACAACTTCGCAATTACAAAACCGGCTAAAAGTCTCGTAATAAATAAAGCACACCTTTTATAGTGTCTTTTATAGGTAAAAATTAATTGGTTGGACGGTGATACCCAACATCTCAGAATACCTATGTAATGCAAGATTTACAACTATAAAATAGTACCGACATCTTAATTAATGCCTCAAGTTAGTGGCAGGAACCTTTTCTGCCCTCAATTAATTTTATATCTTTTGTACTAATATTATACATAATTTATTCATTTTGCCAAATTTTTAAGCCTTTTTATTCTTATGTGTTTATTTAATTTATACTCATCTATAGTATATACACTTGAAACATAGAATTTAGTAATATCTATATTTATTTAATATATATATATGGTCTTTTGAGCATATTCTGGGGCGGTTATCATCTTTGCATTATTACAAGGCAGGTGTCAAAGGTTGCTGACTATCAGCGATGTGGATTATGAATATCCACTTGTAAGGCAGATTCATATAGTATGCATAAAATATAGTACAAAGCTTAGGATTGCTATTATTGTATGTACTACTTCTGACTGACACATTTACTTTTGAGCATCTTATCAGGGGCATTATTTTTGAAGTGAAAAGGTATCAGGATAAATGTAGGTATCTTGTCTTTCCAGTTTCTTACCCTAGTGTATAGCTTATCCTCAAAAAGCTCTCTCTACAAACCAGCTTTTGTTATAGTCTACACTCGTTTTTGAGTATGAAGTTTACTATATGGCTGATACCTAAGTGAACGCAAAGATGAAAACCTGCTATTGCAAACAAGATGCAGAGAATGTAAAATATGTAGGTTTGCCTGAAATCTTGGATATATGATGAAATATCACGCTTATAATGATACAAAAATACAGTGAGAATCATTTACTGAATATCTTAGTAACTTATCCTTCATTTCAATCACCCTCATTGAAATCAGATTAAAATTTATGTATAGATGATATATAGTATGTATTTGATTTATGATAACTATGTAATACTAAAAATTTGGTTAACAGCGTGTAATGTTCTTACAAAAGTCATTGAAAATCTCTGTAATAAGTAGATTTATTCAAAATAACTACTTGACATTATAAATGGTGATTAGTATTAAATAGAGTTTAGTATAATCAGATTAAAACTATGAAAAACTTCTACATACTACATTATAATCACTGTTCCAAATCATATTCATCCAACATGACTTGGAACAGTATTTTTATATTTATTTTGAAAGTATTTATTTCGTTTACTCATCTTTTGAAGTATTTCATCTGCTTTGATCGTTGTCTCACTTGGCAAGTTCCGGCGTTTTGTGTCCGCCTCCGCCATATTTTTAGGCATACCTCACCTATGTCAAAGTTTGAGTTTTTGTTTACTATTGACTTGCCTATCATTAGAGGTGTATTTTTGTCCTTTGAATCCTTTTACAAGATTGATTGATATTTCTATTTCAGGATAGATTGCATAAGGCATGAATCTATTGCCTGCATAGATTATTTCTTCATTTCTATAGTCAAGTATCAATACCTTGCCTTCAATTCTTGCAATTCTTTGTAATTGTTCTTTGAATTTTTCTTGTTGCTCGTTGTAAAGCATCAATCTTTCTTTTGACATCTTCAAGCTCCATTATCTCATCTACTGAATGTGTCAAACAATAGTCTATAAGCTCCATCATCAGATTATAGTTGGAAATCCTGAAATCATGAAATCTTCAAGTCCTGTACGAGGAGTCCAAGGATGAAGTTGAGCAGCGTCCATTTTGAAGGATTTACTATTTCATTTTTACTCATAGTTGGCACTGTCAGCCTTGTCAACTTCTATCATAAGTTCAGTTGAGATTCTTTTGCAGCTTGTCCAGCGTGTTCTTTGATGAAGTATACATACAACTCTTGCAGCTGACGGTCAAAAGGATCTATGATATAGTGAGCGCTTAGTCTCGTCAATGTCTTGAAATTTTCGATATTTCAGGATCGTGGTGGTCAAATACACCTCGGCTCTTTTCATCATAAGGAAGGTTTGTAAGGGATGTCATTGTCAGTAAGCTCTATAAGTCTGTTCTGTGTCATCTTTTGGATGGACGAATTTAATATCTGCTAACATACCAAGCTCTTTTTAATATCATGGTACATACAAGACTGTCAAAATTGATCTTTGTTATAGTCTGTATTTGTCATATTTGAAAATATTTTTGTTCACTATCCTCATCGCTTATTCTTCTTATTTCGTCCTCAGCTTCTTCATCCATGTCTCATAGTTTCGCCTCAAAGTGCTGCTATCTACCGTATTGTTTGTCGTTTTCTGTTTCAGGCAATGCTCAAGCTCCATTACCTTAGCTCTGATTTCTTCCAAACAACTCTTCGTCGTTTTCTATCATCTTCTGATATTTTCTACCTTGACTGAGTCTGTCGCCCATGCTAAAACCATGAACCCGTTTGTTTTTATTATATCTGTTGGGATTACAGTCAAGAAGTTCTCCTACCTTGATATGCCTTGCCGTACATGATGTCAAATTCACATTGTTTAAAACGGTGGAGCAACCTATACGACCTTTGACTTTTGTTCTGTTTCCACGATATTATCACCTTGTTTAAGCTGACCCATCCCTCTGACATCGAGTCTACAGCTGCGTAGAACTTGAGCGCTCGACCTCCTGCTGTAGTTTCTGCAGGTCCTTGAGAATATCCTGTAGAAACCGTAACGCAATTGGTTGATAACACATGACTGTCTTTGACCAGTTGATATGTCCTCAGAGCGTTTAAGGGTTTCAGTACATAAGTCTTGCAACCGCAACGCGAAAGTATCTCCCATTTCTCACCTTCTATCTCTGTCTTAGTACAAGGAGCTGCTACAGAGTCAACGACTATTATATCATCAGCTCCGCTACGCACAAGAGTGTTCAGATATCCAGTGCCTGCTCTCCCAGCCAGGCTGTGATATGAGCAGTGAGTCTATATTCACGCCGAGCGCTCTGGCATAAATCGGATCATGCGTGTTCTGCATCCATAAATGCAGCAGTACCTCCTCACTTTTGTGCTCTGCTATACAGAAAGTGCAATTGTTGTCTTTCCTGAAGACTCTGCAACCATAGATTTTGACTATTCTTCCTTTGAACTCCGCCTATGCCTATAGCCTTTCAAGCCCTCATAGAGCCTGTAGGTATTGCCTCTATGCTCATCTCCATTTTACCAAGCAACATTATAGATCCTTTCCGAATTTTTGGATGTCGCCGCTGAGCTTTATCCAGCGCTTTTTATCGACAACTTCTTCCTTTTTATTATCTTCTTTGAACTTGCCATCTGCCCCTCCGATTTTAAATTTGAAATGGAATGAACCATTTATGAGTAAATTTATAAGTTAAAATAACGTCTGCATATTTGTTTGTAAAATTATTAAATTATTTGACTCGTGTGGAAATACTCAGACTGGGAAATTAAGCACATAACTTTTCAAGGCACCAGTACCTAAGTTTTATATATAAATTATTTAACAAAATAAAATTTTAATATGTCTCAATCGAGATGTCTGTTGTATATATATTGTACACCTGAATAGGCTGCTGTGATACACAGCTAAGCACATAAGTATATCTCCATAAGGTATACAAAGCATGAGCACTATTATAGGCTACCATCTGTGTAGCTGTCTTTATCTTCCTGCCCTTTGATGCCAGCAAGCACCTCTCCTGACGATGCAAGCTATTGCCCTTAGTATACTGATTGCATATTCTCTCTTTGATGGCGATAAGTACGTACTCATCCATGTGCATCATACTACTGCCTATCTGAATACATAGCATACCACGCCATGCGTTAGCAAGTACCTTGTCTGGCAAGCGGATCCATAAACTTGCCAAAATCTGCTCGGGCAAGATTGTACTTTTGCTGAGCGAGATATCCGTCCAAAAAGTCTGTAGAAGATGCTATTTGCAAAATATTATTAGAAGTTAGATAAGTCTCAGCGCTAGCATCTTTGATCTGATATAAAGATCGCAATTACAGGCACCCAATATCATACCTGAAAGTTAGAGTATTGTTGCGAGTATCTCATTGGACATCTCCTTTTCTTATATTTATTTACAATTATACTGGGCCAAATTGCGATATATATACAACTCAAAAATTTTAAACTCTCAACTCCCTGAGGTCATAGCTGCTAGCGTACATCTAATCTTGACACTGATGAACCCACCCTTTGTGTGCAAAGTTGGAGTTTGTGGCATATAAGGACAGTATCTCACTCTCTGATGACATCCATGTAGGATCTACGCTAGCATAGTCTTCTATAGACTTCGTACCATTATTGAGGTAAATGCCTTTCCTATATAACTTTGATCTCTTACTCATTTCTCCGTTTGAGCACTCACTATCTTTTTCAGCTCTTTTGATTTTTGAGGTCTTGATCTATCTGTCCGTCTATATTACCTCGCCTTTTGTGCCTTCTTCTCTTGGAATAAGGGAAGACTCCAAGCTTTGTCAAACTTCTGTATCTTTGACAAAATCAGACAAAGTCTCCTCAATGTCCTCACTACTATAGTGTGGTGGAAAATCCTGCATATGCAATGTAGTCCTCAAGTGATAGCATCTTTGAGGATTATCTCTATTAGGATTGATTTTTACTCGCTTATCTCTTTTTATCTGTACGCTGTTCATTAGCTTGAGTATTCTATCACTGCAGTGCGCTGTATAGGTATGTCGTGCAATGAACAGACCTTTGCTCGCTATTTTTGACTTCTTCTATCAGCTCCTTGGCTATATCTTCAGGATAGGTAGCAAGAAACCTGCAATCCATTGTATGCCATCTATTCCTGAGAGCTATGTCTTAGAAGAGTGGGCAGTTTCTTCCTCTTATATAGGCTGCAAGTCCGTATTTTTGAGGTTAGCCTTTTGAGCTATCAATACTATCTCCTTGACACCTTTGTTTGGCAAGGTGCTTCATCTACTATCTCATGAGCAGGGCGTGATACATGGCCGCCACGAAGTCTGGGTATGATGCAGTAGGTACAGCTGTTGTCGCAGCCTTCAGCTTACTTTTAGTCGTAGGCGCAGTAGCTGGTTCGTCGGGCAATATCTTATTGTGGTTTGAGCTTGTAACAAGTGTAGTATCAGTGAGTTGTCCGTTGCGTTGATAGATAGTCCTTGCAATACATATCGAATATGGTATTGTAAGAAGGCGGTACCCATTCAAAGCATCTATTTCCCGTAGGTATTTGTTCTTTCTTTAAGTCCTTATAGTATCTTTGAACCAAGCAAACCTGTAACTATGAGATGTTAAGATTGTTTTGTTTGTATGAGGCTATGTTGAGTATGGCATCACAGGATTCTTCTTTGGGCAGATCTCTAGTGAAGCGCAGGTATTTACAGCAACTGGGCACATCTGCATCATCTATGCGAAGCTGGCTCATCTCGCATCCGTTTCTCGTTTAGGGATGAGACCATTTCTTCATGTCTACGAGATTTTTGGAGCATCCAAGAGATTCAAGTATATATATGTCAAAAATTTTCCTTTATAATAGATTGGCAAAATTTATCTGGCGCATTGCCTCACTCCAATTGCAACTGAATTTGACGTTGAGTGAGCGGACATATCTCATCTTGCCTCTCATAGGTATTCTCACATCATTATCAGGGTTGAGGAGTCCTTATATGCTCCGGCAATCGTCACGACCTCTTCGTGGGTCCAAATACAGATGCGAAATTTCCGTATATTTAACATCGCTAGAGTACTGAGACTTTCGCAGTGAAAGAGTCACTATCATATGTACATTCTTTGCAAAAATAATCTCCAAAACAGTCGCATAGATTATGTCTGCATGGCTGATATAGTCCATACCTGCTCTTTTTATCTGTTTTCATCCATTGAAAAGCCAAATGAGATCTTATCATGTGCACTGTTGTGCCCAGCATACGCAGGTTCTGATTATTATATTGCCGGTGTTTTGAGGTATTTCCGGCTCAAAAGTACAATATCTCATAGCATTCCTACCTTTGTGCAAATTCTTTTGTATGGCTCTCACTATAACTGTCACTGTCATTGTCAGAAGTGATGTAGTGGAGCGATCATCTGCTCATTGGCACTGCCCATTGCTACTGCAAATCCTGCCACGCTTTAGCAGAGATTCGCTCATTTTCCTCATCACCTATACACATTATATTCTTGATATCATAGCAGCCAAGTGTACCTGAGATATTTACTGCGTAGTTCCTTTGTTTACATTGTTTTTGCTGCTCATCTCTATATTATTCCAGTGATGATGACTGTGGACTGATAGTCCTCGTAGATGAAGAAGAGCGCATCTCTTGATCTAAGCCGTTGATGATCTTCGTTTATTACTACCATCTTAAATATCTACGTTTTGCCTGCTTAACAGGTCACTGCAGTAGGTTGGATTTTTATATTATCTTTTCTTTTCATTCTACATTTCTCTTGAGATAAGTATGCAGTGATGTACTGATACTCCCTTTGCACTGACTGAGTCTTGCGGTAGGCTAATAGGCATACAGACTGGCTATGGCTTACTATAATCCAAGATACATTTATTGCTTAGCATTGTTACTAAGAGGCTTTTGAGCAGTAGATCTGTCTCAGTTATGGGATCTTGGACGATTGCACCGCTGCGAATAGTATAAGTGGCGCTGTAATGCCCATCTATGGAATCCGTAACTACAGCGTAGATTCCTGCCCGTACCTATGGTAAATTTCTATTCCTTGTTTTCTAAACTTGATTTACAATTTCCTATCGTATCTTGCGATATGGTTTTGCCAGATTTGAGCAAAGTACCGTCCATACTCGCATGACTATAAGTCACTCTATTTTTATACTTCACTATCTATTCAAAAAGCAAGTATCGTTCTGTTTTGACGCGTACCTGGCAATGTGGGGACTACCTGCAGTGCTGTGGATATTCCAAGACATACTTGAGTCTCTTTGGACCATGGCTCAGGAGTATAGACCAGTCTGATTACACAAGAGTGTGGATATACTATGGGCTATAGATGAATGTTCATCAGTTTTAGCTATTGCGCCGTGGTAGACCTTTTGTTTACCCTTTGCTAAATGTCTTTTGTGATTCTCCAGTTTTGGAAACTTGGTATTTAGTCTTTCGTCAACAATGCTGAGCTTGCATGTGTGGGTAGAGTTTTTCAACATACCAGTAAATTTCTATACCTTCGATATCTCCAAAATTCATCTCATGTAGCCCATTTACCTTAATAGGGTACTCCTTTCAGACTGCGCTGCCACTACATTGCCCTTGTAAGAGGTGCAGCAGTGAAAGCAAGTTGTATCTCGTATTGCTTCAGTCTTTGTTTTCAGTTCTTCGAGCTGTTTGTAGCCTGTCTCGTCAATTCCTACAGCCCGTTACACTCAGAATCTACGCTTCATTGTTCATCACGTCGTCTGAGCATGTCTTTATAAGATATACATGTTTCGGCTGTTTCACCTTCCGTTCTGGTAATACACTGTACTTTTGTACGCGAGTATATATATCTGATTAAGTAGTCACATTTGATTAATAATCAGATAGTACTACAGGATATCTTGATAGAGACGGCACCGGTGAGGCAAACCAGTGCGTACGTAACGATGAATTTATTATACTTGATGAAATGATTTAATGACAAAAGTATTAATATTAAATCGCAATAGCTATGAGGAACTATTGCGAGAGAAGAAAAGCTATGACCTTAGGGCTGTAAATATGCTATATATATATGTCGTATTTCGGGAAGTTTCAAGCACAAGCCAAGTATGGCACTCAGATGCCACTATTTTGCTCTATGTCACTTTCATACACTAAACGATACACACAGTACTTATAATAACAGATATGATGAAACTATCAAACAGGAAAGTTACAAGCAACGAGATGTTACAATGAAATGAATCTATAACACCCATACTGCGGTGGATGTAGCACCTCGCCTATAAACATATTGCCCATGCTGTCATCTTTGATAAGTGGATTTGACAGGAAAACAGCAACCTCAGCATAGTCTCTTGCAAAATAACTGATTGCAAAAGAAGCAGATTTTCTCAATTAGCAGATAAATTATTCCTGTCTTGAGCATAATATTTGAATACAATTCCCAGCACTCAAAAGTGCCTGTTGTAGTCAGACATCACTTCGAGTGTCTTGTCTTTGTCCTTCCGCAAAAGTCCGTCAAAACGATCAGAACAGACCGTCATAACGAAATCTTCCCTGTCAATATACAGTCATAGCATTAGATTATTGTCATGTCGAGTTTGTAATTAGTAGGCTACAAAAGTACATATATAGTAATAAGCACCAAGATAAGACCTATAAGGAGGAAAAGAGTAGATTTTCATGAAACTCTTCAATAGTTGTAATATTTGATTTTAGAGAATTATAGTCAGAAACTAATAGTTGACTTGAATATCTCTATCAGTCGACTTGACATTTCATAGATTTAGTCTCCATATTTAAAGATGCAATTTTATTGATTTTAAAAGTGAAAATAATTTGGTGCAGTATCATCAGTCATTTACATTTAAAAAGTAATTGTTCCTAAAATTATGATATTAACTTTCTATTGCACAAATCAAAAACTCTTTACAAAGTACAAAAATGCAGATTTTATCTCTTACCTACTATCATCTTTCTAAGCATATCTACTGGTATTACCATGAATGCAAGGGCAAGACATACCATCCATGAAGATATGCAAGCCTCTACACTTAGCACTCTTCCTCCAAATGTTATAAAGGCAAGTTGCAATATGAAAATTGACAACACACTCTTATGCAAAGTTTTTGTTTCAACTAAGTTTTCAAAAGGATTGATGTGAGATGTTCTTTGCACTGAATCCGTTGGAAATGTTATTGACATCATAAAAGTACAAATACAGCAGATTTGAGGTATGTTACATCTACTCCACAAAAGATTTCTAAGTGGGGCAGACAAATCCTGATACAGACAAAGCATATATAGATACCTACAGTTATCATGTTTGGATGAACATAGACTTTGTTACTATATTTTCGCTTCTATTTACCAGTTTTTCCTTCATATATTCTTCGCGCCGGTTCTGAAACCAAATGCAATAGCTGCAAGAGAGTCCATCGCAAGATTTATAGAGCTGTATGCATACGTTAGGATTATATTTCTCACCAAGCAAAGGTCCTAAAAACAAAGTGAGCTACAGCAGCTACACTTGACTGTAAGCTGGAATACCAAGAATTTTCGTATACTCTTAAACATTGTTCTGCCGTATAAAATTGCCTTTTCTATAGATGAAAAATTATCACTCGGCATGATGATGTCCCCTGCGCTCAGCAAGCTTCAGTGACCGCTACCCATTGCAAATCCCCACATCTGCTTTTTAGGTGCCGGTGAGTCGTTTCATCTCGCACCAGTCATACCTACCACATGACCTATCTCTTGAGCTATTTTTACCAGTCTGCTCTTATCTGAAGGCAATGCACGAGATACTACCCTTAGATGAGGGAGTATAGTTTTGAGTTCATCATCTGATTTTTCAGATAGTTCAAATGGATGTCAGCTATGTCGTCATGACTTGTAAGAAGACCTGCTTCTTTTGCGATAGCAACAGTTTCTTTCCTATCACCTGTTACCATTACTACCTGTATACCTAGCTTCTTTTGTACTTGTTTTGATAAGCGCTTACTGCCTCGTCTTACCTCATCTCTGATACTTGCATCACACATATCAAAGTCAGTTCTTGATTTTCATCAAAATCTAATTTCTCCGTCATATTTTGCTACTGCGATAAGTCTCATTGACCTGCCTGATTGAGAGTCAATATAAGAAGTGAGGTAGTTATGTTCTATAAGTTTTCACATCTCGTTTTACCGATGTAAGATGTGCATTTTTCTATAATTTTTCAGGAGCACCTTTGATGTAGGTGATGTTTTTCCATCTTTTTCACTACTACACTTGATATTTTCTTATTTGAGTCAAATGGATTGAAGTTTTGACATCGTCTCTGCAAAGAGAATCAGTAATATCAGAATCAACCCAAAGAAAAACCTCATCAATGCTCTGTCAGTACTGTTGCCGCTGATTATATTTTCTCCACTTGATATTGAAGAGTTATTGAGTCCTATACCTGTTGTAACATCTACAGCTAATACTGAATTCATCATCTTGAACTTGTCATAGATTTTTACATTTCCTGTGGCTATCTCCCACTACACTAAGTCTGCCTTTGTTATAGTACCTGTCTTGTCACTGAACAAGATACTAAGACTTCCTGAAGTTTCAAGACCGTTTATATTCCTTACAAGTACACTGTCTTTTGCACATTCTTATACTTTGGAATGAAAGCAAGATAGATGAGTATAGGCAGTCCTCTAGGCACTGCACATACTATTATAGTTACTGCTACAGTAGTTGTGTCGAGTATCAGCCTAATCCACTGATATAGGACCGCTTGGAGAATACCCTGTTACTACTGTCATCACATACTAAGAATAATACATATTGAACCTGCATATCCAAATATTGATATTTGCTTTAGCAAGTTTTTGAAAGTTTGACTTAGTAGAGGTGTTGCTCGTTGTTCTTCTTGCACTTCCAGCCAATTTGCCATAAATAGCATCACCTACAGTTTTGACCTTGATATGTGCCTGATGACTACAGACTACTGTTCCTTTGTATACATAGTGTTTGTTGAGAAGGTCTGATGTGTCATAGTTGTTACCTCGTCTTTTAGTGGTATCTTCTTTTGCCTCTTTGTGTTTCACCATGAAAGAGGATTGTCCACTTCAATAAATCCTTCATTACTTCACCGTCTGCCGGTATTTTGTCACCTGCTTGGAGATATACAATATCGCCTACTACTACATCTCTATACAGGTATCTCACATAGGACAGCTTCCTTATTGATACATATATTTCTTTTGCTTTCATCTTCTTTGAGTGCAAGAGCCTTACTTTCTTGTTTACTTTGGGAAATAGAAGCTACCATCACGCATAAGTATAGTTATAAAAGACTGCACAGGCTCAAACCAAAGAGTCTCCCAAGAAAAATAATATAGTCTGAACAAGCAGTGCAAGTAGAGATATCATTATCATGGATCTGTAAATCCTATGAGTATCCATCAAGTGGCTCCTGCTCAATATTTGTCAATTTATTAGAGCCGTACTTTTGATGACTTTTCCTTCACCTGACCTTTTGGTCAATCCTTCAAATTTCATAAAATTTCTATTTTATCTTAGTAGCTACTGCCTGACAACAAGAAATACACTCCTCATCAGAAATACTGCAAAACATCTGATTTATCTCACCATGCAAGGATACATATCTCCTGACATATCTTGCTTTGTGCTTACAGTGGAAAAGACCAAGTTCATTAGTTACTATTACAAAATTTTATATTCTTTTTGCATTGAAGATAAGATTCTTCTAACATAAGTCTTACATCATTTTGCAAAATTTTTCGTATACTTCATCGGAGCAAGTCTCAAAGTCTATCTTAGAGTGATACATGAGGTTATTGAGCATACCGCTGACATCAATCAATCACATACATTGGTAGAAAGAGACGGCACTATATCAGTAAGTCAATGGATCTTTCGGTTGTTGTGAATCTGTCCGCTCTTCTACATATGTTTTTGACCTTATCTCCTCATCTTCATCTGTTACTAGATTTAGTGTACAATATATGTTCTCTTGTCACCTAAAAGCAGGGATTTTTGTTCACAAAAAGAGGATTTTCCTGAAGATATGCCATCTAAGACAGTAATAATAGTTTTGCCATTATGCCCTCCCAAATTTAGTGTAATAATAGTTAATATCATTAAAAAGCTCTTAAAATCAGTAGACTTTTTATACCCAGTAAAAGCAAATATTATTAAAAATTGTCGCTTTTTATTTTGACTTTATAGATGTATGTGATATAATATCCTAAGCTTTTTGAGTAAATATTTAAGTTTTTGTGCTTACTTAGTGCTTTTTGTAAGAAAAATATAAATTGTAAAATATTGTGCTGATAAATATCTAATATTTATAGCTGTGATTGAAGGTGAACTCTATGATAAATTAATTATAATACTTTGTCTTGTTTATAATAGTAATAGCTCCTGCAGTGGCACATTTAATAAATCAAAGCTCAAAAACGATGTATATCAATCAAGCGGGTAAATCAACTGAGGAAAAACTTTTTCTCTTCGTACAGACTATATGGGAGATGCGTCCAAACTCATCAATGATAGCCCAAAATCTTAAATTAGATGATTCATTTTCCTACTATGCCACTTCTCTCTGAGACCTCTTCAGAAAACAAAAGGATCAACATAGTGTACAAACTCTTTCGACGGTAATACCACACTTAGCAAGGCTGAAAATACAAGTTTGTATATAATTCAATCGTTATCCCTTTTATAGGTAACTGTGGAGTAGTAACGGTATCTGTCAACAAAGACGGCACAGTAACATCGCTGGAGTCAATACGAAGGGGACTTTTGTAATTGATTTACTCTGACTATGACCTTTACTCAAGATACAGGTACATTAGAGGAGTTCAAAACAATTTATGCAAGATATAGAAAAGGTGGATTATGCAGTATAAGTCTCCGTCTCTAAATCTTGAAGATTCACTCACAACTGCTATCAACACACACTACAAAGGACAACTCTATTCAGGAGAGTTTGCAGCATCAGGTCAGCCATAACACTTTCACGAAGTGGAAGGATCAAGTACAAAATGTAACTGTATATATGTCATTACGAATTCCAATTTGAAAATGGAATATCTGGAAAAATGCTCTGATGTAATAGGACCTGCAAAACTTTTCATTTTCAAAAGATTCTCTTGGGCAACTATTCATTAACTGAGTTTTTAGAGCTGGTCAGAAAGGGCACTAGTATAACATAGCATTACAGACTATGTTTTCAGATGATGACATAGCAAAGATAAACAATATCAGACAGATGAAAGTCAAAATCGTTATAAAATGACCAAATCATCTCATCTGTCAAAGACTGTCTCAAATATATAGGTAGAAGTGAATCAAAGCAGCCTTTAGATTATCAAGAAAAAGAACCATCCGCCTCCGAAAATGAGAAATGCACTTTGATGTACTACACAAGGCATATCAGGAGTATCCTTACTGCGTCGGCAGTATAGAAAGAGTGCAAGACGGTGCAGATAACGACCTCGTAAGACAGATTATGAAAAACAGGGAACCCTCTGACACATGTACCTATACCAAGACAAATGTTTGCTGAACAAAGAGTGGAAGAAAAGGTAGTGGACTAAACACGGTAGTGAAGTAAAGGCACTAGCAGGCTCCATAAAGAGAAGGAATACACTCAGCACAAACAGCAGTATGACAAGGATATCCAAGCAAGTCGAGGATATAAAAAGTAGATAAGCTGTGGGAAAGGAAATGACTGAGTATATTACCATGACAAGAATTATTAAGAATATTTATACAGTATCGCATCGGTGCTGTTTGCGGTATTACTCCTTGCCAATATAGTCACGTGAAAGAGAAAAGGCGGGTGTGAAGGAAACGCCTCACAGAAAGCTTGACAAGAGTAATACAGTGGTATCTTCCTTTGAATACAATGCAAAAACTGAAGTTGCTTCACTTAAAATGAGGATTATCATCTATGACGGTAAGAATTTAGTCAGAGAAAAACGACAAATTTAAGGGATGTATTCGAAGACAAGACTTGCTATCAATGATTTTTGTCATGAAGATGGTTGAACAGGAAAAGCCTGTTTATCTTCGGATAAAATCGACAAAGATATTGTACAAGATAAACAAAGACGGGACTTATAGTATCACAGGTAAGAATTTGTAGAGAGCGGTCAAAACATCCATCCCCTCAAAAACGGAGATGTACTCCTCATCATACAATATCAATGTCTCTGCTGACGGAGTGAGATCTACGGAACAGATATGAAGCAAAAAGCAAATATCAATTATCCAAATAGGTTTGATAAGTACAGTAGAATTTTGGAAGAAAGTACAAATACCATGTATGCAAGTGCACAGGTAAATAACTCACAGATATTACCAACACCATTTATGCCTATAATTCAAACTATGAAGTACAGTACCTATAAACACAAGCTATCTGTTGACTATAGAGATGATTGGTCACCAATAACCTCAAAGTTCATCCTCGATCCTACAAGACTATATATGCTTGATGGAAAATACAAAATGCTAGCTACGATAGATGCACAAAACTCTTTGCAGGAATGGTGCTTTGTCAACGATAAGATATATCTGCTTTGACGACGGTAAAAGTGTCGGGATATATGACAAGAGTGGAAAACTCTTAGAAGAAAAAGGTATTTAAAGACAATATAAAAAGATGATATGAAATATGCCACGATTCTTTATATAGGTACAACATCAACACTACCTCAAAATAAAGTTATAGAGTTTGCCAAAGATAGAGAAAAGCATATTGCTAAGTAACAACAAACTTGTACTGTTTTCAAAGGAAATGTCGAAATAATACCTATCCAGTAATGGTTTGGATAATTTACATACTTGTTTTACGTTAATTAAAATTATCATAATTTTAGTTGAAATTTAAGTATGTTGCTGATAATACACTACTTTTGACATACTATTTTTAAGCTAATATTTTATTTGAGTCTGCATATTTACCATGAAAATGCATATGAAAAATGAAAATGCTATGTAAAGTTATAGTATTATATTTTATAATATACTACAAATTCAATTTTTAAATATATTCTCTATGTTGGAAAGTTGATATACTTATAGAAGAATATAATAGTTTAGTAAATCGGGAGAAAATGATAGATGAAGTTGGGAACTATATAGATATTGCGAAATTACAGTATGATATTTCTCTTGTGCCAGTGGGATTTAGGAATGGACCTATAAAATCGCTTTTTATAAGTTTTTGGATTTAGTGATAAAAATAGGAAACTTACCGATATGGTGTATATACCTTCGAGGATGTATTGCTTTGATAATGAAGCTATCAAAGTCTTGATGTCCATGATAAGAAAACCGATGATGATTGCCAAACCTTTTGCGCTGATAGCACCGGTAGTGAGATAATGTAATATTAGTATTGCTGATTTTATAGTATGGCTACGATGTTTATATTTTACTCTTCCATATGCCTCAAGGATTTGATGAGTAGAGATATGCTTTCACTTAGTGACAAGATATTGGGAGCGTTATTTTCAGGACCTAAGAGCGTAATAGTTATCATGATTATAGTATGCATTGAGACGTCAACAGCGACGCTGTGCTTTCAAAATCTACTCAAAGATTTGCTTTCGCGAGTCGTTTTTATTACCAATCTCATTACCAATATATTTATGTGGATAGGAAAATAAGGCTACAAAACAAACAAACTATATTTATTTTTAAATACAAGATTTTAAGAGGGATAATATTGTTTTGATTACAAATGATATTGTCCTATTGACAATTTACTCTAATGTAATATTAAAGAACTCTTTAAAAGCCATATAATTTCAGTGCAATAAAGATATTGAAAATAAATATAATTTATACTGTCAGGTTAAATAGATACTTTGTCTTTATAAACGAGGGATTAGTATAAGAAGAAAAAGTGAAAAAGGTGCAGTAATTTTTCGTAAAAACTTGAATATACGATATATATATGATAAAACTATAAGAGAGAGTAGAAAAGGTGCACAATTTTTCGTAAAGTGGTGAGGATAATGATTATTGAAAGAAAGCAATATTTGATGCTATGCGCTGGTAAGGAGATAATGGAAGAATAAAGAATACTACAGGTATTAGAAGATAACATGGAGTCTTATCTACTGTTTGAATTGTACAAGGGATTATCTTATGAAAACAGGTATAAAGCAAGAACAAATAAATCGAGAATAGCCTCAGATGATATAGATAACTTTGCATATAGAGATCCTTTTCTTAAACTAAAATGAATATATAAAAGTAAGATAAATAAAGATACTATGTATTAATTGACGAAATTCAATTTCTCAGAAAATCATGTAAAATCCTCATTTTCAAGAGATGGAGATGCAGTGAAATAACACTTTGTGGATGCTGCTTTCTCTAATGAGAGAGATATTGACATCTATGCACAGGAAGCAATTCAAGAGATGCTCAAGAAGATGTAATGACGCAGTTTAGAGACAGGGAGATGAGAGTCATATTCATCCATTGGCCATTTTCAGAGGGTCTGCTAACAAAGTTAGGAGGACAAAAAGCATGTGCATGGCAGATTTTGGTAATAGTGGAGGTATGCCTCTGTGGTTGGACTTGATAATTTCAGCTGAGTGTCTATTTGAACTTATTTGAAGAAACTTATATCAAAGAGAGACATAGTTGAAAGAAATAATGTAAGAAACGATGCTGAAGTCTGGAAATATTGACGGATTTTATATCCTCATCTGTAGGCTCTCTGGTAATCCACTAAAATTATCAATAGTTTTATCGAGAAAAAGATTAATATTTCAAACAACACAATATCAAATTATCATCTTATTTTGAGGAGGCATATATCTTATATTCTGCTAAGAGATATGATATAAAGGATCAAAATATTTTCTTTCATAGTATTACTTTGCTGACATAAGTTAAAATACAAGACTTAATTTGAACCAGTTGGAAAAAGCCCATATAATGGAAAATATCATATATAACGACCTTATTAGAAGTTTAATGTGTGGATGTTGGTGTGGTTGAGTACTCTGCCAATATTGACGGCAAAAAATCAGGATAACTTGAGTAGACTTCGTAGTCAATGGGGCAATTTAAGATATTATATTCAATCAGCATTTGCCTACAGAAGAAAAAATCAAACAAAAACAAATTCACTAAGAAGAATCGATGATTCATTTAAAAAAATAATCTTGCGAGATGATATAATACCAAAATATGATGAGAATGGGATTTGACCATATAGGAATTAAAGATTTTTATTATCTGAAAACTGTTGATCCTATAAAATACGAAGAAAAAGTGGAAAAGGTGCAATAATTTTCGTAATAATATAAAAAATTGATTATATCTCTAAAAATGGTATTCTAATTAAACTTTATAAAAATTAATAATATCCATAATTTATTTATGATAATAATTTAAATGAAAAATAAAGAAAAATAATGGGAATTTTTAATATAGTTGTAGTATTTTGAAGTGTTTATCCAAATTTATTTTTGCTTTTTTTTAAAGAGATTTATGTTAAATTAAGTAAATATAAATATGAAAGGTATGAAATCATGAAAAAATTATTGAAGAAACTTGTGGTAATAACTATAACAGTAATATCTATGTACCTATTAAAATATTATATCGCTTCAAAGTTTTCTAAGTTGATTATTTTAAGTATGCTATAATATTTCCTACTTTTAATAATTTACCTGATTATAGTGTGCGCTTAAAAATTCCAAATAGCTTATATTTCAATTGAAAATTTGTGCTGTTTGTGGTATATTTTTGCTGTGGATTTAATTAAGGAATTGTCCGACCAATTCATCTATATATTTTAAGCGATTGGAAACATATATGAAAAGACGATGAAAAATAATGTATATACTGGATAGGGAAGATAGACTGGAGCTTGAAGGTTTCATGGTTCGGACTATTCTATCAATCACGGCTCAAGCCAAAACGCCTATTTGATATTGGAAGTAAGAAGGTGCTTGTTGTTTGGTATGGAGACCACATAGCAGGTTTATCGAAAATCTTGAAAAGGAAATAGATCTCAAAGAAATTGATTACATAGTAATAAATCACGGCGAAGTAGATCATTCGGGATCAACTGGCGAGCTGATGAAAAAAAATACCTGGCCTCCCTTATACTGTACTGCAAATGCCGACAAATCTTTAGTAGACAATATCACAATCCTAACTGGAATTTCAATGTAGTGAAGACAGGCGATACACTCCTATTTCAGATACGAAGTCATTGGTATTTGTTGAGATGAGATGTTGCTGAGCTGACAGTATGGCGACATATGACGGAGACTTAATATCTTATTTTCAATGGATTACTTGTGTTAACACTTTAACTGTGTAGAACTTTTAACGACAAGGCTGACCAATGCCTACTTATGGAAGAGGCACAAAATACTATGCCCAGCCATACTTGCACCTTTTCTCCTCTTGTAGAAAAAGCTTGAAGAAATGGGAAAGTTGAACCTGCCTATGAATATAATCACGCGCAATAGGAGCAATATGGGAGAGAAAATCCTCTTCAAAATAGTGGAAATATCAATGGTGCGACAACTATAAAGAAGACCAAATAACTATAGCCTATGATACTATGTGAGGAAGGCATATGAAACTTGCCCATGCTCTTGCTGAAGAGATTAGCAAAGCCCCTACTGCTGTTGCAGCTTTTAACATATCAAAATGTAACAAGAGACGACATAATGACACAGGTGTTCAAATCAGAGGCAATAGCTGTGGGCTCACCTACAGTAAGTAAAGAGCTGTACTACATCTGTCAGCGGATGGCTGCGACTTCTTACAAGAGCTCTCACTAAAAGGTAAAACACCTTTGATTTGACTGACAACGCTTGGTCGGGAGAGAAACAAAATTGCCAGAGAAGAGCTGACAAAAGGCAGGGTTTGAGAAGTAATAGATACAGAAGAAAGATGTGAGTTGGAATCCAAGACCTGATGATGAAAATATGGCAAATATTGCAAAATCGCTATTGGCATAATATAAAACTAAATTGATGTGGTAAAATAAAAATATCTTCTGTTTATTAAAGTGAAAACAGAAATTTTTGATTATAAGATAATAATAAAATGCACATCTTACATCAATGAAAACGGAGATGTAAGAAAAACATAGAACACTTACCTCACTTCTTATATTGACTCTCAATCAGGCAGGTCAATGAGACTTATCGCGGTAACCATATGACGGAGGAGGTAGATTTTGATGAAAATCAGAACTGACTTTGATATGTGTGATAAGTATCAGAGATGAGGTAAGGACAGAGGCAGTAGCGCTATAAAACAATTACAAACGGGTATGGGTAGTAATGGTGACAGGTGATAGGAAAAGAAAACTGCTATTGCTATCGCAAAGAAGCGGGTCTTCTTACAGTCATGACGACATAGCTTGACATCCCCATTTGAACTGTCTGAAAAATCAGATGAACTCAAAACTGCCTCCCTCATCTAAGGTAGTATCTCGTCATTGCCTTCAGACAGAACAGACTGGTAAAAAATAGCTCAAGAGATGGGTCATGTGGTGAATTGTATTTGGTGACAGATGAAGCGACTCCTGGCGCAAAAAAGCAGATGTAGGATTTGCAATGGGTAGCGGTACTGAAGTTGCCAAGGAAGCAGGGGACATCATCATACTTGATGATAATTTTCATCTATAGAAAAGAAACAGAATTTTATACGGCGGGAACAATGTTTAAGGTATACGAAAATTCTTGGTATTCCAGCTTACAGTCAATGTAGCTGCTGTACTTACTGTTTTTAGGACCTTTGCTTGGTGAAATATAATCCTAACAATGTCATGTATTATAAATCTTGCGATGGACTCTCTTTGCAACTATTGCATTTTGGTTCAGAACCAGCATGAAAGAATATGAAGGAAAAACCGGTAAATAGAAGCGAAAATATAGTAACAAAGTCTATGTTCATCCAAACATTAACTATAGGTATCTATAACTTTGTCTGTATCAGGTTTTATTTTTTGCCCACTTAGAAATCTTTTTGGAGATGTAGATATAACATACATAAATCACTGTATTTACTACTTTTATGATGTCAATAACATTCAACGATTCAATGCAAGAACATCTCACATCAATCTTTGAAAACTTAGGTAAAACAAAACTTCATAAGAGTGATGTTGTATTTTCATATTGCAACTTGCCTTTGTAACATTTGGAGGAAGAGTGCTAGAGATGTAGAGAGGCTATATCTTCATGGATAGTATGTCTTGCCATTCAATAGTATACCAGTAGATATGCTTAGAAAGATGATATGAGTGAAGATAAAATCTTTGCATTTTGTACTTTAGCAAGAGTTTTTTGATTGTGCAATAAAAGTTAATATGATATAATTTTAGGAACAATTACTTTTAAAATTGTGTTAAATGACTGATGATAATTGCACAAATTATTTCACTTAAAATCAATAAAATTGCATCTTTAAATAAAAATGGAACTAATCTTATGAGAAATGTCAAGTCATTGATAGAATAATCCGTCAACTATTGGTTTCCTGACTATAATTCCTGTAAATCAAATATTACAACTATTGAAAGAGTTCAATAAAATCATACTCTTTCCCTTACAGGTCTTATCTTGAGTTACTTATTACTATATATGTGCTTTGGCAAATTACAAACTCGACATTTTTTGTACAATAATCTATACTGCTATGACTGTGATATTGACAGGAGGATTGCATTGCGTCTGTCCTGACAGTTTTGACAGACTTTTTGCAGGAAGGACAAAGACAAGACACTCAAGTGATGTCCTGACTCACGAATGAGCTTTTTGGAGTGCTGGGGTGTATTAAATATTATGCTCAGACAGAATAATTTATCTACTAATTGAAGAAAATCTGCTTCCTTTTGCAATTTTCAGTTATTTTGCAAAGGACAATACAGGTTGTATTTTTCTATAAAATCCACTTATCCAAGATAACGGCATGGGCAATATATTTATAAACCCAAGATTATACATCACTATGATATGGGTAAGTAGCAATACGTAACTAT
>BNJS01001731.1_pt1 | contig 28799 bp, 32 predicted proteins | sample 8540461 | NCBI WGS metagenome assembly BNJS01 (sample SAMD00202454, study PRJDB9452) | human saliva metagenome | isolation source: human saliva | place: Japan | reverse complement strand
CCATCGCCCTGCACCAGGCTCGGTGTGCGAGTGGCTGGCATGAGCATCGTCTCCGACCTGTCCTTCGCGCAGGCGCCCATCGAGCCGACGAGGTCGTCCGTTCGCGGCCGCCGCGCACGACGATCGCCGCCGGCATCGAGGCGGTGCTGGCGGCGATGTCCCGAGTTCGTCGACGTCGGGTCGGTCGCTGGACCCTCGGGTCACCTCATGAAATGTAGGCGCGTGTCACCTGCCGTCGACGTCGCGGAAGACGGTGACCGCGTCCGATGACGTCGCCACTTGGGGCGGTCATCGACCAACGCATCAATACCGCGTCGCCGGACTCCATGCGCTGGTCATAGGTGAAGGTCAGTCCGCCTGCACAATGCGGTCGTTGTGGACGTGGTTGATGTGCTCGGCGATGTCGGCTGTTCCTGTGACGGTCAAGGCGGGTGGAGATGCAGCGACCCGTGCGGGGCCCACATCTGCTCGATGAGTGCAAGGCGCTTAGCGGCGTCGGCCCAGTCCAGGTGCGCAGGTAGTTCGCGTCGGCGCCGGTCTGGTGGTGTCGGTCATGACTCATTCCTCTCCCTCGTTGTTGACAATGTCAGCATAGCCGGAAAGTTGACTATGTCAACATGTGGGTATGCTTGGTCGAGCCCTCGTGATCCAGGTCCGACGCGCTGCCATCCTCGGACGCCGCAGCGCTGCTCGAGGACAGGGGCCGGTGACGCTGCGCGCCGTTGAGCAGCGTGGGTGTGTCCCGCTCGGCCCCATCGTCACTACGCGGATAAGGCCGCGCTCATGCGTCGCCCTGGCCGACGTGCACTGCGGCAGATCGCCGAGCGGATTCGTCACGGCGCGGAGCGCGTCAGGGCGCTACGTGGCGGCGGTTGCGCGCCGTGCCGCTCGGGCCTATGTCGACTACGCCGTCGAGGCGATCCCCACCACTACCAGCTGGTCTTTCGGGGACGCCCGATCGCCGAGCGGATCCCAGGGCTGGAGGGAGGCCGCTGACGACGCCACGGCCGCCGTCGGCGAAGCTCGTCGCTCGGCCCAGGATCGCCTGGTCTCGCTGCGCCCGCCCCACCGACGAGATCGCCACCGTCGTCTGGGTCCTGCTTCATGGACTCTCGCCTGCAGATCACGGGTCATCTCCATGAGCCCCGAGACCATTGACGGCAACGAGCGTCTTGCGGACCTGGACCTTGCCCGGGCAGCTGCGACCCGTGTGATGCGCCTTCGGTGATGTCGGCCGGTAGCGATCTGAGACGTGCCTGGACGCCCGTCCTCGCACGGCGGGACCAGTGAGCGCCTCAACCTGCACCTATGACAACTGATGCAAAGACGCCAGACCAGGCTGTCACGACCGTACCAGAAATCCGACTCCATACGGGCACCATCGAGGTGGATGCCAACCGCTACTGGGGCAGACCGAGCGGAGTCTGCACAACTTCGACATCGGCCGTGAGACCTTCGTGTGGGGTCGCCCCATGATCAAGGCCCTGGAGTCCTCAAGAAGTCTCGCCGCCCTGGCCAACGCCGAGCTCGGCGAGCTGCCTACCGACATCGCCGACCTCATCGCGCCAGGCCGGTGACGAGGTCATCGCCGGTGACCTCGACGCCGAGTTCCCGCTCGTGGTCTTCCAGACCGGCTCGGCACCAGTCCAACATGAACTCCAACGAGGTCATCTCCAACCGCGCCATCGAGCTGGCTGGCGGTGAGCGCGGCTCCAAGACCCCGGTCCACCCCAATGACCACGTCAACCGCAGCCAGTCCTCCAGCGACACCTTCCCCCACGGCCATGCACATCGCCGTCGTCAACGAGTTTCGCCGCCACGTACCCGCGCGTCCAGCAGGCTGCGCGACACCCTGGACGCCAAAGGCCAGAGGCCCTACGCCGACGTCGTCGTGGTGGGACGCACCCACTTGCAGGACGCCACCCCATCACCCTGGGGCAGGTCATCAGCGGCTGGGTCGCCCAGATCGACTTCGCCCTCGACGGCATCCGCTACGCCGACCCCGCGCTCGTGAGCTCGCCATCGGCGGACCGCCGTCGGCACCGGCCTCAAGCCCACCCCGAAGTTCAGGGCCCTGTGCGGCCAAGATCAGCGAGAGACCGGCATCGAGTTCACGCAGGCAGGACAACCTCTTTGCCGCCCTGGGCGCCCACGACGCCCTGGTCCTGGTCTCCGGCGCCCTGCGGGTCCTGGCCGACGCCCTCATGAAGATCGCCAACGACGTGCGCGGTACGCCTCCGGCCCCCGCAACGCAGTATCGGCGAGCTCATCATCCCCGAGAACGAGCGCGGCAGGCTCGATCATGCCCGGCAAGGTCAACGCAGTGCGAGGCGCGCGCTCATGGTGGCTACAGGAAAGATGTCTTCGGCACGCATCGCCACAGCCGGCTTCGCCGGATCCCAGGGCACCTTCGAGCTCCACGTCTTCAAGCCGGTCATGGCGCGCAATTGCGTCTCTGAGGTCCATCCAGGCTCCTGGGGACGCCTGCGTCTCCCTTCGATTTCAACTGCGCCTCACGGCATCGAGCGCCCAACACCGAGCGGATCCAGAGGCCAGCCTGGAGACCAACCTCATGCAGGTCACCGCCACTCAACCGCCACATCAGCTGCGACAGGCCTCCAAGATCGCCAAGAACGCGCACCACGAGGCTCGTCCCTGCGTGAGTCCGCCCTCGGGCTCGGCTCTTCGTCACCGCCGAGGAGCTCGGACAAAGTGAGTCGTCTCGCGCATGACGGCCCACCCCAGCGCCGCTGGAGGACTGGAGCTGGACTCAGCTCGTCCGTCGACTGACTGCGCACCGCTCAGTGAGACGCGGCGCCGTCGAAATCGATGCGGGCGAGTGGTGCCCCTGATCGCGCTTCGTCACCGGCCGGGTGCCGACCTCACGGAGCAGCACAGGCGCGTCCGGGTCGTCCGCTTTAAGGTGATGTGCTAGCCACGTATGCAGACACTCGAGCGAGGCGCGCGACTGAGCTGTGCCGGAGGGAACCCACCTGATGAACCCGCCACGACGCGCACCATCCTGACCGCACTGCCCGCCACGGCGGGAATCCTGTAAAATGTACCAGTTCCGCCGGAGGAACCGCCTCGGCAGGCCTCCGCCACGGCGTCGTCGCAGGCCCCACCGATACGAAGTTTGGTCCTGAACAAGGGCGCCTGGCGCTATGCGGGCGATGTCTACTATCGCGCTGGGTCTGCGCTTACGTGGCCACGCCCCAGGCCCTCCGACTACGAGACCCCAGGGTCTACGTGCCGGTACGGGCCCCGTGAGACGGTGACGGCTACTACGAGGCCACCGTGCTCGACCCCGAGGGTAACCGTGTCGGGCTCGTCGCCTCCGATTACTCTGACGACGTCCGGAAGGTGATGATCTGCGTGCGCGGTACGATGACGTACTGGGCGTATCCACCGTCGAAGACCCGTCCCATCCCGCCCATCATCGTGACCGCCTGGGTGCCGGGTGCCAGGATGCCCTCGGGGTCCAGGTCGATGACCCCGGAGGCCTCGATCCCCAGGATGCGAGGGAAGGTCACCCTCAGCCATGCCGTGCACAGAGTGGTACTGCTGCGGTTGAGGCCGAAGGCTGCGACCTTTAGACGCACCCAACCCTCGGGTGGGCGGGAACCGGGAGCTCGACGACGTGGAGGTTGCTGATGCTCCCCGGTTCGCTGAGCCGGGCCGCCAGCATGGTTGGGGGAGTAGTAGCGTCAATCGTGTCCGGCATGCCTGCGCCTCCAGGGGGCGGGTGGTGGGTACCTGGGTGTTTGCTTTCAATCCTGCACCAATCGCCTTGGTAAAGCCTGCCTCCCGGCAGCTCAGCAGGTGACGGCTGATACGGTTGCCGCACGCCATACGGCCGTGCTGTCAGCGGCCATGAGAGGACATCCGGCACCTGCAATGAGCAGCACCATCACCTTTCGACGCCGTCACCAAGCTGTACCCGGCCGGGAGGTGCCGGACCCGGCTCTCCCGCCGTCGATTCCTTCTCAGCCCGCATCGAGGCCGGCACCACCACCGTCCTGCTGGGTTCATCGGGCTGCGGTAAGACCACCCTGCTGCGCATGGTCAACCGCATGGTGGAGCCATCCAGCGGTCGGGTTCTCATCGACGACGAGGACATCGCCACCCGCGACGCCGTCGCTCTGCGCCGCTCCATCGGCTACGTCATGCAGAACGCGGGCCTGCTGCCGCACCGGCGCGTCATTGACAACATCACCCTCGTGCCCCGCCTCCAGGGCGCGAACCGCCGCGACGCCCGGCACCGGGCCCTCGAGCTGATGGATTTGCTCGACCTCGACCGCGACCTGGCCGGGCGCTACCCCCACCAGCTCTCCGGAGGTCAGGCCCAACGGGTCGGAGTGGCCCGGGCCCTGGCGGCCGATCCCGAGGTGCTCCTCATGGACGAGCCCTTCGGCGCCGTCGACCCCCTCGTGCGCCGCGAGCTTCAGCGCGAGATGGCCCGGATTCAGGCCGAGCTGGACAAGACGATCATCTTCGTCACCCACGACGTCGACGAGGCCCTCGCCCTGGGTGACGAGATCATCCTCCTGCGCGAGGGCGCCCAGATCGCCCAGCGCGGCAGCGGAGCCGAGCTGCTCGCCGACCCGGCCGACGACTTCGTGGCCCGCTTCCTCGGGCTCGACGACGCCGCACGCCAGCTACGGCTCAAGGACGTCGCCGAGACCCGGATCGTCCTGGACCGGGCCGGTCGCGTCGTCGGGCGCCTGTCAGAGGAATCCGCCCTGGAGGCGGAGGGCCAGGCATGAACTGGGTCCTGGCCAACCTGCCCACCATCGCCGGGCACCTGCTGGCCCACCTGCTCCAGGCGGTCCCCGCGATCATCGCCTCCTTCGTCCTGGCGATCCCCGTCGCCCGGCTGGCCCGTGCCTCCCGCCCGTTGCGCGCCGTGCTCGTGACCGGCTCTCGCTGCTCTACGCCGTCCCCTCCCTGGCCCTGTTCGTCATCCTCCCCATCATCCTGGCCACCGGTATCCGCGACCCGCTCAACGTCATCGTGGCCCTGACCCTCTACGGGCTGGCGCTCCTGGTGCCGGCCACCGCTGACGCGCTGGACGCCGTTGACGCACGTGTCCTGGATGCCGCCACCGCCATGGGCATGGGGCGCATCCGCTGCTTCCTCACCGTCGAGCTGCCGCTGGCCGGCCCCGCGATCCTCACGGGCCTGCGTGTGGTGACGGTCTCGACGATCTCACTGACCACCGTCGGGGCGGTACTCGGTGTGCGCAGCCTCGGCTGGCTGTTCACCGACGGCTTCCAACGCGGCATCACCGCGGAGATCGTCACCGGTCTGGTCGCCACCGCGGCCCTGGCCCTCGTCCTGGACGGGCTCGTCCTCGCTCTGGGACGCCTGTGCCTGCCCTGGACCTGGAAGCGCGCCGGCGCCACCGGGCAGGTGCTCGAGGCGGACGGTGCGTCCGCGGCCGGCGGCCGTGAGGATGATGGCCGGGAGAAGCGGGAGGGCGAGTCATGAGGTTCGTCCTGGCCGCCGTGGCCTATATCGCCGACCCCGCTCACTGGAGTGGCGCTATGGGGATCGGCCCGCTGATGATGCAGCACGCCGCGTACTCGCTGGCCGGCGTTCTCATCGCCGCTCTCATCGGAGTACCTACTGGCTGGTGGGTGGGCCACACCGGGCGCGGGCGCGCCTGGGTGCAGCCGCTCAGCGGCGCTGCCCGCTCCCTGCCCACCCTGGGCCTCATCACCCTGTTCGGTCTCGCACTCGGCGTCGGTTTGACCGCCCCCATGATCGCCTTCGTCGTCCTGGCCCTGCCCAGTGTCCTGGCCGGAGCCATGAGCGGCGTGCGGGCTGCCTCCGTCATGGCTGTCGACGGTGCCCGGGCCAGTGGCATGAGTGAGCTCCAGATCCTGGGAAGGGTGGAGATCCCCTAAGGGGCGCCGCTGCTCGTCGGCGGGCTGCGCTCGGCCAGCCTCCAGGTCATCTCCACCGCCACGCTGGCCGCCTACACCGGCGCCGGCGGGCTGGGCAGACTCATGTTCCTGGGCCTCAAGACTCAGGACTACGTCATGATGCTCGCCTCGGCAATGCTGGTCATTGCCCTCGCCCTGGCCTCCGAGGCCCTCTTCGCCCTCGCTCAGTGGGCCGTTACGCCCCCGGGCGCCCGGAAGCACCGGAAGGAATCAGCATGACCGCACGCTCCACCCCGCGCTCCGGGAGACAGCTGACGCGACGCGGCCTGCTGACCGGTGTCGGCGCACTGAGCGGACTGGCCGCCCTCAGCGCCTGCTCCAACACCGATCCCTTCGCCATCGACCAGGCCTCGGGGGGCTACTCCGGTGGCCCGATCATCATCGGCAGCCAGCAGTACTACTCCAATGAGATCATTGCCGAGCTCTACGCCCAGATGATGGAGAAAGTGGGACTGACCGTCACACGGCAGTACCAGATCGGCCAACGCGAGGTCTACCTGCCCGAGCTCGAGTCCGGCAAGATTCACGTCATCCCCGAGTACGGCGGCAACCTGCTGGAGTACTACAGCAAGACCTCCGCCTCAGGCAGCCCCACCGCTACGACAGGTGCCGCGGCCCCTCCCGCACCGCCAGCGATACTGCCTCCATCCAGGACACTCTGCTGAGGACTCTGCCGCACTCGCTGACTGTCCTGAACCCTGCCGAGGCGACGGATCAGGACCCCTGACCGTCACCAAGGCCACCGCTCAGGCCCACTCCCTGACCTCGATTGCAGACCTGGCCTCCCTGGGTCGTCCCGTCGCGATCGCCGCGAACTCGGAGTTCACCACCCGGCCCTACGGTCCCAAGGGCCTCAAGACGGTCTACGGCGTCGACGCCTCCGTCACGCCGGTGGAGGACTCCGGCGGTCCACTGACCGTCAAGGCGCTCACCGACGGCACCGTCGACGTCGCCGACATCTACTCAGCGGACCCTGCCATCCAGACGCAGAACCTCGTCATCCTGTCTGACCCTCAGATGCTCATCCTCCCGCAGAACGTCACCCCGCTGGTCTCGGCCTCACTGCCGGCCATCGCGGTAACCGCAATCAACCGGGTCTCGGCCCTGCTGGCCCCTGATGAGCTGCGCGCCCTCAACCGGCGCTCCACCGGTGAGGGCCTGAGCTCCAAGGTCATCGCCACCGACTGGCTCACGTCCAAGAAGCTCCTCTAAGCGTCGAGAGCCCCGCGTTGCTGAGCGCGTCAGCGATGGCAGGGCGCCGTACGTGATGACAGAAAAGTGATCTCTTACATACAGTTACTCTCTACTGGAAAGTGAATGTGTGTGAGAGAGTTGAGGTGCTCATCCACCAACCAACGTTCAGGAGCTCTTATGTCTGTCCCCTCCATCTCCATCATCGGCGCCGGCAACATCGGATCGGCGGTCGCGGGTCTGGCGGTCAAGGCCGGCGCCAGTACTCAGGTCCTGGTGCGCGACGCTTCCAAGGCCACCGACCTCTCGGGTGTCGACATCGCCGAGATCGGCTCGCCCTCGAGCGGTGACATCGTCGTCCTCGCCCTGCCCTACGCCGCCATCGACGAGGTCATCGCCACCTACGGCGCACAGGCCTTTGCCGGCAAGGTCGTCGTCGACCCGACCAACCCCCTGGACTTCACCACCCTCGACTCTCTCGTCCCTGCCGGCAGCTCTGCGAGCGCCGAGCTCGCCGTGAGGCTCCCGGACGCCCAGGTGGTCAAGGCCTTCAACACCGTCTTCGCCGCCGTCCTGGCGAGCGGTATCATCGGCGCTCGTCCGGCAACTCGTCTTGGCCGCCTCCGACTCCGCGGAGGCCAGGCGAGCCTGCGCTCGTTCGTCGAGGCCGCCGGACTGACGTGGGCCGACGCCGGTGAGCTCAAGCGGGCGGAGCGTCTGGAGGCGCTCGGAGCGCTGAACATCGCCCTGGGTGTCACGGAGCAGGTTGGTTGGACCGGCGGCCTCGCCGTCGTGTCTGAGTGAGGCTCGAGTGAGGCTCCCGGTTCGCAGGTAACCTGTCGCCTATGCCCGTCGTCGGCTGCTCACACGCGTGGGCGGCCGACGACGGATCAGCGACCAAGCACACGAGGAGACGACGTGGCCGACACTGAGCAGCCGACCGGCACGCATCAGACGGGGGAGATGGCGCCCGACCCCTATAGCCGCAGCTGCCCCTCACGCGGCCTGCTCAAGTCGCTCGGCGACCTGTGGACCGTGCTCGTCGTCGGGGCGCTTCACGAAGCGGGCCAACCGCAACGATTCAAGGAGATATCGACCCGCGTCGACGGTATCTCCACCAAGATGCTCACCCAGACGCTACGGGGGCTTGAACGCGATGGACTTCTTGAGCGCCATCAGTACCCGGAGATCCCGCCGCGAGTGACCTACGAGCTCACTGACTCAGGGAAGGGGCTGGCGGAGGCGCTCGCTCAGGTTGAGGCCTGGGCTACCGACCACCTCGGCGCTGTCACTGAGGCACGGGCTCGTTATGACGCCACCCACTGAGTGCCCATTGCGCTCACTGAGCGCGTCTAGAGGTGCCGCCAGGTCTCCAATCGCCAGCGCGCGTCCCCGGACACGGGGCGCCACTGACACTCCGGGTCGGACAGGGCGGGGTCGATGGCCCACTCCTGTGTGCTGATCCCGGGCGCTCGCACCAGCGCGGAGTCGGGCAGGCCTCGCTCGCGAGCCCGCTCGGTGGCATCCAGGTCCAGGACGCTGACAACGAGCACATCGGGCAGGCCTTCGGCCAGCGCCTGCTCGTAGACGCTGCCACCACCGATGACCCACAGGCGGGGGAGCCCAGCAGCACGCCCCTCGCGAGGGTCGCGCCCCAGCTCCGTGGCCAGACCCCGCGCTGCCACCGAGAGCCCCTCGCGCAGTGAGCCGGCGCGGATCGCGCCCTCGGCCTGCCAGGACCGGTCACGGGTGAGGACCACGTTGCGCCGACCTGGCAGGGCGCCGGCCAATGACTCCCAGGTGGTGCGTCCCATGACCAGCCCGCAGCCCATGGTCGTGGCCTTGAAGTGGGCGAAGTCCGCGGGCACGCGCCACAGCATGCCGCCGTCGGCCCCCAGGAGGCCGGTCACGTCCTGGGCCCAGATCATCCCCAGGCCGCTCATACCGCGACCGGGGCCTTGATCGTGGGGTGGTGCTCGTAGCCCTGGGAGGCGTCGATGTCATCCATGTCGTAGGTGTCGATGGACGCGGCGCGTTCCAGGCGCAGCGTCGGGAAGGGGTATGCGCTCGGCACCCGGGAGAGCTGGGTGCGAACCTGCTCGACGTGGTTGTCATAGATGTGACAGTCCCCGCCGGTCCAGATGAGCTCACCGGGCTCCAGGTCCGCCTGCTGGGCGAGCATGTGGGTGAGCAGCGCGTAGGAGGCAATGTTGAAGGGCACGCCCAGGAACAGGTCGGCGCTGCGCTGGTAGATCTGCAGGCTCAGACGACCATCGGCCACGTAGCACTGGAAGAAGGCGTGACAGGGCGCCAGGGCCATCGAGCCCAGGTCGGAGACGTTCCAGGCCGAGACCAGCATGCGCCGCGAGTCCGGGTCTGTGCGCAGCGTGTTGACGAGCCCGCTGACCTGGTCGATGGCGCCCCCGTCCCGGGTGGGCCAGGAGCGCCACTGGGAGCCGTAGACCGGTCCCAGCTCCCCGGAGCCGTCGGCCCACTCGTCCCAGATCGTGATGCCCCGTTCCTGGAGCCAGCGCACGTTCGTGTCCCCGCGCAGGAACCACAGCAGCTCGCCCTTGACGGCCTTCATGGCCACGAACTTGGTGGTGATGCGCGGAAAGCCTTGTCCCAGGTTGTAGCGCAGCTGGCGGGCGAAGAGAGAACGTGTCCCGGTGCCGGTGCGGTCCGACTTCGGGGCACCGTTGGTCAGGACGTCCGCCAGAAGGTTCTCGTAGGCGGCGTCGACACCTGGCGGGGGGACGAGCCCCATCTGCTCCAGGGCCGGGTACTGGTGGCCGACGGCGGTCGCCCGGTCGCGCTGCCGACGCCGCTCATGCGTCGATCACCTCGACACGGGAGTCGTCGACATAGCTGCCCAGAACGAGCTGGGGTCCCAGTGCGGCCTGCGCCCCTCAATGACCTGGTTGGCCAGTGCCCGACCCCGGACCAGCCGATGGCGGCCCCTGATCCCGAAGGGGATGAGGGCGTCCCAGTGCCAGCGCCCCGCCTTTAGCGGCCGAGCGCTTGGCCACCCGCTTGATGAGATGGGCATTGATCGACTTCACCGATGGCAGCGGCATCTGCATGAGCATCTGTGCCGCCCAGAACATCGTGGACAGGCCCAGCTGGCCCTGAACCACCTCCGAGCCCTCCTTGCCCAGGAGCGCGGAGAGAACCAGGGCCCGACGGCGCTCGGCGTCGACGACGTGCACCCCCTGGATCTCCGCGACCGTCAGAACGTATGTGACGGCCGAGGCGATGAAGGCGGCGCTCTGGCCGACCGTCAGAGCGGCCGCTGCGCCGGTGCTGATCGCCGGCAGGGCGGCGGAGGCTCCGACCGCACCCGATGACAGCCCCGCGTCCCGCCGGAAGCGGGAGGCGGCCATCTCGACGAGCTCAGCGGAGTCCGCCCCGGGACGGTCCCGGCGCATCCGCGCCACCCGCTCCTCGATGCGGGCCGCCGGGATGGCAATGGCCTTGTCCAGGGCTCGTTCCAGCGAGGTGGCGGAGCGTTGGGTGCCGGAGGTGTTCACGGTTGTCTCCTCATGTGAGTGGGACAGGCGGCAGTGGGAGGGCGATGGAGAGGTGGAGAATCAGAGGCGCCCCGGGAGCCGGGGCGCCAGGGCCTCAGTCCTCGTTGGGGTCGACGATCGTCGTCGTGTAGGGGGCACCGTGCTCAATGGTGTGCCCCACGGTGCAGTGACGATCGACGGCGCTCGCAACCCGCTGGTTGAGCAGCTCACGCTGGCCGGCGTCGAGCGAGGACAGGTCGGTGACGATCTCGACCTGGAAGGACTCGTAGCGCTCCTCGGCGTCGTTCTTGACTGTCGAGCAGCCCACAGTGGCCTCGAAGTCCTCACCCAGGGCCTTGGCAAGGCGGTGGTCCGCCGAGAGGGTGTTGCAGGTCGCCAGTGCGATCTTCATCAGCTCACCGGGGGAGAACTCTCCCGGGCCCATGCCGATGCGTACCTCGGCACCGGCGGAGTTGCGGCCGATGTACTGACGTGTGCCTGTGCGCTCGGCCCACACGGCGCTGGGGGCGGGGGCGGAGGTGCTTGATGTGCTCATGGCCTGATCGTGCCACGAATCGGGGTCGGAGCCACTGCTGGCACCGGTGGACATGCCCGTGCTGCGCGTCTGGCGGAAAGAGGCGCAGCACGGGAATAACGGCGCCTGGAGGCCAGGCTCACAGGGGACGAGCGGATATGCGACGACGGAGGTGCTCAGTGCTCGGAGAGCCAGGCGGTGGCGCGGCGCTCCTCGTCCGCCACGACCCGCCCCACCATGCTCATTGCCTTCTCCCTCAATGGTCTTGCCCACCAGGGGCACAGTGACCTTGAGGTCGACGTCGACGGTGACGGTGGTGGCCTCCTCGGCGCTGTCCGTGGCCGGAGCCATGGTGGAGGTGGCGCTGACCTTGACCGGGGCGTTCTTGATCGTCACGTCGTAGCCGCCGGAGCGTGAGCCGTCGTCCTTCGGCTCGCCCCAGGACTCAGCCACCGTGAAGGACACGGCGGAGCGCACCAGTCGTGAGGCGACAGAGGGCAGCTGAGAGGGCTGGATGGTCCCGGAGATGGTGGAGACGAATCCCTGACCGCGCTGGGCGACGTCGACCGAGGCGTCATTGAGCCCGGCTCGCCCGACCCGCTCCTCCTGGTAGGCGGGGTCGGCGAGCATCTGCGCGGTGCGCGCCGGACTTGCGGGATAGGTGATGGTGATGGTCTTCCTCATGGCTTGATCCTGCCATGTCCACCGGAACGGGGCACGTTCTGGTCACGGTGGGACCCGGGAGCCGCAGTGCGGCTCATACGGCTGACCGCGGCGGTGATCAGGGTTTGAACATGTGTCCTGCTTGGCAATTAGCCGGCTCAACGAGCCGGGTTCGCTCACTGCCGATAACCTTGAGAGGTGCCTAATCTTCTGCCCAGCGCCCTCAGAGACGCAGTCGACCTCGCTGAGGCCGACCTCGACTGGATCCACCAGCTGGTGGCCGACTGGCAGCTGATCGCGGACCTGTCCACCTCCGACCTGGTCCTGTGGGTGCGCACCCGCGCGGGGCGCTTCATCGCCGCCGGGCACACCCGCCCCTCAGGCGGAACCACTGTCCACCTCGAGGACGTTATCGGGCGACGCATGCCCGCCTCACGTGAGGCCATGGCCCTGGAGTCGCTGAGCACCGCCCAGATCCAGGACGCCGCCGAGCCGTACTGGACCGGCACCGCCGCGGTCCAGGAGGAGTACATCCCGGTTGTCCACGCCGGCACACCGATCGCGGTCGTCACCCGGGAGACCTCGGTGGGCGTCATCCGAGGAGGACGTATCGTCGAGCGGGAGATGGAGGAGATCGCCGACGTCCTGTGCCAGATGACCGCAGTGGGAGACTTCCCCATTCAGGGTGCCGGCACCACGATCCGCCATGGAACTCCTCGTGTGTCCGACGGCGTTCTGCGTCTGGACGAGGAGGGACGGATCGTCTACGTCAGCCCTAACGGGCGTTCCTGCTTCCACCGCCTGGGCATCGAGGGCGAGATGGAGGGCATCCAGCTCGCCGAGGCCGTCACCTCGATCATTCCGGCTCGCACCCCCGTCGATGAGACTCTGGCCGTGGTCCTCATGGGGCGGCAGGCCTGGCTCACCGAGGTCGAGGTCGGAGGCGTGTTCCTCTCGCTGCGCTCCATCCCCCTGGCACTGAACGGGCGCCGCTCCGGGGCGGCTCTCCTGGTCCGTGACGTCACCGAGGTGCGCCGGCGCGAGCAGGTCCTGCTCAACAAGGACGCCACCATCCGCGAGGTTCACCACCGGGTCAAGAACAACCTGCAGACCGTCTCGGCGCTGCTGCGGATGCAGGCACGTCGCGCCTCGAACGAGGAGACCCGCCAGGCCCTGTCCGAGGCCGAGCGGCGCGTGACTACCATCGCCACCGTTCACGACGCCTTGAGCCATAACGTCAATGAGCGGGTGGACTTCGACGACGTCTTCTCTCCGTCCTGCGCATGGCGGCGGTCGTGGCCTCACCGACCGGGCAGGTCAGCACCGTTCTGGAGGGCTCGTTCGGCGTTGTCGACGCGGACACTGCCCAGGCTCTGGCCACCGTGCTGGCCGAGCTGGTCACCAACGCCGTCGAGCACGGGCTCGACGGGCGTGACGGCCGAGTGACGGTCAAGGCATGCCGTGACGAGGATCGGCTCGAGGTTCACGTCATGGACGATGGTGCCGGCCTGTCTCCGGATACTCTCATGACCGGTCTGGGAACACGGATCGTCACCACACTTGTGCGCGGAGAACTGCGCGGGAGCATCGACTGGCAGCCTCTGAGCGGAGGAGGTACTGACGTCGTCATCCACGCTCGTCTTAACCAGAGGGCTGCCAGGAGTGACGCCTGACCGTTCGATATCTGGCTATCGAATACATCGACATCAATAAAACGGCGTTCGCACGTTTACTCGTGCGAACGCCGTGGCGTGAAGAACTCGATCGGCTTTCAGGACGACCGGCGGGCGCGAGCTGCGCGACGCTTGAGAGAACGGCGCTCGTCCTCGCTCATACCGCCCCAGACTCCAGCATCCTGACCGTTCTCCAGAGCCCACTTCAGGCAGGTGTCCACTACCTCGCAACGGCCGCACACCTCTTTGGCCTTGGCGATCTGGGCGATAGCGGGACCGGTGTTTCCTACGGGGAAGAAGAGCTCAGGGTCGACGGTGAGACATGCGGCTTGGCTGCGCCAGTCCATAAGGGCCCCCTTCAAGGTCATCAGTCACGCAGCTATCGCAGGCTCGGCTTGTCAGAGCTCGGCGGCCACGTCCGAGAACAACTTTCACACGCAGGGGGGCGGTGGGCAAGACTTCGATCGTGAGACCTGTGCCGATGCCCTGTCGTGATCCTCACAAGGGACTGGCATGTTGAGATAACGCCACTTTCCTTCATTGAGAATGCCTGTTAAACAGGATGTTCAATAGGGAGGCCGTTGTTTTCAGGGCGGGGCAACACGATCTGAATCGGCAGACACGTTCCGCGATAGACGAGTGCCCCACGTCCGGGAAGCGTCATCGCCCTCGGGTCGGTGACGGTTCTCAAGGACATTCCTGCGGCCTGATCGGCATGCCGCAGACCGGGCCACAGCACGACGAGCGCCTCGCGCTCACGCAACGTCGAGATCGCACCTCGGAAGGTGGCGGCGACCTTCTCCGTTGAGGCTGACGCCAGGACCACCTCCGAGTGTGCCAGGGCGGTCTCCACGTGACTGGTGGTGGCGGCGTCCGCCAGATCCAGGTCATCGACGACGAGGACGTCTGGGGCGAATACCTGGGCCAGCGCCCGCAGCGCCGTGGAACGCCCCGAGCCGGGTGGCCCGGCGACCAGGACGCTGGTGTGCTCCGGAAGCGCGACGGGAGCCGCCGCATCCCCTCCCACCGCCCAGGTGCCGCTGGGCACCTGCTCCCAGGTGATCCGTGCCGGCAGTGGCTCGAGCTTCAAGGTGGAGCCGCGGGCGCTGTCGGGGCGGGACGCAGTGGTGCCCTTGCGCAGGATGATCTGGCAGGCAGTCGTGTCCGCCCCGTCCAGGATGACTCCTCGCCCCGCAAGGCCACCGGTCACCACTCCGCGGGGAAGCCCTGCGAGAGCGGCCTGGGTGCTGGTGGCCGCGCCCAGGACCAGCCTCAGTCCCACGGAGGTGGCCCAGCGGGAGGTGGAGGCAGCCAGCGGAGCGGTCAGCAGCAGGGGCATGCTCGTGGCCGTTGCGGTACGGATGACGGCCTCCAGCAGGGCGTTGCCCTGGCCGGGGCCCAGGATCTCATCAATGGCGGTGACGAGTGCCTCGACGTTGTCGAGGCACAGCAGATCGCCGCCCAGACGTCCACCGGCTGCAAGTCCCCACAGCCGGGCCAGGCGTCGCGGGTCCTCCACACCGACCACGGTTCCCACCCCGGGGTGTGTGAGGAGTCCGCCTGGGTCTGCAGTGGTGCCCCCGGTCTCAACGGAGCCGGTGAGTGCCGGGGTGGCGAGCCAGCACAGGTGCACTCCTCGACCTGCGCGCAGGACCGCAGTCGCAGCCGAGACCACGAGCGTGGAGCGGCCTGCACCAGGCGCCCCGAGCACCAGGAGAGGACGCGTGAGAGGCCAGTGCCACAGCCCCAGGCTCTGGCGGCGAGGAAGGTCTGTGAGAGCCAGAAGCACTCGGTCACCCGCCGCTCCGTTCCGGTCAGGTTCTCCGGGGTCCTTGAGGGGCCCCCGTGGGTCCCGGGGCCTTCCCAGCTCGAGCGCCCTGGCCTCATCGACAACGGCGGGCAGCGCGGGTGCCCAGGGACGCCATGGACGGACATGGCCGTCGGCAGCACCCGAGACCAGGTCGACGATCTCCTGCACGTCGTGGGCCGAGCCGCACCAGGGGGCCTGAAGCACCTGGTCACCGACCACGTTGCCGCGGTCCTGTGGGCCGGCCCCGGATGCGTTGCCGGATCCGTCGGTACCGCCGATGAGGACTCGCCCGGGATGGCGGCTGAGCCTGGCGGCGCCATCGTGTCCCAAGACGTCCCTGGAGTCGGCGGCGTCGAGAACCCGTAGACACACCCGCAAGGAGGTGTTGGCCCGGATCGCGGGGGAGACGGTGCCCTGAGGGCGCTGCGTGGCCAGAATGAGGTGGATCCCCAGACTGCGTCCCTGAGCGGCGATGCGCACCAACGACTCCAGGACCTCGGCGTGCTCGCCGACCAGGGTGGCGAACTCGTCGACTGCCACGACCAGGTGGGGGATGTTGGCTTGCGGTGGCAGGGAGGAGATGTCCTTGGCGCCGTGCTCGGCCAGGATCCTCTCGCGTCGGCGCACCTCGGTCTCCAAGGAGGACAGCGCCCGCTCGGTACCTGCCGGGTCCAGGTCGGTGAGGACCCCGGCCGTGTGGGGCAGTCCGGCGAGCGGGCCGAAGGCGGCCCCTCCCTTGTAGTCGACGAGGACCATGGTCAGGCGGTCCGGTGGGTGGGTCAGCGCCAGCTGCACCAGCCAGGAGATGAGCAGCTCGGACTTTCCTGATCCTGTTGTTCCGGCCAGCAGCGCGTGCGGGCCGTCCACCACCAGATCGGCCCGTACCGGCCCCCGAGATCCGACTCCCAGCACTGCGGACAGGGACGGTGCCCTTCCTCTCGTTGAGCGCGTCTGCTTCTCCCACCGTGCCCGTAGCTCGTGGGCGTCGAGGTCGTCCATGACCTCGCTGAGGACAACCAGGTCGGGAACGTCGTCGAGAGGCGATGATGACGTGGCTGGTGTCGTGATTCTGGAACGGCACAGGTGACGGACCGTGTCCCACCAGGCGGGCGAGCATGTCGGCGCCCCGACCGGGGCCGGGTGCGTGCTCAGCGCCTGCGGCGGAACCCGGTCTCCCGGGCAGGTCAGCAGCTGAGCGACGTGCGGATGCGCCTGCGGCCCCCAGGTGAGACGAGCTCCACGCAGACCGGTCACCCTCTCGCCGCCCCGGTCTTCCGCTCCGTCTGTCGTCGGCATGCACGCCAGGTCCTCCAGCTCGCTCAACCGGACCTCGTCACGGGACAGGAGCTGGGCGCACCACCATCTCAGAGCGCTCTCGGCGTCCTCGCCCACCAGGGCCAGGCTCTCTCCGTCGGCGAGGGAGAGGACGCACCGTCGTCGGCGCTCGCCAGTCCAGGCGGCCAGCGTCTCACGGGAGCCCGACGTCGCCGCAGAGCCGTCTGCCTCGGGGAGCGCAGCGGACTGGACGGTGCTGGGAGCGAGCCGCCAGGGCCAGCAGCATCGTGGCCGGATCAGGGCGGCCCCCTCGCCACCCCGGCTGGCGTCCGCCGTGACGCCGGCGACCGCGCCAATGAGTCCCCTCGGCGTGCCCGATACGGCCCGCTCGGCGCTGTTGCAGGAAGGGGACCAGGCGCATAATCGTCATGGCGAGCATCGGCGCGACCATGATCATGCCCATCGCCCCTCGGTTCCCGGTCATGACCGCGATCGCCGCCGAGCCGGCCATGACCAGTGCGCAGACCAGTGCGGCCACCATCGACCAGGCCATCGACGAAGCCGACGCAGGAGCCGGCACCACGAGGTTGGCGGGGCGCCTGCGCAGCTCAAGCACAGTGTCCCCCAGACGCAGCAGCGTCCCCTCGCCCAGCCTGGTCTCCCCGCGCAGACGCAGCCACAGCCCCAGGCGCCAGTAGCGGTAGGTGCCGTTGGCCGATCCGCAGTCCTGGACCAGGACCCGGCCAGAGTACAGTCGTAGGCGCAGATGGCGGCGTGAGACCAGTGGATCGCTCAGCACCTCGCCGCGCCCTAGGACACGACCGTCCCTGACGGCCATCACCAGACCGCAGTCGGGACCGTCCAGAACCGCAAGGTGCCATGGGCCGGCCAGCGCGGCAAGAGCCGCGCCCGCAGCTGCTTCACCCGCCGAGCGCGGGCGGAACGAGGAGGACGATACGGAGACGCGCTCCGAGTGGCGCGGACGGATGTCGAGGACGTCAGTGGTGGTACTCACCGCTTCAGAATCGCCGGTTGACTCTGCCACGTCGTCGGCAGGCCGCTCCGGCTGTGGACAGCGTCGCCGTTCCCTGGCCGTTTACGATCGCTGTGGTTACCCTGTGAAGCCCGGATACCACCGTAATGGCCAGGTTCGCAGAGCCCATGTACTCCCGGTGCGCCTCTCGGGACGCCTGAAACCGATGGGACCCCGATTGAGGAAGGATGGCCCCATGACTGACACCGACGCTCCCCGCGGTTCTGCTCCTGGACCGGCCGCCCCGATTCTCTCAGCCTCTTCTCCGGCAGGTTCCAGTCAGCGGGTTGGGGCGGAGCTGGGCGCCGTCCCCGCTCGGGCCCGCAAACGCTGGGGCGAGCTGGTGCGTGACATTGAGGCTGCCCGCGACGCCTACTACAACGCGGTCGACGCCGAGAGCCCTCTGTCCGATGCCGACTACGACGTCCTCTACCGGGAGCTGGAGGACCTGGAGTCCGCCCACCCGGCCCTGGCCCGGGCCGGATCACCGACCCGCAGCGTGGGAGGTCGCGCCGTCACCGACTTCGCTCCGGCCCCCCACCATCAGCGCATGTACTCCTTGCAGGACGTCTTCTCCCTCGATGAGGTCCAGGAGTGGGCAGAGCGCATGACGGTCGAGACCGGGGTGGCCGACAACGAGCTCGCCATGACCGCCGAGGTCAAGATTGATGGCCTGGCCGTCGCCCTGACCTACGAGGACGGAATCCTCACCCGCCGCGACCCGCGGTGACGGCACCACGGGCGAGGACGTGACCGGCAACGTGCGCACCATTGCCTCCGTCCCCCTGATCCTGAGCGGTGACGCCCACCCCTCCTTGCTCGAGGTGCGCGGCGAGGTCTACTTCCCCACCCAGGAGTTCGAGGGCCTTCAACGAGGAGCGCCGTACCCGCAACGTGCAGCGGCAGGCTGACGGCGCCCCGCTCCTGCAGGTCTTTGCCAATCCTCGCAATGCCGCAGCAGGCTCACTGCGCCAGAAGAACCCGGCTGTCACCGCCTCCCGGCCCCTGGCGATGATCGCCCACGGGGTGGGTGCGATCACTCCGGCTCCGGGCGAGAGGCTCCCAACCTGGCAGCACGAGTGGTACGAGCTCCTGGCCGGTTGGGGACTGCCGGTCTCCCCGTACACCACTGTGGTGCGAGGACGCTCAGAGCGCGAGGCGTACATCGAGCACTACGCCGCCCACCGCCACGACCTCATCCACGAGATCGACGGCATCGTCTTCAAGCTCGACGACCACTCCCTCCAGCGCCGCCTCGGCCACACCTCCCGGGTGCCTCGCTGGGCCACGGCCTACAAGTACCCGCCCGAGGAGGTCCGCACCCGCCTGCTGGACATCGCCGTCCAGGTCGGGCGCACCGGGCGCGTCACCCCCTTCGGCATGATGGAACCGGTCCTCGTTGCCGGTTCGACGGTGGCCCGAGCCACTCTTCACAACGCCACTGAGGTGGCACGCAAGGGTGTGCGCGTCGGGGACATGGTCATTGTGCGCAAGGCCGGTGACGTCATCCCCGAGATCCTGGGACCGGTCGCCGACCTGCGCGACGGCAGCGAGCGGGAATTCGTTATGCCGACGCACTGTCCCTCCTGCGGAACCGAGCTGGCGCCCGCCAAGGACGGCGACGTCGACCTGCGCTGCCCCAACACCCGCTCCTGCCCCGCTCAGCTGACCGAGCGGATCGCCCACATCGGCTCGCGGGGCGCTCTGGACATCGAGGGGCTGGGCGACGAGGCCGCCGGGGCTCTCACCCGGCCCGACGCCGGACGCCGAGAGGCCCTGACCGCGCTCGCGGCGGGGCGGAGCCTGGAGACCGAACGCGGACGACTCGGCCTGCCTGCCGGTGAGCTCGACGCCCTGCACGCCTCCCAGCGGGTGGAGGCCGTCGAGGAGCTCCTGAGACAGGCGGGGATCGCTGAGCAGACGCCGGTGCTCACCGGTGAGGCCACCCTGTTCGACCTGACCGAGGACGACCTGCGCGAGGTCTTCGTGTGGCGCCCCGTCTCCCGCCGGGGTGCTCCCCACCGGGGACTGGCGCTTGAGCCGCTTCTTCTGGACCAAGCAGAGCTACGACGCCGACGGTGAGGTCAAGAAGGCGACAGCACCCGGTAAGAACGCTGTCGCCATGCTCTCCCAGCTCCGCGACGCCCGCACCCGCCCGCTCTGGCGCATCCTGGTGGCGCTGTCCGTGCGCCACGTCGGGCCGACCGCCGCCAGGGCCCTGGCCGCGCGCTTCAGGTCCCTGGAGGCCTTGTGCCAGGCTGACGTCTCCGCGCTGGCCGAGGTCGACGGCGTGGGGTCCACCATCGCCGAGTCCTGGGTGCGGTGGCGCGAGGTCGACTGGCACCGCGAGATCCTCAGCCGTTGGGAGGCAGCGGGGGTTCGCACCCAGGAGGAGGCCTCGGACCAGCAGGAGGAGCCGGCGCGGACCCTGGAGGGGCTGACCGTCGTCGTCACCGGCTCTCTTGAGGGATTCACTCGTGACAGTGCCAAGGAGGCCATCGTCTCGCGAGGGGGCAAGGCCTCGGGGAGCGTCTCGAAGAAGACGAGCTTCGTCGTCGTCGGAGACAAGGCCGGCTCTAAGGAGGCCAAGGCCCGAGAACTGGGACTGACGATCCTTGACGAGGACGGCTTTGTGACGCTGCTGGAAGGAGGGCCCCAGGCGGTCTCCTGACACCTCGTCAGCGGGGGCGGGGCACCTCCTGCTCAGGAGGTGCCCCGCCCCAGTCGTGGCTCAGCCGATTCCGGCTCAGTAATGGCTCTGGACCACCGTGTTCGTGTCGACCCAGTTGTAGATCCACTGAGCCTCGGAGACCGGCATGTTGACGCAGCCGTGGGAACCGGAGTACCCGAAGCTGGAGCGCCACCCCGCACCGTGGAAGGCGTAGCCGCTGTAGAAGTAGCTCACCCAGGGGACGTCCTCGGCGACATAGGGCGAGCCATCGGCGTTCTCCCCGCGCATGGTCTGGGACTCGTACTGCAGATAGACCTTGTAGGTGCCGGTCACCGTCGGGGTCTCGGCGGCACCGTCGACGATGGAGACCGGACCGTGCACGACGGTTGCGCCCTCGTAGGCGGTCACCGTCTTGTTCGACAGGTTGAGGTCGACCCACTTCTCACCCGGAGCGGCCTGGTAGGGCAGGTTCTCCGCACCCGCGGCGATGGTGCGCTCCTTCCACTCGGCCTTGACCGCCGTCGTCTCGAAGGTGCCGGTGTAGGCCTTGTCGCTGCCGAAGGACTCGGTGATCGACTTAGCGACGGTGTCGGCATTATTGACCGTCTTGCCGTCCTTGGCCTCCGTCGGGGTGGAGACCACCTTCCCGCTGGCGTTGACGTTGCGCTGACCCGTGACGGGCTCGACTTTGGCCTCCTCGGCCTGCGCCTGGACCCACTGCGAGACCTTCGCGGAGTCCACGGCAATGGTGGGTGCGGATTCGGCCGAGTTGGTGACCTTGATCCACGAGGCCTTGTCGGTGTTCTCCGCCGTGTAGGACTCCTCATCCAGGGTGATGGTGACGTCCTGGGAGACCCAGTTGTTGGCCTTGTCGGCAACCTTCTGGGCCTCGTCGTCGGAGACCTTCGGTGCGGCATCCGTCATTGTCAGGGAGACGGACGACGAGCCCAGGGATGTGGCGGCCTTCTGCGCGGCCTGCTCCAGGGCGTTCACGTCCAGCGAGGCGCCGTTGGAAGCGCTCGTGGTTGAGAACGTCGTGCCGTCCTCACTGAGCACCACGGTGGCGTTACGCGCCTTGGCGCGGTCCTCGGGGATGAGGGAGGTGGCGTAGCTGCTCACGGTGGTGGTGTTGGTGGTGGTGACCACCGGGACCTCTCCCTTGGAGACCAGGGCCTGGAGCTTCTCGCCGAGCGAGTCTCCCCGCGCCATGACGGCGTCGGCGGTGGCCTGGGCGTCCACGGTGGTTCCCAGGTCGGCCAGGGAAGCGCTGGCGGTGACATCACCGGAGATGTCGACCTTGGCGCTCTTGGCGCGGTTCTCGATGGCGGCGACCACCTGCTCGCGGCTCTTGCCGGAGACGTCGGTTCCGGCCACTGTCGTCCCCGGAACGGCTCGTCCGTCGTAGTGCGCGGCGTAGGCATAGCCTCCCGCGCCGACGACGCCCAGCAGGAGGAGCGCAGCGGCCGCGACACCCAGCGGCCAGCGACGACGGCGTCGGGGCTCGTCCAGGTAGGACTCCTCGTCCGAGTGCGGAGGTACTGCGAAGGCGGATACCGCCGGGGCCGCTGGACCGGTAAAGGCGGCCGAGTCGGAATCGGCGTCGTCCGTGGTGGCAGAGCCTTCGGTCCCGGTGCTGCTCTCGGGGGCCGGCTGGTACTGCAGCTCGTTGTCCGTTCCCGGAGCGGCGACCGCGGACGGGGCCACCACCTCGATCTCCTCGGTGCTGCCCATGTCCTCGTTCATATCGTCCGAGTCGGTGCTGGTGGAGCGCTCATGCGGTGCCGTGTTGTTCGCAGCCGCATGGAAGACAGATTGGCGGCGCACACCTGCGGGCTCTTCGTAGGGTGTGCTGAGCACCGGGTTCTTGCTCGATGAGGCTTCTCCCTGGTGCTGGGCACCAGTGGGGGAAGTGTTGCTGCTCATGCGTCCTCGTCCCTCGACCGGTTGCCCCTGGCTGTGGCGGGGCGCGGTCGAAATCCAGTTGTCCGTCCGACCTCCGGAAGGCCCAACGTCCTGAAGGTCCGGTCCAAAGGGCTGCTCCCGGTCCTACCCGCCCAGTGCGCCAGCACTGGCCCTGGTAGGCCGTCAGCAACCCGGTGCTCACCATGACATCGGTGAAACGAGGGGGATGTCAATCATCTTCGAGGATGACGCGCTGTGAGATCGCACGAATCCGGTCTCAGTTTCGTTTCCGCTGGAATTCCGGGGCTCGAAGGCCATCCTTCACCTTCCGCCCCCGGATCGTCCATGGGGACCTGTCCCCGTTGTCGGTCCTGTGTCGCCGTGATGCGACGGCAGTTCGGCCGGGCCCGGCTAGACTCCACACCATGTCTGCTATCTCCACTGATGAGGTCGCACGGGTTGCGGCACTGGCTCGGGTTGCGCTGAGCGATGAGGAGGTGACGCGACTGGCCGGAGAGCTGGATGCGGTCGCCTCCTCCTTCGCCCGGGTTACCAGCGTGGTCTCGCCCGACCTTCCGGCCACGTCCCACCCCGTGCCCCTGACCAACGTACTGCGCGAGGACGTCCCGGCTCCCACGCTCGACGTCGATGAGCTTCTGGCCGGAGCGCCGGCCTCTGAGGACTCCATGTTCCTCGTGCCACAGATCCTGGGGGAGGACTCCGCCTCATGAGCAGTACTCACGCTACCGGACTGGCCGGCCTCATCAGGAGCAGTGCCGCCGATCAGGCGGCGGCCCTGGCTGCCCGGGAGGTCTCCTCCCGCGAGCTCACCCAGGCCCACCTGACCGTATCGCCGCCGTCGACGGCGCCGTGGGGGCCTTCCTCGATGTCGACGCCGAGCGCGCCCTGAGCCAGGCCGACGCCGCCGACGCCGCCCGCAAGGAGGGCCGGACGACCAACGAGCTGACCGGCGTGCCGGTGGCCGTCAAGGACCTCATCGTCACCCGTGGTCAGGTCACCACCGCCGCCTCTCGGATCCTTGAGGGCTGGGTGCCGCCCTACGACGCCACCCTCGTGCGCAACCTGCGCGCCGCCCACGCCCCGATCCTGGGCAAGACCAATCTCGACGAGTTCGCCATGGGCGGCTCCACCGAGCACTCCGCCTTCGGGCGCACCGCCAACCCCTGGGACCTCGGGCGTATCCCCGGAGGCTCCTCGGGCGGCTCCGCGGCCGCCGTCGGTGCCTATGAGGCCCCGGTGGCCGTCGGCACCGACACCGGGGGCTCGATCCGCCAGCCCGCGGCCGTGACCGGGACGGTCGGCGTCAAGCCGACCTACGGCACGGTCTCGCGCTTCGGCGTCATCGCCATGGCCTCCTCCCTCGACACGCCCGGCCCCATGGCCCGTACGGTGCTGGATGCAGCACTGCTCCACGACGTCATCGCCTCTCACGACCCGCTGGACTCGACCTCGCTGTCGGACGCGCCGCGAGGCATGGCGGCAGTCGTGCGCGCCGCTCAGGAGGGGCGGGACCTGACCGGTCTGCGGGTCGGCGTCATCTCCGAGCTCGACGGCGGCGAGGGCTACCACGACGGCGTCGTGGCCTCCTTCCACGCCGCTCTGAAGCTGCTCGAGGCAGCAGGCGCGCAGGTGGAGACCGTGTCACTGCCGCACCTGGAGTACGCGCTGGACGCCTACTACCTCATCATGCCGGCCGAGGCCTCCTCCAACCTGGCCCGGTACGACGGGATGCGCTACGGATTGCGGGTCGAGCCGACGTCGGGCCCAGTCACCGCCGAGACCGTCATGGCGGCCACCCGTGGGGCGGGCTTTCGGTGACGAGGTCAAGCGCCGCATCATCCTGGGCACGCATGTGCTGTCGGCCGGCTACTACGACGCCTACTACGGCTCGGCCCAGAAGGTGCGCACCCTGGTGCAGCGCGACTTCGACGCCGCCTGGGACAAGGCGGACGTCCTCGTCTCGCCCACGGCCCCGGTCACGGCCTACCGCTTCGGGGAGAAGGACGACCCGTTGGCGATGTACAAGCTGGACGTGACCACGATTCCGGCCAACCTTGCCGGGGTTCCCGGCATGAGCCTGCCCTCGGGCCTGAGTGACGACGGGCTGCCGGTGGGCTTCCAGATCCTGGCGCCGCAGCGAGCCGACGACCGGCTTTACCGTGCCGGAGCCGTGCTGGAGGCAGCGCTGGAGGAGACATGGGGAGCGCCGCTGCTGTCTCGCGCGCCCGAGCTGGAGGAGACACGATGAGTGACACGCTGATGGACTTCGACGAGGCCGTTCGCCGCTACGACCCGGTCCTGGGACTGGAGGTGCACGTCGAGCTGGGGACCGTGACCAAGATGTTCGACGCCGCCCCCAACGTCTTCGGCGCCCAGCCCAATACGATGGTAACCCCCACGTCGGTGGGACTGCCCGGGGCGCTGCCGGTAGTCAACGCCCGCGGGGTGGAGTACGCCATCCGCATCGGGCTGGCCCTGGGATGCGAGATCGCCGAGTCCTGCCGCTTCGCCCGGAAGAACTACTTCTACCCGGACCTGTCCAAGGACTTCCAGACCTCACAGTCCGATGAGCCCATCGCCTTCGACGGGGCGCTGGAGATCGAGCTGGAGGACGGATCCTTCTTCACCATCCCGATCGAGCGGGCCCATATGGAGGAGGACGCCGGTAAGAACACCCACATCGGAGGCGCCGACGGCCGCATCGAGGGCGCCAGCCACTCCCTGGTGGACTACAACCGTGCCGGTGTGCCGCTGGTGGAGATCGTCACTCGCCCCATCGAGGGTGCGGGTGCCAAGGCCCCTCAGGTCGCGGCCGCCTACGTGCGCACGCTGCGCGACATCTTCCGGGCGCTGGGGGTCTCCGAGGCGCGCATGGAGCGCGGCAATGTGCGCGCCGATGTCAACGTCTCCCTGCGCGAGTCGCCGGACGCGCCGCTGGGTACCCGTACCGAGACCAAGAACGTCAACACCTTCCGCGGAATCGAGCAGGTCGTCCGCTACGAGATCCAGCGACAGGCGGCCATCCTGGCCGCCGGGGGAGAAGTGCTTCAGGAGACCCGCCACGGTCAGGCCGACGGCACCACCCGCGCCGGTCGCGTCAAGTCCGACGCCGATGACTACCGTTACTTCCCCGAGCCGGACCTCGTGCCGGTGGCGCCCAGCCGGGAGTGGGTCGAGCAGATCCGCGAGGGCCTGCCGGAGATGCCGGCGGCCAAGCGCCGTCGGCTCAAGGTCGAGTGGAGCCTGAGCGATACCGAGATGCGCGACGTCGTCAACGCCGGGGCTCTGGAGCTCATTGAGGCCACGGCCGCCGCGGGAACCACCGGCCAGGCCGCCCGAAAGTGGTGGATGGGGGAGCTCTCCCGCACCGCCAAGGAGCAGGAGACCGGTTTGGAGGACCTGCCGGTCGCACCCGAGCAGATCGCCGATCTGCAGGCACTGGTCGACTCCGGGCGTCTCACTGACAAGCTGGCTCGCCAGGTCCTTGAGGGGGTTCTGGCCGGGGAGGGTGATCCCGAGGCCGTGGCTGCTGCTCGAGGCCTGGAGGTCGTCTCCGATGACTCCGCCCTGCTGGCGGCCGTGGATGAGGCTCTGGCGGCGAATCCGGACGTTGCCGACAAGATCCGTGGTGGCAAGGTGCAAGCGGCCGGTGCCATCGTCGGTGCCGTCATGAAGGCGACTCGCGGCCAGGCGGACGCCAAGCGCGTGCGTGAGCTGGTCATGGAGCGCGTCCAGGGCTGAGACCGGCTTGACGATTGAGCTGATCATCTGAGCCGACTGTCCGCCACACCGGTCCCCTCGCGCTGAGGGAGGCTGATCTCGCCCGGCCCGTTCCCCCTGGCTGCCGCCAGAGGGGGAATGGGCCGGGTCTTCGTCGTCGGGAGCTCCGGAGGAGACGGGCGGTTGGACGCCTCTTCGTGTGAGACCCCTCCCAGCAAGCGGGTGGAATGCCTGCGAGCGAGCATTGGCGTCTCACTATCCGGTCGACTTAGGACCGTCATTCGGCTAGGAGGCGGTCGATGGGGGATAGGCTCAGAGCACTTCATCTCAAGCCCCTCGCCTGTCCCACAAGGAGTGCCCATGGTTCAGCCCAGTCCCAGTTACACCGTTGCTCTGTACCCTCGAGGTGCCGGCCTCCCAGAAGGCGGTAGCCCGTCTGGTCGACACCGCCACTGCGACTGGCGCCATCGTCACAGGCGTCGACGTGGCCGACGCCGATGGTGACAAGCTCACCGTCAACCTCACTGCCGACACTCGCGACTCCAAGCACCGCAACGAGCTCGTCGCCAAGCTCGAGGAGATCGACGGCGTCGTCGTTCGCAATGTCGGCGACTCGACCTTCCTGACCCACGTCGGCGGCAAGATCGAGGTGGCCGGCAAGTACCCGATCCACAACCGTCGTGACCTGGCCCGCGTCTACACTCCCGGAGTGGCCCGTGTCTGCAAGGCCATCTACGACCACCCCGAGCGCGCCCGGATGCTCACCATCAAGAAGAACACCGTCGCCGTCGTCACCGACGGAACCGCGGTCCTGGGGATGGGGGACATCGGCCCGTCCGCCGCCATGCCCGTCATGGAGGGCAAGGCCGTCCTGTTCAAGCAGTTCGGCAACGTCGATGCCTGGCCTGTTGCCCTGGATACCAAGGATCCAGAGGAGATCATCGCCATCGTCAAGGCCATCGCCCCTGCCTACGGGGGCATCAACCTGGAGGACATCGCCGCGCCCAAGTGCTTCGACATTGAGGCTCGCCTGCGCGAGGAGCTCGACATCCCCGTCTTCCACGACGACCAGCACGGTACTGCCATCGTGACCCTGGCCGCCCTCATCAACGCCTTGAAGATCGTGGGCAAGAGGATCGAGGACGTGCGCATCGTCCTGTCCGGCGTCGGTGCTGCTGGCAACGCCATCGCCAAGCTGCTCATGGCCCACGGTGCCACCGATATCGTGGGCTACGGGCGTACCGGGGCCCTGTCCGCAGCGGACACCGAGGGCATGAACGAGCACCGCAAGTGGCTCGCGGAGAACACCAATCCGCGTCAGGTGACCGGATCCCTCAAGGAGGGCCTCAAGGCGCCGACGTCTTCATCGGTGTCTCATCGGGCAACCTGCTCGAGCCCGAGGACCTGGCCGTCATGAACGACGGCGCCATCGTCTTCGCCATGGCCAACCCGATCCCCGAGGTCGACCCGATCCGGGCCGCCGACTACGCCGCCGTCGTAGCGACTGGGCGTTCTGACTTCCCCAACCAGATCAACAATGTGTTGGCCTTCCCCGGACTTTTCCGGGGCCTGCTGGATACCGGTATCACCGACATCTCCACCGAGCTGCTGCGGGCCGCCTCCACGGGGATCGCCTCGGTGATCGCCGATGACGAGATCAGCCCCGTGTACATCATCCCCGGTGCCTTCGACACCCGGGTTGCCGATGCCGTGGCTAAGGCGGTGCGCAAGTTCGCTGAAGCGGAATAGGGACCGGTACGCTTCGAGTGACGTGGAAAGGGGCGTGCAGCACTAGTAGGTGCTGCACGCCCCTTTCCGTACTCGATACTTGGCCCGAGCTCGCTCGTCAGTCTGACGACGTCGGTGACATCAGCGCAGCCAGGAGTCGCCGACCAGGCGTGACCACCATGTGCCCAGCCCCAGGGTGTCGCCGGCCCGCGTCAGCGCGAACAGGATGGTGGACAGAGCCAGAACCCAGTGGAGATCGACCAGGGGATTGGTTGCGGCGTTGTCGGTGCCTCCGGTACCGATGGGCCACAGGGCCAGATACATCGAGACCATGAGTGCTGAGGCCGCGATGGCACTCACCTTGAGTCCGATACCCAGTGTCAGGGCAACGCCGACCCCAAGCATTCCGGCCATGAACAGCCAGTCACCGACAGGGTTGGCGACCAGCTCGAAAACGCTCCCGAAGGGGCTGTTGGCCGCCACGCCCTTGATGAAGCCCTGGGCGGGCTGGCCCCCGTTGATCCAGGCCATCTGGCGAGGTGTGGAGAATCCGAGGCCGAAGGCCTTGTCCAAGAAGGCCCACAGGAAGAAGAAGCCGACGACGATCCGCATGGTGGCCAGCACGATACGAGCCGCTGGGCTTGTCACGATGTCGGATCCGGAACGAAGGCGCATAGCGCCATGGGTGGAGGCAGGCACGGGAGGTGCTCCTTAGTGATCGCTGGGGTCCGATTCCGGACACCAGAAAGTTGAAACATAAACTGACCTGCCGATCGTAGCGCGCAGGTTGCTCGGCAGGCACTGATGAACGGCGGGGTGTCGGGGTGGTGATCCCATGCGATCGGCGAAGATGCTGGAACGGCAGCGAAAGGTTGATGTGTCTCGGATCATGGTGTTCTGGTTTGACGCCCATGGGGCGAGCCTGCCTAAGGTACAGCCCGCTGCCGAACGGCCAGGCTTCGCGTCAGGCCTTTCGGTGGTTGCTCCACCCCGGCGGGGAATGCCGAAAGATGTGATCGGGAACAATGTTCGCGAGGTTGACATCGGACTGCGGATCTCCTAGATTGGTGGGTTGCTCGCTAGGGGCGAAGGCTAAGTCACGAGACTTGACCGATATCTG
>BNJS01002305.1_pt1 | contig 28830 bp, 26 predicted proteins | sample 8540461 | NCBI WGS metagenome assembly BNJS01 (sample SAMD00202454, study PRJDB9452) | human saliva metagenome | isolation source: human saliva | place: Japan | reverse complement strand
AGAAGAATCCCTCTTTTTCGGAGGGGTATTCATGTCTATAACTTTTTCATGGGGAGCCGGACGCTGTGAAGCCCGTCCGGCATTTTTATCCCCGACCGGATGCCAGCGGGATTGGGCCGAGAACCCGTGTAGGGGCGGCCCCTGCGGGGGCAGCGAAGTCTGCCGGGTACATGTAGGGGCGGGTGCATTCGCCCCCAGACATCCGCAGGGATGAATGATTATACCCGTGTGAGGGGGCATCAGGGATGCCGGCCAAGTTTGCCGGGTACATGTAGGGGTGGTGCATTCGCCCCCAGACATCCCGCAGGGATGAATGATCAGGCGACCGGGGGCGGGGCGTCTGCGGACGCCGGCGAATTAGGCACGGTACCCGTGACCGGTGCGAATTGCCTGCGGTGTTATTGAATGATTGTCGCTGGTAACTTGAAATCTGATTCGATCTTCAGTGGTTGATCATCGGTGGTGACGTTGGCCTCGGTTGCGCCGCTCTGCGGGAACAGCGTCTCAATGGCCATTTTGATCTCGTCATGCGGCACGACGGCGTCTCAATGGCCATTTTGATCTCGTCCCGCCACGGGATGGCGTCTCAATGGTCATTTTGATCTCGTCCCGCCACGGGATGGCGTCTCAATGGCCATTTTGGTCTCGTCCCGCCACGGGACGGCGTCTCAATGGCCATTTTAATCTCGTCCCGCCACGGGACGGCGTCTCAATGGCCATTTTAATCTCGTCCCGCCACGGGACGACGTCTCAATGGCCATTTTGGTCTCGTCCCGCCGCGGGACGGCGTAGGCGTCCGATACTTCAAGTAGATTTCACTTCACATAAACACATAATCAGATGAAAGCATTACAAGCGACCTTGCCCCGGGTTATGAAATTTGAAGGGGGTAACAGACAGTCATTCAATCTTTCTCTCCATTCTCAGTTTCACTTCCTGCAATATGGATTGGTGAAGGCTGTGGATCAGACGAAGCTCAAGATCCCAGCCGCGGTGATGAGCACATGGGAGGCATCGAACAAATCAGAGACGCAGCTCGATCAGGAATCGACCGCCTCCGAGCACACCGCTAAACTGCTGGCTCTTGACAACGAGCGCGACAACCTGTTGGTGAACATTTTTCTATGTCGTCCGTGGGTACCGATTTTCCAACGAGGCCTCGAAAAGAGATGCAGCTCTGCGTCTCTCCGCCAAGCTGAAGCCGTACACCAGCCTGCGCAACCTGCCGTTCGAGATGGAGGTGCACGCATCCGCGGCTTGGAGGACGACGTCTCCACCATGGCAGCCGACATTACCGCCGTCGGACTAACCTCCACCTTCGCTCAGCTCCATACCGCCAACGAAGCCTACGAGACGCTGCGCATGACACGACGCACCGGCACCACAGACACCAAATTGCCCAGCGCCCGCGAGGTGCGCGCCGTGGCCGACGAAGCCTACGACGTCGTTTGCCAATACATCCAAGCCGCCTACCTCTACGCCACGGCCGACGAGGATAAGAAGATGATCGAGCAGCTCGTCGACCGGATGAACAAGGTGACGGCTGACATCAAAAACCACCCAGCGCCAAATGTTGGCCAGTCGCAAGCCCAAGGATCCGAACGCTCCCAAAGAACCCAAGCAACCCAAAAGAACCGAAGGAGCCCAAGCAGCCCAAGGATCCCAAGCCTACGCCCGACCCGAAGCAACCGGAGCAGCCGAAGAAGCCGGACGAGAAGCCGAAGGATCCGAAGAAACCCGACGACGGCAATCCAGACATCAAGCTGCCGGAGGAATAGAGGTGGTTGTTGGGGGCTGAAGCCCCGTTTAGTTGTTGGTTTGTTTATCTGTTGATGCACCCGTAGTTGACAGCGACTCAGGTAAACAAACACCTAAACAAATCAACAGAGGGCGAAGCCCCCAACAACCCTATAACAAAGCCCCGACCCATTCTCAAAGGTGTGAGAAGGATCGGGGCTTTCTCTATGCATAGAGACCGGATCAATAAATCATCCTCTTGAACTGGTAGAACCAGAAGGGGAAGCCGGGCATTTTGATCACGGCGCCGTCGCTGGCCTTACCCGTCTTCGGGTCGTAGGTGTAGAAGCCCGTCTCCTTATCGCCCCAAACGGAGAAGACAATCAGGTCGTTGTAAGTGGAGACGTGTGTGGAGTAGGCGCAGCTGTGGGGGATGGGCAACTTCTTGACCGTCTTGGCGCGGAGGTCGATCTCGACGGAGATCACCGAGCGGTCGCGCAGCCAGTTGGGCTTCGTCTTGTCAGCCCAATAGTTGGGGATGTCGGCCATGCCGTAGAGCTTGCCATTGCCCGCATAATAGACACAGGCTAACCACCTCATCTTGCCCGTCTCGCCCTCGATCGCTTGATCGTTGAGCACCCAGTTGTAGGTGGGGTCGATCTCGCCCTTCTTGATGCGCACGATGCCGGTCTTGTATTTCGGATCGGTGGAGAAGGAGCCGCTGGCCATGTAGTAGATGTCGCCCTGCTCGTCCTTGAAGACGTTCTTCTGCACACCGTACGGGTAGCCGAGGCTGGAGAGCCCCGAGGCCGAGTCCTTGATGCGCTTGATCACCTTGTTCGTCTTCAGGTCGATGAGCAGGAGGTCGATGCCCGGATCGCCGATGGGCATGCGTTGGGTGTTGACCTGCCAGAGGGGACGTACATCGTCTCGCCATCGAAGAAGAGGGAGCCGAACTGCGGCACAGACAAGCCTTTGTCGGCATAGGCGCTGAGGTCGATCTCGCCCGTGAGCTTCATCGTGGTGGGGTTAAAGATGAGCAGCTTGCCCACCACTGTACTGAGGAAGCCCTTTTTCGGCGGAGTAGATGCGGCCATGCATGGAGACACTGTTGGCGGGTAGCAGCAACTCGGCCACCTTGTTGAGGGCGCCGTCGGCGGTGCATTCCCACTTGGTGAAGGTGTTCGACTGGCCATACTGCGGGACGGTGAAGATGTAGTTACCGAGCACATCCATCGGGGGCATGCCGAAGCCGATCTGGCGCGCCTTGGAGTTGTCGATCGTTCGCGGCGCAATGCCGTCGACAAGTTGCATCCAAGCGGTGCCAGACTGTCCGTCGGGGTTAGTGAGCATGGAGACGACGGCCACGTCGCCCTTCGCACCACCGGGCGTCGGCGGGTTCGGATTGGGTTTGGGGGGTAGGCGTGTCTTCTTTGCACCCTGTCCAAGTCAGGGGTCATTGCGGCAAGCACAGCAAGGCCTGCCATTCGGAATACATTCGTTGTTTTCATCTTGTTATACATATATGAATTAGGTTTTACTTGAGTACGTAGCGCAGGCGGAGGGAATAGGTGCGCCCGGGCTGCGGATAGTTGAACTCGCTGAAGAGCTTGGCACCGGTGGCGTTGCCCACCTTACCGGAGAGGATGATGCGGCCATCCATGAGGCTGTATTCCAGCCCAAGGTCGAGGCGCATGGAGCGCGGGATGCGGCGCTCTTGGTGGATGCTCTGCTCAAAGTCGTAGAAGTATTCCTCCACGAAGGAGGCGTCGGCAAAGAGGCGCGTGTTGGTGCGCTTGAGGCCGAAGAGATTCTCACGGTGATACTCCAGTCCGGCGTTGGCTAAGAAGTAGGGGATGTTGGGCATGCGCAGATGACGGGTGGGGTTGGGGGCCTTGCTGTCGGGCTCGTATTCACGGACATCGCGGAGGTCTTGGAAGGTGACGTTGGCGTAGCCGTACAACCAGTGGCAAGACGTCGGCCTTTACCTCAGCCTCGACGCCGAGGGTGCGCATTTCGCCGAAGTTCTCGTAGCGCGTCTGCGTATAGTTCTGCGTTTGGCGAATCATGTCGCGGAGGTAATTGCCGAAGAGGTTGACCTCTAACTGGAAGATGCCGTTCGGTATGCGCCGATCCCAAAGCGTACCGAGATTGACGTTGACGCCGCGCTCGGGCCGGAGGTCGCCCGACGGGGAGAGGAGGTAGCCGTCGCCGATCAGCTCGTTTTCGGTCGGGGTGCGCACCTCGTAAGCCACGGAGAACTTGCCCATCCATTCAGGCATAAAGCGGTAACGCAAGGCATCGCTAATGCCCCAATAATGCTTTTTCGAGGTGGATAGGTATCTCGTCGTGCCCCCATAGACTTCGCGAAGGATGGTCTTCATGGAGTAGAAGTAGTACTTACCGGTGAGGGAGTTGAGCAGGCGGTCGTTGTTCGACTTGTAGTCGTAACTCAGGCCGACGACGAGGCTATTCATGCGGCTATCGTAGTTCATCTTGTAACCCATGGCACGGTCTCGGAGGGTGTCCTTGGGATGCCCATTAGCGTATCGCTGGAGCAGGTTCAGGTTGATGGCGTTCCGGGCCGAGAGGATGTAGTTCAGGTTGAGCTTCGTGCCGACGTGAAACTTATCGAGGGTGCTGTTGGAGGGCGCCGCGCCGATCTCGCCGCCCAGTGGATGGACGGGGATGTAGGGGCTTCATGTCCCAATCGTAGCGGTGCATGGCGGTATCGATGAAATGGTATCGCGAGAAGGCGGAGGCGCCCTTGAAGTCGAGATCGAGTCCTTCGACAAGGAAGTTTTTCTTCTTCAACTCCAGCTCCATCACCCCGACCTTCGATCGGCTATGGGCATGCTGAATGTTGTAATAGACGCCCTGTATCTGCTTGCTATTGATGAGGCCCTCGAAGTTGATCTTCAGCTCGTCGAAGTACCACTTGCGGGCCTTGATGCCGATGGCACCAGCGGCAGAGCTGAAGCGGTCGTGATCGCGCTTGATGAGTAGCCCCTTCTGGTAGGGGCGACTCCATCGTGTAGTCATTGTCCGAATAGGTGTAGAAGCCGCCACCACCGATCTCGAGGCCTGCGTTGGCCGGGTTACGCTTGACGACGGCTGTGGCTTTGTGAGTATTGAAGGACTCGATGGCGTAGGAGAGGTCGAGGTAGCGCGGCGGGTATTCCTTGAGCACGATGTTGATGGCGCCGCCCATCGCGGAGCCGCCAAACTTGGCTGGGACGACGCCCTTGTAGATCTCAATCCGCTCGATCATGCTGACGGGGATGTCGTTGATGTCGATAAAGTCGGAGTGATCGTTCATGGGCGATTCGTCGATAAAGAAGCCAATGCGTTTACCCTCGAGACCACGCACGGAAAGGCGTGAGACGCTGCCCACGCCGCCCTGCGAGCGAAGGGTGACGCCCATCGTCTTGCTCAAAATGTCGCTCACATCGCTCACCGAACCGGCCAGCTGATCGGCCGAAAGGACGGTGACGGGCATAGCCTGTTCGCGCAGCTGCCGGGCCTCGCTCTTGGCCGTGACGATCACTTCGCCGAGCGACTTGGACTCGCCCTTGAGGCGCACTTTCAGCCGCCGCGTCTCCCCCTCGCGCAGGGTGATCTGTTCGGTGCGGCTCTCGTAGCCCATATAATCGAAGCGTACCGTATAGCTGCCCGCGCGAAGGCCGTCGAGGGTAAATTCGCCGTTGCGCCCGGCCACTTCGCCACGCCTCAGTTGCTCGATATAGGCGCTGGCGCCGATGAGTGGCTCCTCGTTAGCAGCATCGATCACGACGCCCGTGATGCGTGCCGTCTGTGCCTCCATCTGTCCCCAAGCGAGGGCAGCGAAACAGGCTATCCATATCCATAAGAAGGTTCTTCTTGTTGTCATCATGCTATTCACGTTAAAAAAATAGGGCCGCAAAAGGTAGGCCGTGGCGCTACGCATTCACAATCCCTAATAATTGGGGGAGGGCGTCTGCGGACGCCGGCGAAGTTTGCCGGATACCCGGGGCCAGATGATTGTACCCGTGTAGGGGCGCAAAAGCATACGCCCCCAGACATCCCGCTGGGATGAATGATTGTCCCCGTGGTAGGGGCGCACATTACGAAAAAGGCTGTGCAGGGTGTCGCATGATCCTTTCACACACTGCGACGACGCTGTGCAGGTGTTGCATGGTCGTTTCACACACTGCGACGACGCTGTGCAGGTGTTGCGTGGTCGTTTCACACACTGCGACGACGCTGCGCAGGTGTTGCATAGTCGTTTCACACACTGCGACGACGCTGCGCAGGTATTGCATAGTCGTTTCGCACACTGCGGCGAGACTGTGCAGGTGTTGCATGGTTGTTTCGCACACTGCGACTAGCCACGCAATGGGGCGTATGCAATACGCCCCTACCCGTACACGTGGGGCGTATGCTTTTGCGCCCCTACCCGGGTACACGCCATTCATGTACCCGGCCAAATTCGCAGGCGTCCGTAGACGCCCCGGCAAACTTCGCTGGCGTCCGCAGACGCCCCTGATGCCCGCAGACGGTTACATTTGCGCGCTTTTCACAGTAAATACAGTCAGAGATGAAGCTGAAATTGATCTATCCGAAATGGAAGAAACTAAAGGGCCAAACCACATTCAACCTGCCCCCACACGGGCCGGTCGTGTTTGCGGCCACCTTGCCCGAGGACGTCGACGTGTCGTTCACGGACGAGAATGTCGAAGCGCTCGACTATGACGAGGCGTGCGACCTCGTAGCCATATCGATGATGCTCAGCACGCAGGTCAAACGCGGCTGGGCCATCGCGGACGAATACCGCCGGCGCGGCAAAAAGGTGCTCTTCGGGGGCATCTCGACCATGCTTCACGCCGAAGAGACAATGGAGCATGCCGACGCCGTCTTCCTCGGCGAATCCGAGGGCCGCATGCAGGAGGTCATCGACGACTTCCGCCGCGGCTGTCTCAAGCGCGTCTATAACTACATGACCCGCCAGCCGGCCATTGAGGACGTCGGCCCCGCCCGCCGCGACCTCTACAAGCGTCACCTCTACAACCATAAGGGCGTGCAGATGGTCGACCTCTTTCACGCCTCGCGCGGCTGCCGCTTCAGCTGCTATCCCTGCGCCGTGACCTACCTCGGCGGACGCATCTTCCGCCCCCGGCCGATGGATAAGGTGATCGAAGACCTCGCGTCGATCGACAACAACCGCCTCTTCATCGTCGACAACTCACTGGCCCAAAACAAGCAGTGGGAGATGGGACCTCTTTCGCGAGATGATCCCCTTCAAAAAGAAGTGGATCAGCCACACCATCGAGGACGATCCGAAGGTGCTCGACACGCCGCACAGGCCGGCGCACGGGTACGTCTATCAGGCCGTCTACGACACTTCGAACTACATCCGCGAGCGCGTCAAGCGTTACCACGACCACGGCATCGGCGTTGAGGGCACCATCCTGCTGGGCCTCGACAACCAGTCCGAAGACGACATCAAGCGCCTCATCGACTTCCTCCTCGAGATCGACCTCGACCGGCCGAGTTCACCGTCATGACACCCTTCCCCCACACCAAGGGGCTACGACGACTACCTCCGTCAGGGGCGCATCTTCGACTTCGATTGGGATCACTACAACGCCGGGCAGGTCGTCTTCCACCCCAAACAGATGTCCGCCGAACGGCTCCAAGAGCTCTACGAATACGCACGGGACACGTTCTATCACGACGAGTCAGGAGCAGAAGATGTTCCGCCTCTTCACGCAAGTCGTCATGCGCGAGATGGAGGACGGCACCTTCCGCCCCCGCAATCGCGCGCTGGCCAACAAGTCGTTCGGCTGCGACGTAGTCCGCAACATCAAAGCCAGCTGACCGACGGAGACCCACACAGAATGGCACGCACACTTACCGTTGCAGTCTTTTATTACACCCAGACCGGGCAGGCACTCGCCATCGCCCGGAGCCTCTGTGCGCCGCTGGAGGCGGCCGGCTGTCGGGTCGTTACGCGGGAGATCCGCCCCGTGACGGCTTACCCCTACCCGTGGTCGTCGGAGGCCTTCTTTCAAGTCTTTCCCGAATCGCGCCTTGGCATTGCCTGCGCCATCGAGCCGGTGGATCTGAGCGGTGCGGTGGCCGAGGCCGACCTCGTCCTCGTGGTCGGTCAGAGCTGGTACCTCTCGCTCTCCACGCCGCTGCACGCCTTCTTCCAGTCGCCCGAGGTGCGCGCCTACCTCCACGGCCGGCCCGTCGTCTTTGTCAACGGTTGCCGCAACATGTGGGTGATGACGCAAAGCGAAACACGTCGTTACCTGCGCGAGATCGGTGCCCGTTACGTCGGCTTCATCGAGCTGCACGACCGTGCGCCGAACCTCGTCAGCGTACTGACCATCATCCGTTGGCTGTTCTACGGACGCAAGGAGGCCACTCGCCTATTGCCCGCCGCGGGTGTCTCGCAGCGCGACGTGGCCGACGCCGATCGCTTCGGCCTCATCCTCCTCCGCACGCTCTACGACGGGCAGTGGGAGCAACTTCAGGAGCGACTCATGCGCGAGGGCGCCGTCACCTTCATTCCCCAGCTCTACTTTATTGAGCGCAACGGCTACCGCATGTGGGGCCGTTGGGCCCACTTCGTACGGCATCGGGGCGGCGCGGGCGATCCGCGTCGGCAGGGACGGCTGCGGCTCTTCAAGGCCTACCTCTTCTTTGTATTATACGCCGTCTCCCCCTTCGGCCTACTGTTTTATGGACTCACCTACCCACTACGCCGCGCCGCGTTGAAACGCGCGCAAAGAGAAGTATGCTATGAGCTGTCGTAATCCACTCATGTACCCGGCAAACTTGGCCGGCACCCCGGTGCCTTGATTTTTCTTTTGCCTCCTTTTCTTTCATCAAGGAAAGAAAAGGAGTGGGGGCTCGCTCCCCCAACGCCTAAACAGCTAAACATCCCCAACGCCTAAACATCCCCAACAATGGAATACATCTATATCACCCACCTCTCCACCTTCTTCCCCAACGCGCCGGTGCGCAACGAAGAGATGGAGGATTATATCGGACTCGTTAATCCGAAATCGTCCATCGCCAAGCGATTGGTATTAGAGAAGAACGGCATCCGCAGCCGCTATTACGCATTAGACAAGAGCGGCCGCGTGACACACACGAACGTCGAGATGGCCGCGCTGGCTGTGCGCCGACTGCTCGCGGAGGCCGCGATGACGCCCGCCGAGATCGACCTACTGGCCTGCGGCACCGCCTCGCCCGAACAGCTCATGCCCTCGCACGGCGTGATGGTGCACGGCGCGCTCGGTGGCGATGGCGGCGCGGAGGTGGTCTCCTTCGCCGGATCGTGTTGCACGGGCATGCACGCGCTGAAGTACGCCCGGCTCTCGATGCGCACGGGCGACGCCCAGCGGGCCGTGTGCGTAGCTTCGAGCGACTCTCGGCCCGGATGCAGGCGCGTTATTTCGAGCGGGAGGCGGAGCTGATCGACCAGCTGATGGAGAAGCCAATCTTGGCCTTCGAGAAGGAGTTCTTGCGCTGGATGCTGTCAGACGGCAGCGCGGCGCTGTTGCTCGGGCACGAACCGCCGACGGACGGTCGGCTGGCCTTCCGCATCGAATGGATCGAGGGCACGTCGTACGCCGATCGGGTGGAGACGTGCATGTATGCCGGTGGGGAGAAGGACGCCGAGGGGCAGCTCGTCGGTTGGGCGCAACACCCCGAGGCTGAATGGCTGTCGCGATCGCTCTTCGCCCTGAAGCAGGACACGCGCATCCCGGAGCGCAACATCATCACGCTGGGCGGCGACTTCCTCCGCCGGGTAATGAAGAAGCGCGCCTTCGATCTCTCGTCGGTCGACTGGTTCCTGCCGCACCTCTCGTCGATGTATTTCAAGAAGAAGATCGAGGCCGAGCTGGAGCGTATGGGGTACGACATCCCCACCGAACGCTGGTACGTCAACCTGCCCGAGATCGGCAACGTGGCCTCCGTCTCGGCCTTCGCCATGCTCGACGGGCTGCGCCAGACGGGGCGACTGCGGCCCGGGCAACGCATCCTGCTGATGGTGCCCGAGAGCGCCCGCTTCTCGTATTCCTACGCGCTGCTGACGGTGGTGTAAATCCTCTCGTTAGGCTTCCGAAAACGTTTGCAGCATTCCTGCAAACGCCAAAAAGTTTTTTTCGAGGTACTTGCAGCGTTGCTGCAAACACCAAAAAGTTTTTTTCGAGGTACTTGCAGCATTGCTGCAAACGCCAAAAAGTTTTTTTCAAGGCACTTGCAGCATTTCTGCAAACGCCAAAAAGTTTTTTTCAAGGCATTTGCAGCATTCCTGCAAACACCAAAAAGTTTTTTTCAAGGCATTTGCAGCATTCCTGCAAACACCAAAAAGTTTTTTTCGAGGCATTTGCGGGGTTCCCGCAAACGCCAAAAAGTTTTTCAAAGGCACTTGCGGGGTTCCCGCAAACGCCAAAAAGTTTTTTTCGAGGCACTTGCGGAGTTCCCGCAAACGCCAAAAAGTTTTTCAAGGCACTTGCGGGGCTCCCGCAAACGCCAAAAAGTTTTTCAAGGCACTTGCGGAGTTCCCGCAAACGCCAAAAAGTTTTTTTCGAGGCACTTGCGGGGTTCCCGCAAACGCTTTCATGAATGATTAGAACAAGACGCATACGAGATGACGATAAACGAAGTACCCCAAGACTTGAAATACATGGCCGGCGGCGTGATCCGCGACGTGGCGTATGCCGTCGATGAGGACGGGCGCTACCAGAGCGTCGTCAGCGACGGCTGGGCGGTGAAGAATGATGTGCTGGACCTCGTCTGGGACGACATCCGCGCCTCCTGCGAGGCCATCCGCGAGCAGGTGCTCCGCCACGAGGCCAGTCCGCTGGCTTACCACATGACGAAGAACCTGCAAGACGTCAGCATGCTGGCCGCCTACGCCGACATACCCAAACGCAAGGTGAAGAAACACCTCACCTACGACGCCTTTATGCAGCTCGACGAACGCACCCTGGAGCGATATGCCGACGCGCTGCGCATCACCGTGGACGAACTGAGGGAGTGTGTGATGGAGGTCTTTGAAAAAGAGCTCCATTGCGGAGCAATGAGAGACTTTGCAGAGTGGTGCAGATGCAAGGCGTCCGAGACCGATGGCGAAGGGAGTGTACTTAAGTACATGACCGAGCCAGAGTGTCGAAGGCAACGCAGCAGATGCGCTGCTATGCAAACGTCTTCGATTGAAATAGCTTTTGATCACCGCCCCAGCGCCCACTGCGAGAATGGCGTCACCCGCAACCTGCTGCATTTCTACGGCTACGACTACTCCGAGCCGCTCGTCTTCGGCCTCTCCGCCTCGCTCTACTTCGTCCATCTGCCCTTCGTCCGCCCGGCCGGCTTCCCCGTGACGTCGTTCCGCCCCCTACCCGGCATGATCTTCTCACGCACGACGCATCTGCTCGGCTTCGGCACTCGGCAACACATCTGCTTCAACCGCTCGCGGGCCGAGCGCAAGCTCGACCAACTGTTGGCTGAGGGTACGCCCGTGGGCGCCGTGGTGGGCATGTACTTCCTGCCCTATATGCCTGCGGAATACCGCTTCCATTTCAATGCACACAACATCACCGTCTTTGGCAAGGATGGCGACGACTACTTGGTCAGCGACCCGATCGCGATGGAGAAGGTGAGACTCTCGGCGCGCGACATGATGCGCGCCCGCTTCGCCCGCGGCACTTATCCGCCCATGGGCAAGCTCTACTACATCCGCTCGCTGCCTCGGCACGCGCCCGACCTGCCGCCGCTCGTGCGCCGAGCCATCCTCACGAACTGCAACCGCATGATCCATCAGCCCGGGCCAGTGCCTTGGGTGGGCATCAACACGTTCGACTATCTCGGCCGACAAATCCCCCGCTTCCCGCAGCAGTACGGGCCGAAGCGAGCCGCGCTCCATTTGGCGCAACTGATCCGCATGATGGAGGAGATCGGTACAGGCGGCGCCGGTTTCCGCTTCCTCTACGCAGCCTTCCTGCAAGAGGCTGCCGACGTGACTGGCATCCCCGCCCTCAATGAGCTATCCGCCCGCCTGACCGACATCGGCGACCAATGGCGACGCTTTGCCGCCGACGCCGGGCGCGTCTGCAAGAACCGCTCGTCGGCCGACGTCGACTACCGCACGCTTGGCGCCGATCTGAAGGCTATCGGCGGCATGGAGCGCACGCTCTTCACGGATCTGGAACGCGTCGTAAAGGCTCACAAATGATATCTGCCATCGACATCCGCGACCTCCGCAAGACGTATCGCGGCGCCGCTGCGCCGTCTGTCAACGGACTCACGCTGCACGTCTCCGAGGGCGAATTCTTCGGGCTACTCGGCCCCAATGGCGCGGGCAAGACGACGACGCTCTCCATCCTCGCCGGCCTTCTACCGTTCGACGGCGGCACAGTGCATCTCTGCGGCCTCGACATACGCCGCGACCGTGCCCGCATCCGTCCGCTGATCGGCGTCGTGCCGCAAGACATTGCCCTCTATCCCGAACTCACCGCCGCGGAGAACCTTCACTTCTTCGGTCGTATGCACGGCCTGCCCACCCGCACGCTCCGCGAACGCATCGACACGGATGCGGACCGCCTAGACCTCCGCGCCCACCTGCACAAACGCATCGAACACCTCTCCGGCGGCATGAAGCGCAAGCTCAACCTCCTCGTCGCCTTGCTCCATCGCCCCCGTATCCTCTTCCTCGACGAGCCGACCGTGGGCGTCGATGTACATTCCCGGCAAGAGATCATCGCGCACCTTCGCGCCCTCAACACCGACGGCATGACGATCATCTACACCTCGCACGACATGGTCGAGGCCGAGCGACTCTGCACCCGCGTAGCCCTCATGAACCGCGGCGCAACCGTCTGCGAAGGCACGCCTGACGCCTTGCTTGCCGAGACGCGCATGCCCTCGCTGGAAGCGCTCTTTATCGCCCGGACAGAGGAGGCGGGACGGGTATGAGGCTAGTTGCATTATTCCGCAAAGACCTGCTACTGCTCCTACGCGATCCGTGGGGGCTCGTCTTGCTGTTCCTTATGCCGTGGGCGCTCGTGATCCTTATGGCCAGCTTGCAAGACAGCACCTTCCGCACCCTCGACGAACAGCATATCCCCTCCTCTTACTGAACGAAGACGCCGATTCGCTCGGCAACACCGTCAGCCGCGAGCTGGCCAATAGCCATCTCTTCGACATTACCTCCACGGCGCCCGACGGTCGGCCGCTGACGGCCGAGGCGGTGGAGACGGCCGTAGCGCGGGGCGATTATCTGATCGGCGTCGTCATCCCGTCCGGCACCACTGATCGCCTGCGGCAACGTGTGGCCCGTGGCGTGGCGCAAGCCTTCGGTGGCGAGGAGGACACCGTAGCCGAAGCCGAGGCGGACCCCTCTCGGCTCAGCCTCTTGAGATCCGTCTCTGGGTCGATCCGACCGCAAAGCCGTCTTTTTCGGGCCACGCTGCTCAGCGCCGTTCGCGAACACATGCTCACGGTTCAAAACCGGCTCCTGCTCGGTGAGATCTCGCGTCACGTGAACCGCCTTATCCCCATGCCCATCGATTTAGAGATGGAGACGGAGGGCTGGATCACGGTCCACGAGTCCTACGCCCGCACCTCCTCCACCGCCGACCTGTTGCCTAACGCTACGCAGCACAACGTACCGGCCCGGAGCATGTTTGCCGTCTTCTTCATCGTCATCTCGCTGGCCGGGAACATGATCCGCGAGCGCGAAACAGGCTGCTTCGCCCGCCTCCTGACCATGCCCTGCCCCTACGCCCTCTACCTCACGGGCAAGGTGTTCGTCCACCTCCTCGTCTGCCTCTTGCAGCTCGCCCTACTTCTCCTCACCGGCCTCTATCTCATGCCCCACCTCGGCCTACCGCCCCTCCGCCTTGGCCACGACCATGCCGCCCTCGCCCTGATGTGCATCGCCGTCTCGCTGTCGGCTGTGGGTTACGGCTTGGCCATCGGCAGTGTGGCCCGCACGGCGCAACAGGCGAGCGTATTCGGCGCCGTGTCCGTCGTCATCTTGGCGGCCATCGGCGGCGTGTGGATCCCCACGTTCGTCATGCCACCCCTTATGCGCACCGTCGCCCGCATCTCACCCCTGAACTGGGGATTGGAAGGCTTCAACACGCTCTTCGTACGGGGCGGCGGACTGTCGGACGTGGCCCCCTATGCCGCAGCCTCACTCGTTTTCTTCGCCATCATGCTCGGCGTGGCGATCGTCAGAAGGAAAATGAAAAGCTAACAGAGAGAAGCTGTCGGTGAACCGGCAAAACAGCCTACCTGCATCGGCGGGTATAATGACAAAGCGGGCTGCACCATCTGCGACGGATGATGCAGCCCGTTTGTTTCTAATCACACGCGAGTTCGACCTAAAAGATTGCAGGCCTTCTTCTGATTGGGCGGCCTCGGCGAGCAACTCTCCAAGAAATAAGCAACAGGGATTGCGCATGGTTGCGCCGATCCCAAAGCATTTGCCGCGGCGTCGGCGCAGGTTGCGCAACTCCCAAAGCATTTGCCGCGACGTCTGCGCAGGTTGCGCAACTCCCAAAGCATTTGCCGCGACGTCGGCGCAGGTTGCGCCGCTATGCGAAGGTCTCCCCTCTGTAATCGATGAACTTGATCAGCTTACGGCTCGTCGGTGGCATCTGCTTGCGGGCGATCAGCTCGGCTGGCGCGAAGACAATGTCCGGCGCGACACGCACTTTCGACCGGAAGAGATCCTTGAGACGCTTCTCGAAGCCTTCGTCAGCCGACTCGCCGGCACCGACCAGGATGCGTATGCCATCCGTGCCGATGGCGTTGGTGTAGACTTCGACGATGTAGTTCGTGACTTCGGGTACGTTGTCAAGGATATCGTAAAGGGCGGCCGGATAGAGTGCTGTGCCCTTGAATTTGATCATCTGCCCTTTGCGACCGATGATCGGGCCGACACGTAACGAGTGACGGCCGCAGGCGCAGGGATCTTCGAAATGGCGGCAGACGTCGCCCGTCTTGAAACGGACGACCGGCATACCTTCCACTCCGAGCGTGGTGATGGTAATCTCGCCTAGCTCGTCGGGGCCGACGGGGCGGTTGTCGTCGTCGAGAAACTCCACGATGGTCAGGTCGGGCTTGTGGTGCGAGCCGCATTGGTGTTCGCACTCCATGAAGGAGGATTGCATCTCGGTGGAGGCGTAGTTGACGTGTAGCGACAGCTCGGGCCAGAGATCGTGGATCTTGCGGCCGAGTAGGTTCAGCTCGTGGGTGTCGGTGCGGACTGTTTCGCCGACACAGAAGGCGCGGCGGAGGCTACAGTTCCGGTAATCGATGCCTTGAGCGCGGGCGTAGTCGATCAGCTTGAGGATGAAGGAGGGGACGCACACGCAGACGGTCGGGCGGAGGCGGCGGATCATGTTCCATTGCAGTTCGGGGATGCCGTTGCCCACGCGGACGATGGCCGACCCGAGGCGGAAGCTGCCCAAGAGACACGCTTGACCGGCCATGAAGCAGCGGTCGTTGGTGGCCATGAGTTGGATGACATCGTCCGGGCGACAGCCGCAGATCTCGTACGAGAGGTATTCGCTGAGCGCGAGGCGATCGAGGTCGTGGCGGGTGTCGGCGAAGGTGACCGGCTCGCCGAGGGTGCCGGAGGTGGTGACGTAGTCGAGGATCTCGGTGCGGGGGACGCAGAGGAAGTCCTCGTTGTGGCGTTGGAGATCCTCCTTGGTCGTGACGGGGAGTCGCACGAGATCTTCGAGACGCCGGATGCTGCTGACGTCGATGCCGGCTTCGGCGAATCGGCGGCGGTAGAAGGGCGACCGTTCATTGACGTAAGCCAGTGTCTCGACGAGGCACTGCTCTTGATAGGCTTTGATCTCCGCCTGAGGGAGATACTGAAAGGCTACACTATCCATGGGGTGAAACGAAAAACGAAAAAGCTAAAAACGGACGATCGGCGGGCGGCCACCCACCGATCGAAGCCGCCGATGGTTACTGGCAATGCTGCTTCATGAGACGTTCGACCACGGGATCGCCCAGCTCTTTGGCGCGTTCGAAGGCGCGGCAGCCCTCGGCCTTTTTTTCCGCTGCGGACGAGGCAGAGCCCGAGCAGGCGGTGACCCGCCGAGAAGTCGAGGGGGCCTGCGCACTGCAGCGCTCCGGGCTCTGTCGGGCCTTGGCGAAGTCTTGCTTGCGGAGGTAGATGGAGCCCTCTTCGGCCGTAGAGCGCATTGTTGGGATCGCCCTCGAGTGCGAGGCGGATGTCGGAGAGGGCGCCGTCCATATCGTTCGCCCGGAACTTAGCCTGCTCGCGGTAGTAGTAGAAGCGCGGCATGACTTCGCCACCCGTGAGGACATAGTAGCGGTCGTACAGCTTTACGGCTTCAGCGAATTGGCCGCGGCGCATGCGCATATCGACGGCGTCCATGATGTACGTAGCCGCGTCGGTCGGGTTGACGCCCGTGGCGCGCGTGATGGCGCTATCCATGAGGATAAACATGCGGGTGGTGTCGGGAGCCTCGAGCTGCTCCTCGGTCTTGGCGGCCATGTAAAACGAAGAGGCCGAGGCGCCGGGGCCCCGGTTGACGAGTGCATAATCGGCGGCTGCCTTGGCGTAGTCGCCGCGGAAGAAGGCGATGTCGGCCTCGAGCTGTCGGTAGAGGGGGCGGTCGTCTGCGGCGATAGCCTTAGCGATCCAGTCGGCGGCGCGGTCCCATTGTCCAGCCGGGAGCCGTGAGGGTGGAGTCGGCGGCCGAGACGCCATAGATGAGCTTCGCGTGGTTGTAGTAGCCCTCGGCGACATTGTCTCCGAACAGCTTCTGCGCCGACGCTAAGTCCGCCTCAGCCCGGCTGAGCAGCTGCTGCTCGGTGCCCACGTCGGAGAGCTTTTTTTCCGCTGGTAGACGTAGTGCGAAGCCCGCGTCAGGTAACCATCCGGGGAGCTGGGAAAGGTGGCGATGAAGTCGTCCGGGTGGCGAGATAGGCGTGCGCGTCCTGCTGGGCGGCGTAGAGCATGAGGGCCACGAGGGCCTCGTCGGCCGAGCTGGCCCAAGCCGTCCGGATGCCGATGGAGGAGTAGACTTTGTTCAGGACATCAGTTGCCGCCGGCCGCAGACTCATGATGTAAGCCGTGTCAATGCCGTACGTCTTGCCCTTGCCCGAGGCGTCAGCCTGCGCCGGGGCAAACGCTTGGCCGCCCTCGTTCAGCAGCGGCGCGCTGACCTGCTCGCGCGTGAGGGGCATGTCGACGCGGTAGTAGCCATACTGTTCCTTGATGCGGGTCACCTCCGAAATCGGGCCCACGGCCGGCACCGCGCCCTTAGCCGACGAGGCGGGGATGAGGTAAGCCCGATCTCCGACGGCGGGCTGGCTCACGGCTGGGGTCAAGCCGGGCAGTTTCTTCTGCGAGCTGACCTTGAACCGGATCACGTCGTACAGATCATCCGCGCCGAGGATGCAGACCACCGGCAGGCGCCCGCCGTCGGCATCGATCACCGTGGCCCGATCGGCGCCTATAAATAAGGTATAGTTAGAGACGGCCTCGCCCCGGTCGCCCACAAAAAAATCCCGTGCCGCGCGTGACATTGCCACTCTTGTCCGTGGCCTCAATCGTAAAGACCGACCGCCGCGCCCGCTCGGCCCACTTCGGCGCCTTCTGCGCCAGCAACATTCCGCCGCTTTGCATCAAAATCAAAGCGCACACTAACCAACTCGTCTTATTCATCTTATCCGTATTAAAAATTCATGGGCGCAAAAAGTACGCCGTCCTTCATTTCCTCTTTCCCATCGCCGGCCGCGGGTCTGTCCGTGCCTTCCGAGTGCGACCCATCGGCGGCCGCCAAGCCCCCGAAGCCGTCAAAAAAATGCACAGATGGGGCGTCTGAGTGAAAAGACGCCCCGTTGGAAACCATTTTGAGGGCGTCTGAGTGAAAAAGACGCCTCGTTGGAAACCATTTTGGGGGCGTCTGAGTAAAAAAAGACGCCCCGTTGGAAACCATTTTGAGGGCGTCTGAGCAAAAAGACGCCTCGTTGGAAACCATTTTGAGGGCGTCTGAGCAAAAAGACGCCTCGTTGGAAACCATTTTGGGGGCGTCTGAGCAAAAAGACGCCCCGTTGGAAACCATTTTGAGGGCGTCTGAGCAAAAAAAGACGCCCCGTTGGAAACCATTTTGAGGGCGTCTGAGCAAAAAGACGCCCCGTTGGAAACCATTTTGGGGGCGTCTGAGCAAAAAGACGCCCCGTTGGAAACCATTTTGAGGGTGTCTGAGCAAAAAGACACCCCGTTGGAAACCATTTTGGGGGCGTCTGAGCGGTCAGACACCCCGTTGGAAACCATTTTGGGGGCGTCTGAGCAAAAAGACGCCTCGTTGGAAACCATTTTGAGGGTGTCTGACCACCAGCCGCTCCCGTTGGACATTCCGACAAGGGCGCCCAAATGCCAGCCGCTCCCGTTGGACACTCCGACAAGGGCGCCCAAGCGTCAGCCGCTCCCATTGGAAAAACATTTTAGAGGCGAATGGGTGTCATCGGCCCATAAAATGGTTTCCGACAGGGAGCGAATGGGCGTCGGGCGCACATATCGGAAAAACATTCCGGGGGCGGATGAGCGTCGGGCGCACGTATCGGAAAAAAACATTCCGGGGGCGGATGAACAACATCCGCCCATAAAATGGTTTTCGACAGAGGCGAATGGGCGTCGGGCGCACGTATCGGAAAAACATTCCGGGGGCGGATGAACGACATCCGCCCATAAAATGGTTTTCGACAGAGGCGAATGGGCGTCGGGCGCCGCCGTCGGACATCCGTGTAGGGGCGTATTGCATACGCCCCCATGTTCTGGGTAGGAAACAATAGCGCCCGACAGGGACCCGCCGCCGTCGGATTTGTCCCCTGCGGGGTCATTTGAAGGGGCGTATGCAATACGCCCCTACCCTACCGGCGGATAGGACGCGGTGGCCCGTGAAATGGTTTCCGACGGAGGCGAATGGGCGTCAGGCGCACGTATCGAAAAAAACATTTCGGGGGCGGATGAACGACAGCGGCCATTGTCGAACGTCCGTGTAGGGGCGCAAAAGCATACGCCCCCGATGTTCCCGGCAGGGAACAATAGCGCCCTAACAGGGACCCGCCGCCGTCGGATTTGTCCCCTGCGGGGTCATTTGAAGGGGCGTATGCAATACGCCCCTACCCTACCGGCCAATGGGCGTCAGGCGCCATTGTCGGACATCCGTGTAGGGGCGTATTGCATACGCCCCCCATATTTCCGGTAGGAAACAATAGCGCCCGACAGGGCATCCGCCGCAATTGGATTCCATTTTATAGGCGGATGGGCGTCGACCGCCGCCGTCGGACGTCCGTGTAGGGGCGTATTGCATACGCCCCCAAACGATCCGAACATGGAACGACAGCGTGTGGCCGCGAGCCGCCCGTGAAATGGTTTCCGACGGAAGCGAATCGGCGTTTGGGGCACCTATTAGATTCCAATTTACAAGCAAATGAATGCTGATGGCTTACGAAACGGCATCCGACGACGGGCTACTGGAGGCAGAAGCTCAATTTGTAATTTATTTTTTTCCTCCAACTGAATGAATAACAGAAAGATTCAAACTATCTTTGCAATGGAAAAAGCTGGAAACAAGCAGCTAAAACGGATTTATTTACTCGCAACAATACACGATACACTTATGGGTGAAAGAATGAAAATGAAGCAAGAGAAAGCTGAGGCCTTGAAGCAGACTATCCTGAACGTGGCCTACGAGCTGTTCCTGACGCACGGATACGAAAAGGTCTGTCTGGCAGACATTGAGCAGGGCGCAGGAGCGACCCGCGGGAGCCTCATCTACCATTACCGAAGCAAAGAAACCCTGCTCCTACTCACCTCGGAGAAGTTCATCGCCGACTTTTTTTCCGCGACACCTGCCCCGACGAGGAGGTGATAAACAGCCGGACGCCGCTGAAGGACTATCTGAAGGCGTTCGTCCAGATAGTAGAAGCGCAGGTCAGGCATTTCAAGGAGAACATAGTCAAAGACACGAAGGTCACGTCGGCCTCGTCGATCAACTTCATGATTCACCTCTGCACCCTGAGTGCCTCCTTCAAACGGGCGCTGCAAGCGTTCCACACGACGCAACTGGGCTACTGGTCGGAGGTCATCAACCGGGCCAAGGCGTGCGGCGAAATCCGCCGAGCGCTCAGTACCGTCACCCCGGTCGACACCTTCGTCCACATCCTTTCCGGCATCATCTTCCAGAGCGCCGTCTGCCACCAAGAGATCCCCCTCGACCAGCTCCAAGACGAGTGGGACAACTTCTACCAAACCACCATCGAGGCGTAGCGCCCGCCCCGCCTCGGCCCGTGCGCCGGCGACAACGTGCACGACATGGGCCGACGATTGCACACGGCCCCCGAACCTATATGCCCCTGCGGAAACGTCTGGGGGCATGTTCATTTTCGTTCCTACCCCTACCCGCCGATGGGCGACGGCCGCCGCCGGCGGGGGGTGTCGGCGGGAGCCGCGGAGCGAAAGAAGCTCCAGCCATGAAGAAAAATAGACCGAATAGTATGCAGGTTGCTCTCGCCCTGCTTATTTTTGGGGCCGACAAGCCGAACGAGGCTATCCATCTACAACCCTTTAACCCCCATTCAACAATTCCCACTTATGATCCAGAAAACGAACAAGAACGAACTGAGAAAGACTGAGACAAAAGGCCGCATTCTCTGGGCTGCATTCAAGCTGTTCCTGGCACACGGATACCATGCCGTCAGCTTTATGAGCATCGAACAAGTATCCCAAGTCACCAGAGGGGCCATCTTCTATCATTTCAGAAACAAAGAAGATCTGCTCAGGGGCGTAGCAGAGAAATTCGTCATCGACTTTTTGCAGAGTAGCCCCTCGGCGGACGAGATCATAGACGACCAGACGCCCTTGAAGAGCTTCTTGGACGCACAGATCCGCCAAATAGAACAGCGGGTGCAGCTCTTCCTTGAACAAGTGGGCCCAGATAGTGACATTACGTCGGCCGATTTCATGAGTTTCCTGCTTTTTCATCAACAAGTACGTAGCCGGTATCAAGCGGAAGCTCCGGGCGTACGAAGAGGCGCAAGCGCAGTGCTGGTTGGAGGCCATCCATCAAGGTCAGGAGCGCGGCGAGATCCGGAAAAGAAGTCGACACCGAGACCCTGTACAACGCCTTCCACTCCGTCTATGTCGGCATAGCGTTTCACGGCGCCGTCATCCACCAGCAGTTCATCCTCGACCAGCTGCGCAAAGAGTGGGACTACCTCTATCAGTTAGCCGCCGCCCATTAGCCGCCGTCACCCGCTTCGAAAGGGCGGGGCCATCTCCCTGTTATTTCTATGATCCAAACACCATAAAAACCCCTTCACGTGATGAAAACGAATCGCTTTTTTTCGGCAGACAGCCCTCCTGCCGATCCTTGCAGCAAAGCCTGCTGCTCACCGTCGCCGCCCGTGCACAACAGGGGCATCACCGGCCGACTGACCAACGCCGCCGGCCAGCCCGTGGCACAGGCCGCCCTGATCCTCTCCGCTCCCGATTCCACCTACTTGGAGTCGGCCGTGAGCGAAGACGACGGCACCTTTTCGCCTACTTTCCACGGCCCGTCCCTACCTGCTCAGCGTGCAGCATTTGGCTTACGAGACACGCACCATCGCGGACTCTCGGGGCGACCTCGGCACGATCGTGCTGGAGCTCAAGGCGCAGACGCTCGAGGAGGTCGTCGTGCGCGCCGAACGCCCCATCGTCCGCGTGCAGAACGGCCGCCTGAGCTTTACACCGCAAGGCCTCACCAAATCGAAGATCCTCGCCACCGCCTTCGACCTCCGGCCGAGACTCCGGGCCTGAAATCGACCGACGGCGAGTCCATCCGCCTCATCGCCATGGACCAGACGCCGACCCTGCTCATCAACGGTCGCCCATCCACCCGCGATGCGGCCGCTACGCTGCTTTACGTCAAATCGCTGCCCGCCGATCGCGTCCTCCGCATCGAGGTGGCCCACACTGCGCCGCCGGAATGGAACGTCAAGGGCGCAGCCGTCAACATCATCCTCAAGGAGGGCCTCTCCGACCGCCTCACGGCGCAAGTCCAGACGCAGTGGGACAACAAACACGCGAACCGCTTTACCCAAACGGCTTCCGTTATGTATGCCTCGGGCAAGTTCTCCGCCGACCTACTCTACCGCCTAAGTTCCGGGCACGAGATCAGTCGGACAAACATGTACGTGCGGCACGCCGTCGGCAGCGACACGACCGAAATCCGCAACCACACCGACTACCGCTCGCACACCCCGCCACCCATGACCTCTACCTGAACCTCGACTACGCCTTGGCCGACCGCCACCGCCTCAGCGTCTACTACAACGCACGGGTGACGCCCAACGAAACGTTTGACGACCGCTCCGTCAGCACCCTCACCGGCCTCAGCGATCAGCACGGCACCCTCCGCGACCACCTCCAAAAGCATCGCAGCCGAATACACCCTCCGCGGATGGCGCGCGGGAGCGGAATACCTCTACTCCGACAGCCGGAGGGACTACACGGGTACCGTCGCCGGTCGCCCCATCGCCTACGATCGCCTCCAACGCATCGACCGACTGCACGGCTACCTCCGCGGACGCCACGCACTCTCCGAACGGATCAGCCTGCGCTACGGCGCCGACTACACCCGCACCCGCAACCACAGCGAACAGACCGGCGCCGCGCCCGTCACGTCCGACGAAGACATCGCCAACGCCTACGTGGGCACGGACATCGCCTTTGCGGGCGACCGCGCGAACCTCTCCGCCTCCCTCGCCGGCGAAGGCTACCGCATCCGGGACTACCGTCGGCAGTCGATCCTCCCCAACATCTCCCTCAGCTATGCCCCGACGGACGACCACGCCCTCACTCTCGGCTGGCAGGCCTTCCACAACTACCCCGCTTACTGGTATCGCCAGACGTACCGCCGCGAGGTGGACGGCTACGAGGTTAACCTCGGCAACCCCGACCTGCGCGTGGCCCGATACAACATCGCAAGCCTGAACTACGTATACCGTTCGCGCTACGCCTTCAACGTCTACTACTACCACGTCCGCGACGCCTTCTTCACGCAGCTCTACCAGTCGCCCGACCGCCTCGAGCTGATCAACCAAATCTCCAACACGGATTTGTCGCATGTCTGGGTGCTGTCAGCCTCCGTTCCGGTCACCATCAGCAGCCGCTGGTTCCTGACCTTCGCCCCCACGGCCTTCCATGAGCACTACCGGACCGAGCACTGGCACGATCTTTCCTTCGACGTCGCAGGTTGGGCGGGCGGTATGAACGTCAGCAGCCAGCTCAGCCTCCTCTCCCGCCCCCGTCTGACCTTCACCACCGACGGCTATTACTACTCCGGCGGCCGACAAGGCATACAGAAATCCAGCGAGAGCTGGGGCGTCAATGCGGGCCTACAATTAGCACTGCTCAAGGAGGAATCGCTGCTGATCGCTCTCAACGTGAACGACCTCTTCGAGAGCGCCACGCCGATAGCCCGCACCCGATACCAGTCGCAGTGGAGCGACTACGACTACACCGGCGGAATCAGTCGCTCCGTCATGCTCCGCCTCACCTACCGCTTCAGCCGTTACAAGGAGAAGCAGCGCCGTGAGGCCGATCGCTCGCGAATAGGCATCCAGTGAGCGCAAGACGTGGGTCTTGCCCACAAAGAACAAGTCCTGCCGGCGGGAGAAATGGCGTATGCTTTTGCGCCTCTCTTCCCACCGGCAGGACTCGTTCGTTTTTAGTCTTCCGTCGTTAGTTCTTCCTCTTCCCGTGTCGCCACAGCTGATAGCTGTTGATGATGTTCTGCCAGAGGATGTAGCCCGACGGTGCGACAGCCGTCAGCGGGTGGAGATACGTCTGGGCCATCCAAATGGCAAGGATCGTATTCTTCTGCCCGAGGCCTTGGCCGGACGAGATCGGATCACCGTAACGACGGCCGATGCACCGTCCGATGAGGAACTGCGCCACGCACAGCACGAGCGAGACGAGGAGTAGCCCCACTACCGTCCTCGGATTCTCGCCGCCGTGCTCGATGAGGAAGCGAACAGTGACCGACGTGACGATGAACAGCGAAAAGGCCCACAGGTAAAACGACATGCGGGGCGCACGGAGCATGACGCGCCGCAATCCGGGCGCAAACCGACGGATGGCGAAGGCCGTGAGCAGGGGCAAAAGGAGGAGGGTGAAGACGCGTTTGCAGACGTACAAGAGCGCCTGAACAAAGGGCAGGGTTTTTCGCTGCCGTAAATGCCGATCAGGGAGAAGTAGACGGGAGCGACGGGCGCTACGGTGACGTTGCAGAGGATGACGTAGGAAGTGAGGGAAGCCCACGTCGCCACCCAACATACCCGTAACGACAGGCGCGGAGGCGGCCGTAGGCGTCAATAAGCAGAGCAAAGCGCCGCTGGCGATGATCCGATCGACGGGACGCAGCAGCAGGTAGAGGCCGCCGCTGCCAAGCAGTTGGACAAGCAGCAGCCACACGTGCTCACGACGCAGACGGATGTCGCCCGGCTCGATCTTGCTGAAGGTGAAGAGCAGCATGGCGAAGATCAAGTACGGCGTCAGGAAGGCCGGGCGGCTGACCCACGGATAGGTCAGCGCGCCGGCCAACATGGCGATCGGCAGCATCCAGTCTTTGAAAAAAACTTCAGCATCCCTCCGCGCCCTTTCAGTCGATGGGAATGTATTGCACGAAGGCCTCGATGGCTTCGTAAGCCGCCAGTCCGAGGTGCTTGTACATCTCGGCCGTGGCGCGGTTGCGATCCTCGGCGCGCTGCCAGAAGAGTCGCTCGTCGTCGCCGAGGTACGGAGCGCTCTCGGCCTGCGACTGGTGTTTGAGGATGGCGTTACGCTTGTAGCGCAGCTCCTCGGGACTGATGGGCACAGCCATCTCGATATGGTCCATCTCCCACTCGGCCCACGCACCGCGGTACATCCAAATGCGGCAATCCTTCAGCCATTCCTCGCCCTTCATCTCGTCCACGGCGGCCAAGACGGCGTCGAGGCAGACCTTGTGCGTACCGTGCGGATCAGCCAGGTCACCGGCCACGAACATCTGGTGCGGCTTGATCTCCGTCAGCAGTTGCTTAACGATGTCCACGTCGCGCTGCCCCAGCGGATTCTTCTTCACGAGCCCCGTCTCGTAGAAGGGCAGGTCGAGGAAGTGCACATGCTCGTCCTTCACGCCCGAATAACGGCAGCCGTGGCGCGCCTCCTCGCGGCGGATCGTGCCCTTCATGAAGAGCACATCGGGGCGCTCAGGCTGGCCGTCCTCCTTCTTTTCGTAGCGCAGATAGCGGATAATCTCCTCAGCCTTCTCACGAATGGGGGTCTCGCCCGGTGCGTAGCGCTCGCTGACGTCGCGCAGATACTCGCAATAGCGGATCACCTCGTCGTCGCCCACGGCAATGTTGCCCGACGTCTCGTAAGCCACGTGCACCTCATGCTGCTGGTCGCAGAGTCGGCGCAGTGTGCCGCCCATCGAGATCACGTCGTCGTCCGGATGCGGACTGAACACGATGACACGCTTCGGATACGGCTTGGCGCGCTCCGGACGGTTCGAGTCGTCGGCGTTGGGTTTGCCGCCCGGCCAACCCGTGATGGTGTGCTGAATGTCGTTGAAGATGCGAATGTTCACGTTGTAGGCCGAGCCGTAGAGGGCCAGCAGTTCGCCCAGTCCGTGCTCGCTGTAATCCTTGTTGGTGAGCTTCAGGATCGGCTTATCGGTCTGCGCACAGAGCCAAACGATGGCGCGGCGAATCAGCTTATTATCCCACACGCACGGCGTGACGAGCCACGGGTGACTGATGCGTGTCAGTTGACCCGCAGCCGAGAGGTCGATCACGACCTTGGCGTTCGGATGGTGTTGCAGGCAGGTGGACGGCACGGCATCGCTCGCGGAGGCCTCGATCGTCTCACGGATGATCCGCGATTTGTTTTCTCCCCATGCCACAAGCACCACTTTGGCCGCCTCCATGAGCGTACCGAGGCCCATCGTAATCACGCCCGCGGGCACATTGTCGATCGATCGGAAGAGCTGCGCTGACTCCTTGCGCGAGGTGTCGTCCATGAGCACGAGGTGTGTGCGCGAGCTAACGGACGTGCCGGCGCTATTCACGCCGATCGTCCCCGCCTGCCCCACGCCGAGCAGCATGCAGTCGATGCCGCCACACTCGCGGATGCACTGTTCGTAACGCCGACAAAAGTCGTAGATGTCGTTCTTGTCGATGAATCCGTCGGGGCTGTAGACGTTGCCCTTGGGGATGTCGACATGGTCAAGGAAGACCTCGCGCAGGAGGTGCATGTTGCTGTATGCCTCGTTCGCGAGCGGATAGAACTCGTAGATGAGGAAGACAACGACGTTGCGCAGGCTGAGGCCCTCCTCGCGGTGCATACGGATCAGCTGTCGGAAGATGGGGTACGGCGACCGTCCGCCAGGCACGGCCAGGACAAACTGTTTGCCCTCGCGTTGGCGTTCGCGGATGCTGGTGGCCAGTTCGCGGGCCAACTCTCCGGCGCCCTCCTCCATGGTGGCGTAGATATGCGTCCGGACCTTCTCGAATCGGGTCAGGAGGCTGTATTCATAGGCGTTCTCCGGTTTGTAATACTTCTCGGGACGCGTGTCAGGGTAATCTGTGAGCTCAGGTTATTTCTCATTGCTGTATATATAAATGTATGATTCGGGCGCCAAAAAGTAGCCGCGGGCGGCAAACTTCCCCGGCCCCGGTGGGGATCATCCAGTCGCCCTACAATGTTTTTTGTTTCTCTCTGACAAAATCGACGAAGCTTGAGAGTGTTTGAAGTCGGGGTAGATGGGTTGTCGGAAAGAACTCCCAGTTGTATTTAGGTATGACCAACTTGATCTGCTGTCCGAACATCTCGTCCAGCTGTTTGGCGGAAATGCCTTTTTGTAATGTAAAAAGGTGCTTGACGGGTATGCGATCTGCTTCGCTCAAAAATCTGCCTCCAACGGTCTTTGCAGGTTGTTTTTTTGCGGCAAGAAAAAAACGAGATCGCCAGCATCAAACTTCTGGTTGTGGTATGCGGCACCACTTGGAAAAAAATAAAGTCTGGTTTCTTGTACCCTTCCGTCACCACCTGCGCCTCATAATGCAGAGAGGCATCAGTGAAGATTTGGGCGAGGTGATGCTCCAATGATTTACCCGCCCGGCTTTTGCGTCTGTTCAGAAGGGTGTTGGCTGCAACCACCAATTCGTCTACTGAAGAGAATCCGTCAATGAGCATGTCTTTGCAGAGTTCGTTCTCAAAACAGCGAAACAGTGCATATTCGCTCTCTATCCATTTTCCCAGCCGGTCATCATAAGAGGCTCCCTTGCGAAGTAAAGTGAGCTTCCGCGCCAAGTCTGCCATTGTTTGCGTATCGGGGAACTCGTTTGAACTGGCCAAACACTCCTCTACACAGATTCGCATCTTTTCCTCCAGTTTTATTCGGTCTTTATCGATCAGCCCAATAGTGGCATTGGGTGGAATACCGAGTATTTCGAGCGCGTCTTCTATCTCCTCATCAGTATTCAAGACGTAGCCTGAATACGTATCCTCACCCTCACGGGCAATGATGACCAACGCACCTACATATTCATCTGTAAGGAAGGGAAAAATCGCGTCCGAAACGAGTGAGGCGATATTCGTTTCTCGTTCCACTACCATAGTAGATGAATCTGCTCTCAGTGTCTTTTGCGGCTCCATCCTGCCAGCGGATATGTACCGTACGATCCTTGTTTTCGCCCTTCAATCCAGGCTGGTCAAAAGCTATCGAGTAGGCCGATTTAGGAATATAAAAGCCTGCTTGATGTGCTCCCGTTACACCGGCATCATTGGCTGAGATGTATTTATAAAGGGCTGCTTTCGCCCTGTAAACAGTGGCGACGGCCTTTGTCAGCAGGTCGTTTCCCATTGCGTCAAGTAATCATCCATTTGCTTGCTCACGGCTGCGATCAGAGGTACCACGACAGAGTTGCCCAACTGGCGATACATCTGCGTGTCGCTGACCGCGTCGATACGATAGTTTTCAGGATAACCCATCAGGCGAGCGCATTCCCGCGGGGTGAGTCTGCGCGGGTTCTTCCCTGTCTGCGGGATAAGAATCTCCGATCCATCCTTGTAATAGCGTGCACTTAGGGTGCGCGTAATTCCGTCTAAGTCGGCCAGTCCATAGCCAAATCCATTCCCTTTCTGCCGATGCTTTTCAGCATAGCATTGTAAGTAAGCCCACAGTTTGTCGCTGATGGTGTATTTATCGTCGACGCCGTCCTGTAAGATCTGTCTCAGCCGAGGCTTCTGCTCAGGCAACTCGGGGAACGTGAAACGCTGAGCTTTCGGATAGCGTGACGAATCGAAGCATACGATCATGATACGCTCTCGATGCTGTGGTGTGTAAGCCCCGCCATCCATCACCTTAAAGTGCACCACATAATTCAAATCCTCCAACGTTGTCTTGATCACCTTAAAAGTTCGGCCGCGATCATGGCTGAGAAGATTCTTCACGTTCTCAAGGAATACAGCTTTCGGGCGATGCCGGCGAATGATCTCTGCCACATCGAAGAAGAGCGTCCCTTGTGTTTTGTCTAAGAAACCGGTATCCCGCCCCAAACTGTTTTTTTTTGATACCCCGGCAATAGAGAATGGTTGACAAGGGAAACCGGCACAGAGCACATCAAACTCGCTTGGTATTTGTGCCTTGACGTCCTCCTGTCGTATGTCGCCAAAGGGAAGATCGCCAAAATTGGCCTTATAGGTTTGCTGTGCCCATTTGTCCCATTCGCTGGTAAACACGCATCTACCACCGATGGCCTGCATGGCCAAACGAAAGCCACCGATGCCCGCAAAGAGATCTATGAAAGTGAAGTGTGAACAGATTGGAGGCGGGAATGGCACGGCTGCATCTATAAAAATGAGGATATAATTGCCGATAGTCGGAATCAAAAAAATCCGACAGTTGTTCGACATAGGATTTACATAGAGAGGAGTGGATATATTCATTTTAAGAACCTATAAAAGACGTAGATAGATAGGAACTATGTGTACACACATGATTCGGGCGC
>BNJS01000758.1_pt1 | contig 28831 bp, 53 predicted proteins | sample 8540461 | NCBI WGS metagenome assembly BNJS01 (sample SAMD00202454, study PRJDB9452) | human saliva metagenome | isolation source: human saliva | place: Japan | reverse complement strand
CGGTACCCGTGACCGAATGATTGTACCCGTGTAGGGGCGAATTGCATTCGCCCCTACTGTACCCCGCAGGGATGAATGATTGTACCCATGGGGGGATTGATTGCCTCTTTTTTTGGGGAAACGTTCTCCCGCATGCCTATCTTCGCGGGCGTTTCACAGGAATACACACCAATAAATTCGACACAACCAATGAACGGAATGAGACTTTTCATGCTTGCAGCGGCTCTCTTGTGCGGCCTGACGCTGGCCGGATGCAACGACAAAGACGAGGGCGATTTTTGGGTACCCACCTTCCGCCTGCAATACATCGACACGGAGGGGCACAACCTCCTGTCCGACGATGTGCAAGGGGTGGAAATAACGATCACAGACGAGGGTGGCACGGTGCTGAGAGCCGTTCAGAAGCCGGAGATCTTAGAAGGTCAGATCGCCTTCTCCATACCCGAAACCTTCAGTTCAAATTCGGACAGGAACAGGAAGGCAGAGAAGAAGCGGTACGAGATCAGCGTAAAAATCCCGTCGCTCTTCGGCCCCGACCGTGTGGAGCGCTTCACCGTCGGCGGTGCGATGGCCTTTTTCATGCACTACGATGAGGTGACGTATAACGGTCAGCCGATGCAGCGACAGCAGGTACAGCTGTATAACGCATTCGACCCCATCCGCAGCCGTCCGACAGCCGTAGAGGTGAGCGACCACGGCGCCGCGCCGACGCTTTACCTCATCATCCCGCTTCAGCCCAAGAAGAAGGCCGACCCGACCGTTCTGCGGTCTTGGGTTCGTAGGCGCGCATTCAAGAAGATAATAGAGGAGAAAAGATCGTAGAAGGATCGGGCAGTTCTTCGTTCTGAGCACTACATGATGAGATCCGAAACTATAAGAAAGTTGGGCCGCCTTAACCACAGAATGGCATCAGGATGATCCGCTTTTAATCGTTACACACCGATTAAAGGAAAAACATGCGCCGGCGGGATGTGTACCTATTGCTATCGCATGCGTTGTCAACCACCACCAAAGAGTGGATGGAGAAAATATCGCTTGGAATCACCTTCAAAAGAATGGAGATCAGCAAAAAGTAAACGCGACTGCTATGCACACAAAATCATTAGTTGTACTTGCCATCCTATTGCTGTTCGCAGCAGTGGGATGTGATAAGGAAGATTGGCGCTTTACAACCCCAACCGCTTTGATGTGGATGCTTCGCGCATCAGTTAGAAGTCGGCACGAGTATCGGCACCCTGATAAACCAGTGTTAGGATCAATGGACGAAAGGAGGTTAGATTATACAGTATGCAGCGGGTGACAAGTAGGTCGGTCTACATTCCGGCCGACGCCGATAGCTGCTGCGTGTATTGGAAATGTTAATAATCCGACAAATTTGGCCGATACAATCGAAGTGATTGGAGGATGGTTCAACATCATGGATACAGGAGAGTTGAAAAGCATATCCGATTGATGAGAACGACAGTGGCAGAAATAGAGATCTTGTTATAAGGGTTCGCGGAAAGGTCATCGGTGGGGATATTGTCATACATCAAAAGAAGAAGTAAATGACAGCTATGCGCATAAAAAGTAGGAATACATAAAGTCGCCCACGCTTGAATCAAGGCGTCTACGTGGTCTGTGCAGGCACACACACCGAGAAGGTGTTCGGGATTGATGTTGAGTTGTTGAGTTGTTGAGTTGTTGAATTGTTGTGCCGGGCACATGGGGTTCGCCTGCGTGTGCTGGCCTTCGATTTTTCGTTTACCGTTTCCCGGCCGCCAAACGATCTTTTTCCTTTCCTTCGCCGGCGCTTTGGGCCATACGCCCCGGCAGAAGGCTGGCGAAGGCCTTTCTTCGGAGAAATTTCTCCAACCGGAATGCTTTTGAACGAATTTCTTCGGAGAAACTCCTCCAACCAAATGCTTTTGGACGAATTTACTCGGAGAAATTCCTCCACCGAATGCTTTTGGACGAATTTACTCGGAGAAATTCCTCCAAAAGAAGTCCGTCGGTGAAAATTACTCAAGGAAATTCCTCCAAAAAGAAGTCCATCGGTGAAAATTACTCACGAAACGCCTTCAATGGAGGTCAGTTGGGGCGTATTGCTTACTACAATTACAGGATTACACTCTAAATTTTCACAGAAAATGATACTTTACTCAATCTCACCAAGCTCCGCCTGATGAATTTCTATCAGGTGATGACGAATCTGCAACTCGTTCCTCTCTCAGGAAGATCTGGAGACGCTGAAGCTGAAAAGACGCGCGCCAAGGTCTTCGATGAGAAGTACAAGGCTTTCTCGACGCGGCCGTGCAACTGATGCGGCGACGTGACACGAAAGAGCTGAACAAGCCTGACGAGCGACGCGACAAGGCCCTGATGTAGACTTTTTACGGACACATTTTGCGTCTTCACCGGCTTCCCCGAGGAGGCCAATAAGGCGACGCCCGGCCGCGCAACAGCTACAGGCGTCATCCTTGCTGAAGTGCGACAAGGCGCCGCAAACGACGCCTCGACGCGAGAAAGAGACGGCCATCGTCTCCGCAGCACGTCGTCAGCGCGACTTGAGGTGGCCGACGCGAAGGCCAAACATGACGCTGATCGGAAGCCGAAAATGGCTGGACGAGCTCAAGGACGCGAACAAGAAATTCGAAGCCGCCTACAGCGCGCCCGTGCGCAGCGCAACATATGGATCTCGTGGGCCAAACCAAGGGAGAAAGCGTATTGCCCTCGACGATGAGAAATCGCCGCTGGCCCACGATCAACGCACTGGCCACACTCGGCGGCGAAGCGCCTATAAACGATCTGATGAGCAGACAGTGTGACATACAGCAGGCCCACTCCTGGCCGAGCGTCCGGAGACGAAGAAGAAGGAGCCCAAAGGAGCCGAAGAACCCAAGCAGCCCCAGAGCCGAAGGAACGAAAGACTCCCAAGGATCCGAAAAAGAGCCCAAACAGCCCGACACGCCCAAGAACCCTAAGTGTATGATCCGGAAGCAGCCGGAGAAGCCTTCCGGCGGTGGCTCGGGCGAGCAGCAGCCTATAGCAACCGGGCGAGAAACCGAGCCGCTGACGGCAACCGACATCACGCTGCCGGAGGAATAGTCAGAGCAGCCGCCCCGGAATGAGGTTGGGGCAGCAAACAGATGGCGGGATGCCCTCTGCACCCGGATCGCTTTCGGTTATGCGCCAAGAGGCTGGCGCCATCGGTCGCCTACTTGGCCCAGACTGGTAGAGACCAGAAGGGAAACCAGGCGCTTTGATCACGGCGCCGTCGCTGTGCCTTACCGTCGCGATCTCGTAGGTCGTAGAAGCCCGTCCTCCTTATCGCCCAGCAAACGGAAGAAGACAATCAGGTCGTTGTAAGCGGCAACGTGTGGAGTAGGCGCAGCTGTGCGTTGACAACTATACGACCGTCTTGGCGCGAAGGTCGATCTCGACGGAGAGAGATCATCACCGAAGCGAGTCGCGCAGCCGAAGTTGGGCTTCGTCTTGTCAGCCTCCATTAGTTGATGTCGTGGCCATGCTGCAGAGCTTGCCATTGCCCGCATAATAGACACTGGGCTAACCATACCATCTTGCCCGTCTCGCCCTCGACCGCGCTGATCGTCGAGCGCACCCATTGCCGGTGGGGTCGATCTCGCCGCTTCTTGACGCGCAGTAGATGCTCTGTATTTCGGATCAGGCGCGCGCCGCCGGCCACATAGTAGACGTCGCCCTGCCTCGTCCTTGAAAGATCTCTTCCTCTGCACACACGTGAGGTAGCCGAGGCTGGAGAGCGAGGCCGAGTCCTTGATGCGCTTGATCACCTGGTTCTGCAGTCTACGCGAGTCAAGCGATCGATGCCCGATCATTGCATCCGGTGGTGATGACCTGCGAAAAGCGGGACGTACATCGTATCGCCATCGAAGAAGAGGGAGTTTTGAACCGCTCTCCGCATAGCGAGGTCGATCCGCCCGTGCGCTGCACGCTAGTGAGCAGCTCCTGACTGCGCACCTTCCTGGAGGCGCCAGACGTCCCACGTGACCACCTGGCACTGAGACATTACACTGCGGGATGTAACATGCAGTTACCAAGCACATCCATCGCATGCAAGCCGATCTCGCGCGCCTTGAGCGTTGTCGATCGCTCAGGCGCACATGCCGTCACGGTTACGCCAAGCGGTGCCAGACTGTCCGTCAGTTGCTGAGCTGGAGACGACGGCCACGTCGCCCTTCAGCACCACCAGGCGTCCGGAGGCGGGCTCGAGTAGGCGTTTGTGCACGTCGTCCAAGTCAGGGTCATTGCGGCAAAGCACAGCAAGGCCTGCCATTCGGATACATTCGTTGTTTTCATCTTATTATACATATGAATTAGGGTTTTACTTGGTACGTATGCGCAGGCGGAGAATAGGATTCGCCCGGGCTGCGGATGGTTGAGACTTTCGCTGAAGAGCTAGCGCGCCGGTGGCGTGCCCTGCCACCCGGAGAGGATGATGCGGCCATCCATGAGGCTGTATTCCAGCCCAAGGTCGAGGCGCATGGAACGCGGGATGCGGCGCTCTTGGTGGATGCTCTGCTCAAAGTCGTGAAGTATTCCTCCACAGGCGTCGTCAAAGAGCCCGCGTGTTGGTGCGCTTCGTGCCGAAGAGGTATTCCAGTGTGCCAGTACGGCGTTGGGCAGCGCAGATGCTCGGGTGCTGAGAGGCCTTGCTGTCGGGCTCGTATTCGCGGACATCGCGGAGGGTCTTGAAGGTGACGTTGGCGTAGCCGTACAACCAGGGCAAGACGTCGGCGCTACCTCAGCCTCGACGCCGAGGGTGCGCATTTCGTCAGTTCTCGTAGCGCGTCTGCGTATAGTTCTGTGTTTGGCGGATCATGTCGCGGAGAGGTAGTTGCCGAAAGAGGTTGATCTCTAACTGGAAGATGCCGTTCGGTATGCGCCGATCCCAAAGCGTACCGAGATTGACGTTGACGCCGCGCTCGGGCCGGGAGGTCGCCGACGGGGAGAGGAGTAGCCGTCGCCGATCAGCTCGTTTTCGGTCCGGAATGTGCACCTCGTAAGCCACGGAGAACGCCCGTCCACTCAGGCATAAAGCGGTAACGCAAGGCATCGCTGATACCCCAATAATGCTTTTCGAGGTGGATGGGTATCTCGTCGTGCCCCCATAGACTTCGCGAAGGATGGTCTTCATGGGTAGAAGTAGTACTTACCGGTGAGGGAGTTGAGCAGGCGGTCGTTGTTCGACTTGTAGTCGTGCTCAGGCCGACGACGAAGACTATTCATGCGGCTATCGTAGTTCATCTTTGTAACCCATCGCACGGTCTCGGAGGGTGTCCTTGGGATGCCCATTGGCGTATCAGCTGGAGCAGGTTCAGGTTGATGGCGTTCCGGGCCGAGAGGATGTAGTTCAGGTTGAGCTTCGTGCCGACGTGAAAACTTATCGAGGGGTGCTGTTGGAGTGGCGCTGCGCCGATCTCGCCGCCCAGTGGATGGACGGGGATGTAGGGCTTCATGTCCCAATCGTAGCGGTGCATGGCGGTATCGATGAAATGGTATCGCGAGAAGGCGGAGGCGCCCTCGAAGTCGAGGTCGAGCCCTTCGACAAGGAAGTTTTCTTCTTCAGCTCCAGCTCCATCACCCCGACCTTCGATCGGCTGTGGGCATGCTGAATGTTGTAATAGACGCCCTGTATCTGCTTTTGCTGATTGATGAGGCCCTCGAAGTTGATCTTCAGCTCGTCGAAAGTACCACTCTGCGCCTTGATGCCGATGGCGCCAGCAGCGGAGCTGAAGCGGTCGTGATCGCGCTTGATGAGTAGCCCCTTCTGGTGGGGCGACTCATCGTGTAGTCATTGTCCGAATGGGTGTGAAGCCGCCACCGCCGATCTCGAGGCCTGCGTTGGCCAGGTTACGCTTGACGATGGCCGTGGCCTGTGGGTGTTGAAGGACTCGATGGCATGGGAGAGGTCGAGTAGCGCGGCGGGTATTCCTTGAGCATCAGATGTTGATGGCGCCGCCCATCGCCGAACCGCCAAACTAGCCGGACGACGCCCTTGTAAATCTCAATCCGCTCGATCTACTGACGGGGATGTCGTTGATGTCGATAAAATCGGAGTGATCGTTCATGGGCGATTCGTCGATAAAAGCCGATGCGTTTTGCCCCTCGAGGCCATCGCACGGAAAGGCGTGAGACGCTGCCCACGCCGCCCTGCGAGCGAAGGGTGACGCCCATCGTCTTGCTCAGACTGTCGCTCACATCGCTCACCGAGACCGGCCCGGCTGATCGGCCGAAAGGACGGTGACGGGCATAGCCTGTTCGCGCAGCTGGCGGGCCTCGCTCTTGGCCGTGACGATCACTTCGCCGAGCGACCTGGACTCGCCCATCGAGGCGCACTTTCAGCCGCCGCGTCTCCCCTCGCGCAGGGTGATCTGTTCGGCGCGCGCTGCTCGCCAGCATATAATCGAAGCGGCTACCGTATGGCTGCCCGCGCGAAGGCCGTCAAGGGTAAAATCGCCGCGACCCGGCCGCTTCGCCACGCTTGAGTTGCTCGATGGGCGCTGGCGCCGACGGTGGCTCCTCGTTAGCGGCATCGATCGACGCCCGTGATGCGTGCCGTCTGCGCCTCCATCGCAAGCGAGGGCAGCGAAAACAAGCTATCCATATCCATAAGACAGGTTCTTTCTTGTTGTCATCATGCTATTCACGTTAAAAATAGGGTCGCAAAGGTAGGCCAAGGGCGCTACGCATTCACAATCCCTAATAATTGGGAGGGGGCATCAGGGATGCCTGCCAAGTTTGCCGGATGACCCGGGCCGATGATTGTGCCGGGTAGGGGCGTATCGCTACAGACATCCCGCAGGGATGAATGATTGTCCCCGTGGTAGCGGCGGCAGCGAAGTTTGGCTGGCAGTACCCGTGTGAAGGGGCAGGTGCATCTCGCCCCCGCAGACATCCCGGCAGGGGATGAATGATTGTCCCCGTGGTAGGGGCGCACGACGTCGAGAGGGCTGCGCAGGTGTTGCGTGGTCGCTTCACACACCGCGACGACGCTGCGCAGGTGTTGCATGGTCATTTCACTACTGCGGCGACGCGCTGTGCCGGTGTTGCATGGTCGTTTTCACACACTGCGACGGGCCACGCAATGGGGCGTATGCAATACGCCCCTACCCGAGGGGCACACGTAGGGCGTATGCTTTTTGTGCCCCTACATGTCCCGGCCAAATTCGCAGGCGTCCGCAGACGCCCGGCAAACTTCGCTGGCGTCCGCAGACGCCCTGATGCCCGCAGACGGTTACATTTGCGCGCTGTTTCACGGTAAATACAGTCAGAGATGAAGCTGAAATTGATCTGTCCGAAATGGAAGAAACCAAAGGGCCAAAACCACATTCAACCTGCCCCCACGGGCCGGTCGTGTTTGCAGCCACCTGCCCGAGGACGTCGACGTGTCGTTCACGGACGAGGAATGTCGAGCGCTCGACTATGACGAGGCATGCGACCTCGTAGCCATATCTATGACGCTCAGCACGCAGGTCAAACGCGGATGGGCCATCGCGGACGAATACCGCCGACGCGGCAAAAGGTGCTCTTCGGGGCATATCGACCATGCTGCACGCCGAAGAGACGATGGAGCATGCCGACGCCGTCTTCCTCGGCGAATCCGAGGGCCGCATGCAGGGAGGTGATCGACGACTTCCGCCGCGGCTGTCTCAAGCGCGTCTACAACTCACATGACCCGCCAGCCGGCCATCGAGGACGTCGGGCCCGCCCGCCGCGACCTCACAAACGCCACCTCTACAACCATAAGGGCGTGCAGATGGTCGACCTCTTTCATGCCTCGCGCGGCTGCCGCTTCCGCTGCTATCCCTGCGCCGTGACCTACCTCGGCGGGCGCATCTTCCGCCCCCGGCCGATGGATAAGGTGATCGAAGACCTCGCCTCGATCGACAACAACCGCCTCTTCATCGTCGACAACTCACTGGCCCAAAACAAGCAGTGGGAGATGGATCTCTTTTCGCGAGATGATCCCTTCAAAAAGAAGTGGATCAGCCACACCATCGAGGACGATCCGAAGGTGCTCGACCGCCGCACAGGCCGGCGCCCTGGTACGTCTATCAGGCCGTCTACGACACTCGAACTACATCCGCGAGCGCGTCAAGCGTTACCACGACCACGGCATCGGCGTTGAGGGCACCATCCCTGTTGGGCCTCGACAACCAGTCGGAAGACGACATCAAGCGCCTCATCGACTTCCCTCCTCGAGATCGACCTCGACCTGGCCGAGTTCACCGTCATGACGGCCCTTCCCCACACCAAGGGCTACGACGACTACCTCCGTCAGGGGCGCATCTCGACTTCGATTGGGATCACTACAACGCCGGACAGGTGGTCTTCCACCCCAAACAGATGTCCGCCGAACGGCTCCAAGAGCTTTACGAATACGCCTGGGACACGTTCTATCACGACGAGAGTCAGGAGCAGAAGATGTTCCGACTCTTCACGCAAGTCGTCATGCGCGAGATGGAGGACGGCACCTTCCGCCCCGCAATCGCGCGCTGGCCAACAAGTCGTTCAGGGCGCGACGTGAGTCCGGCAACATCAAAGCCAGCTGACCGACGGAGACCCACCAGGAATGGCACGCACACTCGGTTTGCAGTCTTTTATTACACCCAGACCGGCAGGCACTCGCCATCGCCCGGAGCTCTCATGCGCCGCTGGAGGCGGCCGGCTGTCGGTCGTCAAGCGGGAGATCCGCCCCGTGACGGCTTACCCTCACCCGTGGTCGTCGGAGGCCTTCTTTCAAGTCTTTCCCGAGTCGCGCCTCGGCATCGCCTCGCGCCATCGAGCCGGTGGATCTGGAGTGGTAGTGCGGTGGCCGAAGCGACCTCGTCATCGTGGCCGGTCAGAGCTGGTACCTCTCGCCTCCACGCCGCTGACGCCTTCTTCCAGTCGCCCGAGTGCGCGCCTACTCACGGCCGGCCGTCGTCTTTGTCAACGGTTGCCGCAACATGTGGGTGATGACGCAAGCGAAACGCGTCGTTACCTGCGCAGATGGGCGCCCGTTACGTCGGCTTCATCGAGCTGCACGACCGTGCGCCGAACCTCGTCAGCGTGCTGACCATCATCCGTTGGCTGTTCTACGGACGCAAGGAGGCCACTCGCCTCTTACCCGCCGCGGGCGTCTCGCAGCGCGACGTTGCCGACGCCGATCGCTTCGGCCTTCATCCTCCGCACACGCTCTACGACGGGCGGTGGAGCAGCTTCAGGAGCGACTCATGCACGAGGGCGCCGTCACCTTCATCCCCAGCTCTACTTTATTGAGCGCAATGGCTACCGCATGTGGGGCCGTTGGGCGCACTTCGTACGGCGTCGGGGCGGCGCGGGCGATCCGCGTCGGCAGGGACGGCTTTCGGCTCTTCAAAGGCCTACCTCTTTTCGTGTTATACGCCGTCTCACCTTCGGCCTTACTGTTTTATGGACTCACCTACGCATGTCGTCGCGCCGCGTTAAAGAAGGCCGCCGAGAAGTATGTGATGTTGAGTTGATGAGTTGTTTATTTGAGACGTTGGGTTGCTCACTTGTTGAGTCTGATGATGACACCTAAAACGCCTAAAACAATTCCAACAGATAAACAGATAAACACCTAAACAGATAAACAAACGCCTAAACAGATAAACGCCTAAACATCCCCAACAATGGAATACATCTATATCACCCACCTCTCCACCTTCTTCCCCAACGCTCCGGTGCGCAACGAAGAGATGGAGGATTATATCGGACTCGTTAATCCGAGAAATCGTCCATCGCCAAGCGATTGGTTTTAGAGAAGAACGGTATCCGCAGCCGCTGTACGCGCTGAATCAAGAGCGGCCACGTGACGCACACGAACGTCGAGATGGCCGCGCCGGCCGTGCGCCGACCGCTTTGCGGAGTGCCGCGATGACGCCCGCCGAGATCGACCTGCTGGCGCGGCACCGCCTCGCGAACAGCTCATGCCCTCGACGGCGTGATGGTGCACGGCGCACTCGGTGGCGATGGCGGCGCGGAGGTGGTCTCCTTCGCCGGATCGTGCTGCACGGGCATGTACGCGCTGAAAGTACGCCTGGCTCTCGATGCGCACGGGCGACGCCCAGCGGGCCGTCTGCGTAGCTTCGGAGCGACTCTCGGCCTGGATGCGGGCGCGTTGGCTGAGCGGGAAGCGGAGCCGATCGACCAGCTGATGGAGAGCCGATCTTGGCCTTCGAGAAGGAGTTCCTGCGCTGGATGCTGTCGGACGGCAGCGCGGCGCTGTTGCTCGGGCACGAACCACCGCAGCGACGGTCGGCTGGCCTTCCGCATCGAGTGGATCGAGGGCACGTCGTACGCCGATCGGGTGGAGACGTGCATGTACGCCGGTGGGGAGAAGGATGCCGAGGGCAGCTCGTCGGTTGGGCGCAACACCCGAGGCTGAATGGCTGTCGCGATCGCTCTTCGCCCTGAAGCAGGACACGCGCATCCTGGAGCGCAACATCATCACGCTGGGCGGCGACTTCCTCCGCCGGGTAATGAAAAAGCGCGCCTTCGATCTCTCGTCGGTCGACTGGTTCCTGCCGCACCTCTCGTCGATGTATTTCAAGAAGAAGATCGAGGCCGAGCTGGAGCGTATGGGGTACGACATCCCCGCCGAACGCTGGTACGTCAACCTGCCCGAGATCGGCAACGTGGCCTCCGTCTCGGCCTTCGCTATGCTTCGACGGGCTGCGCCAGACGGGGCGACTGCGGCCCGGGCAACGCATCCTGCTGATGGTGCCCGAGAGCGCCCGCTTCTCGTATTCCTACGCGCTGCTGACGGTGGTGTAAAAGCCTCTCGTTAGGCTTCCGAAAACGTTTGCAGCATTGCTGCAAAGACCCTAAAGGAAAAATGGAGCTTGCGGGAATGCTGCAAAGGCCCAAAAAGGGAAAAACGGAGCTTGCAGAACTTCTGCAAAGGCAAAAAGGAGAAATCGGAGCTTGCAGAACTTCTGCAAAAGACCAAAAAGGAGAAATCGGAGCTTGCAGAACTTCTGCAAATGCCCAAAAAGAGAAAAATCGGAGCTTGCAGAACTCTGCAAATGCCCAAAAGGAGAAATCGGAGCTTGCAGAACTTCTGCAAACGCCAAAAAGGAGAAATCGGAGCTTGCAGAACTTCTGCAAAAAGACCCAAAAAGGAAAAATGGAGCTTGCAGGACTTCTGCAAATGCCCAAAAGGGAAAAACGGAGCTGCAGAACTTCTGCAAATGCCCAAAAAGGGAAAAACGGAGCTTGCAGAACTTCTGCAAATGCCCAAAAGGAAAAATGGAGCTTGCAGAACTTCTGCAAAAGACCCAAAAAGGAGAAATCGGAGCTTGCAGAACTTCTGCAAATACCCAAAAAGGAGAAAATGGAGCTTGCAGAACTTCGCAAAACGCAAAAAGGAGAAATCGGAGCTTGCAGAACTCCCGCAAACGCCAAAAAGTTTCGAGAGGCTTGCGGGACTCCCGCAAACGCTTTCATCGAATGAGATTAGAACAAAACGCATCAGAGATGACGATAAACGAAGTACCCCAAGACTTGAAATACATGGCCGGCGGCGTGATCCGCGACGTGGCGTATGCCGTCGATGAGGACGGGCGCTACCAGAGCGTCGTCAGCGACGGCTGGGCGGTGAAGAATGATGTGCTGGACCTCGTCTGGGACGACATCCACGCCTCCTGCGAGGCCATCCGCGAGCAGGTGCTCCGCCACGAGGCCAGTCCGCTGGCACCACATGACGAAGAACCTGCAAGACGTCAGCATGCTGGCCGCCTACGCCGACATACCCAAACGCAGGGTGAAGAAACACCTCACCTACGACGCCTTTTTATGCAGCTCGACGACCGCACCCTGAGCGATATGCCGACGCACTGCGCATCACCGTGGACGAAACTGAGAGTGTGGAATGAATGAAGATGAGTTTTTCGACCACCGCCCCAGCGCCCACTGCGAGAATGGCGTCACCCGCAACCTGCTGCATTTCTACGGCTACGACTACTCCGAGCCGTTGGTCTTCGGCCTCCGCCTCGCTCTACTTCGTCCATCTGCCCTTCATCCGCCTGGCGGGCTTCCCCGTGACGTCGTTCCGCCCCCTGCCCGGCATGATCTTCTCACGCACCACGCGCCTGCTCGGCTTCGGCAGCGGCAACACCACTTCTTACGCCACACATCGGCCGAACGTAAGCTCGACCAACTGTTGGCTGAGGATACGCCCGTGGGCGCCGTGGTGAGCATGTACTTCCCGCCCTATATGCCTGCGGAATACCGCTGCCATTTCAATGTACACAACATCGCCGTCTTTGGCAGGATGGCGACGACTACTCGGTCAGCGACCCGATCGCGATGGAGAGGTGCGACTCTCGGCGCGCGACATGATGCGCGCCCGCTTCGCCCGCAGCACTTATCCGCCCATGGGCAAGCTCTACTACATCCGCTCACTGCCCGGCGCACCCGACCTGCCGCCGCTCGTGCTCCGCGCCATCCTCACGAACTGCAACCGCATGATCGCAGCCCGGGCCGATGCCTTGGGTGGGCATCAACACGCTCGACTATCTCGGCCGACAAATCCCTCGCTTCCCGCAGCAGTAGCGGGCCGAAGCGCGCCGCGCTCATTTGGCCCAGCTTATCCGCATGATGGAGAGATCGGCACGGGCGGCGCCGGCTTCCGCTTCCTCTACGCCGCTTTCTGCAAGGGCTGCCGACGGACCGGCATACCCACCCTCAACGAGCTCTCCGCCCGCCTGACCGACATCGGCGACCAATGGCGACGCTTCGCGCCGACGCCGGGCGCGTCTCGCAAGAACCGCTCCTCGGCCGACGTGGACTCCGCACGCTCGGCGCCTCGATCTGAAGGCCATCGGCGGCTGAGCGCACGCTCTTCACGGATCTGGAACGCGTCGTAAAAGCGTCACAAATGACATCCGCCATCGACATCCGCGACCTCCGCAAGACGTATCGCGGCGCTGCTGCACCCTCTGTCGACGGACTCACGCTGCACGTCTCCGAGGGCGAGTTCTTTCGCTACTCGGCCCTAATGGCGCGGCAGGCAAGACAACGACGCTCTCGATCCTCGCCGGCCTCCTGTCTTTTCGACCAGTGCGCACGGTGCAGCTCTGCGGCCTCGATGTACGTCGCGACCGTGCCCGCATCAGTCCGCTGATCGGCGTCGTACCGCAAGCAGTGCCCTCTACCCCGAGCCGACCGCCGCCGGGAACCTTCACTTCTTCGGTCGCATGCACGGCCTCCCCACCGCCGCTCCGCGAACGCATCGACACGGACGCGGGGTCGCCTCGACCTCCGCGCCCACCTGCACAAACGCATCGAACACCTCTCCGGCGGCATGAAGCGTAAGCTCAACCTCCTCGTCGCCCTGCTCCATCGCCCTCGTATCCTCTTTCTTGACGAGCCGACCGTGGGCGTCGATGTGCACATTCGGCAAGAGATCATCGCTACCTCCGCGCCCTCAATACCGACGGCATGACGATCATCTACACCTCGCACGACATGGTCGAGGCCGAGCGACTCTGCACCCGCGTAGCCTCTGCGAACCGCGGCGCAACCGTCTCGCGAGAGGCACCCCTGAAGCCCTACTTACCGAGGCGCGTATGCCCTCGCTCGAAGCGCTCTCTATCGCCCGGACAGAGGAGGCCGGACGGGTATGAGGTTGGTTGCAGTATTCCGCAAAGACCGCTACTGCTCCTACGCGATCCGTGGGGGCTCGTCTTGCTGTTCCTTATGCCGTGGGCGCTCGTGATCCATGGCCAGCTTGCGGGACAGCACCTTCCGGCACCCTCGACGAACAGCATATCCCCTCCTCTTACTAAAACGAAGACGCGATTCGTCGGCAACACCGTCAGCTGCGAGCTGGCCGATAGCCACCTCTTCGACATTACCTCCCACGGCGCCCGACGGCCAGCCACTGACAGCCGAGGCGGTGGAGACGGCCGTAGCGCGGGGCGATTACCTGATCGGCGTCGTCATCCCGTCCGCACCACTGATCGCCTGCGGCAACGCGTAAGCGCGAGGCGTCGCGCAAGCCTTCGGTGGCGAGGAGGATGGCGTAAGTGAATCCGAGGCAGACACCCTCCGCTCAACTGCTTGAGACCCGTCTCTGGGTCGACCCGACCGCAAAGCCGTCCTTTCGGGCCACGCTGCTCAGCGCCGTTCGCGAACACATGCTCACGGTCCAGAACCGGCTCCTGCTCAGTGAAATCTCGCGTCACGTCAACCGCCTCATCCCTATGCCCATCGATTTAGAGATGGAGACGGAGGGCTGGATCACGGTCCAAGAGTCCTACGCCCGCACCTCTTCCACCGCCGATCTCTTACCTAACGCTACGCAGCACAACGTGCCGGCCTGGAGCATGCTCAGCCGTCTTCTTCATCGTCATCTCGCTGGCCGGGAACATGATCCCCGCGAGCGCGAAACGGGCTGCTTCGCCCGCCTCCTGACCATGCCCTGCCCTCGCCCTCTACCCACGGGCAAGGTGCTCGTCCACCTCCTCGTCTGCCTCCTGCAGCTCGCCCTGCTCTCCTCACCGGCCTCTACCTCATGCCCCACCTCGGCCTGCCGCCCCTCCGCCTCGGCCACGACCACGCTCGCCCTCGCCCTGATGTGCGTCGCCGTCTCGCTGTCGGCTGTGGGTTACGGCAGCCATCGGCAGTGTGGCTCGCACGGCACAACAGGGCGAGCATCTTTCGGCGCCGTGTCCGTCGTCATCTTGGCGGGCCATCGGCGGCGTGGATCCCCACGTTCGTCATGCCACCTCTTATGCGCACCGTCGCCCGCATCTCACCCTCAACTGGGGACTCGAAGGCTTCAACACGCTCTTCGTACGGGGCGGCGGACTGTCGGACGTGGCCCCCATGCCGCTAGCCTCACTCGTTTCTTCGCCATCATGCCGGCGTGGCGATCGTCAGACGGAAAATGAAATGCTAACAGAGAGAAGCTGTCGGTGAACCGGCAAAACGGTCGACCGGCATCGGCGGGTATAATGACGAAGCGGGCTGCACCATCTGCGACGGATGATGCAGCCTGCTGGTTTCTAATCAACGTGAGTTCGGCCTAAGAACACTTTGCAGGCCTCCAAGAAATCAGCAACAGGGGTTGCGCCGATCCCAGCATTTGCCGAGACGGCGGCGCAGGTTGTGCAACTCCCAGCATTTGCCGCGACATCGGCGCAGGTTGCGCAACTCGAGCATTTGCGCGACGTCTGCGCAGGTTGCGCAACTCCAAAGCATTTACGCGACATCGCGCAGGTTGCGCAACTCCCAAAGCGAGACGTCTGCGCAGGTTGCGCAACTCCCAAAGCATTTGCCGAGACGTCTCGCGCAGGTTGCGCAACTCCCAAAGCATTTGCCGAGACGTCTGCGCAGGTTGCGCAACTCCCAAAGCATTTGCCGAGACGTCTGCGCAGGTTGCGCCGCTATGCGAAGGTCTCCCTCTGTAATCGATGAACTTGATCAACTTCGACTCGTCGGTGGCATCTGCTTGCGGGCGATCAGCTCGGCTGGCGCGAAGACAATGTCCGGCGCGACACGCACTTTCGACCGGAAGAGATCCTTGAGACGCTTCTCGAAGCCTTCGTCAGCCGACTCGCCGGCACCGACCAGGATGCGTATGCCGTCCGTGCCGATGGCGTTGGTGTAGACTTCGACGATGTAGTTCGTGACTTCGGGCACGTTGTCGAGGATATCGTAGAGGGCGGCCGGATAGAGCGCTGTGCCCTTGAATTTGATCATCTGCCCTGCGACCGATGATCGGGCCGACACGTAACGAGTGACGGCCGCAGGCGCAGGGACGCTTCGAAATGGCGGCAGACGTCGCCCGTCTTGAAACGGACGACCGGCATACCCTCCACGCCGAGCGTGGTGATGGTAATCTCGCCTAGCTCGTCGGGGCCGACGGGCGGTTGTCGTCGTCGAGAAACCCACGATGGTCAGGTCGGGCTTGTGGTGCGAGCCGCATTGGTGTTCGCACTCCATGAAGGAGGATTGCATCTCGGTGGAGGCGTAGTTGACGTGTAGCGACAGCTCGGGCCAGAGATCGTGGATCTTGCGGCCGAGTAGGTTCAGCTCGTGGGTGTCGGTGCGGACTGTTCGCCGACACAGAAGGCGCGGCGGAGGCTACAGTTCCGGTAATCGATGCCCTGAGCGCGGGCGTAGTCGATCAGCTTTGAGGATGAAGGAGGGGACGCACACGCAGACGGTCGGGCGGAGGCGGCGGATCATGTTCCATTGCAGTTCGGGGATGCTGCTGCCTCACGCGGACGATGGCCGACCCGAGGCGGAAGCTGCCCAAGAGGCACGCTTTGACCGGGCCGCGAAGCAGCGGTCGTTGGTGGCCATGAGTTGGATGACATCGTCCGGGCGACAGCCGCAGATCTCGTACGAGAGGTATTCGCTGAGCGCGAGGCGATCGAGGTCGTGGCGGGTGTCGGCGAAGGTGACCGGCTCGCCGAGGGTGCCGGAGGTGGTGACGTAGTCGAGGATCTCGGTGCGGGGGACGCAGAGGAAAGTCCTCGTTGTGGCGTTGGAGATCCTCCTTGGTCGTGACGGGGAGTCGCACGAGATCTTCGAGACGCCGGATGCTGCTGACGTCGATGCCGGCTTCGGCGAATCGGCGGCGGTAGAAGGGCGACCGTTCATTGACGTAAGCCAGTGTCTCGACGAGGCACTGCTCTTGATAGGCTTTGATCTCCGCCTGAGGGAGATACTGAAAGGCTACACTATCCATAGGGTGAAACGAAAAACGAAAAGCTACAAACGGACGATCGGCGGGCGGCCGCCCACCGATCGAAGCCGCCGATGGTTACTGGCAATGCTGCTTCGTGAGACGTTCGACCACGGGATCGCCCAGCTCTTTGGCGCGTTCGAAGGCGCGGCAGCCCTCGGCCTTTCTTTTCCGCTGCGGACGAGGCAGAGCCCGAGCAGACGGTGGCCCGCCGAGAAGTCGGGGGCCTGCGCAATGCAGCGCTCCAGGCTCTGTCGGGCCTTGGCGAAGTCCTGCTTGCGGAGGTAGATGGAGCCCTCTTCGGCCAGAGTAGAGCGCATTGTTGGGGGTCGCCCTCGAGTGCGAGGCGGATGTCGGAGAGGGCGCCGTCCATATCGTTCGCCCGAACTTAGCCTGCTCGCGGTAGTAGTAGAAGCGCGGCATGACTTCGCCACCCGTGAGGGCATAGTAGCGGTCGTACAGCTTTACGGCTTCGGCGAATTGGCGCGGCGCATGCGCATATCGACGGCGTCCATGATGTACGTAGCCGCGTCGGTCGGGTTGACACCCGTGGCGCGCGTGATGGCGCTATCCATGAGGATAAACATGCGGGTGGTGTCGGGAGCCCTCGAGCTGCTCCTCGGTCTTGGCGGCCATGTAAAACGAAGAGGCCGAGGCGCCGGGGCCTTGATTGACGCGTGCATAGTCGGCGGCCGCCTTGGGCGTAGTCGCCGCGGAAGAAGGCGATGTCGGCCTCGAGCTGTCGGTAGAGGGGGCGGTCGTCTGCGGCGATGGCCTTAGCGATCCAGTCGGCGGCGCGGTCCATTGTCCAGCCGGGGAGCCGTGAGGGTGGAGTCGGCGGCCGAGACGCCATAGATGAGCTTCGCGTGGTTGTAGTAGCCCTCGGCGACATTGTCTCCGAACAGCTTCTGCGCCGACGCTAAAGTCCGCCTCAGCCCGGCTGAGCAGCTGCTGCTCGGTGCCCACGTCGGAGAGCTTTTTCCGCTGGTAGACGTAGTGCGAAGCCCGCGTCAGGTAAAGCCATCCGGGGAGCTGGGGAAAGGTGGCGATGAAGTCGTCCAGGGTGGCGAGATAGGCGTGCGCGTCCTGCTGGGCGGCGTAGAGCATGAGGGCCACGAGCGCCTCGTCGGCCGAGCTGGCCCAGGCCGTCCGGATGCCGATGGAGGAGTAGACTTTGTTCAGGACATCGGTTCGCCGGGACCGCAGACTCATGATGTAAGCCAGGTCAATGCCGTACGTCTTGCCCTTGCCCGAGGCGTCGGCCTGCGCCAGGGCAAACGCCTGGCCGCCCTCGTTCAGCAGCGCGCGCACTGACCTGCTCGCGCGTGAGGGGCATGTCGACGCGGTAGTAGCCATACTGTTCAGCTGATGCGGGTCACCTCCGAAATCGGGCCCCTGACCGGCGCCGCGCCCTTAGCCGACGAGGCGGGATGAGGTAAGCCCGATCTCCGACGGCGGGCTGGCTCACGGCTGGGGTCAAGCCGGGCAGTTTCTTCTGCGAGCTGACCTTGAACCGGATCACGTCGTACAGATCATCCGCGCCGAGGATGCAGACCACCGGCAGGCGTCCGCCGTCGGCATCGATCACCGTGGCCCGATCGGCGCCTCATAAATAAGGTATAGTTAGAGACGGCCTCGCCCTGGTCGCCCACAAAAATCCCGTGCCGCGCGTGACATTGCCACTCTTGTCCGTGGCCTCAATCGTAAGACCGACCGCCGCGCCCGTTCGGCCCACTTCGGCGCCTTCTGCGCCAGCAACATTCCGCCGCTCTGAATCAAGATCAAAGCGCACACTAACCAACTCGTCTTATTCATCTTATCCGTATCAAAATTCATGGGCGCAAAAAGTACGCCGTCCTTCATTTCCTCTTTCCCATCGGCGGCCGCAGGTCTGCCCGTGCCGTCGAGCGCGATCCATGGCAGCCGCTCAAGCCCCGAAGCCGTCATGCACAGATGGGGCGCTGAGCAGGCCCCATTGAGTCAGTCCATTTGGGGCGTCTGAGCAAAAAGACACCCCATTGGAGTGCCGTCCATTTTGGGGTGTCTAGTACAAAAGACGCCCGTTGGAAAACCATTTTGAGGGTGTCTGAGCAAAAAGACGCCTCGTTGGAAACCATTTTGGGGGCGTCTGAGCAAAAGACGCCCATTGGAAACCATTTTGAGGGCGTCTGAGCAAAAAGACGCCCCGTTGAAACCATTTTTGAGTGTCTGAGCAGACGCCTCGTTGGAAACCATTTTAGGGGCGTCTGGGCAACATGCCCCATTGGAAACCATTTTTGTGGGTGTCTGAGCGAGACACCCTCGTTGGAAAAACTCATTTTGGGGGTGTCTGAGCAAAAAGACGCCCTGTTGGGACTCATTTTGAGGGTGTCTGAGCAGTCAGCCGCCCTGTTGACACTCGACAAGAGCGCTGAGCCTCAGTCGCTCCCCGTCGGACACTCGACGAGGGCGCCCAAGCGTCAGCCGCTCCCATTGGAAAACATTTTGAGAGGCGAATGGGTGTCATCGGCCCATAAAATGGTTTCCGACGGAGGCGAATGGGCGTCGGGCGCACGTATTGGAAAACATTTTGGGGGCGAACAGAACGTCATCGGCCACTGTCGGACGTCGGCGTAGGGGCGTATTTCATACGCCCCCATATTCCGCCGAGAATAATAGCGCCCGACAGGGGACCCGACGCCGTCGGATTCCATTTATAGGCGGATGGGCGTCGACTCGCCGCTGTTGGATTTGTTCCCCTGCGGGGCCATTTGAAGGGCGTATGCAATACGCCCTTACCCTACCGGCGGATGGGACGCGGTGGCCCGTGAAATGGTTTCTGACGGAAGCCAATGGATGGCAATGGCCCGCAAAAGGTTTCCGACGGAAGCGAATCGGCGTCTTTGGGCACCTATTAGATTCCAATTTACAAGCAAATGAATGCTGATGGCTTGCGAAACGACATCCGACAACGGGCTACTGGAGCAAGCTCAATTTCGTAATTTATTTTTCCTCCAACTGAAATGAATAACAGAAAGATTCGAACTATCTTTGCAATGGAAAAGCTGAAACAAGCAGCTAAAACGGATTTATTTACTCGCAACAATACACGATACACTTATGGGTGAAAGAATGAAAAATGAAGCAAGAGAAAGTGAGGCCTTGAAGCAGACTATCCTGAACGTGGCTTACGAGCTGTTCCTGACGCACGGATACGAAAAGGTCTGTCTGGCAGACATGAGCAGGGCGCTGGAGCGACCCGCGGGCCTTTTATCTGACCATTACCGAAGCAAAGAAACCCTGCTCCTACTCACCTCGGAGAGTTCATCGCCGACTTTTTCCGCGACACCTGCCCCCGACGAGGAGGTGATAAACAGCCGGACGCCGCTGAAGGACTATCTGAAGGCGTTCGTCCAGATGAGTAGAAGCGCAGGTCAGGCATTTCAGAGGAGAACATAGTCAAAGACACGAAGGTCACGTCGGCCTCGTCGATCAACTTCATGATTCCACCCCTGCACCCTGAGTGCCTCCTTCAAACGGGCGCTGCAAGCGTTCCACACGACGCAACTGGGCTACTGGTCGGAGGTCATCAACCGGGCCAAGGCGTGCGGCGAAATCCGCCAGGCGCTCAGTACCGTCACCCTGGTCGACACCTTCGTCCATATCCTTTCCGGCATCATCTTCCAGAGCGCCGTCAGCCACCAAAGAGATGCCCCCTCGACCAGCTCCAAGACGAGGTGGGACAACTTCTACCAAACTACCATCGAGGCGTAGCGCCCGCCCTCGCCTCGGCCTGCGCGCCGGCGACAGCGTTTGCACGACGTGGGCCGACGATTGACACGGCCCCTGAAACCGATATGCCCCTGCGGAAACGTCTGGGGGCATGTTCACTCTCGTCCCTACCCCTAGCCGCCGATGGGCGACGGCCGCCGTCGGAGGGTGTCGGCGGGAGCCGCGGAGCGAAGAGCTCCAGCCATGAAGAAAAATAGACCGAATAGTATGCAGGTTTGCTCTCACCTGCTTATTTTTGAGGGCCGACAAGCCGAACAAGGCTATCCATCTACAACCCTTTAACCCCCATTCAACGACTCCACTTATGATCCAGAAAACGAACAAGAACGAACTGAGAAAGACTGAGACAAAAGGCCGCATTCTCTGGGCCGCATTCAAGCTGTTCTGGCACACGGATACCATGCCGTCAGCTTTGATGAGCATCGAACAAGTATCCCAAGTCACCAGAGGGGCCATCTTCTATCATTTCAGAAACAAAGAAGATCTGCTCAGGGGCGTAGCAGAGAATTCGTCATCGACTTTTGCAGAGTAGTCCCCTCGGCGGACGAGATCATAGACGACCAGACGCCCTTGAAGAGCTTCTTGGACGCACAGATCCGCCAAATAGAACAGCGGGTGCAGCTCTTCCTTGAACAAGTGGGCCCAGATAGTGACATTACGTCGGCCGATTTCATGAGTTTCCTGCTTTTTCATCAACGAGTACGTAGCCGGTATCAAGCGGAAGCTCCAGGGCGTACGAAAAGGCGCAAGCGCAGTGCTGGTTGGAGGCCATCCATCAAGGTCAGGAGCGCGGCGAGATCCGGAAAGAAGTCGACACCGAGACCCTGTACAACGCCTTCCACTCCGTCTATGTCGGCATAGCGTTTCACGGCGCCGTCATCCACCAGCAGTTCGTCCTCGACCAGCTGCGCAAGAGTGGGACTTCTCTATCAGTTAGCCGCCGCCCATTAGCCGCCGCCCCCGAATCGAAGGGGCGGGGCCATCTCCCGTTATTTCTATGATCCAAACACCATAAAACCCCTTCACGTGATGAAAACGAATCGCTTTTTCGGCAGGGCGGCCCTCCTGCCGATCCTTGCAGCAAGCCTGCTGCTCACCGTCGCCGCCCGTGCACAACAGGGCATCACCGGCCGACTGACGAACGCCGCCGGCCAGCCCGTGGCACAGGCCGCCCTGATCCTCTCCGCTCCCCGATTCCACCTACTTGGAGTCGGCCGTGAGCGAAGACGACGGCACCTTTCCGCCTGCTTTCCACGGCCCGTCCCTACCTGCTCAGCGTGCAGCATTTGGCTTTACGAGACACGCACCATCGCGGACTCTCGGAGCGACCTCGGCACGATCGTGCTGGAGCTCAAGGCGCAGACGCTCGAGGAGGTCGTCGTGCGCGCCGAACGCCCCATCGTCCGCGTGCAGAACGGCCGCCTGACCTTCACACCGCAAGGCCTCGACCAAATCGAAGATCCTCGCCACCGCCTTCGACCTCCTGGCCGAGACTCCCAGGGCCTGAAATCGACCGACGGCGAGTCCATCCGCCTCATCGCCATGGGACCAGACGCCGACCCTGCTCATCAACGGTCGCCCATCTACCCGCGATGCGGCCGCCACGCTGCTTTTACGTCAAATCGCTGCCCGCCGATCGCGTCCTCCGCATCGAGGTGGCCCACACCGCGCCGCCGGAATGGAACGTCAAGGGCGCAGCCGTCAACATCATCCTCAAGGAGGGCCTCTCCGACCGCCTCACGGCGCAAGTCCAGACGCAGTGGGACAACAAACACGCGAACCGCTTCACCCAAACGGCTTCCGTTATGTATGCCTCGGGCAAGTTCTCTGCCGATCTGCTCTACCGCCTAAGCTCCGGGCACGAGATCAGTCGGACAAACATGTGCACGTGCGGCACGCCGTCGGCAGCGACACGACCGAAATCCGCAACCACACCGACTACCGCTCGCACACCCCCGCCACCCATGACCTCTACCTGAACCTCGACTACGCCCTTGGCCGACCGCCACCGCCTCAGCGTTCTACTACAACGCACGGGTGACGCCCAACGAAACGTTTGACGACCGCTCCGTCAGCACCCTCACCGGCCGCAGCGATCAGCACGGCACCCTCCGTGACCACCTCCAAAGCATCGCGGCCGAATACACCCTCCGCGGATGGCGCGCGGGAGCGGAATACCTCTACTCCGACAGCCGGAGGGACTCACACGGGTACCGTCGCCGGTCGCCCCATCGCCTACGATCGCCTCCAACGCATCGACCGACTGCACGGCTACCTCCGCGGACGCCACGCACTCTCGAACGGATCAGCCTGCGCTATGGCGCCGACTACACCCGCACCCGCAACCACAGCGAACAGACCGGCACCGCGCCCGTCACGTCCGACGAAGACATCGCCAACGCCTACGTGGGCACGGACATCGCCTTTGCGGGCGACCGCGCGAACCTCTCCGCCTCCCTCGCCGGCGAAGGCTACCGCATCCGGGACTACCGTCGGCAGTCGATCCTCCCCGACGTTTCCATTAGCTATGCCGACGGACGACCACGTCTTCACGCTTGGCTGGCAGGGCCTTCCACAACTACCCCGCTTACTGGTATCGCCAGACGTACCACCGCGAGGTGGACGGCTACGAGGTTAACCTCGGCAACCCCGACCTGCGCGTGGCCCGATACAACATCGCAAGCCTGAACTACGTCTACCGCTCGCGCTACGCCTTCAACGTCTACTACTACCACGTCCGCGACGCCTTCTTCACGCTCCTCTACCAGTCGCCCGACCGCCTCGAACTGATCAACCAAATCACCAACACGGATTTGTCGCATGTCTGGGTGCTGTCGGCCTCCGTTCCGGTCACCATCGGCAGCCGCTGGTTCCTGACCTTGGCCCCCACGGCTTACCATGAGCACTACCGGACCGCGCACTGGCACGATCTTCCCTTCGACGTCGCGGGTTGGGCGGGCGGTATGAACGTCAGCAGCCAGCTCAGCCTCCTCTCCCGCCCCCGCCTGACCTTCACCACCGACGGCTATTACTACTCCGGCGGCCGACAAGGCATACAGAAATCCGGCGAGAGCTGGGGCGTCAATGCGGGTCTACAATTAGCACTGCTCAGGAGGAATCGCTCGATCGCTCTCAACGTGAACGACCCTTCGAGAGCGCCACGCCGATAGCCCGCACCCGATACCAGTCGCAGTGGAGCGACCACGACTACACCGGCGGGATCAGTCGCCCGTCATGCTCCGCCTCACCCTATCGCTTCCAGCCGTTACTAGAGGAGAAGCAGCGCCGTGAGGGCCCGATCGCTCACGAATAGGCATCCAATAACGGCTCGACGCCCACCCCAAGAGGAACGATTGGATGTTACACGCCTCATCGAAATCTATTTCGATGGGGATAATTTGCAACGGCGATGCACCTTCTAACGCCCTCTTTGTTCGGAGTTCGGAGTTCGGAGTTTAAAGCTCGAGAAGGGAACCTTGTCATATGATTTATCACCACCTAAATATTTCTACTTATGAATCGAAGCATTTTTACTGTGTGCGATTGTTGCTCACTATCAACATCGTATTTGCCGGGCTATTGCCGGCTCAAGAATCCCCGACCGGAAAAAGGGAACGAAAGCTCTTTTATTCAGCTGACCCTTGTGCCTCCGCTTAGCACAAATGGTTTTCACTCGTATCGGTATTCAAATCCATCTCTATCAATCTGCTTGAGGGCTTTCCCAAAACGAATACGGATTCGCTTTGGGGGATTAGCAAACCCTCGTTCGGGGCAATCCAACGGATTTATGCTGGCCGGATTAGTGAACCATGTTAGAAACGGCGGCAGGGGAGCCATGCTTTCCGGCGGAATGGAATATGGCCTACCGCCCTTATTCGGGGATGGCTGTTTGCGGGATTGGCCAATGTGACTCAAGACGTTGACGGATTCCAATTCGCAGGGTTGCTGAACAAGGCGAAGGACGTAAACGGTGTGCAGTTAGCTGGGCTGATCAACGTGGCGGAAAAACAGTGATTGCCCCATCGGTCTCATCAACATCATAAAGAACGGTGAGATGGGAGTCACTATCACTTATGACGAGATGGGCAGTGCCTTGCTCTCGTTCCGTTCTGGTGGAAAATACACTTACGGTATTGTCGGCATGGGATATAACCACAAAACGCACGGGCGCTCTTATGCAGCACAAGTGGGTTACGGCGTGCACATTCCCTGCAGCTCTTGGCTGAGGGTGAATAACGAACTGAAAGTCTCATGCTTCGGCTATTCCAACGATCCGCTCATCATTCACGACGATCACCTCAAAAACACGGTGATCCACATCGGCTATTCACTGCTTCCGGCCTTTCGGTTTGCACTCCCACGTTGAACTCTTCGGAGGACCGAGCATAAACTATGTAGATGCAGGATGGAAAAACAAAGAGACTTTGCCCTCCCACTCACTATGGGAAAGTTCAGGGTCTGGCAGATTCCGACAGATTCATCTCGGCTTCCAGCCGGGTCCATGCGCTTTTTAATTACCCCATTAATAAGAAGAACTCGATGAATATTAAGTCAAGAATAGTGGCACTGCTAAGCATCACGCTGGGTGCCCTTATACTGGGAGGATGTGACCGGGATCGCACAAAAATGACCCGTACGGTGGATCTCTCCGAGCCGATCCGGGAGATCGTCGTTGAAGGTTGCTGGACAGTTCAGATCTCCCCTAAAGCAACACCGGAGTGAGTCTTGAATACAGCTCATTTCTAGGGAATAAGATCTCTGCAAAAGTGGACAACGGTTTGCCTGAGACTGAAACTTCGTAATGCCTTTGTAGGTGTCACGCATGACGATCTGAAAGCCGTCGTAAGCCTGCCGGACATAACGCGCATCAAAGCATCAGGCGCTGCACGATGTGGTTAGTGATGGACTTTTCCGTGGAGAATCATTGGAGATCACCTTAAGCGGCGCTTCATCGCTGAGCGACTTTAATTACAAAGGGACACAAAATAGAAATCGAGCTCGGCGGTGCATCGACGTGCCGCATGAAGGGCGAAGTCGAAAAGCTCGAGCTCTCCTCCGGCGGTGCATCCAAAGCCTATATGCTTGATTTCATCACGGATAAATTGAGACCTCGACATGGGGGAGCCTCTCATGCGGAGATGACAATCAACAAATCCGCAAACGGGAAACTGTCCGGCGCTTCCACTTTGACCTATCGCGGCAATGCAAACGTTTCTGAGCTTCAATTGATAGGTGCCTCTAAAGTCAAACACGTGCCGTAAGCGAGGTCAGACGACTTTCCGGAATGATCAATAACAAGTCCCTGCCGGCAGGGAGAGATGGCGTATGCTTTTGCGCTCTCTTCCCACCGGCAGGACTCGTTCGTTTTTAGTTTTCCGTCGTTAGTTCTTCCTCTTCCCTGTATCGCCACAGCTGGTAGCTGTTGATGATGTTCTGCCAGAGAATGTAGCCCGACGGTGCCACAGCCGTCAGCGGGTGGAGGTACGTCTGGGCCATCCAAATGGCAAGGATTGTATTCTTCTGCCCGAGGCCTTGGCCGGATGAGATCGGATCACCGTAACGACGGCCGATGCACCGTCCGATGAGGAACTGCGCCACGCACAGCACGAGCGAGACAAGGAGCAGCCCCACTACCGTCCTCGGATTCTCGCCGCCGTGCTCGATGAGGAAGCGAACAGTGACCGACGTGACGATGAACAGCGAAAAAGGCCCACAGGTAAAACGACATGCGGGGCGCACGGAGCATGACACGCCGCAATCCGGGCGCAAACCGACGGATGGCGAAGGCCGTGAGCAGGGGCAAAAGGAGGAGGGTGAAGACGCGTTTGCAGACGTACAGGAGCGCCTGAATGAAGGGCAGGTTTTCACTGCCGTAAATGCCGATCAGGGAGAAGTAGACGGGAGCGACGGGCGCCACGGTGACGTTGCAGAGGATGACGTAGGGAAGTGAGGAAGCCCACATCGCCGCCCAACATACCCGTGACGACAGGCGCGGAGGCGGCCGTAGGCGTCAATAGGCAGAGCAAAGGGCGCCGCTGGCGATGATCCGGTCGACGGGGCGCAACAGCAGGTGAGGCCGCCGCTGCCCACGAGCTGGACAAGCAGCAGCCACACGTGCTCACGACGCAGACGGATGTCGCCCGGCTCGATCTTGCTGAAGGTGAAGAGCAGCATGGCGAAGATCAAGTACGGCGTCAGGAAGGCCGAGCGGCTGACCCACGGATAGGTCAGCGCACCAGCCAACATGGCGATCGGCAGCATCCAGTCTTTGAAAAACTTCAGCATCCTCCGCGCCCTTTCAGTCGATGGGGATGTATGTGCACGAAGGCCTCGATGGCCTCGTAAAGCCGCCAGCCCGAGGTGCTTGTACATCTCGGCCGTGGCGCGGTTAGCGATCCTCGGCGCGCTGCCAGAAGAGTCGCTCGTCGTCGCCGAGGTACGGCGCGCTCTCGGCCTGCGACTGGTGCTGAGGATGGCGTTACGCTTGTAGCGCGCAGCTCTCGGGACCGATGGGCACAGCCATCTCGATATGGTCCATCTCCCACTCGGCCCACGCTCCGCGGTACATCCAAATGCGGCAATCCTTCATCCACTCCTCGTCCTTCATCTCGTCCACGGCGGCCAGGACGGCGTCGAGGGCAAAACCTTGTGCGTACCGTGCGGATCGGCCAAGTCGCCGGCCACGAACATCTGGTGCGGCTTGATCTCCGTCAGCAGCTGCTTGACGATATCCACGTCACGCTGCCCCAGCGGATTCTTCTTCACGAGCCCCGTCTCGTAGAAGGGCAGGTCGAGGAAGTGCACGTGCTCGTCCTTCACGCCCGAATAACGGCAGCCGTGGCGCGCCTCCTCGCGGCGGATCGTGCCCTTCATGAAGAGCACATCGGGGCGCTCAGGGCTGGCCGTCCTCCTCTTTTTCGTAACGCAATAGCGGATAATCTCCTCGGCCTTCTCGCGGATGGGGGTCTCGCCCGGTGCGTAGCGCTCGCTGACGTCGCGCAGATACTCGCAATAGCGGGATCACCTCGTCGTCGCCCACGGCAATGTTGCCCGACGTCTCGTAAGCCACGTGCACCCCATGCTGCTGGTCGCAGAGTCGGCGCAGCGTGCCGCCCATCGGATCACGTCGTCGTCCGGGTGCGGACTGAAGACGATGACACGCTTCGGATAGGGCTTTGGCGCGCTCCGGACGGTTCGAGTCGTCGGCGTTGGGTTTGCCGCCCGGCCAACCCGTGATGGTGTGCTGAATGTCGTTGAAGATGCGAATGTTCACGTTGTAGGCCGAGCCGTAGAGGGCCAGCAGTTCGCCCAGTCCGTGCTCGCTGTAATCCTTGTTGGTGAGCTTCAGGATCGGCTTATCGGTCTGCGCGCAAAGCCAAACGATGGCGCGGCGAATCAGCTTTATTATCCCACACGCACGGCGTGACGAGCCACGGGTGACTGATGCGTGTCAGTTGACCCGCAGCCGAGAGGTCGATCACGACCTTGGCGTTCGGGTGGTGTTGTAGACAGGTGGACGGCACGGCATCGCTCGCGGGAGGCTTCGATCGTCTCACGGATGATCCGCGATTTGTTTTCTCCCCACGCCACGAGCACCACTTTGGCCGCCTCCATGAGCGTGCCGAGGCCCATCGTGATCACGCCCGCGGGCACATTGTCGATCGACCGGAAGAGCTGCGCTGACTCCTTGCGCGAGGTGTCGTCCGATGAGCACGAGTGTGTGCGCGAGCTAACGGACGTTCCGGCGCTATTCACGCCAATCGTCCCCGCCTGCCCCACGCCGAGCAGCATGCAGTCGATGCCGCCACACTCGCGGATGCGCTGTTCGTAACGCCGGCAGAAGTCGTAGATGTCGTTCTTGTCGATGAATCCGTCGGGGCTGTAGACGTTGCCCCTGGGGATGTCGACATGATCAAGAAAGACCTCGCGCAGCAGGTGCATGTTGCTGTATGCCTCGTTCGTGAGCGGGATAGAACTCGTAAATGAGGAAGACGACCACGTTGCGCAGGCTGAGTCCCTCTCGCGGTGCATACGGATCAGCTGTCGGAAGATGGGGTACGGCGACCGTCCGCCAGGCACGGCCAGAACAAACTGTTTGCCCTCGCGTTGGCGTTCGCGGATGCTGGTGGCCAGTTCGCGGGCCAACTCTCCAGCGCCCTCCTCCATGGTGGCGTAGATATGCGTCCGGACCTTCTCGAAATCGGGTCAGGAGGCTGTATTCATAGGCGTTCTCCGGTTTGTAATACTTCTCCGGGACGCGTGTCAGGGTAATCTGTGAGCTCAGGTTATTTCATTGCTGTATATATAAATGTATGATTCGGGCGCCAAAAAGTAGCC